>Ga0123356_10004380_pt1 | contig 14587 bp, 9 predicted proteins | sample TergutEmb28metaG_2_FD_92546 | JGI IMG/M metagenome (GOLD analysis project Ga0123356, IMG submission 92546) | Embiratermes neotenicus P3 segment gut microbial communities from Petit-Saut dam, French Guiana - Emb289 P3 | ecosystem: Host-associated > Arthropoda: Insects > Digestive system > Gut ...
CCGCTGGCCAGCACGTGATCCAGGCCGCCATAGCCGATGTCATACGCCCAGCCGTCGCCGCCAACAATCCATACGCTCCGCCTCACCAGGAGGTCAGCCAGCGACAGGAGTTGCCTGGCCTCCGGAGCAACCAGCCGCTCGAGCTTTTCTTTGAGGAACTCTACGCGCTGACGCTGTTCGTAAATGTCGGCTTCGTCCTTCTGCGGGGAGTGAAGAAGCGCGTTGGTAAGTTTTTCCCCGATGGTTCCAGCCAGGCGGCTCAGCAACTCGTGCGCGAACTCGGTCTGCTTGTCAATCGAAAGCCGGAAACCCAGTCCGAACTCGGCGTTGTCCTCAAACAGGGAATTCGCCCATGCCGGGCCGCGTCCCTCTCGATTCTTGCTCCAGGGCGTCGTAGGAAGATTTCCCCCGAAGATCGAAGAGCAGCCGGTGGCATTGGCGATCACCGCCCGGTCACCGAACAATTGCGACATCAGCTTGAGATAAGGAGTCTCGCCGCACCCCGAACAGGCGCCGGAGAACTCGAACAACGGCTGCTGCATCTGCTGTTGCCGAATGCTCGTGACTTTAATGTTGCGGCGATTGACCTCCGGAATTCCAAGAAAAAATCCCCAGTTCGCCCGCTCCGGCAGCCGCAGCGGCGGTTGCGGCACCATATCGAGCGCCTTGTGCGCGGGCTCCGCTTTGCTCTTCGCCGGGCAAATCTCGACGCAGATTCCGCAGCCGGTGCAGTCTTCCGGCGCCACCTGAATGGTGTATTTGAGGCTCTGCCATTCTTTATCCCGGGCTTCGGTAGATTTGAAAGTCGCGGGCGCATTCCTCAGTTCCCGGGCATCGTAGACCTTCATGCGGATGACGGCGTGTGGGCAGACCATGGCGCACTTGCCGCATTGAATACAGAGCTTTTCGTCCCAGGCCGGGATTTCCAGAGCCAGGTTACGTTTCTCCCATTGGGCGGTGCCGGTGGGAAACGTTCCATCCGCCGGGAAAGCACTGACCGGCAATTCCTCTCCGCGCCCGGCATACATCAATCCCAGAACGTTTCGCTCAAACTCCGGCGCCTCGGGGGAGAAGGGTGGGGGGATTTCCATGGTGCTGGCGATTTCGCCGGGAACTTTCACTTCAAACAGGTGCGCCAGGGTCGCGTCCACGGCGCTAAGGTTCTTCCCGACGATCTCTTCGCCTTTGCGTCCGTAGGTATCGCGAATGGATTTTCGAATGGCTTCGACGGCTTGTTCGCCCGGCAGGATTTTGGAGATGGCGAAAAAGCAGACCTGCAGAATCGTGTTCATGCGGCTGCCCATGCCGGTTTTGCGCGCCACCTCGTAGGCGTCAATCACGTAAAACCTGGCTTTCCTGGCGATGATCTGCCGCTGCACGTCCCGAGGCAAATGCTCCCAAACCTCGTCGGGGCCGAATGGACTGTTGAGCAGAAAAGTGCCCCCCGGGACCAGTGCGCCGAGCATGTCGTAGCGTTCGAGAAAGATCCATTGATGGCAGGCGACGAAGTTGGCTTTGGACACCAGATAGCTCGACAAAATCGGTTTCGGTCCAAAACGCAGGTGTGAGACCGTCATGGCGCCGGACTTTTTGGAATCGTAGACAAAGTAGCCCTGCGCATAGTTGGCGGTGTTTTCTCCAATGATTTTGATCGAGTTCTTGTTCGCGCCCACGGTCCCGTCGGCGCCCAGGCCATAGAACAGCGCTCGCACCACATCTTCGGGTTCGGTCGAGAATTCCGGATCGTAAGTCAGACTGGTGTGCGTGACGTCATCCTCAATGCCTATCGTGAAATGTTCTTTGGGCCGAGCCGTCTTCAGATTGTCATACACGGCCTTTGCCATGCCCGGAGTGAAGTCCTTGGAGGAAAGGCCATAGCGGCCGCCGACAACCGACGGAATGACCTTGAGGTTGCCAAAACCATGCCTGGCACCCTCGTCGAAAGCGTTGATCACATCCTGATAGAGCGGCTCGCCAATCGCTCCGGGTTCCTTGGTGCGGTCAAGCACTGCAATCTTCCGCACGCTTGCCGGCAGGACTTCAAGAAAGTGCTTCACCGAAAATGGCCGGAATAGACGCACCTTGAGCAAGCCGACTTTTTCTCCCAGCGCGTTCAGCGCCTCGACGGTCTCGTGGGCAACTTCCGCTCCCGATCCCATCATGACGAGGACGCGTTCAGCATCCGGAGCTCCAACATAGTCGAACAGGTGGTACGAACGTCCGACGACATTCTCGAATGTTCTCATCACCGCCAGGACTTTTTCCGGGCACTCGTCGTAATAAGTGTTGGCCCGCTCTCTCATCTGGAAAAAGACATCGGGATTCTGGGCCGTGCCGCGCACGACTGGGTGATCGGGTGAGAGCGCCCGCTGGCGATGCTCGAAGACGCGGTTCATGTCAATCAGCGTGCGCATATCGTCTTCGCTGAGCATTTCGATCTTGTTCACTTCGTGCGAGGTGCGAAAACCGTCGAAGAAATGCAGAAAGGGAATGCGCGCTTCGAGCGTGGCGGCTTGCGCGATCAGCGCCATATCCATGGCTTCCTGCACGGAATTCGAGCACAGCATGGCCCATCCCGTGCTGCGGCAGGACATCACGTCGCTGTGATCGCCGAAAATGGAAAGCGCATGGCTGGCCAGGGTTCGCGCCGAAACGTGAAATGCCACGGAGGTCAATTCCCCCGCCATCTTGTACATGTTCGGAATCATCAGCAGCAGGCCCTGGGAAGCGGTAAACGTAGTCGCCAGCGAGCCTGTCTGCAGCGCGCCGTGTACGGCGCCAGCGGCTCCTCCTTCGCTCTGCATCTCGATGACGTGCGGTACCGTCCCCCAGATATTGGGAACCCCTTTGGACGACCATTCGTCTGCCCATTCGCCCATGGAAGAGGAAGGTGTAATGGGATAGATGGCGATGACTTCGTTCACGCGATAGGCAACCTGCGCAACCGCCTCGTTGCCGTCCATGGTTTTGAATTTTCGATTCGTGTGCATCTTTCCCCCGAATGGTCTTTTCTCTCGGTCAAGGATGAATGCCCCCGGCAACAGCGTCTGCTAAACGCGTCACACGGGGTCGTGATCCACATCACATCGGGGCCGGGAGCGACCTGATACTGTGACTCCCGAGGCAGCTAGAGCCAAGCCGAACGAGCTCGGATTGTGACCGCGCGGTCACAATCGCCCGTGTCCCACGGCACAGCCATAGTGCTTACCTGAAGCGACACTGGTCGGAAGCAATAGGAGGCCGGCAATGATCTCGCCCTATGGACTGGAGATCGTCGAGAATTGCATGAGCTGCAGGTTGCGCGCGGACCACGTCTTCTGCGACCTCCCTGGTTCTGCACTGCAGACCCTGGAAAAAATCAAACATACGACTGTATACCCTGAAAGCGCTGTGCTGTTCGTGGAACACCAGGAGCCGCGCGGCATCTTCGTCATCTGCAGGGGCAGCGTGAAGATCTCGGCCAGTACCTCGAGCGGCAAAACGATGATTGTGAAGATTGCCCGTGCCGGAGAGGTGCTGGGCTTAAGCGCCGCCCTTTCCGGCAAACCTTACGAGATGAGCGCGGTCACGCTCGATCCCTGCCAGGTCAATTTCGTCAAGCGCGAGGATTTTCTCCGATTCTTGAAGGATGATGTGCAGGTTTGTCTGAGAGTCGCAGAACAGCTGAGCGAAAAGTACAAGGCACTCTGCAAGGAGGTTCGCTCCCTGGGGTTGTCGCACTCGGCCGCCGGGAAACTGGCCAACTTGCTGCTGGAATGGAGTTCGGGCCATGAAGAGTCCTCGAAACCCGAGAGGCTGAAGCTCCGGCTGACCCATGAGGAAATCGGCCAAATGATCGGCACTTCCCGGGAAACAGTCACACGGCTGCTGGCCGACCTGAAAAGGCAGCAGATTCTTTACGTGCGGGGCTCGACTCTGGTGATTCGGGACCGGCAAGCCTTGCGGACGATGGCAAATCGCAACTAGCGATCGCCTGCTTTCCTGGCCTGATGAACCAGGCAGCCGGTTCCCGAGCGTCATATCTGGGTGACGCAGATCACAATTCCGGATGATCACTGTCACGGTTGGCGGCTCGTTCTCTTTGTATTGTTGCGGCGGCAGGTGGGCGAAAACGCCCGGCAGAGAGGCAGAATGGCCCCGTCAAGCGCGGATGACTCTTGTACATCAGGTTCGGAGCAGGACAAGCCACGGCTGACCTTGGGGGAGTTGACGAAAGGATCGAATCCCGGCTGCACCCATCGCCCTGCCGTTTCCCTTATCGCTCCCCGCGAGCATGGCGCATGGGGATTGCTGCTGGTCCCTCTTGGTAGCGGCGGAATGGTCGGCCTTCTCGAAGGCAACCATGTCTTTGCCTTTGTGACCCTCCTCGTGGCAGCCCTGGCGCTTTTCTGGCTGCGAACTCCTGCCGAAAACTGGCTCGGCACCGGCATTATGCGAGCGCAAACGGACAAGGAGCGTCGGACCGTAGCCAGCGCAACCTTCATCCTTTCCACGGTATCGATTCTCGGTTTGCTCGCACTTTTCTGGAACGGCCGCAATCCCGATCTCGTCATTCTCGGCGCGATCGCTGGGATCGCCTTCGTCGCGCAAGCCATTCTCCGCAAGCTCGGCCGCAGAACGCGCATGTTGTCGCAATTCGTCGGTGCGCTGGGGCTTACCACTACCGCGCCGGCAGCCTACTACGTCTTGACCGGAGAACTCAATCGCACGGCCTGGACTTTGTGGATGGCGAATTTTCTTTTCGCCGTCAACCAGATCCAATTCGTCGAGCTTCGCATCCACTCCGCGCGTCTGAGCGGTTGCTCACAGAAGCGCGAGCATGGGCGCCCTTTTCTCTTCGGAGAAGCGCTGCTGCTGGCCGCCCTCACTCTGGCGTGGCGCTCTCATTTTCTGCCGTGGCTTTCGGCGCTGGCATTCCTACCACTTCTCCTGCGTGGCGCTCTCTGGTTTTTTGAGAGCCAAAAGCCTCTCGTCGTGCGCCGCCTGGGCTGGACCGAACTCACTTACGCCATCCTGTTTGGGATTTGTCTGGCAGCGGGATTTTCGCTCGCGTGAACTCGATCTCTGCTCCGTGCTTGTTCCCCTGGCCGAGGAAAATCCCGCGAGTTTCCGCGTGATATCCCGCAATCTCGAGCAACTTGCTCTTTTGTCGACCACGCCTGCAATTGGGTCAACTGCCTGAAAACAATGGGTTGATTTCAGACTCAGTTGTGGAGCGCCGGCTGGCCAACCGCATGCTTTCTATTCAGGTGGTGAACCGGTGGGAGGCGCCAAGTGGAACCCAGTCTGATGCTGATCGGCCTGAATCACCGCACCGCCCCGGTGGAGGTGCGAGAGCGCTTCTGGATCCCGGAGAGCCGGCGCCTGGAAACTCTGGTCGAATTGTCACGCGGGGAAGGCATCGCGGAGGTTGTCGTCCTGGCCACCTGCAATCGCACCGAATTTCTGGTATGGGCAAACGACGTAACCCTGGCAGCGAACTCGGTGATGCGGTTATTGAGCCGCGAATACGGGCTGAAGCTGTGCGAATGGAAGCTTTTCTATCGGCTGCTGGATGAAGCCGCCGTCCTCCACATCTTTCGGGTGGCGTCCAGCCTTGACTCGATGATCGTCGGCGAACCCCAGATCATTCGACAAGTGAAAGAGGCCTGGAAACAAGCGCAGAGCATGGGAACAAGCGGGCGCTGTCTCGACGCCGTGATCCAGAAGGCTCTCTCGGTGTCCAAGCGCGTACGCAACGAGACCGCAATCGGTACTCTGGCGGTCTCGATTCCATATGCTGCGGTCGAGCTTACGCGCCAGGTACTCGGGACGCTTGAGGGCAAGCACGTGCTTCTGGTCGGTGCCGGTAAAATGAGCGAACTTTCAGCCCGGGGTCTGCTGAATCATGGTGCGGCATCCGTCAAGGTGATGAGCCGCACGATCGAGCATGCCAGGGATCTGGCGCAAAAACTCGGAGGAACCGCTGTCACCTTCGAAGAGCGCTGGCACCACCTTTCCGAGGCTGATGTCATCCTCAGTTCGACCTCCTGTCCGCACACGATTCTCAGCCGCAAGGAAACGGAACGCATAGTTCGCGGCCGGCAAGGGCGGCCGCTGGTCATTGTGGACATTGCGCTGCCCCGGGACATCGACCCCCAGGTGCGCCAGATAAAAGGAGTATTCCTTTATGACCTTGACGACCTCGAACATGTGGTCAGCCACAATGTGGCCGAGCGGGAAATTGCCGCCGCTGCGGCAGAAAAGATTCTCGAGTCCGAAGCCCGGGATTTCCGCCGTGACCTGGCGGCGCAACGCGTGGTACCGACCATTGTGGCGTTGCGGCGGCGTCTGAACGAAATTTGCCGGCAAGAAGTGGACTCCTTTTGTCAGGAGAACGGGCCGCTCACGCCAGACCAGAATGAAATGCTGACGGCAGTCGTATCGCGTGTGACCCAGCGGATCACCGCATCCCTGGCCCGTGAACTCAAGGAGCTTCCCGAAAAGGTCGAGCAGGACCAGATGACCGCCGCCGTAGAGCGGCTGTTCCACCTTGAGACGCCGGATACGGCGCTTGCCGGCACCAGATCGCAATGAAGCGACACCGAGGTGTCAACACGACTTAGGAGATTCGCCAAAATGCCCATAGCAAAGCCAACTACTCCGCGTGCGCAATCGTGGACCAGTACACAAGCCTATCTGCTCGCTGCCCTCTGTCTGGTCCTTGGAGTCGGCCTGGGTTATCTTTTTCGTGGCTCAGCCTCCCCGGCGGCAGCCGTGTCCGCGTCGTCGGGCGTCCAAAACGGCACAGACCAAAACCCACTGAACCAGCCGCAGGTTACGCCGGAACAGCAGAAGGCAATGGTGGATCAGTCAGTCTCGCCGCTGCTCGCAACCTTGAAAGAGAATCCTGACGATTTCGACACGATTGTGAAAACAGCGAACCTGTATTACGACGGGCAGCAGTATCCCGACGCGATCAAGTTCTACCAGCGCGCGCTCAAGATTCAGCCCCGGAATGTGGACGTGATCACGGACCTGGGAACATCTTTCTGGTACACCGGAGATGCGGACAAAGCGATCGCCGAATTTCAGACCGCTCTCAAGTACGAACCCGGCAGGGCGTCAACCCTTTTCAATCTTGGCATTGTGCGCTGGCAGGGCAAGATGGACCCCAACGGCGCAGTCGCGGCCTGGGAAGAACTGCTGCGCAACAATCCGGACTATCCCGACAAGCAGAGGCTCGAGGAACTAATCGAACGGGCCAGGCAACACAAGCAGGGCTGACACCAACGCACGCGCGGGTGTGACGAAACTCACTGACGGTCCGGTTCGAACCGGCGATGATAACCTCCGCGCCCACGCCTACGATCAGCCGGCCAAAGCGGATTCATTCGGGGTCCACACGGGTTTTGAGCTTGTAAGAAATCGGAATCAAAAGGAGATATCTCATCATGGCGAAAAAGATGAACGCAGCTGTTGTCGAGAAGTTTGGTGAACCGTTACAAATTCGGGAACTTCCTGTTCCAGATCCAGGTCCAGGCGAGGTGCTGGTCAAAGTGGTCGCAAGCGGAGTCTGCCACACCGACCTTCACGCCGCCGATGGCGATTGGCCTGTGAAACCCACCCTGCCTTTTATCCCGGGACATGAAGGCGCGGGGTTTGTTGCCAAGGTAGGCGAAGGCGTGAAGCATCTGAAAGAGGGCGACCGCGTCGGAATCGCCTGGCTTCATAGTGCATGTGGACATTGTGAGTTCTGCCTTACCGGCTGGGAAACATTATGTAAAGAGCAGGAAATGTCCGGTTATTCCGTGAATGGCAGCTTTGCTGAATTTGCTCTGGGTCAGGCCGACTACCTGGGCCGGATTCCAGATAACCTTTCTTTCACTGACGCAGCGCCCATTCTCTGCGCCGGCGTCACTACCTACAAAGGCCTGAAGCAAACAGAAGCGCGCCCCGGCCAGTGGGTCGTGATCTCGGGCGTGGGCGGGCTCGGGCACGTGGCGGTCCAGTATGCGAAAGCAATGGGGCTGCATGTCGCCGCGATCGACATCGGACCGGAGAAACTCCGGTTGGCGCGCAAGCTGGGCGCCGAGATTACTGTGGACGCAGAGGACGAAGATCCGGTCGTCAAGATCCAAAAAGAAATTGGCGGCGCTCACGCCGTATTGGTCACGGCCGTGTCTCTGCCGGCTTTTAAACAGGCGCTCGGGGTGCTGCGTCGCGGTGGAACCTGTGTCCTCAATGGCCTGCCTCCCGGCCAATTTCCCATTTCCATCTTCGATCTGGTGCTGAATGGCCAGACCGTGCGTGGTTCGATCGTGGGTACGCCCAAGGACCTCGGAGAGGCGCTCGAGTTGGCTGCAGAAGGCAAGGTGAAGGCGACGATCGAAACGCAGCCCCTCGCCGCCATCAACAGCATCTTCGACCGTCTCAAGAAGGGCAAAGTCAACGGCAGGGTCGTTCTCGATATCGCGGGAGCGTCTCGAACGAAAAAATCAGAGGCCGATGTTGCCTTAACAGTGAGTTAGTCGCCGCTGCTGATACCTTGAGCGATCTACTGGCAGCGCAGATTGCAGGGCGGGTGCAAGGCATTCGCCCTGCGCTTGTTTCGCCGTAGCGCCATGTACGTCCCGTTTCGATTCCAGCCCGACCGGAACCTGGCTGAACTCGATGCGCCACTTGATGTCGAAGCCGGGTTGCTGCGAGCTGTTCTGAATTTTGACGCGGCTGTTCACAGTGTGAACACTCGTGTCAGAATGGAGCGTTGGTTAAGCGATCCCTGCGCCATGCGCCCGAAAACGAGCTACGAGGTCGGTAAATGGCCGACATTGGCGCAAATAACCTCAATTTCGACTTCGAAACAGAGCAAGAAGTTGATGGTCGCTGGATCGCGGAAATAACCCATCTTCCGGGCGTAATGACCTATGGCCAAACTCAGGAAGAGGCTGTCGCGCATGCGACGGCTCTCGCTCTGCGGGTTTGTAGCGGATCGCATGGATGAGTTGAAATGCCCCAAGGAATCGATTCATTTTGCCCACGCTTGAGTAATTGGCGGACCCACTACCCGAAGCTGCGATTGACTTAACCTTCATCGTCCGAGGTCACGCTGTATTGGGTGGCCTCTTCATCCCCCCCAATCAATCCAAATTTCTTGAGCTTGTAACGCAGGGCATCGCGGCTGATGTCGAGCAGTTTTGCGGCGTGCGTCTGATTGTTGTTGGCCTGCCGCATGGCAAGTTCGACCATGGCGTGCTCGACTTCCTCGAGCGACGTGCCTTCTTCGGGAATGTAAAGGCGAGGAAGCACGCGTCCGTTGGGGAGTTGCTTGCCGCCGCCATCGGACGATGCGCTGCTGTGCTCAAAGGCGGTCAGGCCACTGCGGGCGGCTTCTCCTATCGCGAAGGGCATGTAGAGCGGGCGCAGGATCGACTCATCTTCCAGAATCATGGCGCGCTCGATCGAATTCTTCAGTTCGCGCACGTTGCCCGGCCAGTCGTGCGCCACCAGAAGCCGCCGGGTTTCGGGACTGATGCCGCGCACCGATTTCTTGAACTTGCGGTTGTACCAGTCGATGAAGAAGTCGACCAGGGGAAGAATATCGTCGGAGCGTTCCCGCAGCGGCGGAATGAAGATGGCGATGATCGCCAGCCGGTAATAAAGGTCCTGCCGGAAGTCGCCTTCTCGCACGGCTTTCTCGAGATCGCGATTCGAAGCCGCGATCACGCGCACATCGACCTGCATGTCGCGCACGCCGCCGATGCGGCGGATCACCTGGTCTTCGAGCACGCGCAGCAGCTTCGCTTGCAGCAGGGGCGACAGTTCGCCGATTTCGTCCAAAAACAGTGTTCCGCCGTGGGCGGTTTCGAACAGGCCTTTCTTCATCTGCCTGGCGTCGGTGAAGGCGCCTTTTTCGTGGCCGAAGAGTTCGGCCTCCATCAGAGTTTCGGGGATGGCGGAACAGTTGATGGCCACGAAGGGGCCGTTCTGGCGCGAACTTTCGTAGTGAATCGTCTTGGCGATGAGATCCTTGCCCGTGCCGCTCTCGCCCTGAATCAGAATCGTGGTGGCCTCGCTGGCTGCGACTTTCTCGACGAAGTTCATCAGCTCAACTGTCTTGGGCGAGACCGCGATGAAATCGTGATAACCGGTGTGGCGGCGGACTTCTCCGCGCAGCGACTGCACTTCGGTACGCAGGCGAGTGGCTTCGAGAGCATTCTGGATGGTGACGCGCAGTTCTTCAAAGTCAAGCGGCTTGCCGATGAAATCATAGGCTCCCAGCTTGAGCGCGCTTTTGACGTCGTCCAGCTGCGGGTCGGCTGTGATCATGATGACCGGCGGCGCGTCCTGTGACTTCCTGATCTGCTCGAGCACCTGGATGCCGTTTATGTCGGGCATGCGCACGTCGAGCAGCACCAGGTCCGGAGACTCGGTCTGCGCCAGCCGCAAGCCAGGCTCTCCCGAGACGGCCTCGATAACCTGATATCCCCATTCTTCGCACTTCTGGCGAAGCGACCAGCGCACCAGGCGCTCGTCATCGACAATCAGAATTTTTTCGGCACGCATCCAGGCATTAGCTTACTACGGAGAGGACACGAGGGCACCTCCGGGGCGCTGAACCCTGTTCTCCAGAAGCATGGGAGAAAGTGCGAAACCAGCGCGCGGACGCCGTGTCTCCGTGCTGCACAGGACCTGTCAAGCCTCGAACGCGGGGGATGGGGCTGCGCTCCGCTCGAGTGGCAGCACCACCGCAAACGTCGTGCCCTTGCCCACGGTGCTGGTCACGTCGATGCGGCCCTGGTGATCTTCGATGATGCGGCGGGCGAGCGACAATCCCAGTCCGCTACCCTCGCCTTTGGTGGTGTAGAACCGGCGGAAGATCTTGGGCAGATTTTCCGGAGTGATGCCACGGCCGTTGTCGGCTACTTCCACGACCGCATTGGCTTCTCGATAAGCCACCGTGACCACGATCTTTCCCGTCCGATCAATGGCCTGCAGCGCGTTGAGCAGCAGGTTGAGCAGAACCTGGTGGATCTGATCGCTGTCGTGCTCGACATCAGGGAGCCGGGGATCTTTATCGAGGACGATCTCCACTCCCTTGGCCAGCGCCTGCTGGCGGCCGAGCATGACGGCGTGTTCGACGGTTGTGTTCAGGTCGCTCTTGCGGACTTTGGGCGGATGCGGCCTTGCCGTCTCGAGCAGGTCGGTGACGATGTGGTTGATGCGTGCGATTTCCTGGCGGACATCTTTCACGACGGCGCGGGCGGGGCTGGTCGCCGGGAGGTCGCGGCCGATGATTTCGATGACGCCGGCGATTCCGGCCAGGGGGTTGCGGATTTCGTGGGCCAGGCCGGTGGCCATTTCGCCGAGCGTGGCGAAGTGCTCGGCGCGCGACATCTGCGTGCGGTGCAGTCGCTCGATTTCGATGCGGCTCTCGCGCATCTGTCTGACCATCTGGTTGAAGTTGCGGCCAAGGTCGCCGATTTCATCGTTGCGGTGCGCGAAGCTGACCGAGGCGGTGAGATCTCCCCTGCCGAGTTGGGCGATCTTTTGCTGCAGTTCGACCATGGGCCGCTGCACGGTGTAAGTGAGCACAACCAGGAGTGCGCCGCAGATTGCGACTGCGCCCGCGCCCGCGACCAGCAATACAGTGTGACGTTCCGGATTGCGCCAGGAAAGCGTTGCCAGCAGGAAAAGCAGCATCCCGCCGAGCAGCACGCACGCGATCGGGACCAGAGCCTTGATCTCCCAGTTAATGCTGAACCAGGGCAGCCCGGGATCCGCCACCTCGCGGGCGGCAGAATCCCGACCGCCCGATCGGGACTCCACCGGGTGCGCGGTGCTGAAGAAAGCCCTCCGCGGCGGGGCGGAAACTTCAGAACTGGATGCCTCCGGCAAAGGAGCTGGTTTCGTCATTTGGGCGAGGCCTCAGGCATACGCGTGCAATCCGGGCAGCAAATACGTCACTCCAAAGAAAGTGAACATGACCACGGCGAAACCGAGAATCGCGAAGTAGGCAGCACGGCGTCCGCGCCAGCCCCGCGTAATGCGCATGTGCAGATATCCGGCGTAAACCAGCCACGTGATCGCCGCCCACGTCTCTTTGGGGTCCCAGTTCCAGTAAGAACCCCAGGCCCGGTTCGCCCAGTAAGCGCCGGCGGCGATCATCAGGGTGAGCAGGGGAAACGCAATGCAAATGGTTTTGTAGGTGATGCGGTCGAGATTGTCTGCGTCGGGAAGCAGGCGCTCGAGGTCGCTGCGCCGCCACAGCAGCAGCAGATAGAGAAGATTCGCAAGGATTCCACCGACCAGAGCCGAGAGGATGAACGGGCTCGCCGCCAGAGTTGTGGGATACAGACCTTCGGCGTCGAGCGAGGGATAGCGTCCATCGCGCGCGCGCAGCAGGAAGAACACCAGCGCCAGCGATTGCAGCAGGATGCTGATGAACACGGCGCGATTGGCGATCGCGAGAAAACTCTCGTTCTTCTTCATCCGCGAGACAACGTAGAGCACCAACGGGGCAGCCACGGCGGCGAAGACGATGACCATCAGCCAACCCAGATCCGGAATTGTGACAAACAGCCGCACCCCGCGCGAGAGAAACATTTCCTGCTTGTTGTCGAAATCCCAGGCCACGACGTTAAACCCGCCCCAGCGCTCGAAGCGGGTCAACACCGCCGCATAGACACCCACGGTGAAGATGCTGGTGGCGGCAAGGAAGGTTTCGGTCTTCATCGTGTCCTGGATGAGGAACATCAGGGCCAGCGCAAAGCTCAAGGCGCAGGCCGCATACGCCAGCATGGCGAGCGTTACATGTACGTGCAACCAGGTCGACTGCAGCGCCGGCACCAGCGGCCGGACTTCGCTCGGCAGAAGCTCGATCAGCACTACTCCGACAATCGCTACCGGCATGGTCACCGTTCCGATGACCTTGACCCCGTAGCGTTTCTCGGCAATCAGCGTGAGTGCGGCCAGAGTCCACACGAAGCTGAGCAGCATTTCGTAGAGGCTGGCGAAGGGGGGATGGCCGGCCTCATACCACCGGTGGGCCACCGCGCCGGTGTTGGCGATGAGGCCCGCCCACGTCGCCAGCGAGGCGAACCTGATGTAAGAATCGGTTCCGGTGACGCCGAAGCCGAGATACAGCGCGCCCGCACCCGCGTAAAACACCAGCGCCGCGTAGAGCAGGTTGGCTTCGCTCACAATGTTTCCGCTCTTCGCCACATTCAGAAAAGCAATGAACAGCAGGAAGGCGATGCTCAATCCCACCATGACGACCAGCGTCATTCCGGTGGCGGGATGCGGTTCTGCTTTGGCTCGCGACATGCGTGCTTCCTTTCTTTATTGGTGCGCCGGACTCACCTTCCGGCGGGTCGTTGTTCCTGGGACCTGTGGGGCCGGCTTTTGCGCCACGCTAGCGGGTTCAGGCTTCAATTCTTTCCGAATCTGGTCGACGACCTGCCTAAACCGGGCTTCGAATGCATCGCGATTCCGGTTTGCCGTGCCGCCGATCCAGAGCCAGAGCTTGCCGCTCGCGTCCTCGATGGGGACAACCCAGAACCGCATATGAACGACGTAGAAGACGAACGTCAGGCCGATCGCCAACAGAACCACTCCCGCCCACACCGCCCACTGTCCTGGCTCGTCGGAAACTTCCAGACCGGTGAACACGCCGGTCTTCATGTCCTTGGGATCGAAGTTGTAGGGGGAGGACGCATTCTGGCCGACACCGGGGATCTCGGGCAGCCAGAAGTTGACGGTTCGCTTCGTCTTCGCCGAAGTGACCACCAGGTGCACCGCCGGATTCACCACGTCGTTGCTGCGGGCGTAGACGTGTCCGTCCTCTACGACATAGTCGGGGACGAATTCGGCGAGCTGCACTTTGGTGTCGGCGTCGAGCGAGACGGTGTCATAGAGGGAGAGCCTGATCTCCTGCGCTGTTCCTTTGATTCCCGGTGCGGGAGTTGCCTCGAGAACGAGTTGATCGAGCTTGCCGGTGCGTCCGTAGCTGGCCTGATAGAAACGGACACCCTGATACACCAGGGGATCGTTGACCACGATTTCTTTTTGCGAAATTTCTTTGCCGCCAGCCACGACCGCGAGCTTCGACCAGTACTTCCTGGGTGTGCCGTCGGTGTAAGTCTCTTCGCCGGCGCCATCGCAGCGGATCGAGAACGGCAGGGTGCGGGTCACTCCGGTTTTGAGTTCGATCTGATTGCTGGCCCTGCCGGGATTGAGCACCAGGAAGCCGCGCCATCCGTAGAGCGCGTCGACGATGCCACCGAAGAAGATCAGGAGCAGGCTGGCATGCACGATATAGACCGCCATCTCGGAGATGCGGTTGCGTTCGGCGAACAACGAGAAGCTGGTCGGGCGCACGATGCGCTCGGCTTTAAGGTGCATCTGCTCGAGTGCGCGTTCGGCTGCACCCAGGCCTTGCTCCTCATCGCTGATCGCGATCGCCGTCTGCGTGGGTAGAACCCGCCGGAAGCTGTCATCCGGGCTCTTGTATGGCCGGGCGAAAAATCTCCAGGCGTTGGGGAAGCGCTCGAGGGAGGCGGCGATGATGCTCAGGCTCACCAGAAGCATGAGCGCCACGAACCAGCGC
>Ga0123356_10004381_pt1 | contig 14587 bp, 16 predicted proteins | sample TergutEmb28metaG_2_FD_92546 | JGI IMG/M metagenome (GOLD analysis project Ga0123356, IMG submission 92546) | Embiratermes neotenicus P3 segment gut microbial communities from Petit-Saut dam, French Guiana - Emb289 P3 | ecosystem: Host-associated > Arthropoda: Insects > Digestive system > Gut ...
AATTCTACCGACGCGAATGTCTAATTCCGCCGCCCGAAGGTGTCTAATATATCCGCCGTAGGTGTCTAATTTCGCCGCCCCGGAGTGTCTAACCACGCCGACATATGCACTTTGCGCCTTGCCATCGGAGCGGTACGATATTTCGTATACCGCTACAAAATGAAGGATGTCTCGGCGTATGGTTATGTTTGGAGGAAAAAAATGCGTTACGACAGCTTCGACAATGATTTACAGGAAGATAAAACATGCCCTTGCCAATCACCAGAGGCAAAACTACCGCGTCCCCCGTTTCCATTATGGGTGATCCCCGGGGCGGTATTCATGGCTATTACATTGGGTTACGTCGCTCTCAAAATAGTCGGCTGTCATTATTTTCTATGGGTACATATCCTATGGCCAATTTCGGCGCTGCTTTTTTTCTTTATGCTGGCACAAAAAAATACTCCTTTTGGGAGTACTGCGAGAGTTATTGGCATAACTCTCGCGATCATTCTTACAATTGCGGCGGCTGGTAAAGCTTTCTTTTTTATTGAAAGCGTTAGCTTTGACAAAAAGTATGTTTTTGTGTCGGATATAGAAGATAGGTATATTCTGGGTATTATATATGCTGGCCCATTAGTCTATGAATATCAGAATTTCATCTGGTACGGGCCTTTGTTAGACCGATGGTGTGAATATTTCGGAGGAGCTTTTGACTACGATGAATATTTTGGGCGTTTTGACTATATTTATGATGTTGATTTTCCTTAGAATAATGAATATTCCTTACCCCTCCCGCACCGAAAACTGAAACAAATCCGGCCGCGAATAATGGCCCACCGGGTCGAAATCCAGGCGGGACATCGGTACTTTTTCCATGTCCAACACAGCGTACAAAATTTCCTCCCTATCCCATACCGGCCCCGCCATCGTCTTACCAAACGGGTCTATCACAACGCTGCCGCCGGGGCAGATGTTTTCCGGGCATTTTTCCAATTCGTGCTGATAGTGGAAGCCTTCCGGGTACATGCTTTTGGTTACATATTGATTGCAGCCCACCACAAAGCAGCGCCCCTCTAACGCGATATGCTTCATCGTGGCTTGCCATTCCTCGCGGGCGTCGGCGGTCGGCGCCAGATAGATGGATACTCCTTTTTGATACATCGCCACCCGCGCTAAGGGCATATAATTCTCCCAGCAAATCAGCCCGCCTATCACGCCATATTCTGTTTCTATCGCGGTAAGCGTGCTGCCGTCGCCTTCGCCCCAAATCAACCGTTCCGAGCCGGTCGGTTTGATTTTACGGTGTTTGCCCACCAGGGTTCCAGCCGGATCGAAATATAGATATGTGCAATATAGCGTAAAATTCACCGTGTCCCGCTCCGTAACGCCCACACAAACATAGGCGTTAGCTTCCTTGGCGGCCTTGCCGATGCGTTCGGTATCCGGGCTGGGTACTAAAATGGAATTGTCGTAGTATATCTTCCAGTCCTGCCGGCCCTCCATAGTACGGCTTCCCACTACAAAGCCATAGGTAAAGCCGCGCGGATACGCGGGGATAAAGGTCTCGGGGAATACTACTATGTTTGCCCCTGCCCGCCCTGCCGTTAGGATCAAGTCCACCGTTTTGTCAATGGTCGCCTCTTTGTTGAACAGCACCGGCGAAGCTTGCACTACCGCTACCTTCGGCGAAATTTTCAAATCCTTCATGGCCACCGCCCTTCCTTTATAGTGCCCTCTATTAGCGCACGTTGATTTGTCGGAAAAAATTTTTTTAACCGCGAAATACGCAAAAAGCGCGAAAAAAAACATTAATAATGCATGTGTTTGCTTTTTAATTAGACGCGGATTTTGCGGATTTGGACGGATTTACGCAGATAAAAAAAGATAATATTATTAAATCCGCGTGAATCCATTGGAATCTGTTTTAATCCGTGTCTAATTAGTTAATAAAATTTTTGTACAATTTTATAGATTACATGTATTGTTCATGTTATAAGATAGATGCTAACGACAAAAACTAACATAATTTTACATTTTAAATTCTAAATTTTACATTTTTTTGTCTTTCGCGGTTTGATGTTTTATATAGTAAATAAGGGGCAGACCTGTTGTCTGCCCCTTAAACAGCTATTATGGTTATTTGGCTTTGGCGGTGCCTAGATAGGCGGCGCGTACATGTTCGTTTTCCAGTAATTCCTGGCCTGTACCCGATAATGCCAATTTGCCCGTTTCCAGCACATAGGCATGGTCGGCGGTTTTCAGGGCCAGGTTGGCGTTTTGCTCTACCAGTAATACCGTTACGCCTTGATTGTTGATTTCTTTGATGATTTCAAATATGCCTTTTACCACTAAAGGCGCCAGCCCTAAAGAGGGCTCGTCCATCATCATCAGTTGCGGACGGGATAGCAGAGCTCTGGCCACGGCCAGCATTTGCTGTTCGCCGCCGGATAGCGTGCTGGCCAGCTGCCAGTGGCGATCTTTTAGTATGGGGAATAAGGAAAAAACCCAGTCGATATCCTTTTGTATCCCCGCATCATCTTTACGCACATAAGCGCCGATCTTGATGTTTTCCAGAACCGTCAGCTGCGCGAACACGCGCCGGCCTTCCGGCACTAGGGCTATACCTTTGTTTACCACCTGCCGCGGCAGCAAACCGGTGATATCCTCCCCGCGGAAGGTTATTTTACCGCTATGGAGCTTGGTCAGGCCCATAACGGTACGAAGAGTAGTACTCTTCCCCGCCCCGTTGGCGCCGATAAGCGTCACAATCTTTTTATCCGGCACTTCCAGTGTAATATCATTCACAGCTGTAATGCCGCCGTATTTTACTTGCAAATTTTCTATTTTAAGCATCGTCGGTACTCCCCAAATAAGCGTCTATTACCTTTTGGTTGCTTTGAATCTCCGCCGGTGAACCCTGGGCAATGTTTAGCCCGAAATCCAGCACATAGATATGTTGCGAGATATCCATAACCAGATCCATATGATGTTCGATCATGAATACGGTCAGGTTGAACTCATGCCTTACGGCGTCAATGAAATTGGTCAGCTCTATGGTTTCCTGCGGATTCATGCCTGCCGCCGGTTCATCCAGCAATAGCAGCGTCGGTTCGGTGGCCAGGGCCCGGGCTATTTCCAGGCGGCGCTGCTTGCCATAGGGCAGCGAGGTGGATACAGCGTCTTTCTCATCAGCCAGGCCTACTTTTTCCAGCAGCATCTCCGTTTCTTCTATAAACCTTTTTTCTTCCGACATATAGGGCGGGATGCGGAAAGTAGCCTGAAATAGATTGGATTTCAGATGAAGATGCTTGGCGGTAATAACATTTTCAAACACCGTAAGATCTTTAAATAAGCGGATATTCTGGAATGTTCTGGCGATCCCCATTTTAGCTATGGTCGCCGGGTTCTTGCCGGTGATTTCCTGGTTGTTGAAAAATATCTTGCCGGAAGTCGGCTTGTATACGCCGGTGATCATATTGAAAGCGGTGGTCTTGCCCGCTCCGTTAGGGCCGATCAGCGCCGTTATGTCATGCTCCGGCACTTCCATGGTAAAGTTGTCCACAGCTACCACGCCGCCAAAACGCATGGTGATATTTTCTGTTCTCAGTATCATTTGGCCGTCCCTCCCTTCCGGGATGAAAGTTTGTTAAACCAGCCAAAGACCCTGTCCCAGGAAAGCTCCGTCTTGCCCATGATGCCTTTTTGCCAGAATAGCACCAATAGCATCAACAGCAATGAAAAGATCACCATTCGCAGGCCCGGACGGAATAATTCGGAAATAAGCGGTATATGTATGGGCAACGGTTCATCAAAAACCCTCAACAATTCCAGCCCGGATACAACAATGAAGGCGGACATAACGGTGCCGGATATACTGCCCAAACCGCCTAAAACGATGATCAGCAGGAAGAGAAAGGTTTGCACGAACATGAAGTTTTTGGGGTCTACCGTTCCCAAAAATGTGGCGTAAAGGCCGCCGCCAAAGCCGGCAAAAAAGCCGCCGATAACAAAGGCCATCAGCTTATGCTTGAACAGCCCTATGCCAATGGCTTCCGATACTATATCGTCCTCACGTATAGCTTTAAAGGCCCGCCCGAAAGAAGATGATAGTAGCAAGGCCAATATTATTACCGTTATCACCGCCGCCAGATAAAATACAAACATATTTGAGGTCAGCGGTATATTTTTGATGCCCATGGGGCCATTAGTAATGGACTGGATATTGGTGAACACGATGCGGATTATTTCCGAAAAACCCAGCGTGGCTATGGCCAAATAGTCGCCCCTTAAGCGTAATACCGGAAAGCCGATCAAAAAAGCCACCAGCGCCGCTAATAATCCCCCCAAGAAAAGAGCGGGTAGCAGCGGAAAGTATATATTAACAAGAAACGGCGCCATAGGCACAGTGTAGAATATATCCGGGCGCACGCTTACCGGCACGGTAAATATGGCCACCACATAGGCGCCGATAGCCATAAAGCCCGCTTGCCCCAGTGAAAACATGCCGGCAAAGCCGTTGACCAGGTTCATGGAAAGGGCAACGATAGTATATATGGCGCACAGGTTCAATACCCGGCGCGTATAACTGTCTATCAAGCCATTGGCAAAATGGGCCGCCAGCAATACCACCGCGATAAGCCCTAAAGTTAATATGATATTTCTTTTTTTATTCTTAGTATTTATCACAAATCACACCTTCTCCGCCACTGTAGTTCCCAATATTCCCGCTGGTTTGACCATAAGGATGGTAATAAGCAATAAAAACGCGAACGCGTCGCGGTAGCCTGAAAGATGAGGGAATAAGCCCACGATCAAAATCTCGCCCAGGCCCAGAATGAATCCGCCTACCACAGCGCCGCTCACATTCCCTATACCCCCCACGACAGCCGCAATAAAACATTTCAAGCCCGGCATCAGGCCGGTCATGGGATTGATGCCCGTATATCTTATGCCCCACATAAACCCGCCGATAGCCGCTAAAGAAGAGCCGATAATAAAGGTAAGCGAGATGATCTTGTTTTCATTAACGCCCATGGCGCTGGCAATTTCAAAATCCGTGGCCACCGCTCTCATAGCCATGCCGGTCTTGGTATGGTTGATGATATAGACCAGTATGGCTAAAGAAACTATGGTAACCACAGGGATAAATATGGATATACCCTGTACTCTAACCATGCCGACATTATGCATATCACTGAGCCAGTTGACCGTGGGGAATGTTTTGGGCCGCCCGGTAAAAAGATAGGTGGCCAGGTTTTGCAGCAAAAAGGAAGCGCCGATAGCCGAAATAAGCACGGAAATTTTCGGAGCGCTGCGTAATGACCTGTAAGCGAAGCGTTCCAGAGAAAAACCTACCGCGGCGGTCAGGATGATCGCTATTAAAAAGCCGATGACCCAGGGCACTTGGATAAATAATTTGCCGATATTGAAACCGGCGATAGCAAAAAAGGCGAAGTACATGGATATCATGAAAACCTCGCCATGAGCAAAGTTGATCATTCTGAGAATGGTGTAAACCATGGTATAGCCAATAGCAATAAGGGCAAACAGGCTGCCTAAAGATATGCCGCTAACCAGGTGCTGCGCAAATATTTCACCAGGCATGCCTAATGCGGTTATAGCCAGTAAAAATATTAAAAACACAGCCACAATAACGGCAGCAACAGCTTGCGTAAGCCTATTAGATAAAAAATTTTTCATACTATCCCCACCAAACTTTGTTTTGCTTATCAGCACTGAATTGTTAAGCTAATATGGCCTAAATAAAGCAACTGTTCAGCCGTTGCTTTATTTAGGCCATTTAGAACCTGTATTATTCCGCGGCTACCGAGGTCAGATATTCAAATTTACCGTTTCTGATCACTTTGATCACCGCGGGTTTCTCCGCGTCTCCGTCCGCGTTAAGGACTGTTAAGCCGGTAACGCCTTCCAAGTGAGTTTTAACCAGCTCATCCCTGATGGCTTGGCTATCCGCCTTGCCGGCTCTTTCAATGGCTTGTATGATCATCAAATAAGCGTCATAGCCCAATGCTGTGGCAGCGGAAGGTTCCTGGCCCGGATATTTCTTGTCAAACGCGTCCAGGAATTTTTTGGCTTCCGGGGTGGTGGCAAATTGCCGGTCGAAGAAGGTGGAGAAAACCACGCCTTCAAGTTCAGCGCCGCCCACGCTCAGGAAGTCGTCATTCTCATAGGTGTCGCCGCCTAAGATAGGAGCGGTAATACCTAATTGCCGCGCTTGCTTGATCACCAAAGCACTTTCCGTAAAGTTGCCGGGCGCGAAAATAGTGTCGGGATTTTTGCCCTTAATATCTGTAAGAACAGCGGAGAAATCCTTATCGCCGGTCGAATAATTAGCCACAACAAGTATGCAACTCTTATCGCCGCCGTTTAAGCGGATGAATTCTTCCTGGAAGAAGTTAGAAAGGCCCACGGCATAGTCGTTGGATATTTCCTGCACCACAGCCGCGGTTCTGGCGCCAACTTCATTATAGGCGTAGTTGGCCATAACAATACCCTGGAACGGGTCGATAAAGCAGGCCCGGAAATAATAGTCATTGCCTTTGGTCACCAAAACATTGGTGCTGGAAATAGCCACGGCTGGAACCTTATTTTGCTTCACCACGTCGCCGGCGGGTATGGTCAGAGAGGATGAATAGCTGCCGAGCAGCGCCACGACCTTATCTCTTTCAATAAGCCTGGTTGCCGCGTTGGCGGATTCAGCTTTGTCGGATCTGTTGTCAACAACGATCAAATCCACTTTTTTGCCTAAAACTTCAGGATACAGTTCATGGGCGAGATCCACACCCATCTTTTCCAGTTCGCCGCCCGCGGCAAAGTCGCCTGTCAGGGGTTGGAATAGACCGATTTTGATCACATCACCGCCACCGCCGCCACCGCCGCCGCAACCGGCCAATGCCAGCGACAAGCCTAAAACAACCACTAAGAGAAGAGAAAACATTTTGACTTTTTTCATGAAAAACACCCTCCTTATTTTTGATATTCATGCATTAATGATATCTATTATGAGAAATAATACAATTATTACCCCTGACAATTCTATCACAGCCCATTTACAAAAGCAAGAAAAATTGTTATATTTAGACATTTAGTAAATTTAGTTTGTAAATTTACTAAATGTCTCTTATTCCGGGAATATGCCCTCGCGGCTTTGCCGGCGATAACGTTCCATCATATCCTTGAACATCTGCCCGTTGGAGGGCGGCGACCAGGTAATGGCATTGGCGCCGGCTTCAATAGTAGCCAGGATATCCTCCGGCGTGGGCCCGCCTGTGGCGATGATGGCCAGTTCGGGGAATTTTTGGCGTATCGCGCGTACCAGCGCGGGCGTCTCCGTGGCCGCCGCCACATTGATGATGGAAACGCCGGCTGCCAAACGGCCGGCGATATCGTCCCGATCCGATACCACGGTGATAACGATAGGAATGTCGATTATTTCCGCCACCGTGCGCACGGTTTTATTGGAAGATGGCGCGTTCAGCACCACGCCGATAGCCCCCTGATACTCGGCGTGCAACGCCAAATTAGCCACGCGCTTACCGGTGGTGGTGCCGCCGCCCACGCCGCAGAACACGGGGATATCGGCGGCGCTCATCAAAGCTTGCGTGATCACGGGCTGCGGCGTGAAGGGATAAACGGCGATGACCGCGTCGGCATTGCTATTGCGGATAATAGCCACGTCGGTGGTAAAAATAATCGACTTAATACGTTTGCCGAAAATTCGTATGCCTTTGCATTGGCGTATTTCCTCCGGCAATTTCAGCATATGTTTGCGTAAGTTACCGCTGAAATCCGGTATAAAATCTGTTTGTTCTATCATGTCATTCCCTCCGCGAAATAATAGTCTAAGCTTTGCCGCTGCTGCCGAATAGCCGGATTTTTTCGCGGATGATAGCTGTGGCTGCCTCGCGGGCCGGCGCCAGCACCTTGCGCGGGTCTAACTCAGCCGGGTTTTTATCCCAGGCTTCTTTGGCCGCGGCCATGAAGGCTTCGCGTATATTGGTGTCGATATTCACCTTACGCACGCCGCGCTCTATGGCCGCGCGGATAAGGTCGTCGGGCACGCCGGAGGAACCATGCAGCACTATCGGCACGTCAACCAGCGTATCTATCTCAGCCAAACGCTCCAAATCCAGCTTCGGTTCGCCTTTATACTGGCCGTGGGCCGTGCCGATGGCGATTGCCAGCGCGTCCACGCCCGTTTGTTCCATAAAATAGATAGCTTCCGATGGCTCGGTGTACATGGATTCTTTCTCGCTTACATAGATATCGTCCTCGGTTCCGGTAATTTTGCCCAGTTCGCCTTCCACGCTTACGCCACAGGCCCGCGCCACCTCCAACACCCTATTAGTGAGGGCGATATTTTCTTCCACCGCATGCTTGGAACCGTCTATCATCACCGAGGTAAAGCCCTTGCCGATACATTGCATGCATTGTTCAAAACTGGTGCCATGATCCAGATGCAGCGCCACCGGCACGGTGGACTGCTGCGCCGCCAGGCGTGTTAAGCCCACGATATAGTCGATACCGGCGTATTTTAACGCCCCCTGGCTGGCCTGGATGATCACCGGCGCATGTTCGGCTTCAGCCGCGTTAATAATAGCCTGAACGATCTCCATATTATTGCAATTAAAAGCGCCGACCGCATATTTTCCCTGTTCAGCAGCGTCCAGCAATTGTCTCATCGGTAATAACGGCATACAAAAACCCCCCTTTTTTTAAATGGCAAATTGCAAATGGCAAATTAAAAGAAGCTTGTAGGGGCGGCCCTATGTGGCCGCCCTGATGAAGCGAGTGGCAGTCTAGTATCTTACTCTTGAGCCGCCTTCTTGTAGGCTGATGCGGGATATTCTGTTTAATAGGTGCAGATCTGCCGGGCGTGAGGCGTAGATGCAGGCATTACGGCCGCAATGCGGGCAGGTCAGCACTAATCTGTCGGCTAGTATCAGCACGTCGATATCCTCGCGCCCGCAATTGGCGCACAGGCAGGCATGTGAGGATAAAAGCCGGTTCAAACGCAGCAGCGAACGGCCGATGATCAGCGGTTTTACAAAATAATCGCTCAATTCATCGGCATAATCCAGAATCAGGGCGCTTTCCTCGTCCATGGCCGCGCATACGCCTTCGCGCCCGCCAATGCAGGCCAGGCGGATATCCATATTATCGCAACCCAGCATAAACGGCGGCTCCACCTTCATATCGCGCAGGCGGAAGATATACGAATGCGCGTCTTCACAACAAGGGCAGTAACAATCGGCATATAGATGCTTGCCGCCAAAACGCAAGCGCATCGGTTCGCCACCGCAGGAACAACGTACAGTGAGCATTTTGCCCTGGGTCAGCTCAAAACGGGAAATGGCGCGGTAAATCAAGCGCTCCTGACAGCAGGGGCAGCGCAACGATAAGAACCATTCGGGCATAATAAGCATAGCCACCCCTCCTTTCAAGATGTGCTACTGCTCCCCAAAAACAAGAAGCCCGACCTATGCTAATATTCATTTCTATTTTTTTAGGCTATTCCCTGCATTTTCCACAAAAAAGTGTAGAACGCCTACTCGCTCAGATCGGCCCATAGGCCGCCGGTAACGGCGGCGAATTCTTCTACAGCCACTGGTACCGCGCTATTGCTTTCACCGCCGGCCGGGTACATGACGCTGAAAGCGCGCAGGCTTTCATCCAGATAAATGGGTAAGGGGTTCTTTAAGCCAAAGGGGCAAACCCCGCCCACGGCATGGCCGGTGATGTCCAATGTTTCTTCAACGGAGAGCATTTTAGCCTTTGCGCCGAAAAACTGTTTGAGCTTTTTATTGCTCAAACGGGCCTCACCGCCCAATACCACCAGCACCACCTGTTCTTTTATACGCAAAGCCAAGGTTTTGGCTATCTGCGCCGGCGGCACGCCGACCGCCGCCGCGGCCAGTTCCACCGTGGCGCTGGATACCGCGAATTCCATTATCGGCAAATCGTCGCGGCCTATGGCGTCCAAATAAGCGCGCACCTGTTCTTTGCCCATACTATCACCTGCTTTTCGCTAAATAGTCAACAACCTTAATGCTCATTATAAAAAATTGGTGTGAGCTTGTCAAATTTTGGGCAGAAAATGGTGGTTGTAAATCGGTTCGATTTATGGTAGAATAGCTAAGCAGCAAATGATAGCAAGTTTGCCGCGCCAGGCGGGGCGCTAGCGGTGCCTTGTGACCTTCAATCCGCTACAGGGAGGGCCGAAAGCCTGTCTGAGGGTATGTTTTGTGGGGTTTGCCGCGCATAAGCGGCGATGATAATTGGGTCCCGCGCGGCGGGCTGCCGTGAACCCCGTCAGATCCGGAAGGAAGCAGCGGTAAGCGGTTTTGTCCCGGGTGTTGCGGGAGCGCCTGATTTGAGTTGGCTGTGCGTGTTCCGCCCGGAAGGCATTATTCGAAGCAGGAGGCGCGGCAAAATTATTTTTTTAAAGAAAAAGCCCAGCTACCTGCATTGGCAGTTGGGTTTCTTTCACGCCTGCTTTTGGTGTTTACCCTTTATAGGTTTGTACAACTGCATTTAGCCGTCATTCCAAATATTATATTCTAAGGTCGGTAATGGCCATTTTATGGAGGTTATTATGAAAACACTGTTATTAGCACCAAAAGGCTTTGAGATTTTTGAGTTTAGCGCTTTGTTTGATGTTCTGGCTTGGGCAGACGATCTTGGCTATGATACCAAAGTGGTAACTTGCGGCTGCGAAAAACAGGTTTTAAGCTCATTTGGAGTATTATTGACTGTGGATCGCATCGTGGACGGGATCAATGTAGATGAATATGACGCTTTGGCTATCCCCGGTGGTTTCGAGGAATACGGATTTTATGAGGATGGCTACAGTAGCAGTTTCTTGGATATGATCCGCGCCTTTCATGACCAGGATAAAATCATTGCCACTGTATGCACCGGCGCGTTGCCTTTAGGCAAAAGCGGTATCCTGGCTGGGAAAAAAGCCACCACTTACTATCTAAATGAGGGATGCCGGCAAATGGAGTTGGCTGCATTTGGCGCGGATGTCGTCAATGAGCCGGTTGTTGTTGATGGAAATATTATTACTTCCTATTGTCCCGGAACTGCTATTGAGGTGGCGTTCAAGCTTTTGGAAATGCTTACCGGCCCAGAAAAAATGAACAATGTCAAAATCGCTATGGGATTTTAATGGGCTGCTTCGCAGCCCAAACTGACATTATCAAGGGGCCCGGCTGAAAAAGCCGGGTTTTTTTTGCTCGTGTTATCAACTGTTGCTCCGAGTTCTTATTCCATTACTATAACATCCTCTTCAATTACTTCATCATCCGCATTATCTAATTTTTTATTGGTGTGGTTTGTCTGTAAGCGACTAAAATTCATTATTTTATGCCATATTGGCATCATACAATAATTTTGTAACATTTTCGGTTACATATGGTGAATTTTGTATAAAAAATAGGGGGAAGTGTTCAATTATCTCTTGACAAGCGCAGAAAAACTACATATAGTCATATTGTATAAATGGGATACCATGAACTGGAGGGATATCAAATGACAAAATATATAGCCCTATTACGGGGCGTCAATGTTGGCGGGAACAATATAGTAGATATGAAACGGCTGAAAGCGACGTTCATCGCAGCGGGATTTCCCGATACTAAAACCTACATCAACAGCGGTAATATAATTTTTTCCGGCGACATGGACGAAGTAACAGCGCAAAAAACATGCGCAGATTTGATTTCTGAAACATTCAGCCTGAGCATCGCGGTCTTAGTACTTTCCCGCGAAGAATTAGACGATACGCTGGCCCATGCGCCAAAATGGTGGGGCAATGCCCCTGATTCCAGGCATAATGCTATTTTTGTCATACCGCCGGCCACGGCGGAGGAAATATGTGCCGAAATCGGCGCAATAAAACCTGAATATGAGAAGGTGGCGCATCACGGCAAATTGATTTTCTGGTCAGCGCCCATGGCAACCTTTTCGCGGACACGGTGGAGTACGGTATCCAAACGAGCGGCCTATCAAAAAATTACCATACGCAATGCCAACACCGTTTTCAAGCTGGCGGAATTAGCTAGGAGGTAACTATTATGTCATTATCGAAAATGCCGAATATCGGCAAAGTAACAGAACGCCAGCTTATTGAGGCCGGCATCGAAACGCCGGAACAGCTCAGGGAAATCGGCGCCAAGGAGGCGCTTATGCGTATACGCCTGAAGAGCGACCCTGAAGCATGCGTTCGCGTACTGTACGGCCTGCAAGGCGCTATTGATGGCGTGAAAGATACCGCGTTGGATGAGCAGACAAAGCGTGATCTACTGGCATTTTTCAGGGCATTATAAAAATAGCCTTACCTTCTTTTGGTACCCTAATCCTTAATCCCAAGCCCCTAATCCCTAGCCCCTGATCCCTAGTCCCTATTCCATATTCCCTAGCCCCTATTCCCTTACGGTTGTGTACCGAGTTTGTTTTAACATTCACGATAATGCTATTTAACTGATATAACTATCATCATCATGAATATTATCTTGACTTCCTGCCCTAAAGCAATTATAATCAGCATATGAAAAAGATATCTAAATCGGTGCATGATTCATTTGCCGAAACCGGCCAGCACCTGAAGACATGGCGTAAGATATATGCGCTTAAGGCGGAACAAATAGCGCAGCGCGCGGGGATTTCCCTGGGTACGCTATGTAAAATTGAAAAAGGCGACCCCTCGGTCAGTACCGCCGCCTTCCTGGAAGTCGTCCGAAGCCTGGGCTTGCTTGATACGCTTGTGGACAGCATTGACCCGCTCAACAGCGACTTGGGTAGGGCGCGGGTAAATGAAAGCCTTCCTCAGAGGATACGGTGATGGGAACTTTTTATGTTTACAACAGGGCCTACGCGGGCAAATGCTACTGGACGCAACGGCGTTCGCGTGTCAGCGGTATTTTTACTTATGACGACGAATACTTATCCGGCAGAGATAATTGGAATATTGATCCCGCGCTATCACTGACCACCGGCGCCCAGCCATCAACAAACGGGCTGCCCGGCGCTTTTCGTGACGCGGCGCCGGATCGCTGGGGGCAAACCCTTATCCGCCATCGCCATCTGCGCGAAAGCAAAGAAAGCGGCAGCCCGCCGCGATCTATAAATGAGGTGGACTATCTACTGGGCGTAAGTGACTTCACCAGACAAGGCGACCTGCGTTTTTCGCTGGAAAAAGGCGGTATTTTCCAGCATCCTTCTGATAAAATCCCCCCATTGGCCGCATTGCCCAAGCTTCTTGACGCGGCTCATCATTATGCGGCGGAGCAGGAAGAAAGCGCGATCACCTATTTGCTGGACGCAGGTTCCGCTTCGCTGGGCGGGGCCAGGCCAAAAGCGGCGGTCTATGACGGGGAAGACCTTTACATTGCCAAATTTCCGCACAAACAAGACGAATGGGATATCATGGCTTGGGAGTGGGTATGCTTACAAGCAGCAGCTGAAGCCGGCATCCGTGTGCCGCAAAGCAGATTGCTCAAAATCGGCGGACAAAATGTGTTGCTGGTCAAGCGTTTTGACAGGGCGGCGCGGCGACGGATAGGTTATATCAGCATGATGACATTACTTGGCTTGACAGACGGTGAACACGCGGATTATGCCGAGATCGCGGAAAAGCTGCGTGTCGTCAGCGTGGCTGTAAAAGAGGATTTACAGGAACTCTGCCGCCGCATCGCCTTCTCCTTGCTGATCAATAATACGGACGACCACCTGCGCAATCACGGTTTGTTGCGCTGCGGCAGCGGGTGGCGACTCTCCCCGGTTTTTGACATCAACCCCAACCCCGACGTCACTGCCGCGCGGGCTACAAGCGTCTTTGCTGAAACCAAAAAAGAAGCCGCGCTGACCGCTCTGTTGGAAAACGCGCATGTATTCGGTCTTGTGCCGCCAGAAGCGGATAAAATCCTCTCCGAAGTATCTATAGCGGTAAAAAGTTGTGCATCATATGCGGAGCGCGCCGGTATTGCAAAAGAGGAGAGGGATTATATATTGCGTACCGGATAAGTTTTCCCGTGCATTGTAAGGAACAAATGCGGCCTTCGACCGCAAGTGTAGAGTGTGTAATGTGGTATCCTTGCCGCCCGTGATTCCGCGGTCACCTGACACGGCGTGGGGCACTCCCCCTGTCACTTCGTGACATCCCCCTCTGTGAGGGGGACTTTGCTTTGCGCAGGTATAGGGCCTTTTTCAAGGAATTAAGGTTTTTGTAAGACGCAACGTTTTCCGCAAGCACCAAAGCCTCCCTCACAGAGGGGGGTGGCGCGAAGCGCCGGGGGGAGTGCCCGGCGCCGGGAAGGCTGTGCTGAAAATAACATTTGCCCACCGTAGGGGCGAAACTATTCGCCCGCAGTCGCACAACGCAATCATTTTACATAGAACATCTATCCTCTCGCCTCCAAATTGTCCCTGGGTGGTTCCACAGCTGGCAAGATGCCAGCAAACCGGAGGGTGATTTTCAATTGTCAAATGCAAAAACAAGGGGCTGCCGCAACTGCGGCAGCCCCTTGTTTTTGCTTCTACTCGTCTTTTACTCGATTATTTCTTCTATTACTACTACTTCTTC
>Ga0123356_10004382_pt1 | contig 14586 bp, 12 predicted proteins | sample TergutEmb28metaG_2_FD_92546 | JGI IMG/M metagenome (GOLD analysis project Ga0123356, IMG submission 92546) | Embiratermes neotenicus P3 segment gut microbial communities from Petit-Saut dam, French Guiana - Emb289 P3 | ecosystem: Host-associated > Arthropoda: Insects > Digestive system > Gut ...
TCATTGCGAGGAACGAAGCGACGAAGCAATCCAGTAAAAAGATGGATGTATCATAAATATTTGCCTTTCTGGATTGCTTCGCTACACTCGCAATGACGAAAAACGAAGGTTCCGGGACAGGTCAATTGAAGTCCCGTCCCGCGCGTCAGTCCATTGCCCTGAAAATATCCACGACTTTGTCGATCGCCTTTTCCATCGAAGCGGATTTTTTGTCGTAGTACGACACTATGTTTCTGTCGTATTTCGAGGCCAGAGTGATAAAATCCAAAAATACGTTGCCGAAACTGTACACGCTGCCGATATCGTAAACCCTCGAATCGAATATGATATCGAGCATTTCCTCCGATTCCTCATCCCTCATATATTTTCTCGTCAATACGGTTTCATAATATGCGGGCTGCAGGGTGTAACGGCTTTCGGCCGAGAGAGCTTCGAGGATTATGCTGATGCGTTCCAGATCATCGGCGCTCTTGGGCACCCCCATGAGCACGCCCGTATACGGGTTCACGACGCTGCGGTAATCTTTTTGCGCCTCATCGTATTTCGGAAGGGGGATTATTCCGAAGTTGGCTTCCATTCCCCTGAAAAATTCCACAAACCTCATTCTCGTCCACATGAATAAAATCCTGTTTCCCTCAAAGCCCTTTACATGAATTTCATCCCCTTTGGACAAATCCCCTCCGCTTCCGCCTTTTGGCGGGGCCTGCGCGTTTAATACATAGTCCGGATTGTAAAGCAGGTCCATAACTTTTTCGAGCACTGCCAGATTTTTTTCGCTTGCGAAATCCATGTAGGGTATATCGTTGTCATTTTTGACCGCGAGGGCGCCGCCCCCGCTCACAAGGAGGGCGTGGAACGTGTCGTTGTAAGTGGCAAAGCCCCACCTGTCCTCATAGGCGGTCATAATGCCGTCGCCGTTTAAATCGGAGGCGGCGCCCCTTATCATATCGTTCATGGCGTCAAAGGTCCATTTCCCCTCCTTGACCAAACCATACGGCAGCTCAAGGCCCAGGCTTCCCATCAGGTCTTTGTTGAAGAGCAGGGTATTTGTGGCTTCGTTGTCAAGTATCAGCAAATCGCCCGCCAGAAGATAATTCTTGTTGTCTATGGACATGGAATTGACCGCCGGGTCCCACCACGGTTTATCCAAATCGACATACGGCAGATTCGCCACATTGATCAAAAGGTCGCTGGTCACAATTCCCGGGACGTTGTTGTTGAACATGATTGCCGCGTCGTATAAGGGGTCGCCGGCTTTTACGGCTTTGTTCATGGCCCCCCGCTCGTCCGACTGCCCCACCAATTTGATATTGAAATTGTATTTTTCCTTTATTTTGAGATTTCTTGTATAGACCGCGTCGTTGATGGGCTCGCTGTTTTGGACCTCTTTTCCCTCTGTCATCTCCGCGACAATTTCAAGCGGCAGCGGCCCCACCCAGTCGGATCCGTCATACAGGTGCGTTAAAAAAGTAAATTCATAGCCGCCGAAATCAATATCCCCGGCAAGATCCGGTTCGAGCCTTTCTTTGGCTTTGCCGGCTTCGCCTTCGGCGGATTCCCCCCTGTCCGTTTCGGTCGTGCCGCCGCCGGGATTCGCGTCATCTTTTGTATTGCCGTTTCCGCACGAAATCAGTATGCCCGCGAGCAAAGCCGCAAGCAGAGCGAACGATATAAGCTTTTTCATAAAATTTACCCCTCGTATTTCCATCATTAATCGCAATAATCGCAATTCACAAATATTTCCGGAGCACTTCCAGCACCTTGTCGAAGTCGATCGGTTTGCCGAGATGATCGTCCATTCCCGCCGCCAGGCTGTTCTCGATGTCGCTTTTGAAAACGTTCGCGGTCATGGCTATGATCGGCAGGCTGACATTTTGCATAAAGGGCAGCCCGCGTATGGCGCGCGTGGTCTCATAGCCGTCCATTTTGGGCATTTGCACATCCATGAACACAATGTCATATCCGCCGCCGGACTCTTCTACCATTTCCAGGGCTCTCTGGCCGTTCTCGGCGCAGTCTATGGTGATCCCCGTCCCGGACAGAAGCGATATGAAAATTTCGCGGTTGATTTCCACATCCTCGGCAAGCAGCAGTTTTTTGCCCGCGAACTCGCCTTCCGCATATTCGGCGTCCTCGTTCAAAATGGGAGCCGTGCCGAAACATTCGTTTACGCAGTCGATTATCGTCGAAGTAAAAAGCGGTTTCAGCAAATGCTTGTCCACGCCCGCGGCAAGGGCTTCGTCTTTGATTTGTTCCCAGTCCATCGCCGTTATCATGATCACCACGGAAGGCCTTTTGCCGTTGCGGGACTTTATCTGCCTTGTCAGTTCTATGCCGTCCATATTGGGCATGACCCAGTCGACAAAATATATGTCATACCCGCCGCGCCGATCTATGATACGGCAGGCTTCGAGCCCGTCCGACGCCACGTCGCACTTTATATTGAACTGATTCAGTGTGTTTTGAAACTGCTCGCGCACTTCGGGCATATCGTCGACGGCCAAAACCCTGACAGTGTTCCAGTTCACATCGGGGGCGAGCAGCGAATGCGGATTTCTCTTGCCGCGCGCCGCTTTTACGGTGAAAATAAACTTGGCCCCCAGTCCGAGCCGGGATTCGATCCATATCCTGCCGCCCATCAGCTCGACGATGTTTTTGGATATGACAAGCCCGAGGCCCGTCCCGCCGTATTTGCGGTTGGTCCCGCTCTCCGCCTGCTCAAATGCCTGAAATACCCTCTCGTGCTGTTCGGGGGCGATCCCTATTCCGCTGTCCGCCACCGAAATACGCAGTTCGCAGCTTTCGTCGGTTTCGTCGGTCAGGGACGCTTCAAGGCGGATGTTTCCGCGCTCGGGCGTGAACTTCACCGCGTTGGACATCAAATTCGTCAAAACCTGCGACAAACGCTGCTCGTCGGCTACAATAAAGCGCGGTATCCGCTTGTCGACTTTCACGGAAACCGCCTGCGACTTTTCTTCCGCGCGGGAATTTACGACTGTCACGACCTTTTGCAGCATTCTGTCGAAATTGAACTCGACAGGCGAGAGTTCGAGCTTGTTCGCCTCGATTTTTGACATATCCAGTATATCGCTTATCACCCCCAGCAGATGGGAGGAGGCGTCCCCTATCCTGCCCAAGGCATAATTTTTGCCTTCCAGGTCCTTCACTTTCTTTCCGATAGCCGTCATGCCGATTACGGCGTTCATCGGCGTTCTCATTTCGTGGCTCATGCTGGAGAGAAAATCGCTTTTCGCCTTGCTGGCTTCGTTTGCCCGTGTGAGCGCGGCTTTCAGCAGGTCGTTTTGATGCTTTACCTCTTTTACCAGTTCCGCGCCCTTTATCGCCGTGGAAATATTTACGCGCAGCGTTTCATATGTGTCCACGCTGATTTCGGGGTCGAACGGCATGAGCAGTATCCCGAATTCTTCATCTTTGAAGAACAGCGGGATGAAAAACAAATCGCGCCGTTTGCTTTCGAAATCAAATTCTCCGATAGTCGAATAATCGGAAAACACAATCGGGTCTTCGCGGTTGTCTTTTATGTTGAATTGTTTGTCCCCGTCAAAGCCGATAAGCGTATTTATCGTTCTGTCGGCGGCAAAGCCGCTTTTTATCGGCTTTTCGTACAGACCGATTACCGCGGTGTCAATCGAAATGCCCGGGAGCGACTTATACAATTCCTCCGCCAAGGAATCGATGTCAAATATCAAAACCAAGTTGCCCGCCACCCTTCTTGTCATCCAGCGTTTGTCAAATGAGGCGATTTCCTTGAATTCTCTTTCTTTGAAGCGGATATTATGGACAAAAGTCGAGGCATGGGTGAGTGTCGAGCGGACCGTGTTCAAATTCGCCACTTCATCCCCGTGAAACTCCGAACCAGTTGAAAGAACATTGAGCGCTTCGTTCCATGTATTGAAATCTTTCGAGTAATTGTTATAGCCGATCAAAATTTCGTTGAACAAGGCCAAAAATTTTTCTTTTGAAAAGGGATTTTCTTTTATCGTCCCGGCCAGCGCCGCAGCCCATTTTGAAATTTGCAGCTCCGGAATCTCCTTTTGGAACAGCGCTTTGAATTTATGCGACACATATGAAATAAGGGAGTCCGCCTCTTGCGTTTGACCGTGCTCATGCACGGCCTCCGCGTCAAAAAATTCTTTTTCCAGACATCCGCAGGACTGGCGCTGCATAAAGACCGGAGGCATGCTGACTATTTTTTCCGCGGGTTTTCCTTCAATCCGGTTGTGAAGCAGCTCCGCGGCGGCCAGCCCGAATTTATGAAAATCCTGCCGCGCCGTGCTTATCGAGGGAATAAAGGCCGCAGACCCTATGTCGTCGTCAAAGCCCGTAACCGCGAAATCGGCGGGAGCGGACAAATTATAGCTTTTCAGTTCGTTTAAAACGCCTATCGCGGAAACGTCGTTGCTCGCCGCAATCGCGTCGGCGCAAATCTCAAGGCTGTCGAATAATTTCCTCACCGCTTTCCGCCCGCTGTCCTGATCAAAATTCCCGGGAAAGACATATCTGTCGTCATATGGTATTTTGTTTGCCAGGAGCGCCCTTTTATACCCTTCAAAGCGCTCTTCGGCTTCGGGATGCCCGTCGGGGCCCTTGACAAAGGCGATCCTTTTCTTTTGGTGAACCTGTATCAGATGCTCCACCGCGTCATACATTCCGGCCATATTGTCCACTATGACGGACGGGACGCCGTCCATGACGTATGAAACGGAAACGACGGGAAGCGAGGGGAGCCCGGCGGCATATTTTTCAAAATTTTCGCTTCCTATGATGTGGGCGATGAATCCGGAAAACATGATCACCCCATCCAGCGAAACACTGTTTCTTACAGTTTCAAAGCAAGTCTCGAAATGCGAGGCAAAATCATCGGTAGTCATCTGATATGTTCCGAAATACGCCGTCAAATGAATGTCATTTTTGCGCGCGTACTCTACGATACCGCTCCAAATATCATATTGGTTTGAATTGTCCATAGTGGAAAATATGACGCCGAAGTGAAGCCGCTTTTTGTCTTTCATGAAAATGGCACTGCTAACAAAAATCTACACATAAAGTAGAGAAATGAGTATTCCTGCTTCACCCTGTCTGCTCTCGAGATCAGAAAACCGACTCTACTAACATTTGATATAACAGTCCACAGGCGTAAATTCCCGTCTTAGCCGACGGTACATATAGTCGCTTACGCTACACTATATATTTCGCAATCTCTAATATTTATTGCGGCGTTTATATCCCTGTTGTGAATTGTACTACATTCAGGACATACCCACTCTCTTACGTTCAGGTTCTTTGTCTTCGGGTTTTTGTATGTACATCCTTTCGTACTACATAACTGAGAGCTTGCGTAATATCTCGGTATTATTCTTACTTCAATGTTGTGTTTCCTACATTGTTGAATCAGGAACAGTTTGAAATATCCCCACAAAGCCTCGCTTATAGCTTTCGATAAGTGTTTGTTTTTCTTCATCCCCTGAACATTCAAGTCCTCTATCGCAATAAATTTTGGATTCATGGCTACCAGTGAATTTACTACGTGTCTTGCGTACTCTTGCCTTATATTTGCTAATTTCATGTACAGTCTCTGAACCTTTAACTTATTCTTCTGCACATTGCTTTTGTTAGCTTCTCCTTTCTTTATTTTCTTTATTTTCTTGCTTAGTTTACGTTGTTGCCTTTTACGGCGTTTCTCCATTTTCTTTACCTTGTTTGTCTTGTTTATGTTTGCGAACTTTTCACCATTGGAAACTATCGCAAGGTCAGTCAACCCTAAATCCACGCCAATACCCTCTTTAGTCGGAACATTATCGCTTTGTACTTCGTCAACTTCACATAGCACCGACATAAAATATCTATCAGCACGTCTCCCTATCGTTCCACTCTTAACTTTTGCATCTAATGGTATATATCCGTATTCTTTAAGACGAACAAAGCCAAGTGTAGGTACTTTGAACCTGTGTCTTTCGATGGTACAATCTGCTGTATTGTTTTTCACAAAGTACATCTTTACGCTATCTTTGCGTTTCTTCGGTTTCGGATATTCAGCCTCTCCTTTAAAGAATTTTCGAAATGCTCTTTCCGTATTCATAATTGCTTGTTTGACTGATTTGCTCGATACCTCTTTTATCCACGAATATTCTGGGTTATCGGGAATAAACTCGTTGTTTAGCCACTTTGAAAAATCCATACCGCTATAAAATTTGCCCGTCTTTTCGTATTCGTCTTTTTCTACTTTTAGGTATAGGTTTTTGACGAATTTGCTTACCCCCATTGTCTTGTGTACCTGTATTCTCTGTGCTTTTGTTAAGTATATTTCAGTACAATATGCTCTTAACATCGTTGTCCTCCTTGATTTATTTCTTGTACTTACGTAATCCATACGCTCTGCTTGAAAATACGTGTATTGCGCTTTTTATCGAGCTGTGCAAATGGAAAGCGAAAAAACATACGGTAGCAGAGCAACGCAGGAGTGATACTCTTTGGCCTCTTTGTAAAGAGGCTCCGCCCGCAGGCGGTGGTGTTTTGCCGGATCAGATGCTGTGCGGGGGGGGACGCAAACACCCGTCACGCGGAAAAAACGCGGTTCTACCGTGCTTTTCCGGGATCTCGCGTGCCACCCTCTTTCAAAACGTGTAGCGAATGTGAACGCTTCGCGTTCACATGCAGCTCACGCCAATAGATCAAGGGCAAAGATACGCCATTTTTTCGTTCATCAAATCCCATTTGCAAAGCTCGCTTTTTATTGGATTATACCATAAATTAATTAAAATATCTATTGTTTTTTGTGAATTTTACTGCAAATCATTATTGTTTTTAAAGGGAAGGGAAACTATGTGGAATTTGGATGAAAAAAAACTCGATGCATTGCTGACAACTCCGTCTTCGCGCCTTATCGCCGATATGAGAAAAATCGAAGGGGATATAATTTTCCTCGGCGCTGGCGGGAAGATGGGCCCCGGTCTTTGCGTACTGGCCAAACGGGCCGCGAAAGAGGCCGGAAGCAAATCAAAAATCACCGCTGTTTCGCGGTTTACGGACCCGGCTGCTTTGGATTTTCTGAAAGAAAACGGCGTCGAAACGATAAGCGCGGACCTGCTGGAGCAGGGCGTTTTGGAAAAACTGCCCGAAGCCCCCAATGTCATTTTTATGGCGGGGCGCAAATTCGGCACAAACGGGCGGGAATATATGACATGGGCCTTAAATACATGGCTGCCCTCGCGCGTGGCGGAGCGCTATAAAAATTCGAGGATCGTAGTTTTTTCGACTGGCAACGTATATCCGCTCTCTCACATTTCATCCGGCGGGGCGCTTGAAACTGCCAAAACCGTGCCCGCGGGGGAATATGCGATGAGTTGTCTCGGAAGGGAACGCATGTTTGAATATGGGGCCCGCACATTCGGTACGAAGATAGTCATATACCGTTTGAGCTATGCGGTCGATCTCAGATACGGGGTGCTCTTCGATATCGCCGAAAAGGTCAATTCAAAAACACCGGTCTCCCTGCAGATGCCCGTATTCAACTGCATCTGGCAGGGCGACGCAAACGAAACCGCTATACGGAGCCTGTGCCATGCCTCTTCCGACGTATTTTACCTCAATGTGTCCGGCCCGGAAACCGTCTCGGTTTACGCAACCGCGAAAAAATTCGGGGAACTGCTCGGCAAAGAAGCGCTTTTTTGCGGCGAAAGCGCGGACGCCTCCCTTTTCTGCGACACCGGGAAAATGGCGGATTTGTTCGGATATCCTTTGATGCCCTTGGAAACGATGATCAAATGGCAGGCGGATTGGATCCTGTCGGGCGGGCGCTCGCTTGAAAAACCCACTCATTTTGAACAAAGAAAGGGAGATTATTGACAATGAGGGACAAAGCAAAGCATATTTTAAACGAAGGCGCGATGATCCCCGCGATACCCCTGGCCCTTGACAAAAACAGAAAATTTGACGAAAAGAAGCAGCGCACCCTCATACGCTATTATTTAGACGCCGGAGCGGGCGGAATCGCGGTGGGTGTGCACACCACTCAGTTTAAAATCAGGGATCCCGGAATCGATTTGTTTCATGTCGTCATCGAAACCGTTCTGGATGAAATCGGGCGCTTTGAGCAAAAAAACGGCAAAACCATCGTCAAAATAGCGGGGGTGTGCGGCAAAACCGAGCAGGCTCTCTCAGAGGCGCGGTTTGCCGCGAAAAAAGGCGCCGACGCGGTTTTGCTGAGCCCCGGAGGGCTTATGGATTTGAGCGAAGACGAAATGATAGAGCGCACGGCCGCCGTGGCCTGCGTGACCGGGGTCATCGGGTTTTATCTTCAGCCGGCGGCGGGAGGGCGGATTTTCTCGGCGGGCTACTGGAAACGCTTATCCGATATCGAGGGCGTCGCCGCCATCAAGTGCGCGCCCTTCGACCGCTACCGGACGACAGAGCTCGCGCGGGGGGTCGCCTGCTCCAAAAGATGCGGCGAAATCGCCCTGTATACGGGCAACGACGACAACATTCTCGCCGATTTGCTTACGACGTACGAATTTGAAATAGACGGCAAGAAGGTCGAAAAACGTTTTGCCGGGGGGCTGCTCGGGCACTGGGCGGTATGGACAAAAACCGCAGCCGATATATTCGAGAGGGTGCGCCAATGCAGAACCCGCGGCTATATCCCGGCGGACCTTCTAAAGCTGGGTATAAAGATAACCGACGCGAACTCGGCGTTTTTCGACGCGGCCAACGGTTATGCGGGCTGTATTCCCGGAATACACGAAGTGCTGAGGCGGCAGGGGATTTTTGAGGGCGTCTGGTGCTTGGACCCAAGCGAAACGCTTTCGGTCGGGCAGTATGAGGAAATCGACAGGGTTTACCGCGAATATCCCGAATTAAACGACGACGATTTTGTCAGATCCAATTTACATAAATGGCTGTAAGCAAAAAAATATTGAATATGGCGGGTGCACCGGTTGACAACGCTGAAAAAACGTGGTAAAATATATAATCATATATCCAAAGCGATCCAAAATTTTATTAAACTTAAGGAGCAAAAAACATGAAAAAAATCATCGCTTTTATCGTTATTTCAGCTTTGCTGGCCGTTTTGTGCGCGCCCCTGACGGCTTTGGCATACCAGACGGTGGGAAATGTAAACTTAAACTATGGCACCGTCACAATCGACGGCAATTTCAGCGCGGCCAAATGGGCCGCGGCGGCGCCCTTTACCGCCGACGCTTCGAATACCGCGGCGTGGAGCGGGGACATTGTGGCGGCGGTACAGGTTTACGGCCTCTGGGATGAGGGGGGACTTTATCTCGGCGGCGAAGTGACCGATTCGACATTCACATACTCAAACGGGGGATATGACGGCGACGCGGTTCAGTTTTCCCTCGATGTGGGACAGACTTTTCTGGGCACTGACGAAGGCAGGGCGATATTCTACTCGTTCGGCGCCTATGAAAGCGCCGCCGACCATGTGCTTGTAAGGCAGGAATCCTCTACCGACGGCGAAGTGGCGGACGGCGAGGGCGGATTCATTTTGAAAACCGCGAAAACGGCGTCCGGCTGGGCGTATGAAATGTTCATGCCCTGGACGATGCTCAACGAAGACCTCGACGCGAAAGCGGGCAAAACATTTGCGCCGGGCGAAGGCGGCAAAATCAACGTTTTGCTGTGCTACCTCGACAGGGACGACGGCTCGCTTGTGGGCGCGTGGGGAACCTTTACGGCGGAAGACCCCGACTGGGGCCCCGACGGACACGGCATAACCTACACCCTGCAGGCAAAACCCGCCCCCGCACCGGAACCCGATCCCGAACCCGCCCCCGAAGCTCCGGCCGAGGAGGCCCCGGCCCCCGCTCCGGCAGAACCGGCTCCTGCTCCGGCGCCGGCAGAGGAGGCCCCGGCTCCCGCTGCTCCCGCGACCGGCGATGCCGGAACGGCAATTTTGGCCCTCGCGCTTATCGGCGCGGCTGCGTTTTTCGCGCTTAAGAAGATAATTTATCCATCGGTATAAAAACCATGTCCGAAACCGACCCGCCATTTGACAACTGCGCTTGTCATTATGGCGGGTTTTGCCGTAAATGATATAAATACTTTTGAAAAGGGGAAAATTTAGATTATGAAAATTGAGCTGCACAACTACGATATTTACCCGAAGGTGGTAAAAACAAACAAAGAGACAAAAATATCCGTCAGAGCGCTCGGTCGGCATGCGGAATTTTCGCAGGGCGAATATGTCATACAGGTGACGTCGATGAACGAAACCATAAGAAATATTCCCGGAAGCAAAAATACGGAATATACAGCCGCGCCAAAAAACGGCATATTGGAGTTCACGCATAATTTCGGCGGCGAAGGCGAATATTCGATAGTGTTCGGCGGCGTCGAGCTGCGCGTTTACGCGCTTGATGACGATTTGTTCGGATGCCGCCCGTACATGGGCGACATGCACGTCCACTCGTGCCGCTCCGACGGGAAAGAATCGCCCGCGGTCGTGGCGGCGGCCTACAGAAAAGGCGGATTTGACTTTTTGGCGATCACCGACCACGGAAAATTCGAGCCGTCGCTCGAAGCGATGGAGGAATACAAAGGGGCGCCCATCGACCTCTGCCTTTTGACGGGCGAGGAAATCCACGCCCCGGACAACACTTCGCATTACGTCCATTTCGGCGGCAGTTCCGGCGTGAACAAACTTTTCGAGGAGGATCGGGCAAAATATGAGAAAGAAGTTCTTGAGATTGAAAAAACCTTGGACATGCCGGACGATTTGAAGATTTATTCCCATGAATACGCCTCGTCTCTATGGATCTACCAAAAGATACGCGAGGCGGGCGGCTGCTCTGTCATGGTCCACCCGCACTGGATCCACGGCTACGCGTATCACAAGCCCACAAAACTGCTGATATACGAGCTGAAACAAAAACCCTTCGACGCTTTTGAGCTCATCGGCGGAATGGCCATGTACGACGACTACCGGCCGGTTTACGAAAATCAGATGCAGGTGAGCGTATGGCAGCAGGTGCGCGAGGACGGCTGTTTCGTGCCGCCGCTCGGACTGAGCGACTCCCACGGGAGCGTCAACAGGGACTATGAGTATTTTAAGCTGGCGAGGACGGTCGTTTTGAGCGAAAAACTCGAAAAAGATTCGATAATACAGGCGATACGCAAAAACCGGTCTGTGGCCCTCGAACAGTACAGAGGGGAAAAAGCGCCGAGGTGTTACGGAAAACACAGGTGCGCCGCTTTCGTGATGTTTCTGCTCGCGGAGTATTTCCCGATTCACGACGAATTGTGCCGGGAGGAAGGCAGGTTCATGAAGGATTATGTGTGCGGGGACGAAAACGCGAAAGCGAGGCTCGCCGCCCTAAGCGGGCAGACGGCGAAACTGCTCGAAAAATACTGGGGCGGGTAAAGGCATGTATATAAAGAGGAAAAAAGGTAGCGCGGCGCAACCTGACGCCGATGCAGCTGAGCTATTACCGCGGAGCGCACTACAACGCTGACAAGCGGTTGGTGAAAAACGTATCGGGGGTGAATCAGCATACAAAAGAGGTTAGTACTCAAAATGAGAACAAACCTCAAAACCAAAAAACATCGGAACGGCTGGCGGAACAGTACAATGTATCGAGGGCGACGATCAGCCGTGACGCGGAGGTAGCGCGGGCGGTCGACGCGATCGGTGACGCAAGCTCAAAGACGAGGTAGGCGCGGACGAATTGCGGGCGGCGATTCGCGGCCATATCGCCATGCTCCAGGATATGTACAACCGGATTTGACCGCCGAATGGGTGAAATATGAAAATTTATATTATGCAGGGGAAGCGAATTTTTATGAACGAAACGCAACGCAAAGAAATAAACGAAATAGTAAACAGTATATTATCAAGTGTCCCTGCTTTGGAGATATATCTTTTTGGTTCTTTTGCGAAGGGAATCGAAAAAGAAGACAGCGATTATGATTTTTATGTTATTATTCCCGATGACAGCGGTATGCGAGAAATAGAAGCTATTCATGAAATAAGGTATAATTTAGCCGGTAAGCAACCGAGAAGCATAGATATGTTGGTGGGTATACAAAGTAAATTTAATCAACGAAAAAGTCATTTTGCCACGATTGAAAATGAAGTTACAGAAACGGGGATAAAATTGTATGGATAGCATAACCGCCGAATGGGTGAAATATTCAGAAAGAGCTTTAGCGTCAGCGAAATATCTATATACTATGAATCCTCCGCCGCATGAAGAAATATGCAATCTTTGCCAACAATCTGCGGAGAAGATATTAAAAGCGTTTTTAATTTGTTCGGGAATTAACCCTAAAAAAACACATGATTTAGAGGAATTAAGGAATGAGTGCGAAAACATGGAAAAATCATTCAATACCATAATCAAAGAATGCGCTCGTTTAACTGATTATGCCGTTAAGGCCCGTTATCCGTTTGAAATTACAATTTTAGACAGTGATAGCCAAAACAGTTTCCGAAGACGAAACCGATCCGGAGCCGGAAGATGGTGATATGGAACGAATACTGCCCAATCTGCCCGACTACCCCGACCAATACTGGCCCGGCCATACTCTCAAAGTTTTTACCTTTGACTACGGAAAAGAATTTGAAATATTCAACGCGCGGGACATAACGGCGGAAGAGGAAACAGGCGACCCGATCAACGACGCGGTGTACCGCAGAAACGCGGTTTTGGCGAAAAGATACAATTTCATTCTCAAACCGGTGTTCGACACTGCGATGTATGATGACGAAAAGAGAACTGCGGTAAGACGGGCAGTTTTGGCGGGCGACAACTATTTCGATGTTTTTATGACGCCGCTGTTTCTGGCCGGTGGAATGGCGGAGGAAGGCCTTTTGGTGGACTTGTTCGATGTGCGCTATCTCGATTTCGAGAAGCCGTGGTGGGACCGGGGCGCGGTGACAAATCTGAGCATCGGGCACAAATTGTTTTTCGCAATCGGAGACAGCGTGCTCATAAACAAGAATGCAACATCGGCGATACTGTTCAACAAGCAGTTGATCACAGACCTGCAGCTCGAAAATCCATATGAGTTCGTGCGCGGCGGTCAGTGGACGCTTGGCAAGCTCGGCGAAATGGCGAAAGCGGCGATGGCAGACCTGGACGGCAACGGGAGAATGGACAGCGAAAGCGACAGATTCGGCTATCTGCCGGGCGCTTTTGAGCCTCATGCGTGGCTGGCGCTGGGGGTGCGTTTTGCCGAAAAAGACGAAGATGACTTGCCCTTTCTGACGTTCGCCAGCGAACAGACGTTCACGGCGATACAAGCCTATACGGATTTTTGGCGCGCCCAATACAGGTGGTTCCCGCCTGGTGGACGTAGTGGGACACTCAGCGACGGCGACGGCACATTCGAACGTGTGTTTGACGAAAATAGAAGTCTGTTTTTGCTCGGGTACTTGCGGGCCGTCGAGCGCCTGCGCGGAATGGAAACGGATTTCGGTATCTTGCCCATGCCAAAGCTCGACGAATACCAACGCGAATATGGACATTGGATAACCGGTGTCGGGCAAGCAATGGCGATTCCGCAGTTTCACGACGATGTCACTCTGGACAGAATCGGCTTCATGCTCGAAGCCATAGCCGCCGAAAGCCGATACACCGTGATTCCCGCGTACTACGACGTGCAGCTCACGCGTAAATTCGCGCGCGACGAGGAGTCGAAAGAAATGCTCGATATCATATTTGGCTCCATTGTTTGGGATCCATGTCTCGTTTACGATTGGTTCGATTGGTATTCGTTTGACACGAACGTCACGACCTACAGGACGGCGGCGGGCTATGAACGCTATTTGGGCAGAGTCGAGGCGAAAATGCAAAAAACGGTTGATTCTTTCGCCGATATTCGATAATGTTCATCGGGGACGAAAACGCGAAAGCGAGGCTTGCCGCCCTTAGCGGCCAGACGGCCGAATTGCTCGATAAATACTGGGGCGGGTAAGGGCGAAGCGAACTTATATTCGGAACAAAGTGAAAAACCTCACAATGAGGTAGAACCAAAATTGAATTATATCAGGAGAAATGGGATATCTTAATGCTGAATAAAAAAATTATGCTGCCCGTATCCGTATTCGTGGTATTATTGATTTTATTGAGTTCATGTTCGGATTCAAACGGCAAATTTCTCACCGGCAACGAACCAAACAACACCGTGTTTTTGTATAATCTCGTATGCGATGACAAAGATTATGTATATTTCAGCGATGCGGACCAGAACATTAAGAGAATAACCAAAAAAGACAATTCTGTGACCGAACTAAATCAAAAAGGATATAATCTGAATTTATATGACGGATATTTATATTTTGTCAGCGGAAACCTCTTGTACAGAAGTGATGAACGCCATGCGTTCACATTCGCTACACGTGCGACGGGCACCCCCTTCGAATCGAATGGGGCCGGGGGGGATGGTTAGTGTGCTGAAAGGGTATAGTTTTTCGGAGGGAGCAAAAAACAGGGCGAAAATGTGTTGACAAATGCACCGGAAAGTGTTATAATAGGACTGGGCGGTGGGAAAATGAATATATTGCCGAATGCGGATAAATCCATTATTCCGACAGAAAAATTTACTCAA
>Ga0123356_10004383_pt1 | contig 14585 bp, 10 predicted proteins | sample TergutEmb28metaG_2_FD_92546 | JGI IMG/M metagenome (GOLD analysis project Ga0123356, IMG submission 92546) | Embiratermes neotenicus P3 segment gut microbial communities from Petit-Saut dam, French Guiana - Emb289 P3 | ecosystem: Host-associated > Arthropoda: Insects > Digestive system > Gut ...
CTTGGATACGACGGTTCCCCAAACACGCTTGAAGAAGTACCCACATGCAACAACATAATCGTTTTCGGCGACTCGATGCTCAGGAACCCTGTTATACTTGCCAAGCTGCGCAGCGCCGTGAGAAATGGCGCGGCGGTCACGGTGGTATCCGGGAGCGGAGGGGATTACAACTTACGCTGCACATCCATCAAAGCTGATAACACTACCGGTTTCATTAAGCAGGTAGTCAAAGCGCTTATCGACGCAGGTTGTACACCAAAGAATGCCGAAAGCTTTGATGAGCTGAAAGCGTCTCTCGGGAAGATCGCTGTCGGCGACGACGCAAAAGCGCTTGCAGGAAGCTACAAAGCAGCAAAAAAAGCCATGATAATGTACGCGATAGGCGATCTGTCCTCAGGCGCGGCGACGGAGCTTGCAAACATGGCTGTGGTCGCAGGGCATATTGGCAGCCCGAGAGCTGGTATATACATGCTTCGTCAGATGGCAGGCTCACAGATTCTTGCAGACTATGCTGTGACCGCTACCGCCGACGCCGCAAAGGGCGCGAAAGGGCTTATGGTGTTCGGAGAAGATACAGGGGCGAGGCCCGATGGGGTAGAGTTCCTGATGGTCCAGGATACGTTCCTGACAGAAATGGCGAAATCAGCAGACCTGGTGCTCCCGATGGTAGCCTATCCGGAGAGATGCGGCACATTCGTAAGCACGGAGCGCCGTGTACAGAAATCCAGAAAGACTGTAGATGCGCCGGTCGAGTATACGACGTCGGAGATCGTGCAGAAAATCGCCGAAGTCTTTGAAGATAACGCACCAGCCGGATGTGCAGACTGCCTGTACCCAAGCGCGGCTCCGGGCCAGTGCGTACCCGCCCCGGTACTGTGTACGGGTGGTTACGGGTTCGAGGATAAGAAAGCGAAGCTACAGATAGTAGCAGAAGCTCCGATGTTTGATGAGCTTGTGCAGACTAACAGCCTGATGAGGGCCATCGACAACGACCTGCCAAAACCCAGGCAGAGTTGCTGACCTAGGCTAAACCCTTTATTACCAAACAAGGAAAGGGGCTCCTTATATGGACTTTAAGCATCCGCCCGAGGATCAGGATATTATCGACATGATACGCGAGTTTTGCCTGAAGGAAGTCCAGCCCATTGCAGCACAACTCGACGAGGAAGAGAGATTTCCCGCTGAAACGATCAAAAAGTTTGCCGACATGGGCATAATGGGGCTCGCGTTTCCGGAAAGATACGGCGGCTCGGGACTCAGCTATGTAACATATATCGCGTCCGTTGCAGAAATAGCAAGACACTGCGCAAGCACGAGCATCACAATGTCTGCGCATTGCAGCCTTTGCTGCGGGCCGATATACAGGTTCGGCACGACCGACCAGAAGAACAAGTACCTGCCGCCCCTTGTAAAAGGCGGAAAGCTCGGAGCGTTCGGCTTTACAGAACCGAGCGCAGGGACAGACGGTGCGAACCAAAAAACCATAGCCGAGGACAAAGGCGACCACTGGCTGATAAACGGCACAAAGATATTTATCACAAACGCCGGATACGCCGAGACATTTGTCATCACGGCGATGACAGACAAGGATAAGGGCCGCAAGGGTCTTTCGATGTTTATCATCGAGAAGGGCTATCCGGGATTCAGCATCGGCCCCCCTGAGAAGAAAATGGGCATACGCGCTTCATCCACATGTGAACTCATTTTCGAGAATATGATCGTCCCCAAGGAGAATCTTCTTGGTGTAGCAGGAAACGGATTCAAGCAGGCGCTCTCCACATTCGACAGCGGACGCATCGGTATAGGCGCGCAAGCGCTCGGCATTGCAGAGAGCGCTATAGAGGAGTGCATCAAATACGTGATGCAGAGAGAGCAGTTCGGACAACTGATCGGACAGTTCCAGAACACCCAGTTTAAGCTCGCCGACATGATGACGAGGGTCGAAGCAGCACGGCTCCTTATATGCCGTGCCGCGCAGGCGAACCAGGACAGGGAGCCGTTTTCGCATCTTGCCGCGCAAGCGAAGCTCTTTGCTTCGGAGACTGCGACCGAAGTCACCCGCCAGTGCCTGCAGCTCGCCGGTGGATACGGATATATGCGCGAGTATCCGTTTGAGCGCTTCATGCGCGACGCCAAAATCACGGAGATTTACGAAGGAACCAGTGAAGTGCAGAGAATGGTCATTGCAAACCATGCAGGGCTAAAATAGAGTTTATTAACAGAGGTTATATATTGAAAGAGAGGTACACAAGTTAATGCCAAGAATCATGACAGCAACTGAAGCCGTAAGGGAGTTTATCAAGGACGGCTACACCGTAGCTACAGGCGGCTTCGTCGGAGCGGCTCACCCCGAGGAGCTATCATTTGCGATAGGCGAGGAGTTCCGCAACAATGGCACCCCAAAAAACATTACTATCATGTACGCCGCAGGACAAGGCGACGGCAAGGAGCAGGGCCTGAACTATATCGGGCAGGAAGGCCTTATCGGCAGGATCATCGGCGGTCACTGGGCTCTCGTCCCCAAGCTGCAGAAGCTTGCGCTTGAGAACAAATGCCTTGCGTACAATCTGCCTCAAGGCGTCATAACACATCTGTTCCGTGATATCGCAGCAGGCAAACCCGGAGTTATCACCCATGTAGGGCTTAAAACCTTTGTCGACCCCAGGATCGAAGGCGGCAAGCTCAATCAGATGACCCGTGATGCAGAAGACCTTATTAAGCTCATAGAGATAGAAGGTCAGGAGAAGCTCCTGTACAAAGCCATCCCGATAAATGTCGGGATCATCCGTGCTACTTATGCGGACACCAACGGCAACTGCACATTCCAGAAGGAAGGAATTGTCGCCGACGCCATCGCTATAGCGCAGGCGGCGAAGAACAGCGGCGGTAAGGTGATCGTCCAGGTCGAGAAGGTAGTTGAGTACCCAACGCTTGATCCCCGCCTTGTAAAACTGCCTGGAATATATGTCGACGCGATCGTGGTCGCATCAAAGCCTGAGTTCCATATGCAGACGTATGGCAGCCATTATAATCCGGCATACAGCGGCGAAGTCCGCGTCCCCGTGAGTTCGCTTAAGCCCCTTCCGCTCGACGAGCGCAAGATAGTCGTACGCAGGGCGGCAATGGAGCTGGTCCCCAACGCGGTCACAAACCTTGGCATCGGCATGCCGGAAGGCGTAGCGGCAGTAGCGGCAGAAGAAGGGCTTCAAGGGATGATCCTCACCACAGAGGCAGGGACAAACGGCGGTATCCCGGCTGGCGGTACGGACTTTGGAGTAACGACCAACCCCGACTGTGTACTAGAACAGCCAAGCCAGTTCGACTTCTACGACGGCGGCGGTCTTGACGTTGCGTTTTTGGGCCTTGCGCAGATGGACGGGCACGGCAACATCAACGTCAGCAAGTTTGGCCCGAAGATCGCAGGCAGCGGCGGCTTTATCAATATTTCACAAAACACAAGAAAGGTCGTGTTCTGCGGCAACTTTACAGCCGGAGGCCTTGAGATCGGCGTGGACGACAGCAAGCTAGTCATCAAGCAAGAGGGCAAGTCCAGAAAGCTTATTGACCATGTTGAGCAGATCACATTCAGCGGTAAATATGCACAGGAAACTAAACAGACAGTCCTTTATATCACCGAGCGTGCGGTATTTGAGCTTACCCCGGAAGGCGTAAAGCTCAAGGAGATCGCTCCCGGGATCGATTTGGAGAAAGACATCCTGCAGCAAATGGACTTCAAGCCGATAGTCGGAGACTATACACTGATGGACGAGCGTATATTCAGGCCTGAAAAAATGGGAATTGGGGGTTAATTAAGCTATGCAAAGAATAGTCATTGCAGGAGCGGGTGTTATGGGAGCGTCCATGGCACAGATATACGCAGAGTACGGGTATGGCGTGGTGCTTTATGACGTGTTCCCCGAGGGCCTGAAAAAGGGCAAGGACCTCATAACGATAAATCAGGAAACATCCGTTGCTGAAGGAAAGCTGACCGGGGAAGAGTCAAAGGCACTTGTGGAGCGCATCAGCTTTACAGATCAGCTTGACTGCTTCAAGGACGCAGACTATGTTGTCGAATGCATCTTTGAAAGAATGGATATCAAGCATGATTTCTGGACCAAAGCATCCGCTGTTGCACCAAAAGAAACGATACTCACAACCAATACCAGTGGCCTTTCGATTTCAGAGATACAGAAAGCCGTGGCGTCGCCGGAACGGTTCTGCGGTATGCACTGGATAAATCCGCCCCATATAGTGCCGCTTGTAGAAGTCATCAAAGGCGAAAAAACCAGCGATGCAACCGTTGAAGCAGTGTATAAAAATGCACTAGCGGTGGGCAAGAAACCGATAACGGTAAAAGACGCCCCCGGCTTTGTGCTAAACCGGCTGCAGTTCGCGGTCCTTCGTGAGTCGATGCACATCGTAGAGAGCGGCATAGCAAGCATCGAGGATGTTGACAATACCCTCAAGTACGGTTTAGGTATGCGTTATGCTGCTATCGGGCCTTTTGAGACGGCCGACCTTGGCGGGCTTGACACTTTCTATAATATCGCAAGCTACCTGTTTGCAGACCTTGCTGACCGCAAAGACCCGAACAGCATGCTGGCAGATCTTTTCAAAGGCGAGAACTACGGCGTAAAAAGCGGCAAAGGGTTTTATGACTACTCAAACGGCAAAGATAAGGAAGCTATCCGCCGCCGCGACAAGATGTTCCTAAAGATCGCCGAGTGTCTGTACTCTGACGAGGACTGAGAAAAAGATTGATGAAGCATGGCAAAGTAACACTCTAACAACGAGGTTATTAAGGTACGACGGCTTGTCGCCGTCGTATCTTCGCCACTTGCATTGCGCAAATGATCACGATTTGTGCAGAATCACAAATCATATGCAGAATATTCAGGTATATTGCATATGAAATTAGTACTGCGGATTGTATGTACAAACCTTTACACATGGGGTATAATGATTGCTGCGCAATCATCATAAGTATATTTGAGTCGTGGCGCAGGGACGCGCCACATGACACATAATTTTAGCGCTGTTCTTATGGTATAATTGCCGCATAGCGGCTACATTTATAAGGTATTTTAAGGAGGGATAGCATGAGTACATTCGGATACTCAATGCCAGGTTATTTCCAAAACATGCCGGTCATTGGCGCTCCTCTCGAAGCGCCCAATGCTGAAAATGCTGCGGAACTGAGGAAAATCGAAGAGGACATCCAAAACGAGATTGCGGCGATTCTGGCTTCGGGCCGGACCGATGAATCGCTCAACGCAGACGGGCAAATGACTGCGCTGCAACGACTTGACATGCTGGTCGACGAAGGGTCATGGTGCCCGCTGAACAGCCTGCTCAACCCGATGGAGAACAAGGACGGCAGCACCGGTGTTATTACCGGCCTTGGTAAGATCCGCGACAAATGGGCTGTTATCATTGCCTCGGACAACAAAAAACTAGCCGGTGCGTGGGTCGGCGGCCAGGCAATCAAAATCACGCGTGCGACCGACATGGCAAAGCAGCTCCACATACCGCTTGTATATGTCCTGAACTGCAGCGGCGTAAAGATGGACGAACAGGAGAAGGTCTACGCCGGGCGAGTCACAGGCGGCACACCATTCTACCGCCACGCTGACCTTATGCAGCTTGGCATACCGGTCATCGTCGGTATCTACGGCACAAACCCGGCAGGCGGCGGATACCATGCCATCAGCCCGACCATTTTGCTGGCGCACGAAAAAGCAAACATGGCGGTAGGTGGCGCCGGTATCGTCGGTGGCATGAACCCAAAAGGATACATCGACGAAGAAGCTGCAAAGGCGCTGATCGAAGCGACCAAAAACGCAAAGAGGGAAGACCCCCCGGGCGCAGTATCTACTCACTTCCATGATACAGGGTTCTTCCGCGAGGTCTACACAGGTGAGGAAGGCGTCCTTTCGGCAATAAAGAAGTACATGGACTGCATTCCCGCATACAACGAAAACTTCTTCCGTGTCGCGGACCCGGCTGAGCCAGTTTTCCCGGCGGATGACCTGTATACACATATACCGTTCAACCAGCGCCGTGCATATGATGTCCGCAGGGTGCTTGCCTGCCTGTTCGATAACAGTGAGTTTATGGAGTTCAAGGCAAACTACGGTCCGGAGATCGTATGCGGACTTGCGAAGGTAAACGGCCTACTGAGCGGCGTCATAACCAACTTCCAGGGGATGATCCCGAACTATCCCGAGTACAGGGGAGCAGGAAGCGTAGGCGTCGGCGGCAAGTTATACCGTCAGGGGCTCACAAAAATGAATGAGTTCGTTACGCTTTGCGCACGCGACCGTATCCCGATAGTATGGATACAGGACACCTCGGGGATAGACGTCGACGATATCGCAGAACGTGCCGAGCTTCTGGGGCTTGGACAGTCCCTGATATACAGCGTTCAAAACGCAAGAGTTCCCCAAATGGAGATCACGCTTCGTAAGGGCACTGCAGCAGCGCACTACGTCATGGGCGGTCCGCAGGGTAACGATACAAACGTATTCAGCCTCGGCACTGCAGCGACAGAGATATACGTCATGCACGGAGAGACTGCGGCTGCGGCTATGTTTGCCCGCCGACTGGTCAAGGAGAGCGACTCAGGCAATGACATCCAACCGGTCATGGACAAAATGAACGCGCTTATCCAGAGCTATACAGACAACTCACGTCCGGGTGCATGCGCAAAGCAGGGGCTCGTCGATGAAATCGTCGATTTTGCCGATCTCCGCAAGTACATCTGTGCATTTGTAGGCGCAGCGTACCAGAACCCGGCGTCCGTATGCGCGTTCCATCAGATGCTCACCCCGCGTGTAACACGCGAGTGGAACTACCTGTTCGGACTATAAGCTACACAGGCGAGGCAGCAAACACATAGCTACCAAATAATTATTAATCATGCATTAGATTATGAATTAACATGAAGAGGTGATCAACATTTCCAGGCAGATAGTAAAAGCCGGCCAGCCGCTGGTTGAGGGTAATAAGCTCTACATAATGGATACGATCCTGCGTGACGCACACCAATCACAGGCAGCAACAAGAATGCGTATTGAAGACATGCTACCGGCATGTGAAGTTCTTGACAGCATCGGTTACTGGTCGCTCGAGGTTTGGGGCGGAGCGACATTCGATGCATGTATCCGCTTCCTTGACGAGGATCCATGGGAACGCCTGCGCACTCTGCGCGCGGCGCTGCCGAACACAAGGCTCCAGATGCTGTTCCGCGGGCAAAACATCCTGGGCTACAGGCACTATGGTGACGACGTTGTCGACCGTTATTGCAAAAAATCAATAGAAAACGGCATAGATGTCGTGCGCATATTTGACGCGCTCAACGACGTACGCAATCTCCAACAGGCGATGAAAAGCGTTAAAGAGTATGGCGGCATCTGCCAGCCGGCGATGGCGTACACGATAAGCCCCGTCCATGACGAGCAGTACTGGATCGACATGGCAATGCGGCTTGAAGACATGGGCGCAGATATTATATGCATTAAAGACATGGCGAACCTGCTTCTCCCGATGGTTACATTCAACCTGGTCTCAAAACTTAAGGAAAGAGTCAAGGTTCCGATCCATCTCCATACACATAACTCCTGCGGTACGGGCGACATGGTCTACCTCATGGCTATGCAGGCAGGTGTGGATATCGTTGACTGTGCGCTGTCACCACTCGGCAACGGCACAGCACAGCCCGCGACAGAGTCACTGGTTGCCACGATGGCAGGGCACGATCGCGATACTGGCCTAAGCCTTGAGAAAATGAGCGACGCAGCAAAGCATTTCAGGGATGTTGCTGAGAAGCTTAAGGCAGAAGGGCATCTGGATCCGCGTGTGCTGAACGTCGATGCAAACTCACTTGTTTATCAGGTTCCGGGCGGAATGCTGTCAAACCTGATTTCGCAGCTTAAGGACGCAAAAGCTGAGGATAAATATTATGACGTTTTAGCAGAAGTACCACGTATTCGTGCAGAAACCGGCTATCCACCGCTCGTGACCCCAACGAGCCAGATCGTCGGGACACAAGCTGTCATGAACATTTTAGGCGGCGAACGTTACAAGATGGTCGGCAAAGAGTTCCGCGCCATGATGCGCGGAGAGTACGGCAAGTTGCCGGCAGAGGATCAGGTCAACGAAGAGGTGCGGAGAAAATGCATTGGCGACGACGAAGTAATTACATGCCGTCCCGCAGACCTTATCCCGAATGAGTTTGACAAGCTGGCGGAAGAAATAGGCGATCTTGCACGCTGCGAGGAAGATGTGCTCAGCTACGCGCTGTTCCCGCAGGTTGCCACGACCTTCTTTGAAAACCGTATCAAGAAGGAACTCGGCTTCAACGATGAAGAGGAGCTTATTGCCGCTATTACTGCTGCGATAAAAGAACATGGACTTGGCACCGTGCTTCCGCTCATCAGGAGCATGAGCAGCCTGATAACCCCAACCTCGGATGTACCGGCAACAAACCCCATGGTACGGGACAGCGGCTAATCCCCGTCCTGTCATAGCACGTTTTATGTTACTGATAGTGAGTCATTGATTGTTGTCACCCTGAGCTTGCGAAGGGTCTTGAAGAAAGATTCTTCGCTACGTTCAGAATGACATACGAGGTTTGCTTGATAGACTCAACCATGAATTATTAATACGGAGGATGGACTAAATAATGAAAAATTACAAAATCACAGTAAATGGGAACACATATGAAGTAAGCGTCGAAGAGATCGGCGGAGCACCGGAAGTAAAATCAATTCAAGCTGTTGCTCCGGCTCCAAAACCAGCGCCGGCGCCGGTTGCGCCACCCCCGCCTGCACCTGCAGCACCCGCAGCACCTGCGCCCGCACCGGCACCTGCAGCAGCACCCGCCCCTGCAGGCAACGCCGAAGACGTGGTTGCCCCGCTGCCCGGAACTGTCATCTCGGTCAATGTAGCAGTTGGCGATCAGGTGAAATCCGGTCAGGTCCTGTTGATATTTGAAGCCATGAAGATGGAAAATGAGCTTGTAGCCGGGCGCGACGGGACTGTTGTAAAAGTCCATGTGGCAAAAGGCGATGTTCTGGAAAGCGGTAAGCCGGTAATCTCGATAGCGTAACGTATTTGATGTAGAATGTAGAATGTAGCTACGCTGAAATCTGCACTCGTTCGGTCATGCCCATGTAAACTTGGGCGCGACTCTCACTTCGTTTGATTATAAAATGTAGAATTATGGCTTTTCGCTTCGCGAAATCTGTTATTCTACATTCTACATTTCGATTTGGCAGCTATCTGCCAGCAATTTCTAATTCTACATTCTGCATTTTACATTTTATTTTCTACATTTTTAAGGAGGACACCATACATGTATTTCGCATATTCTGAAGACCAGGAAATGATTGCCGAAATGGCAAGAGACTTCGCAAAAAAAGAAATAGCTCCGTATATTGAAGAGGACGAAGAAAACCATCACTACCGCCGGGAGATTCTCTCGCAGCTTGGTGAGCTTGGTCTTCTTGGTTTTTCTATTCCCGAAGAGTACGGCGGGAACGGACTCGGTTGGATGGAAGGCGTAGCCGCTCTGTACGAGATAGCAAAAGTCCACACATCATGGCGCCTTAGCATCAGCGGTAATGTCTGGGGACCGGCGCTGACGATCCTCAACCACGGAACCGAAGAGCAAAAGCAGAAGTATATACCCGGTCTTTGCAGCGGGGAGTACGTCGGAAGCTTCGCAATCACAGAAGCAAACTCCGGATCAGACGTCGGCAGCATGAAAATGACAGCTAAAGACGGCGGAGATCACTGGGTCCTAAACGGCTCAAAAATGTGGATATCCGGCGGCCACACGGCTGATATCATGCTTATATTTGCAAAAACCGACCCTGCAGCAGGCGCAAGAGGCATCTCGTGCTTTGTAGTCGACTTCAACGAAACGACAGAAGGCGTTGAGAGAATACCGATCCATAAGAAAGTCGGCATGTGGCCGGCGCCAACCTCGGAAATAGTTTTTGAAGATGCAAAGATTCCAAAGGCAAATCTGCTTGGGGCTGAGAACAAAGGCTTCCAGCTCTGCATGTGGATGCTGAACAACACGCGCATGGGCTGTGCGACGGGAGCAGCAGCGCTTTCGGCGGCATGTCTTGAAGGTAGCATCCAGTACGCAAACGAGCGCACACAGTTTGGCCAGCAGATCGGTAAGTTCCAGATGATCCAGCAGCAGATCGCAGAAATGAAGCTCGAAGACGATGCTGCGAAGCTAATGGTTTTCAAAGCAGCATGGCTGAAAGAAAACGGGCTGCCGAGCCAACAGGAAACCTCAATGGCAAAAGTGTTTGCATGTAACGCTGCGGTTCATGCTGCAAACGTCGCCATGAAGATATACGGCTCATACGGCTACTCCGACGAATATCCCTGCGGCAGATGGCTGCGCGATGCAAAGCAATTTGAAACACTCGAAGGTACATCAAATATCCATCTGGGTATCGTTGCCGGTATTGAGCTGGGCTATCAGGCAAACAGGTAGGCAAATTATGAATTCGGAATTATGAGTTCGGAATTCATAACGCAGACTAAGGCTATGATGCAGTAAAAACATCTACACCTCAGAGAGGAAATAAAGTTATTATGAGCGTGAATTATGAAGTCAGGGGCAATGTAGCGATTGTAACTATCGATAGACAGGAAGCGCTTAATGCGCTGAATCAGGACGTGCTTGCCGAGCTTGAAATGGTGGTTACACAGGCAGAGGCGGACCGCGACGTCTATGTGCTGATAATCACCGGTGCAGGCAGGGCGTTTGTCGCAGGCGCTGATATCGCACAAATGAAGGACTTCACTGCTGACGAAGGCAGGGCTTTTGGCGAGTTCGGCAACAAGGTGTTCCTGAAGATCGAATCACTGTCAAAGCCGGTCATCGCAGCGATAAACGGCTTTGCCCTCGGTGGAGGCTGCGAGCTATGCATGGCGTGTGATATCAGGATTGCGAGCGAGAAAGCGAAGTTCGGGCAGCCTGAAACCGGCCTCGGGATCACACCGGGATTCGGCGGCACTCAGCGGCTTCCAAGGATAGTAGGGCTCTCAAAATCAAAGGAACTCATTTTTACCGCTCAAACAATAGATGCGCAGGAAGCCCTCCGAATCGGGCTGGTCAGTCAGGTCGTGCCCGGTGAGGAGCTGATGGACACTGCTTTAGACATGGCGGCCAAGATAGCGCAGAATGCACAGATAGCCGTCAGGCAGAGCAAGTCCGCAATAAACATGGGTATGCAGTGCGACATCGAGACCGGAGCGGCGATCGAGACGCTTGCTTTTGGCTTGTGCTTTTCGACGGAAGACCAGAAGGACGCAATGTCAGCGTTCATAAACAAATCAAAAGTAGAAAAATTTAAGAATAAGTAAATGAAAGGGAGAGAAATATGAAGAAAATCAGTATTATTGGCGGCGGGACGATGGGCGGAGATATCGCTCAACTGTTCGCGCAAAAAGGCTACGATGTAATACTGCGTGCGCGCTCTGACGAGTCAAACGCAAAGTATTCGGCAAAAATGGACAAGGCTCTTGGACGCCTTGTGGAAAAAGAGAAGATCACAGCGGACGATAAGGCTGCCATACTTGGTCGCGTAAACTTCACAACAGATATCAACGCAGTCGCCGATTCCGATCTCGTGATTGAAGCGCTTGTTGAAGATATAAAAATCAAGGAAGAATACCTCAAGAACCTCGACAGTATCTGTAAGCCGGAAGCTATCATCGCTACCAACACATCATCGATATCGATAACTGAGCTTGCCGCTTTCACAAACCGCCCTGACAAGTTTATCGGGATGCACTTCTTTAATCCGGCGACGCTCATGAAACTGATTGAGCTCATCAGGGGCAAGCAAACCTCCGACGCGACATACGAAGCTATTAAAGAGATTTCGATAGCGATCGGCAAGGACCCGATCGAAGTTAACGACAGTCCCGGATTCGTTGTAAACAGGATCCTTATACCAATGATCAACGAAGCTGCCTGCGTCCTCATGGAAGGCGTAGCTAACGCAGCGGATATAGACAAGGCAATGATGCTTGGCACAAACCATCCAATGGGTCCGCTCGCACTCTCAGACCTTATTGGGAACGATACCGTACTCAGCATCATGAATGTTATCCACTCGGAAATGAACGACGACAAGTACAAGCCCTGCAAACTACTCGAAGACATGGTCAAGGACGGCTTGCTAGGCAGAAAAACCAGCAAAGGATTCCATGACTACAACAAATAGAGGAAAGTGGGGGGAGATACGTCATGTTTTTCAACGAAGACCACAATAATATACGCGAACTGGCACGAGAGTTTGCTGAGAAGCAGATAGCGCCGATAGCAACCGAGATCGACCATACCGACGAGGTTCCGCAGCATATTTACGATGCAATGGCGGAGATGGGCTTCTATGGCCTGAAAATCCCGGAAGAGTATGGTGGACTAGGCCTTGACTCACGCTCATACATGTGCGTTGTGGAGGAAATATGTAAAAAGAGCATTGCATGCGCTCTTATTTTCTCTTCAGCGAACTCTCTTTCATCAGCCCCGATCCTGCTTGCAGGAACGGAAGAGCAGAAGCAGAAATACATCCCCGGCATAGCAAGCGGCAAGGAGTTTATGGCATTCGGCCTTACAGAGCCGGGCGCAGGAAGCGACGCCGGATCGATGACGACAAAGGCTGTTGCTGATGGGGATTACTTCATTCTCAATGGACGGAAGACCTTCATCACAGGCGCACCCTTTGCTAAGTACTGCTCGGTGTTCGCAAAGACCAGCCCTGAAAAGGGATCAAGGGGCATCTCGACCTTCATCGTCGATATGAGCCTGCCCGGAGTTTCCATAGGCAAACAAGAGGAAAAAATGGGCCAGCGCGGTGTCTCTGTGTGCGACGTTGTTCTTGAGGACGTTCGTGTACACAAAAGCGACATGCTTGGCGAGATAGACCGGGGATTTGCGACAGCGATGAAAACCCTGTCCATAGGGCGTATCGGTGTTGCGACCCAGAGTATCGGAATAGCCCAGAACGCGATTGATGAAGCTGTTAAGTTCATCAGTGAGCGCAAGCAATTCGGCCAGTTCCTGTCAGACTTCCAGGCTTTGCGCTTCATGATTGCTGACATGGAGACGAAACTCAATGCAGCCCGCCTGCTGGTGTACAACGCAGCTTATAAAATGGACATGGGCGAAGATGTAACGAAAGACTCTTCAATGGCAAAGTATTATGCTTCTGAAGTGGCAGTCGAAATCGTTGGCAACGCGCTTCAGTTGCACGGTGGATACGGGTATTCCAAGGAATACACGATTGAACGCTTGTGGCGCGACGTGCGTGTGCTGACGATATACGAAGGCACATCGCAGATCCAGCAGATGGTTATAGCCGGGATAGTGCTCAAGCCAGACGGCGCAGCGCCTGCAAAGAAACCGGATGCACCCGCAGCGAAGGCAGAAGCGCCCGCAGCAAAGCCTGAGCCGCCCAAGCCGGCAGCTCCACCACCAGCTCCCAAGCCTGAACCACCAAAGCCAGCAGCCCAACCGGCAGCACCACAAGTCAGTGCGCCGGTGAAACCGGCAGCACCCGCGGCGCCACCGGTCGCGAAGGATGGGGCGCAGGTAAATATCCTTGTATGCGTAAAACAAGTTCCAAACACGGAAGAACTAAAAGTTGACGCCGCTGCCGGAACGTCAAACCTCGACAGCATCCCAAGCGTACTGAGTACATTTGACGCCTGCGCTTTGGAAACAGCAGTCAGGATGAAGGACGCCAACCCGGCGGTCAAGATAGTGGCTCTGACCATAGGCCCCGACAAAGCAAAAGACGTGCTGAAGAGCTGCCTTTCAGTCGGCGCCGACAAGGCGTACCATGTAAACGACGCTGCATTCGGGGATCTCGACTCTCTTGCGACAAGCTATATCCTGTCGCTTGCGGTCAAGAAGATTGAAGAGCTCGAAGGTGCGTTTGACATCGTGTTCCTCGGACGTCAGGCGAATGACACCGACTCGGGACAGGTTGGCCCGCAACTCGCCGAGTACCTCAACTATCCGCAGCTTGCCTATGCCCGCGAGGTATCGGTAGTAGACGGCAAGGTACGCGCCACCCGCGAGACGGAAGACGGATTCGTCGTTGTTGATGCGGCGATGCCCGCAGTCGTGACTGTGACCAAAACGGAGTACGACCTGAGATTCCCGTCCGTCAAGTCAAAGATGGCAGCAAACCGTGCGGAGATCCCGGTTTTTGCAGCGGCAGATCTTGGCCCGGAAGCGGCAGAAGCATGGTCACCTGCAAAAACAGTCAAGACATACATCCCGCAGCGCAAGACCGGTGGTATAAAGATAGAAGAAGAAACCGGCGAGCTTTCCGCCGAAAAACTGACGGCGCTCCTCAGCGACGCCGGCGTCATTTAAGGAGGAGGGCAACATGAGCGAGTATAAGAACGTATGGGCATTTGTCGAGGTTTTTGGCGGCAAGGCAAAAAACGTCAGCCTTGAAATAATCGGCCCGGGTAAAAAAATAGCAGAAGCAACAGGCGACAAGGTCGTTGCAGTGCTGATAGGGAACGACCTCGACGAC
>Ga0123356_10004384_pt1 | contig 14583 bp, 13 predicted proteins | sample TergutEmb28metaG_2_FD_92546 | JGI IMG/M metagenome (GOLD analysis project Ga0123356, IMG submission 92546) | Embiratermes neotenicus P3 segment gut microbial communities from Petit-Saut dam, French Guiana - Emb289 P3 | ecosystem: Host-associated > Arthropoda: Insects > Digestive system > Gut ...
GAATAACAAACTCCTTGTCCGGAATATCCAGACTACAATCATCTACTGCCAGAACGTCTCCGGGATAGATTTTCGTGATGTTTTTTATCGATATACTTGCCATACCTTTGCTTCCTCCTATGTGTTAAACATAAACTCATGTGATTGTACCACTTAATTACACCACTCGTCAAGATGTATTTGTTCATCATTTACAATTATTTCAACAGTTTTTACCATTTTTGATAAAAATATTGTATAAAATTGGAATTTTTATTGATTTTCTTCTTATGCTCTTCTGTAAATTGCCGTCATTTCTGCAATTTTTCCGGCGAGCCTGTTATTAATATCTTTTTTATTTAATCGCCAGCGCCAGTTATTCCCCCCGACTGTTGAGGGTATGTTAATTCTGCTTTTGCTGCCAAGCCCGAGCCAGTCCTGTACCGGAATAACCGCTATCAGCGGTGCTGACTGCAGCGTCAGCCGTATCATTGCACCGGGCAACATGTTTTTATTTGGTGTTGCAGTATACAGCAGTGCATCATTAATACAATCTGCCGGTGCTGTATTGACCCAGCCTGTGAGTGTGTCATTATCATGTGTTCCGGGATAAACCACTGAATTTTTTCCGTAATTATACGGCAGATAGTCCCCTGCTTCACGGTTGTCAAATGCATATTGCGTGATTTTCATACCCGGGTAACCGCTGTATGCGAGAAGCTCATAAACTTCATTCGTCAAATATCCCAAATCCTCCGCAATTATTTTCGCATCGGGAAGGTTTTCTTTAATTGCATCCAAAAACCCTTTGCCAGGACCCTGCTTCCAAACTCCGCGGGCTGCTGTTTCGTCTCCATAAGGAATTGCAAAATAACTTTCGAGACCTCTGAAGTGATCGAGTCTTATAACATCATAAAGCTCAAAGTTTTTCTCGAAACGTTTGATCCACCATTTATATCCGCTATCCTTCATTTTATCCCAGTTATAAAGAGGATTCCCCCACAGCTGCCCGTCTGCGGCAAAGCTGTCGGGCGGACAACCCGAGACCTCTCCGGGCAGGTTATTTTCATCAAGCTGGTACATCTCCGGATTTGCCCATACATCCGAGCTGTCAAGAGAGACATATATCGGTATATCCCCGATTATTTGAATACCCCTTTCATTTGCATAATTCCGGAGCGATTTCCATTGATTGTGGAACTTATATTGAAGAAAAGCCTGAAATCGTATTTTGTCGTCATGTTCTTTTTTTATTTTATCAAGTTCATCCGTATTGCGTTTACGAAGCGGCTCACTCCACTCGGTCCATGATTTACCGTCATTTAATGCCTTTATCACCATAAACAACCCGTATTCGGATAACCAGTCATTTTGGTCGATAAAATCATCAAGTTCGTTATTTTCTGTAAAATTCAAAAACGCTTTAAATAAAACCTTCTCACGGTTTTCATAAAGAGCGGCATAATCGACATAATTATCATGCTTACCCCAAATAATACCGTCATAGTCGGAGCTTTTTAACAGACCTTCATCACGCAGAGCATCGAGCTCAATAAAATAAGGGTTTCCTGCAAAGGCCGAAAAGCTTTGATACGGGCTGTCGCCAAAGCTTGTCGGGGATAAAGGCAGTATTTGCCAGTAGCTTTGTTTTGCATTGCAGAGAAAATCTATCCATTTATACGCAATGTCACCTAAGCTGCCTATTCCGTGATCCGACGGAAGACTGCTTACGGGAAGTAAAACCCCGCTTGACCGTTTCATCCACTTGCTTATTTGCTCCATAGCCCTCACCTTCTGACTTTACGTCTTGGCTTTACGCCTTGGCTTAATCAAACAACGTTTTCCGAAGCCTATCAGGTCATCCCTACCTGCTTTTTGCAAAGCTCTGCGGATAATTTCCCTGTTTTCCGGCTTTTGCCACTGCATCAATGCCCGTTGCTCCGTCTTTTCCTTGTCCGAGTGGGGAACATACACCGGTTTCATTGTAAACGGGTCAAGCCCGGTGTAATACATACATGTCGATATTGTTCCGGGTGTCGGGTAAAAAAGTTGTATCTGTTCGGGTCTTCGCCCCTGCTTGTTTAAGTATTCCGCTAGATTGATCGAATCGTCAATTGTACATCCGGGATGTGCCGCCATCAGATATGGTACGAGAAATTGGTTTTTCCCGTAACGGAGATTAAGTCTTTTATATTTTTCGGAAAACTTTTCAAATACATGGTTTCCCGGCTTGCCCATATATGATAAAACGCTGTCGGCACAATGCTCGGGTGCGACTTTTAATTGTCCGGAAATATGATTCTTAACAATTTCTGCAAAAAAGTCTCCGCTTTTATCCATCATCATATAATCGAATCTGATTCCCGAACGTATGAAAACCTTTTTAACACCGTCGATTTTTGTGAGTTTTCTCAAAAGTGCAAGATAGTCCGAATGATCCGTATCGAGATTTTTGCACGGCGGTACAAGGCATTTCCTGTCAGTGCACACACCGTCCTTTAATTGTTTTTTACAGGAGGGTTTTCTGAAGTTTGCGGTCGGTCCGCCAATATCATGTATAAAACCTTTAAATTCCGGATGTTTAGTGATTTTTTTAACTTCATTTATAATTGATTCGTGGCTTCGAGATGATACAATTTTACCCTGATGGAAAGCAAGTGCGCAGAAATTGCAAGCACCGAAGCAGCCTCTGTTGTGTATAACCGAAAAACGTACCTCTTCGATTGCCGGAACCCCTCCGAGGCTGTCATACATTGGATGGACCTCACGGGTGAACGGCAATGCATATATGCTGTCAAGCTCCTGTGCGGACGGAGGAGGCTGTGGAGGGTTAATGATTAAAAGCCGTCCTTCACATTCTTGTACCAGAATGCTCCCTGTGACCGGGTCATGTCCGTTATGCTGTATAAGTGCTGCTTCTGCGTAAGCTGTTTTATCAGTGCTGACTTTTTCAAAAGAGGGGCATTTTATTTCCGAGGCGGTTCTTGCGGTATTTTCATTTGAAATAAAACCCGTTCCCCTGATATCCGTTATATCTTTTATATTTTTCTTTGCCGACAGGCATTTTGCAACCTGTACAATTGCTTTTTCTCCCATGCCGTATACGAGTAAATCCGCTCCGCTGTCAAACAGAATTGGTTTTCGTACTCTGTCATCCCAATAGTCATAATGAGCAAAACGCCGAAGAGATGCTTCAAGACCGCCGATTATTATAGGAAGCCCCGGGAATGCAGAGCTTACAAGCTTTGAATAAACCGTTACTGCACGGTCAGGGCGTTTGCCGGCTTTTTTGCCCGGTGAATAATAATCATCTCTTCTCGGTTTCTTTGATGCAGTATAATGCGCTACCATTGAATCAAGATTCCCCGCAGTAATAAGTGCAGCATACCTCGGACGTCCCATTTCGGTTATATCCGATGTATCTTTAAAAGAAGGCTGAGAAAGTACAGCGACCCTGTATCCTTCGTTTTCCAGCACCCTCCCGATTACTGCAGCTCCAAAACTCGGATGATCGATATATGCATCACCTGTTATAAGCAGAAAATCATAATAGTACCAATCCCGGCTTTGCATATCGCTGCGCGATACCGGTAAAAATTCATATGTATTCATAAAGCAGCTCTTTTATTGAATCTTTTTTTTATACATCCTGTATTTACACATTCTGTGTTTACCAGTTAACAATATTCTTTTCCATAAGGCAAAACTGATCCGTCACATCAAGCGCTTCAAACCCGTATTTTGCCATGAAATTTATCCCGAGGCTTCCCGAGGGTATTTCAATCCGGATTTTTTCCCTCTGAAGCTTTCTGAAGTCAGATATGGCAAGACCAAGCAGCTGTGTTGCAAATGTTTTTTTCCTATGATTCGGAACAACATGGATATAACTGATCCATCCGGTTTTATGCCTGCTTTCTCTTTTTGTGTCTATTCCGACTATTCCGATAGGTTCATCGGCCAGAAATGCCGCATACTGCATATTTACATGTGCTCTTTCACCTGCTTTTGCTTTGAAGATGCGGAGCAAATCATCACTGCATACTTTATTGAGCGGCATAAAACGCAGATTATCCGATAAATGCTTCTTCTCCGCACGCCACCAGGACTGCCTTGCAAGTGTGCTGTGTTCATCGCTGATATGTGAATTATCTCCGTGGTGCTCCACCTTCAGCTCTCCGTTTGAGTATGTCAGGAGCCCGACTGCCGTGTTGTCATAGTATTGCATTTTATCTGTTTCATCGGACTTTAAACCCTCAAGATAACTTGAAAGCGACCTTATCGCAAACCCGTGTGAAAAGAACGCTATTGTTTCTCCTTCATGCTTTTTTGCTGTTTCGGTGATAAAACCGTACATCCGGGCGATTATATCATCATATGATTCACTGTTTTTAACGCTCCACAAAGCAGGGTCATTATTGAACTTATCGTTCATTTCGCGAAAGTGGTAGTCTATATCCCCCCACGCCATGTCTTCCCATTCACCAAGACATGCCTCTCTCAGCTCACTTGTAAGGTTTATATCCAGTTCTCTCGGCTCGCTGACTGCCTTTGCGGTTTCTTTTGCCCTTGTTAGGTCGCTTGAATAAACTGCATCGATTTTTTCGGAATGCAGCCGTGTTTTCAATCTGTCGATTTGCTTATAACCTCTTTCGGTAATAAGCCCGTTATAATGGCCGTGAGCGCGCCTGTAAATATTGCCCTCAGCTTCGGCATGTCTTATAAGATAGATTTTCGTCAAAAAATGAACATTCCTTTCGATATTTCTTTATATAAGTAATTGTCCGGTCAGTTCGCATAGACTTTTAATTGAGTTTACTGCCATGTATTCCTTGAGTTCTTTTATTATTTTTACAGGAGCATAAGGGTCGTCAAAGCAAGCTGTCCCGACGGCAACAAGGCTTGCACCGGCGAGCATCATTTCCGCTGCGTCTTTTCCTGTTTGTATACCGCCCATTCCCAATACCGGTATATTAACTGCCGAGGCGACCTGCCATACCATTCTTACCGCAACGGGAAAAACAGCAGGACCCGATAATCCGCCGACAATATTGTCGAGTACCGGTTTTCTTGTCATAACATCTATTCGCATTGCGAGCAGTGTATTTATAAGTGAAACGGCATCTGCTCCCGCAGACTCTGCCGCTTTTGCAATTGAAGCTATATCCGTGACGTTTGGCGAGAGCTTGACCATTACGGGAACCTTTGTTTTTTTCATAACTGCTGCAGTTACATCGGTAACCCCTTCAACAGATGTTCCGAATGCCATGCCGCCTTTTTTTACATTCGGGCATGATACATTGACCTCGATGATATCAACCCTTGCATCCGACAGTTTCTCCGTCATTTCCGCATATTCATCAATAGTGTTTCCTGCTATGTTTGCTATTACCACTGTATCGTATTTTCTTAGAAATGGAAGTTCCTCTTTTATAAATGCGTCCACTCCGGGATTTTGCAAACCTACGCTGTTAAGCATTCCCATCGGGGTTTCGGCAATCCGCGGCGGGTTGTTTCCGGGTCGGGGTGCAAGTGTCAGACCTTTGACACATATTCCGCCAAGCTCCGATAAATCATAGTATTCCCCGTATTCCCTGCCGAAACCGAATGTACCGGAGGCTGTGACAACGGGGTTTTTGAATTTTACGCTGATAAAATCGACTTGTGCGGATATGTTTTTTTCGTTCATTTTATACTTTCCTGCCATACGACCTCATTTGATTTAAACACAGGGCCGTCTGCACATACACGGCTCATTGTTATTTTATTGTCTTCTGCGTTGGGGTCTAATGCGTCACTTTCTATAGCGTTGCTTTTTGTGGCGCAGGCGCAGACAAGACAGGCTCCGACTCCGCAGCCCATACGTTCTTCAAGCGATACCTGAGACGGAACATTATACTTTGCACAAATATCCGCTACGGCTTTTTGCATAAGAAGCTGACCGCATGACATAACCACCTTATAACCGCCTGTTTTAAGCAGCTCCTCGAGCGGTTTTGTGACTGCTCCGTGAATTCCGTAGCTGCCGTCATCTGTTGTTATGTATATTTTTTCACAGATTGCTTTAAATTCTTCGGTTAAAATCACCCTGTCTGCAGAACGAAAGCCAAGGACTGCCGCCGGTTTTTGTGTCGCTTTTGCCGCTGTGAACAGCATTGGAGGTGTTCCGACACCGCCGCCGACAACTATGATTTTACCGCCCGGTATTGTAAACCCGTTTCCGAGCGGTCCGAGAATGTCGAGACTTTGTCCCGGTTTTTTTTGTGAAAGCCATTTTGTACCGTCGCCTTTTACTTCAAATACAAATGTAATAATATCGTTATGAACATTGCAGATACTTATCGGGCGGCGTAAAATCCTTGAATGCCCGCATTTGATATGCAAAAACTGCCCCGGAAGTGCTTTCGCAGCAATTTGACTGCAAGTTATACTCATTGAATATACAGCATCGGTTAATACTTTATTTTCCGTTATTTCACAAAAAAAGACATCAGACATTAATTGTCCCTCACAGCGTTTCATACCGGCTTTGCACCGTAACCGGTTAATGCTCGGATATCAGTATATATCATTCTGTTTATGTTTACAACCGTGCTTCGTTTGATGTATTATGATTATATTATATACAAGGGGTAATGGTATGATTTGTAATATTAATGAGCTGCTGCAGGGTAATGCATATCCCGGACGGGGTATTATTATAGGATGCAGCGGGGACGGCAAACGGTCTGTTATTGTTTATTTTATTATGGGGCGCAGTGAAAACAGCCGCAACAGGGTTTTTGAAAAAACAAATGACGGTATACGGACCGTTGCTTTTGATGAGAGTAAAATGACAGACCCGAGCCTTATTATTTATCACCCTGTCAGGGAATCGGAGTTCGGGGTTATTGTAACCAACGGTGACCAGACCGATACTATATTAAAAAGCCAAAGCAGCGGTTCCTGCTTTACATCTGCACTTCGGACACGTGAATTTGAACCGGATGCACCGGTTTATACACCGCGTATTTCGGGATTGATCGAACAAAACGGCAGCTATAAATTATCAATACTAAAAACATCAGCGGGTAATCCGAAGTTTTGCCAGAGGAATTTTTACGAATACTCCGGTTTAATACCCGGTCTCGGGCATTTTATCTCAACCTATAAAAATGATGGCGACCCTCCCCCTTCTTTTTACGGTGACCCTGTACCCGTTGAAATAACCGATTCAAGCGGGTTTGAAGTATTTGCAAATGATATATGGGAATCTCTTGATGCAAATAATAAGGTGTCACTTTATGCAAGAGCGTCAGACCTTACTACAGGTGAGGTCAGTGATTTTATAATTAATAAATTAAAGGCATAAATACAACCTCCATAAAACGCAACCTCCATAAAAACGCAACCTACATAAAATGGAAAGGAACGGGTTTAACAAAGATGAAAGAATACGAACTTAAATACGGCTGTAATCCCAACCAGAAGCCGTCCCGTATTTTTATGCAGGACGGGGAGCTTCCCGTAGAAATACTAAACGGCAAACCGGGGTTTATTAATTTTCTCGATGCGCTTAACGGATATCAGCTTGCCCGTGAGCTTCATGAGGCGACCGGTTATCCTGCTGCTGCGTCGTTTAAGCATGTTTCACCTGCAGGTGCTGCAATTGGTCTGCCGCTCAGTGAGGTTGAGGAGAAGGTGTTTTTTACGGACGGACTTCCTCTTTCCCCGCTTGCATGCGCATATGTCAGAGCACGTGGAGCAGACCGGGTATGTTCCTACGGAGACTGGGTTGCATTATCCGATATATGTGATGAAGAAACTGCCGCCGTAATTGCTCCTGAGGTATCCGACGGTGTAATTGCCCCGGGATATACAAAAAAGGCTCTTGATATATTAAAGGGTAAACGGAAAGGTGCATACAGCATAGTAAAAATTGACCCGAATTACAAACCTAAACAGGCAGAGTTTAAGGATGTGTACGGCATAACATTTCAGCAAGGGCGTAATGAGTTTGTTATTAATGCGGATTTATTGCAAAATATTGTTACAAATAATAAGGCACTGCCGGAAAATGCAAAACGCGACCTTATAATCTCGCTCATAACGTTAAAATACACGCAGTCCAACTCTGTGTGTTATACGGCAGGCGGGCAGGCTATCGGCATCGGTGCAGGGCAGCAAAGCCGTATTCATTGCACACAGCTTGCAGGCAGCAAGGCAGATAACTGGTTTTTGAGACATCACCCCATGGTATTGAATCTGCCTTTTAAACATGATATCCCCCGTCCCGTGCGGGATAATGCAATTGATGTATATGTTTCCGGCGGGTTTTCCGGTGATTCGTATGATGGCGCTTTTTCCGATGTGTTTACTGAGCCCCCGCCTGAATTTACAAGTGATGAACGTAAGAGATGGATTGCCGGGACCTCGGGTGTGTCGCTCGGCAGTGATGCTTTTTTCCCGTTCGGTGATAATATAGAACGTGCAAATAAGTCGGGAGTCAGCTTTATTGCTCAGCCCGGAGGTTCGATCAGAGATGACAATGTCATTGAAATGTGTAACAAATACGATATTGTAATGGCATTTACGGGAATGAGATTATTCCATCATTAGGATTGTCATGGAGCGTTTTAAGCGATCGATATTTTTATATTGCTTTTTTGGATTTTCATGATAAAATAATTTCTGATATAAATAAAGATTTATATAAATCTAATGTAATATTATTTTTGGAGGTTGTACCATGGCTTATAAAATCAGCAGTGAATGTGTATCCTGCGGAGCATGTGTTTCCGAATGTCCGGTTGACGCAATATCCGAGGGTTCCTCACATTATGAAATCAGTGATGCATGCATTGATTGCGGCGCTTGCGTCAGTGCCTGCCCTGTAGATGCCATCTCGGCATAACGTCAGCCTATACCGAAAAAACTGCCGCTTTGACTGCGGCAGTTTTTATTAAAATCATTTTATATTAAGGACAGTCTATAAATGTCAAATCAAAATCACGGTACATTATATCTTGTTGCTACTCCGATAGGCAATCTTTCGGATATTTCCGCACGTGCTCTGACAACATTGCGGGAAGTGGATTTTATTGCTGCGGAGGATACCAGAGTCACACGCAGGCTGCTTGAGCATTTCGGGATTAAAAAACCGCTTGTCAGTTACTATAAACACAACAGCCGTTCAGGCGGTGAAAAGGTGCTTACCCGTCTGCAGGGTGGTGAAAGCTGTGCGCTTGTATCCGATGCGGGAACACCGGGCATAAGTGACCCGGGTGAGGACCTTGTCCGTTTATGTGCTTTAGATGAGATAAAGATTATTACAATACCGGGACCATGTGCTGCAGTATCTGCTCTTGCTCTGTCGGGTCTTGATTCCGGGCGGTTTGTTTTCGAGGGTTTTTTATCAACGGATAATAAAAAACGTTTTGCTTTATTAGAGGAACTAAAAACAGAATTCCGTACAATGATATTTTATGAAGCACCGCATAAGTTGATTCGTACGCTTACGGATTTGCTAAACTTTTTTGGAGAAAGACGGATTTCCGTATCCAGAGAGCTGACTAAAATATATGAAGAAACACTTCGGCTGACTTTAAGTGAAGCGGTTCTGCATTTTACTTCGACTCCTCCGCGCGGAGAATTTGTTCTGATTGTCGAAGGTGCTGCGGCATCGGATGATACCGGGGACAGACTGGATGAGGGAATCAGGCTTGCTTCGGTTTTGATTGAAGACGGTATGTCAAAACGGGACGCAGTAAAAAAAGCAGCCGATGAAACCGGCTGCTCAAGAAATGCGTTATATAAGGCTGTAAGCACATAGTTTAGTTTGTTATCCTGACCGTTATTCTATGCTCTTTGTCTCCTGCTCTCGCAATAAGTGATGCACTGCCGGTTTCAACACCCAATACGATTATTTCACCGTTTGTTACATGAGAAAACTCAAAAACATCCTCATAATCGGTTGAACCTTCCCATTCAACATCTGCTACTACTCCGGCAGGCTCCACTCTGGTGCCGAGCGGGAGTGATCTTCCCTTTTGCAACGAAAATTCTTTAACGCCATTCGTTTCATATCTTAAAGGATTACCTTCGTATGTAATTTCTATTGATGATACATCGACCGGTGCAATCGGTTCCGGAGACGGTGTCGGAGACGGTGTCGGGGTCGGCGCAAGACTTGGAAGGTTGTTGATATCCTCTTCCGGGTTACTGATTGCCGGGGTATTGTCGGGTTCTCCCCTGCTGTCGGCATCGACCGGAGTTGTAAATAATAAGATACCTGCTGCGACTGTGAACACACCCATAATTAAAACGCTTATCAGCATTTTGCCTTTTGCGTTATCTGAATCTTCCGAATATTTTCCCCTGCCGATACGGCGGGCTTTGCAATACGGGCACCTGCTTCGGACACCCGAATATTTCCTGTCGCATCTAGCACATTTAATTTCGTTTATAATAGCCATTAAATGAATTTCCTTTCTCTCAGACTACATTTCAGTACAATCTAAAAGGATTTTGTAACCGTTAATCTACTACAATTTAACCGATTTGTCAACAATTATTTACAAATAGTTACAATTTTAGCGACAAATTAATAAAATCCTCAAGAGACAGTACTTCACCTCTTATATTCGTTTCAAACCCGCATTTTCCAACAATTTCCGTAATATACTCCTTGCTTTTTGAGCTGCCGAACACAGAGTACAACGCATTAACAAGTGTCTTTCTTCTTTGCCCGAATGCCGCTTTTACAACTTGAAATAATTGCTTTTCTTCATTTTTACCTAACGGCAGCTTTGCTTTTGTATTCATTTTGATAACTGTTGATGTAACCTTTGGCCTTGGTATAAAACATTCGGGAGATACATCAAACAATACTTCAGGCTCTGTATAATAATTTGCAAATACTGTAAACGCACCGTACTCTGAGCTGCCGGGCTTTGCACAAATCCTTTGTGCAACTTCTTTTTGAATCATAACGATTATCGATTCAAAGATACCCGTTTCAATGAATGCCGCTATTGCCGGTGTTGTTATATTATATGGCAGATTTGCACAAACATGATGCGTTAAACCGCTCATTGTTTCATCTGTAAGTTTTTTTATATTCTTTTTCAGTATATCACCTTGTACGATTTTTATATTCTCATAATCTGCAAAAATGTCACTCAAAACTTCAACGAGTCTTTTATCAAGCTCAACTGCGGTTACTTTTCCCGCTGCTTCTCCGAGATGGTGAGTCAGTGCTCCCAGGCCGGGACCAACCTCAAGAATGCCGCAGGATTTTGTGATGCCTGATTTGCTGACAATTTTTGCAGGGACATTTGCATCAATGAGAAAATTTTGCCCCATTGCTTTTGATGGTTTGATTCCGTGTATATTTAATAAGTCCTGTACAGACTGGCGGTTTCTTTGGTACTTTTCATTTTCCATTTACCTGACCCCCGAGCTTTGATAATACCAAACAGCAGTGACATACGCAATGTGTTTTACATTGATTTAACATTTTGGCATTACAAAAGTGAGCAGAACTTTTTATCCTTATGATAAGAATTTATGTTTTTTTCTATCATAAAATGTAATGTTTTTTCTTGAAAGTGTCATTTTCGTGTGTTACAATAATGAATCAGAATTATATACATTATTTTCATAAAGCGGAGGTGCCTTAAATGGCTTTAGACAAAATTAACGAAATCCACCTGGATGTTTTACAGGAGATTGCAAATATCGGCTCGGGCAATGCAGCCTCTTCACTTTCCCGTATGATTGGTGAATCTGTTGATATTAAAATCCCGGATATAAGCATTAAAGGATTTAATGAAGCGATTGAAATTCTCGGAGGTCCTGAGACTATTATGATGAGAACATTGCTGTTTCTCTCAGAAGATATCCAGGGTATGATAATGTTCCTGCTTCCGATTGATGTCGTGTGTGATTTGGTTAATATGCTCATGGGAACGGACATTAAAAGCCACGAGGAAATAGATGAGATGGGTGAATCCGTTATTATGGAGTGTTCAAATATAATGGCAGGTTCTTTTGTCACGGCAGTTGCGGAAATGACAGACATGATAATTGATATTTCACCGCCGGAGATAACACTTGATATGCTCGCTTCTATTATGAGCGTTCCGTCTATTTCTTATGCCGATGTAGGCGATTCACTGCTGCTTATGAAAAACGAGCTGGATATCAAAGGCAAAACAACCAGTGCAAATGTGCTCTTGCTCCCGGATATGCCTTCACTCGGCAAACTGATGTCAAGCCTTGGTATTGAGTTCTAGCGTTTCTTTTAATTGACAAACACCCCCGTGATGGGGGTGTTTTTTATGGTTTTGCGGTTTTATTTGTCGACTTTCGGAATGGCGGAGAATCCGAGTTCAAGTTCTTCGTCTGTCGGAATATGGTCGGTCATTGTGCCGTCATTGTATTGTGCGTATGCTCCGAGGTCGAAATAGCCTGTGCCCGACAATCCGAAGAGGATTGTTTTTTCTTCGCCTGTTTCCCTGCATTTGATTGCTTCGTCAATTGCTGCACGGATTGCGTGTGCCGATTCCGGTGCGGGAAGGTTGCCTTCGACTCTGGCAAATGTTGTTGCCGCTTCGAATACATCACTTTGAACAATTGCTCTTGCTTCATTGATGAACCCGTCGTGGTAGAGCTGCGACAGAATCGGAGCCATTCCGTGATAACGAAGGCCGCCTGCGTGGTTTGAAGGTGGTTTGTATGTCGCACCAAGGGTGTACATTTTAGCAAGCGGTGTCACCATTCCTGTGTCGCAGAAATCATATGCGAATTTACCGCGGGTAAGTGACGGGCATGATGCAGGTTCTACTGCTATAAAGTACGGAGCTTTTTTGCCTGCAAGCTTGTCTGCCATAAATGAGGACATTAAACCGCCGAGGTTTGAACCGCCGCCGGCACAGCCGATTACGATATCGGGATACTCGCCGATTTTTTCAAAAGCTGCTTTTGCTTCCTGTCCGATGATGGACTGATGCAGGAGTACTTGATTGAGAACGCTTCCGAGGGTATATCTGTAACCCTCAGTTGTTACGGCAACCTCTACTGCTTCCGATATCGCTGTGCCGAGGCTTCCGCCGCTCTCCGGGTCGCTTTCGAGCATTTTGCGTCCGATATTTGTTGTGTCCGAGGGTGAGGGTGTTACCTTTGCGTTGAATGTTTCCATAACGGTTTTGCGGTATGGTTTTTGCTGTGCGGAGACTTTGACCATGTAGACCTTAAGGTCAAGCCCGAAGTGTCCGCATGCCATTGACATTGCGGTTCCCCACTGCCCTGCTCCGGTTTCGGTTGTGACGCCCTTTAAGCCCTGCTCTTTTGCATAATATGCCTGAGCTATTGCGGAGTTCAGCTTATGGCTTCCCGATGTGTTGCCGCCTTCGTATTTATAGTATATTTTCGCAGGTGTTTTCAGTTCCTTCTCAAGACAGTACGCACGGACAAGCGGTGACGGTCTGTACATTTTATAGAAGTCACGGATTGGTTCGGGAATTTCAATGAATCTGTCTTTGTCATTGAGCTCCTGCTTTACAAGCTCTGTGCAAAATACAGGCGACAGTTCATCGGCTGTCATCGGCTCGAGTGTTCCCGGATGCAGTATCGGGCGATGGTCTGTTTTCATGTCGGCACGGATGTTGTACCATGCTTTCGGAATCTCTTCTTCTGTAAGATAAACTTTGTACGGAATTTGTTTTGACATTTTCTTTCTCCTTTTATTTTTGTCCCGGTATTGGGACTGTGTTATCTTGTTTGCTCTTCTTCGTTTCCTCCGGTTTTGCTTTCATACCGTTTATTTCCTACGGCAAGAGCGCAAACAAAAAACTCCTGCCACTGCATAACTTTGCAGGGACAAGAGAATAATTCTCCTGCGGTGCCACCCGGCTTGACGCAATCTGCGCCCACTCATGATGCATACAACGTACGCAATGCATACTGATATATGCCGGCTTTTTGTTACGAAGAGCCATCTCCGTCTCACATACTCGGCTTCGGTATATTACCTTTCTGCTTGCCCTCCCGGGTCCATTCATCAACTCCGCCGTGCTGCGCTTCCACCATCCGCAGCTCTCTATCATGCAGCAAACTGCATTTTTAACGGTTTTGGGGCTGACTACTCACTCCCGTTCATCGGTTTGTTTATTAAACTGTGGATAATTATATGCATATTTACTCATTTGTCAAGCATTTTTTTGAAATCATTTTTTTCGTTTTTACAAAATCACACTTGAAATACACTTGAAATCTTTCTTGAAATCTTTCTTGAAATCAAAAAAAATGATTCCATTTTAATTAAAAAGTTGTTATAATGCTCACTGCATTGTCTCACAAGTGAGACGCTCAGAGAAATATCATTTCTCCGTTTATGCCACTGTGGTGGAATAGGTAGACACAAGGGACTTAAAATCCTGTGCGTAAGACGGAAGCGGAAGTAGCGTAACCCCTTGATATTACAGTGTTTGCGAGAGCGTAAATATCGATTTTTTGCTAATATCTCTTATGAATATCTCTTATTTTTCCTGAGTTTTGTTTTTAGATATATATGCTGGTGTGGCGGAACAGGTAGACGCCCGGGATTTAAAATCCCGTGAAGGCAAC
>Ga0123356_10004386_pt1 | contig 14579 bp, 14 predicted proteins | sample TergutEmb28metaG_2_FD_92546 | JGI IMG/M metagenome (GOLD analysis project Ga0123356, IMG submission 92546) | Embiratermes neotenicus P3 segment gut microbial communities from Petit-Saut dam, French Guiana - Emb289 P3 | ecosystem: Host-associated > Arthropoda: Insects > Digestive system > Gut ...
ATAACCAGCGACCGGCCGTGTTGCACGCAAGGTGGCGCCTGCGCCACCTGCGAAAACGCGGTGGCAAGCATGGTTTGTGGCCTTGGAAACTGGATTGAACACCAGTTTCCTAGGCCTGGCGAGCCGCCGCCTGGGCAGCGAGCTCCAAGCGCTCCCGGTGGGCCGCCCATTGCTCAGCGGTGAAGTCGCTCAGGCTGGGGTCATTGGGGAACCGCCCGGCCTGGCCATCAATCAATTCACGCAGAATGTCAGCCTGGCCCGCGTGCCGGGCTACCTCGTTGATCAGATGGACCAAGATGCGCTGCAGAGTGACCGCGCGGCGCTCCGGAGGCCACCACGGCACGGCGCCCGGATGTGACAGGTCTAGTGCCTCGATGGTGTTGTCGGAGACCTCTGCCGCATGGGTGTACAAGTCAAGGATGACTTGGCGGGTCTCGGTTGGTTTGGCCCACAGGTCGTCGTCGTCAGCCTCCCCGTGCCAGGCGTCTAGGTCACAGCCTGGGTCACGGTCAAACACCACCGACAAGTACCCCAAGGAGACCGCGCCAACGTGTTTGACCAGGCCAAGCAGGTTGGTGCCGGTGGGCACCAGGGGACGGCGCAGGTCGTATTCGCCCAGCCCATCGAGTTTGCCCACCAGGTCTTGGCGCACCTGCCGCAGAGCGCTGTGCAGCACTGCCTTTTGGTCCATGGTTGTCTCCATCTTTTCGTTGGCTGTTGCCGCTTCATCCTACGGTCGGTCCGGAGGGAGTGAGCCGGGTCTGTGTCGGGCAGACAGTCAGAACCAATCCGCCTGACGGTGAGCCAGCCCGGGGCCGGGACGCTGCCGGGTTTGCCTGCCAGTGCTCTTGCGGTTGGCGCAGCGTTGACCCGAGGCCATGTACTCAAGTAACACCTGGCTTGAGTTGCCCGCCAATACACCTGCTTGGTGCAAGTTGACCTGAGGTGATGCACTCAAGCGACACCTGGTTTGAATTTCCCGCGACTTGTCCTGTGGTTGGTGCCGGGTTGACCCGGAGCCATTAGGTTTGGCCAGCCTTCACCCGGCTTGACGTCTGTTGCCTATTATGCAAAATCCCTGGTCACTAGCGGTTTCTTAGCGTGTCAGTGGGCAACCATAAGGTGTTTGCCGTGGCTATTACAGGGACTGCTTTGAGGGCGGTAAGGCTGCGCCAAGAGTCAGTGGCATGGCGGCTGCTGCGCGCGGATAATGCGCCGTTGATCTTGTCGGTGTTGGGTGCCCATCTAGGTGGGGCCAACCGCCGTTTGTCCGGCCCGGTTTTGTTCGAGCAGGTGGATCAGGATTTGGTAGAGCTGCGGCCCCGCCTGGGTTTGGCAGAGACCACTGGCAAAGGCTACTGCGAGGAATGGACCCGCCAGGGATACTTGGTGCGCCGTCCAGAGGCCCAAACCCGGGAAGAAACCTTTGAATTGTCAGGCGGTGCGCAGCAAGCCCTGGCCTTCTTGGCCTCGCTGGTGGGCCGGCGCCAGGCGGTCACCGAATCGCGTTTGGCCACCATCCTGGAGCGGATCCATGATCTGGCCATTGCCACCAACCCTGACGCCGCCACTCGCCTGGCGGCTCTTGAGCAACGCAAACAGGCCATTGAACAGCAAATCGCGCAGGTGGTTGCGGGTGAATTCGAACCGCTGCCCGCAGAGCGGGCCACCGAACGAACCAGAGACATCTTGTCCCTGGCGGAGTTCCTGCCCGCAGACTTCACCCAAGTACGCACTGACATTGAGTCAATCAACCATGACCTAAGACTGCGCTTGATTGATGACCAGAGCCCGCGGGGCAGCGTGCTAGAAGATGTCTTCCTGGGTATTGACCACCTAGAAGGTTCTGAGGCAGGGCGTTCGTTGGTGGGGTTCCATGATTTGATCAATAACCCGGAGAGTTCATCGACTTTTGATGACGACCTAGACGCCTTGTTGGAACGGCCCTTTGCTGAGGCACTCTCTCCGCCAGAACGGCATCTGCTGCGCACCATGATCCCAGCGCTGCAGGACCTCAGCCGGGAGGTCATGGGCGTGATGACCTCACTGTCACGCTCTTTGCGCCGGTTTGTCCAATCACGTGGGCATGAAGAATCCTCCATGGTGCATCGCGCACTTAGGGAGGCCCTCCGGGCGGCCGCGGCGGCTGCCCCGGCTGTGGCACCCATCAGCAAGGTGCCTGTCACCTTGCACCTGACCTCGGTGCCAATCCGCTCGGTGGCAGCCCTGGGCTTGCACAATCCAGCCGAGTCACGCAGCGCAGAGGTTGTCACTTCGGTTGGCACACAGGTGGTTGATCTGGCTGCCGTGGCCCGGTTGACGCGGTTATCAGACATTGATTTCCGGGAGTTGTCCAGGGCAGTCAACCGCACTTTGGCCAAACAGGGTGCGGCCACCTTGGCAGAGGTACTACAAGATTCACCCCCCACTCAAGGGGTGGCCAGCGTGGTCGGGTTGATGGTTCTAGGTGAGAAACACGGCACTGCTTTGGAGGCGCGCAGTCACATCACATGGCGTTCACCCACAGGCTGCGAGCGCACTGGATCGGCCCCCAATTATCTCTTTGATCAGCCACTACCAGGTCAGCCTGCAGCCGTTAGGAGCGCCTCATGACAAACCCCACCAACTCAGAGATGACCTGGCAAGATACCTCAGATCCATCACCGGGTGACACATCGGACACAGCACTGGGTTCGTGGCCAGGCGACACCGGCACCTTGGGGTTTGATTCACGCCGCACCATGGTCCAGTTGCTGCGTGGACCTTGCCTCTCGGCTGACAAACACCCCAATCTTTGGAAGGTGTTGCTTACCGACCACGCAGTCATCCGGTCGCGGTTGGCGGACTTGTTCCTGGTGTTGGTGATTGATGAAGCCACTGAACTGGCTTACATCAAAAACGCCGCCGCGCCGGACCTGGAAGTACCCACGGTGGTGCGCACGGCCCAACTGACCTTTCTACAAACCGCCATGGTGTTGCAGTTGCGTCAGATGCTGCTACGCGAGGGTGAAACTGGGCGAGTGTTCGTTGGCCTGGATGAGTTAGTCGACCAATTGGACGTGTACCGAGCACAACGCCAGGATGACAGAGCCACCTTTGTCAAACGGGTCTCAGGAGCTTGGACCCGCCTGCGCGAGCTAGGCATTTTGTCCAAACCAAACTCCGAAGGCCGGGCTGAAGTTTTACCGGTGCTGCGCCTAGTGCTGGGACCTGATGTGGTGGAGTCCATTGCTGAAGAGTTCCGCCTGCTAGCCCAAAGTGGGCCTGCCACCCTGGATCTGGATGCGGAATTGGCTGACCTAGTTAACCAGGAGAATGCAGACCTAGCCGCCCCTAACGGTGCGTTAGCTTCGCCTGGCTTGCCCCAGTTGGCCAGCGAGGGTGCAGACCTAGCCGCCCCTAACGGTGCGTTAGCTTCGCCTGGCTTGCCCCTTTTGGCCAGCGAGGGCGCGGACCATGCTGCCCCGAACGGTGGGGCAGCCTTAGCCAGCCTGCCCCAGTTAGCCAGTGAGGAGGCTGGACTATGACTCAGGCCATGTTGGATCTGACAGACTCAGCCGTGTTGACAACACCGCAGTGGCGGTTATCCCGGATTGAACTGGTGAATTGGGGTACGTTCTCCAATCACCATGTGATCAACCTGGGTAAACGGGCTCATTTGTTGACTGGCGGTTCCGGGTCGGGCAAATCCACTCTCCTTGATGCGATTGCTGCTGTCCTAATGCCACGCGGCCAGGTGCGTTTCAACGCCGCAGCGGCTGACCAATCCGGTCGCTTCGACCGCACCCTTGTGACCTATGTCCGCGGTGCCTGGCGGCGCCAAGAGAACGACCAGACTGGTGAGGTAGCCAGCGACTATCTACGCACCAAAGCCACCTGGTCCGGTGTCTTGTTGAGCTATGAAAACGGCGGCCAAGCTGTGCCGCTCAACCTGATCAAGCTGTATCACGCCAAGCGGGGTGCCGCCAGGTCAGCAGAGATCAGCGAATTGGGTGTGATCTTGAACCGCCAGGTGAGTCTCATGGATTTTCAACCGTTCGCCAAAGATGGCTTGGACACAAGGGGAATCAAACGTCAGTGGCCAGACCTGCTAAAAGCCACCGACCAGCACTCCACCTTCGCGGCGCGCTTCCAACGGGCTATGGGGATTACCTCCGAAGGTGCCATGGCCTTATTGCACCGCACTCAATCGGCTAAGTCCTTGGGCTCATTGGACTCGTTGTTCCAGAACTTCACCTTGGACCGCCCCGCCACGTTTGACATTGCCGCCAAGGCAGCTGAGCAATTCGACGAGTTGCGCCAAGCCCACACTCGCGTGGTTCAGGCTCGTCAACAGGTCGAACACCTCACGCCCCTCCGCAGTATGCAGACCACGGCTGGAGCAGCCACTGAAACCGTTGCCAAGACCCAACGCCTCTTGGCGGTCAATGACGCCGTGCGGGACGCGGAGAAGGCTCGTTTGGCCCAAACCGCCCTGGAACAGGCCGGTGGCCGCCTGCGTGTCACCAGGTCAGAACTAACGGCGGCACAGCAGCGCCAAGCCCAAGCCGAGGACCGACACAGTGCGGCTTGTCTGGCAGTTCAAGAGCAAGGTGGTTTGGCCCTGGCCCGCCTTGAGGCTTCGATTGGGGCTGACGAACTCACGTTGCAGCGCACCCAGAGAGACTATGACGCCATCAAGGCTCAGCTTGGTGAAGTCGGATTGCCCGTACCATCCTCGGATCAAGACTATGAGCAGCTGCTAGCCACGCAGATGGACCAAGCTGCGGTGGGTCAGGAGGATGCTGCCACCCTGGGCCAACTGCGAGACATTTCGGTCCGCCTGATGGATCTACAACAACAACAGCGCACTTTGGAGGTGGAGTTCACCGCCGCCAACTCTTGCCGTTCCAACCTGCCTGCGGCCTTACTCCAGGCCCGGCAGATGGTCTGTCTTGAAACCGGGTTACCGGCCAAGGCCTTGCCGTTCGCTGGGGAATTGATGCAGGTGCGCCCAGCCCATCAAGAGTGGACCGGTGCAATTGAGCGGGTACTCAGACCGCTTGCCACCACCATGCTGGTACCGCAACGCCACCGAGCGGAGGTCACCCAAGCCGTGAGTGATCACTTTTTGGCTACCCGGCTAGTCATGGAGATAGTTGGCCAGGAAACATCAGTCATTGCCTCGCCGCAAACTCCAGCCTCGCTGGTGCGCCGTTTGGAGCTGGCTGAGGGACCTTTCAAGGACTGGCTGGCTGGCAGGCTGTGCCAAGCCTATGATTACCAGTGCGTGCAAGACCTGTCTCAGTATGCCGCAGCCACCACCGCAGTCACAGTAAATGGGCTGGTCAAGAGGGGCAAACTGCGCCAAGAAAAGGATGACCGCAGTCGGGTGGATGATAGGTCGCGGTGGGTACTAGGGATGGATAACACCGCCAAACTGGACCGCCTGACCGGCCAATTGGACACCCTGCGCCACCAGATCGCGGATCTAACCAAAGCTTATACAGCGGCTGACCATGCGCGTGACCTCCGCCGCGGCCGCCAAAGTGCCCTGGCTAAGTTGGCTAGCTTCAGCTGGCAGGAACTTGACGTAGCGGCCGCACAGAGCCGGTTGGCACTAACCAAGCGGGCTTTGGGTGAGTTACGCGCGGCCAGCTCCAACCTACGGCGGGCGGAAAAAACCCGGGATGACACCGCCAAACAGTTGGCCAGCGCCAAGCAGGCTAGCGAGAAGGCCATCCGGGCAGTTTCCAAGGCTGAGTTAGAGGTTGATCGGTTCACCAAGGCTCTAGCCGAATTGGCTCAGCAGTCAGTCCAAGTAGACCATTCGGCGGCAGAGCGAACCGAACTGTTGGACCTCTACCAAGCCACCAAGCAGCAACGGGCCTTGTCCTACGAGTCGATTGACCGGTGTGCCGCCTTCGTGGCTAAAACCCTGAACACCCAACGGGACGCTGCCCAGCAGCAACTATTTGATGCATCCAATGCTATTGACCGACTGACCCGCGCCTATCTGACGCAATGGCCCGAAGCCCAAACCAGCCTGCAGGCTGGTGCCAGCGACACCGCTGGATTCTTGGAACTGCTTGACGGCTTGGTGGCTGACCGTCTGCCCGAGTTTGAGGACAAGTTCTTCGACCTGTTGGGCAGCCAAGCCCAACGCAATGTGGGTGTGCTCAGTCAGGTGATCCGGCGGGCGCCTCGTCAAATCCGGGAGCGTATCCGTGAGATCAACCAATCGTTGAGCGGCTCGCTGTTCGAGGCGGACCGCTACCTGCGCATCCAAGTGAAAGACGCCCGCCCAACGGTGGCCACCGAGTTCCTTAGCATTCTTGGGACAATTGCTGATGATTCTCTGCGGGAAGTCAAAGACCGGGACAAGGCTGAGGCTCGTTTCCAGGCTATGCGTCAGATCATGGACCGGCTGCACCCGAATAACTCTGATCCAGCTGACAAACGCTGGCGCGAACTATGTCTAGACACCAGACGCCACGTCCGGTTTGTTGGCGAAGAGGTTGACACCAGCGGCGTGGTAGTCAATGTGCATGACACCTCTTCTGGTTTGTCTGGTGGACAGCAGCAGAAGTTGGCCATCTTCTGCTTGGCGGCGGCGCTGCGCTACCAGTTGGCTGGTGAGGCCGGATCGGTGCCTACCTACGCCACCGTGGTCATGGACGAGGCCTTTGACAGAGCAGATACGGATTTCACGCGGATGGCAATGGATGTGTTTGTGGCCTTCGGATTCCACATGGTCTTGGCCACCCCGCTGAAAGCCTTAGGCGCGCTAGAAGACTATCTGGATGGGATTGGCTTAGTGACCTGTGAAGACTCCAAGGCTTCACGGGTAAAAACGGTGGACATAGCAGCCATGGCTGAGGTGGGTCCGGATCAGGAGGTCGCAGCGGTCAGTGCCTGATCTAATGATTGAACCTCCGGCAGCCTGCCAACGTGTGGCTGCCTCCTACCAGCGCAACGCCACTAAGTGGGCAGTCCAACTGGCCTACAGTCCTAACTGCCAGGTCGACCCGGCGCCACCAGTGGTTGGGCTGGGAGTGCCCACCGAAGCCACTGCGCTGAGCCAAACCGAGCAGATTGCGCGCTGGGTGCGCGTCTGGGACCGGCTAGATGAACCCGCCCTCCAGTGGGAGCGGCGAGCCTGGTCAAACATGGGGTCACAGTTGGTGCCCGCCCGCTTGGTGGCTACCTCGCCAAGCGAAGCAGCCCGGCTAGCTGGCCGAACCAGGCACTGGACAAAGCTGCAAAGCCGGATAGCAGAGCTGCGGCGCCTACTGCCCTCAACCGATGACTTGCCGGCGGCTCTGCGCCGCCATGCCCGCGGCTTAGTCGAGTTGGCGGCGCCAGATTTTCAGAGACTGACTAACGTGCTGACCTGGCTAGCGGACCACCCAACTTCCGGGCTACTGGTGCGTCAATTACCCATTCGTGGAGTCGACACCAAATGGATTGAACGGCACCGTTCACTAGTGAACGACCTACATACAGCCGCCACTGGACGGGCAGACCTGGGCTTGGCCAAGGCACCGGTTCGGCTGCGCTTGCGGCTGCTTGACCCCGCCATGGCCCCGGCCCTGCCAAGGGACGTTGAAGCTCCGGTAGCCCAACTCTCAGCCTTAGACCTTAGGCCCAAACGGATCTTGGTGCTGGAGAACCTCCAGTCATTGTTGTCCCTACCGGCCACACCGGGAACGGTGGCACTCAGCGGCGGCGGCTACGGCGTGGCGGCGTTGGACAACATCCAGTGGCTCCACACCACGCCCATTACCTATTGGGGTGACCTGGACACACATGGTTTTGCTATCTTGAACCGGCTGCGGTCCCACTTACCTGACGCGTGCAGCACACTGATGGATCTGGACACCTTCGAAGCCCACCGCGATCTGGCTGTGCCCGAACCAAGTCCAGTAGAGGCCAACCTACCGCTGCTCACAGCAGATGAACACATTGCCTACCAGGCCATTGTCAAAGCCGGCTTGCGCCTGGAACAAGAACGCCTGCCCTGGTCCACGGTGATCCAAGCCCTCCAGCTGGCCTGAAAACTGGACCGCGGTGTTGGCAGCCAAGGCAGCTGGTGGTTTTCCCCAGTTTCCTGGAGGGGCACCTGGCGGTGCCCCTCCAGGAACCAGAAACCCATGCTTTTCGGCCGTCAAGTGCCGGCTCGATGGTTGGTGCTGGTCAGCCGCGCAAACGGCGCCAGAGGCTTTGACGGGTGGGGGTTTCTCCGGCTGGTTCCTTGTGGCTGCCATCGCACCATTGGTCAGCCGGTACACCGGCCTTGACCTGGTCAATGTGCTGACCGCAGCCAGCCCAGGTGGTCTTGCCGCAAGTCTTACAGCGTACGGGACGGCACATGTGTTCTCCTTTGTTTTGAAGGCCCAGGTAACTGGAATGCCAAACCAGTACCTCAAGGCCAGGGTTATGCGAAATATCCGCTTTTTTGCAGGTGAACGCTTCGCGCACAGCTGCGTGGGTTGGGCGGAGCCTGTCGGCTGTCAACCCTCTAGACCAACATCATGAAGAGTTTCTCCAGGTCCTTCATTGACAGGTCTTGGTCTTTTTCGGAAGGGCGGTCTTGCAGGCACCGCTCCATGCCGGAGGCAATGATGGCAAAACCAGCTCGGTCTATGGCTGCTGAGACAGCAGCCAACTGCGTGACAACGGCCCGGCATTCGGTGTCGGATTCAACGGCCCTGATCACTGCCCCAAGTTGACCGTGGGCCCGCCTCAGCCGGTTCAGGATCTGCCGGTTGGTCAGCACTTCGGCTTCATTCACTGGGTGCCTCCTACAGTCACCAAGTTGTTCTCGGCATCCTTACCCAGATAGGCCCGCAAGGTGGCCAGTCCACCACTGAGTGACTTAGCTTCAAAACCGCTCTGAGCCAAGATGCGGTAAGCAATGTAGCTGCGTAATCCGGCGGCACACATCACAGCCAAAGGCCGGCCAGCGGCGGCTTGGCGCACCTGATCCAAACGCCCACGCAAGTCGGTGTGAGGCACGTTCAGGGCACCGGGCAGGTGACCGCTGGCAAATTCAGCCGGCGAGCGGACATCTAGCACCAGTACCGCTTCGGACAATGCCCAATCCAACTCCTCAGGTTGCCACAAAACGACCTGTCCAGTCATGGCGTTGTCCGCCACAAGACCCACCATGGTGACTGGATCGCGGGCTGAGCCGTAGGGCGGCGAGTAGCTCAAGTCCAAATCCATTAGATCGTTGACCCTCAAACCGCCCCGCATGGCCGTGGCAATCACGTCAATTCGCTTGTCTACTCCCTGAGCCCCCACTCCCTGAGCCCCCAGCAACTCGCCGGTGGCTGGGTCAAAGTGCACCACCAAATGCATCGGTTGGGCGCCAGGGAAGTAACCAGCGTGGTGCAGCGGGTGGACATGGACGGTGGTGAAGGCCCGTCCGGCCTGCACCAAGGCGGCGCGGTTGGCGCCAGTCATGGCGGCGGCTAATTCGCCCACCCGGACAATGGCGGTACCCTGCGGTTTTGGAATAGGCCTGGCACTCCGGCCGGCGATGGCGTCGGCGATCAAGCGGCCGGCCCGGTTGGCTGGGGCAGCCATAGCCACCGGCCGCCGCGCCCCGGTCACCGGGTCGGTGCTCACCGTGGCGTCGCCAGCAGCATAGACATTGGGCAGGTTAGTCCGGCCATGCTCGTCAACCACGATGGCGCGGTGGTGGGTGGCCACGCCAGCGGCCTCAGCCAACGCGGTATCTGGGACCACTCCCACACTCAATACCACTAGATCCGCTGCCAGGCTAGTGCCATCGCTCAGGTGAACCATGGTCACATCAGCTTGGTCAACCAGCGACTCGGCGGCCACTCCAGCGTGGACCTTGATGCCAAGACGCGCCAACTCAAGGTGGACTAAATGGGCCATCTCACGTTCCAGTGGCGGCAGCACGTGCGGCGCCAGTTCCACCACAGCCACCTCAAGGCCACAGTGCCGTAGCGCTTCTGCTGCCTCAAGTCCAATGAACCCGGCTCCCAGTACCACCGCGCGGCTGGCCTCTGCTTCAACCAGGTCCCTCAAACCAACAGCGTCGGCCACCGTTCGGAGGGTGCGGACGCGGGGTGAATCCAAACCGGCTATTGGCGGGTAGGCGGCTTTGGCTCCAGGGGACAAGATCAAGTGGTCGTAGGCCAGGTCATACTCGGTACCGTCCGCCCGCACCCGCACCTGCTTGGCCACCTCATCAATCCGGATGGCTTCGTGGCCAGTGCGGACGTCTAGGTTGAAGACCGCCCGCAACGATTCCGGGGTTTGCAGCAGCAGGTCCTTCTTTTCGGCAATCTCCCCACTTAGGTAGTAGGGCAGACCGCAGTTTGCGAAAGAGACATAAGGCCCGCGCTCCAAGACTGTGATTGACAAGGTCTCATCTAGACGGCGCAAACGGGCAGCGGCAGACATGCCACCGGCCACACCTCCAACAATGACCACATGTTGACTTGACATGGCCTCAGCATACCCCCTGGGGTATGAAACCGCAACTGTGTCAACTCACCCCGTGTGGCGCGCTGGCTTCATCTGGTTCAGCCAACGGCCGAACGCACCCGCCTTGCCAGCCTGACGGTTGGCTAAGTCTGCTTTGCCCGCTTGGGCCCAATCGTTGCCTTTGCCCGCGACAGACACCGGGGCTGCGTTGTTGACTGATCGGTTTTCGTTGACGCCAACCTGGCCAGAACGGCTAGCCCCGCCTGCCTGCAGGTTGGTCAAAGTCAACTCCCAAGTCCTGCGGCGCAGGTCCACCGCTATTTCGTCAAAGAAGGCATCCACCTCAACCTGGTCGTAACCGTCAAGCCCCCTGGTCGGGTGAAACCGAGCCAACACTACGTCATCGCCGGTCAAGGCGGGTTGTTGCCCCTTTTCCATAGCCTGGTAAGCCTGAGCGACTTGGATAATGAGAGCTTCGACATCATCAATTGAGTAGCCCTCGAAGAAGCGGTCAGCCATCCTGAATTGATGGGTCAATAGAACTGACGAATGCACCATGGTCCTTTCTAGTTCTCCTCACACCACCTCCAAGCCGAGCGTGGTGCTGCGCGGTTGGCACTGGCAGAACCGTGGGAGCAATGCGAACGGTTCAGTCCGTTGGGGAGCAACGCCAACGCGCGCCCAAGCCTTCCAGGTGTTCGCGCTGGGCCATAGGCCACACGACCCGTTTAGTGACCCCCATCACTAAATTGCTGCTCTCTCGGAGTGCCTGCCCAGGCCGACTACTAATACTGACGTGATCGATCGGGCGGAACATGCCTTCATCGGTCAATTGTCGCGCCCGAAGTGCTTTCGCGCCGAGCCACTGATCGTCAAACGGTGCCGATCCACGCAGCAATAGCCGCACGGATTGCTTCACTTCGGCTGGTGAACCCATCGGCTTCGATGCGCCGATTCAACGCTGCCAACGTCGCAGCATCGAACCGCACCGGAACCACCACTCCAGGTCCATCCCCGACGGGAGGCCGACCGCGCCGATGTTGGCGCAGATTTGACAGGTCGTATCCAGCTTCAGCCTCATCGGCCCATGCCTGGATTTGTTCATCAGTCACAGGCTGGCCATGCAGTGTCCCACCCACACACCTAATCGTGTACGAAAATGCCTGATGCGGTGGGTCTCAACGAGGCTCAGCGCTTTCCCCCAATTGTCAGAGAGGCACCGCAGAGGCAGGTACGCGTCATTATGAAGACACAGCCACACTCTCTAAACCAAAGCGGCCTCAATGGCCTTGCACCACACCAGCAGTTCCAACAGAGTGGTGGTTAACGCACCCTATCACCCAGTTCCACAGCAAAAATGCTTGGCTCGGTGCCTCTTTTCGCCGCCGAGAATCCTGTCTGTCTTGGAGTTCATCGCGGCCAATAGACTGGGGCCGCACCGCCTCGCCGTGGGTCGCAAATCGTAAAGAAACGTTTCGCGGTCGATGGCGTCCGAAGCTCGACGAGTCTTTGACCGGTCGTCTCGGAGAGGAGGTCTAGGACCGGGAGTATCGATGCGGCTACCACACCAAGCATCAATCCCAGACCGACCTTGCCATCGATGGTCCTGAACCTGATGTGATGGATCCTGGCGCGATGAATGGCCTCGATCTCGGCAGGATCAATGAGTTGACCAAGGTCAGATGTCAGAAATGCCTCAAAGCCGTGGTTTGCCGCGTCCCGAATCAGCTGAACGTCCTTTTTCTTGTGCCAGTTCACACGCTGCGCGGACTTGACTTGGTGTTCGCCTCGCAGAATCGACTCCACAGATTGCGAGATCGGTTCCGGGATGCACGCGTCGATGAACAGTCTCATGCGGCACGGCGAGCTTGAACCTGGCGGTACAGAAGGGCAGCGCCCTCGATGGCCTCATCAGGAACGCCGGGGTACCAGTGACGGATGTCATCACCGCTCATTCCGTCCTCCGCCAGTGATCCGACGTTCTGGTATGGCACACCGGTGCCAGAGATGGTAGGGGTGCCAGAGTAGACCTGTGGGTCAAGCTCGAGTCCTTGTGCAGGGGTGTGAAGTGGAGGGACGACCATTCCATCATCTGTGACGAATTCTCCAAGTATGTCGTCCATCACCACTTTGATTACCCCCTGGCCGGGGCTGTCAGCCATCTCCACCCATGCACCTTGTTCGTCCAGCCAGTAAATACCTCGCTTCTCCTGAATTGGGGCTTCCAGTCGATGCTGAGACACGTGGTCCTCGGGCCTGTGTTCCATCAAAGTCTCGACAGCTTTGCGGACCTGCTGTAGCGACCGGACATCCCGAAGGCGAACAAACATTCGCAACGCCACCACGTCATTGTATGAATACCTGCAACGAGGCCGCGTGCCATGCTCAGGCTCGAGGAGTACTCCTGACGGTCCATCCTTACGCCAACGAGCAAGCTGGCTTGGAGTAGCGCCGGTAAGCACCGACGTAAGTGCTGTGCTGAACATCGCTCTCCTCTCTGTACTGCATCCTATCCTTGCCAAATGACACCCCAAACAGTGGCTCGCGATGCTGTGGATAAGTGTTAGCCGTCACGTTGTTTTGTGGTGATGGCGTCTCCTGGCTGGGAGTGGGCATGGAACTGATGGCGTATTTGTTGGCTGTGACATGCTTGGTGGAGCTAGCTTCGTCTATGACCCATGGGTCTTATTTCGAGCTGGTTCGATAACCGCACGGAACACCGTGTTGTGCCTGCCCGCCAGTGAACTGTTCGACCAGATGCGCCTGGGCGGCACCGCTGACCCGGTGCAGATGAACAAGCCTTTACTGGGGTTGTCGTCGATAACGCGTCGCGCTTTATCCCACAGCACAGGGGCGTCTTGCCATTCGTCAACCAGACGCGGGTAGGCGCCGTCCAAGACTCTGCCGGGTGACAAATAGTACATTTTTCCTGGTCAACGCAATAGTTAGCAGTTTTATGCCCGTTCTGTTGGTAGTTGTATACCCATTCTGTTAGTAGTTTTATACCAATTCTGGTAGCAGATTCTGCCCCAAGCGTGAATGATCAACCGGTCAACCGATAGGTAGTCAACCCTTAGTGGTAGGGCCAAACCTGATTGCCACCCTGGAGCCATCACTGCTTGCCATTCTCAACCGCCCGGCAGTTTTCACTGTGGGTGTGGTCCCAGCAAGCCACATTTGGCGCGCCTGAGAGGACTCGAACCTCCGACACCCGCTTAAGGAGAGCGATGGAGTGTGAGTTGCTTCTGCCTGTACTGGACGTGGCTCTTGTTGACCCAACATAGGGAAGCGGAAGGCTCTAAGGAGGATCACAGATCAGCTTCTGCCTGATGGGTAGTCCAATGGACAACACCCTCCTTCCTGACGTTGACAATGGCTAACTGTTGGCGTAGTGCCCCTTGCAGCTGATTACCTGGAGGGTGTCGTCGACAGTGCGATAGACCAGCCGATCTGACTGGTTTATCCGTCTTGACCAGCATCCTGCAAGATCGCCGCGGAGGGGCTCGGGTTTGCCCTCACTATCGCCACGCACGATGGCTTTGATCAAGAAGTTGATCTTCCGCTAGGTGCGCTTGTCCTCAGCCTGCCAGTCGACCTACTGCTGCCATGCTTTCGGGTCGAACAGGACATCCACGGTTACTCGGCCATAGCGTCGAGTTCAACCATGGTCTTCCTCACGCCTTCACCTTGGTCCAGGCGGGCCAGGGCGGCGCGCAGCTCGACCAGGTCTGGCGAGGGCGATGGCGTAGCAGCGACCCGGAAAGGGATGGCGTTCTCTCGGACCACAGCCTTGGCGAAGACCGTGAACGCCCCGGACACAGTCAGCCCTAGTTGATCGCAGACCTCGGCAAAGCTCTGCTTCAGGTTGGCATCCATCCGAAAGTTGACCGCTGACTGGCCCATTGCAGCTCCCTGTGTAGTCATTGAGTAGCGTTCACTATACATTTCGGTGCGCATTCAGTCCAACGAAACTGCGGTTCGCTAACTGAGCACGCGGAACCTCGCGGATAGTGCGCACCAGTCCGGCCGCCTGACAGCGCGCCTGAGAGGACTCGAACCTCCGACACCCGCTTTAGGAGAGCGGTGCTCTATCCACTGAGCTACAGGCGCAAGCCCGACCAGCCTACCGTTTCCAC
>Ga0123356_10004388_pt1 | contig 14576 bp, 11 predicted proteins | sample TergutEmb28metaG_2_FD_92546 | JGI IMG/M metagenome (GOLD analysis project Ga0123356, IMG submission 92546) | Embiratermes neotenicus P3 segment gut microbial communities from Petit-Saut dam, French Guiana - Emb289 P3 | ecosystem: Host-associated > Arthropoda: Insects > Digestive system > Gut ...
CCGGCACCAGACGCAGGAAACGGTAGAACGAACGCGGATCGTCATGGGTCGCGACGAAAGTTCCCTTGCCCTGACGACGGACCAGCATGTTCTCGACCACCATCTCGTCGATGGCCTTGCGCACCGTACCCTGGCTGACGTTGAAACGCGCCGCCAGTTCCCCCTCGCTGGGAATCGCGTCGCCCGGTCCCCACTCCCCTTCCTCCAGGCTGCGGATGAGAAAGTCCTTGATCTGGCGATAGAGCGGACTGAACGTCGGCGAATACGCGCGCGTCGTAGAACGGGAAGTCTCTTGAGTCATGGGCTGAAATTTCAGCATATTTCCCGGCCAGCGTCCACGAAAAGTTGTCTTATATAAGACCGAATTGACAGCTTCTGTCTGAACTCCTAATATCTTTAGTTCTCGTGCCTACTGACGCAAGGTGCAGTTCCCGTCGGCAACCGAGCCAAACAATCTCTCTATCACGCTGTCTCATTCAGGAGCGACAAATGTCCAAAGCCCCCATGCGCGTAGCTGTTACCGGCGCCGCCGGCCAGATCGGTTATAGCCTGCTGTTCCGCATCGCCTCCGGCGAAATGCTTGGCAAAGACCAGCCGGTCATCCTCCAGTTGCTGGACCTGCCGCAAGCCCAGCAAGCCGTCAAAGGCGTGATGATGGAATTGGAAGATTGCGCCTTCCCGCTGTTGGCCGGCATGGTCGCCACCGACGATCCGAACGTCGCCTTCAAGGATGCCGACGTCTGCCTGCTGGTCGGCGCCCGCCCCCGCACCAAGGGCATGGAGCGCGCCGACCTGCTGACCGCCAATGGCGCTATCTTCACCCTCCAGGGCAAGGCCATCGCCGAGAACGCCAAGGAAAGCGTCAAGGTGCTGGTCGTTGGCAACCCCTGCAACACCAATGCCTACATCGCCGCCGCCGCCGCCAGGAAGGTTGGCCGTACCAACCCGGCCAACTACCACGGCATGCTGCGCCTCGACCACAACCGCGCCCTGTCGCAACTGGCCACCAAGACCGGCCGTGCGGTGTCCTCCCTGAAGAAGCTGATCGTCTGGGGCAACCACTCGCCCACGATGTATGCCGACTATCGCTACACCACCTCCAATGGCGACAGCGTCAAGGCTCTGGTCAACGATGCCGTCTGGAATAACGACGTCTTCCTGCCGACCGTCGGCAAGCGCGGCGCCGCCATCATCGAAGCGCGCGGCCTGTCGTCCGCCGCCTCCGCCGCCAACGCCGCCATCGACCACATCCGCGACTGGGTTCTCGGCTCCGACGAATGGGTCACCATGGGCGTGCCTTCCGACGGCTCCTACGGCATTCCCAAGGGCATCGTGTTCGGCTTCCCGTGCGAATGCAAGGGCGGTTCCTTCAAGATCATCCAGGGTCTGGATATCGACGCCTACAGCCAGGAGAAGATCAACCTGACGCTGAAGGAACTGACCGACGAAGCCGATGCCGTCAAGGACATGCTGTAATCCGGCAGTCGCTTAGCAGCACAGGAAGGCCGCGGTAAAATGCCGCGGCCTTTTCATTTTCTTTTCGGTTGCCGACATGCGCCATCCTCAAACCATTCTTTTCGCTGGCGAAAAACCCTTTCCCATTCTGCCCGCCGTCGATCATTACGCCGGTTCGGAAAAACTGATGCGCAAGGCGCTCCTGTTGCAGCAGGAACTCGGGCCGATTTTCGACATCACCTGCGACTGCGAGGACGGCGCCCATGCCGGCGCCGAGCGCGAACACGCCGAGATGGCGGCCGCCATGATCCTGTCGGACGACAACCGCTTCGGCCGCGTCGGCGTCCGCGTCCCTGACGTGACCCATGCGCATTGGCGACAGAACATGGAAATCCTGGTGCGCCTCGCCGGCGCCCGGCTGCCGTTCATTACCCTGCCCAAGCCGTGCAGCGCCGCCGACGTAAGGACACAGATCGACGCCCTGCGGAGAATTGAGAAGCAATGCGGCCTCGGCCGCGAAATCCCGGTACACGTGCTGATCGAGACGCACGGCGCCTTGCGCGAAGTCTGGCAAATCGCCGCCCTGCCCGGCGTCGAGTCGCTCGATTTCGGCCTGATGGATTTCGTCTCCGGCCACCACGGGGCCATTCCCGGCACGGCGATGAAGAGTCCGTGCCAGTTCGATCACCCGCTGGTCGCCCGCGCCAAATGCGAGATCAGCGCCGCCGCGTTGGCCTGCGGCGTGGTCCCGGTGCACAACGTGACCACCGAGCTGAAGGACATTGACATCATCCGCAACGATGCGCTGCGCGCCCGCCGGGAATTCGGCTACCTGCGCATGTGGAGCATCCATCCGAACCAGATTCGGCCCATCGTCGAGGCCATGCGTCCCGATTTTTCCGAAGTCCAGACCGCGGCGGAAATCCTCATCGCCGCCCAGGACAAGGATTGGGGGCCGATCCAGCACGACGGCAAGCTGCACGACCGGGCCTCCTACCGCTACTACTGGGAATTGCTCAAACGCGCCCACGTCACCGGCATGAACATCCCGGGCGAGGCCAAGAGCCGCTTCTTTGGCTGAGGAACTGCCCATCCTTTGGCGCGACGAGCACCTCGTCGTCATTGACAAGCCGCCCAAGCTGCTTGTTCACCGTTCGGAAATCGACCGCCACGAAACGCGCTTCGCCATCCAGATCCTGCGCGACCAGATCGGTCGCCGCGTCTGGCCGGCGCACCGGCTCGACCGTGGCACCTCGGGGGCCTTGCTGTTCGGATTGAGCCCGGAAATCGCCGCCACCCTCGCCGGCCAGTTCGCCGCCGGTACCGTGGTCAAACGCTACCTGGCGGTCGTCCGCGGTCACCCGCCGCTGGCCGGCAGCATCGACCATCCGCTGTCGCGCCAGCACGACGATTACGAATTCCGCGGCGAACACAGCAGCGATGCCGCCCAGCCGGCGCTGACCCGCTACCGCCGCCTGGCCACCATCGAGTTGCCGGTCGCCGTCGACCGCTACCCGGGCAGCCGCTACGCCCTGCTCGAACTGGAACCGGTCACCGGCCGGCGCCATCAGTTGCGCCGCCATCTCAAGCACATCGCCCATCCGATCATCGGCGATGCGACTTACGGCAAGGGCCGACACAACCGCCATTTCGCCGAGCATCTCGATTGCCGCCGGCTGCTGCTGGCATGCAGCGAACTGGCTTTCGCGCACCCGGTCAGCGGCGCCCGCCTGTCGATAAAAGCCCCCGTATCGGGCGAATTCGCCGCGCTGCTGGCGCGCTTCGGCTGGTCGACGGCAGAGGTGCTTACTTTGCCTTGATGACGGCAATCGCGATCGCCACGAAAATGACCAGCAAGCCGATCAACTCGATGTTTACGAACATGCCGCGAGGCGCTCAGGGCGCCAACTCATGGACGATGTTGAAACGGGCGTCGACCCGGCCCTGCTCGACAAAGCCGATACCGCACGGATTGGCGACGACCCACTTGCTCATCTCCTCGGGCGTGGCGACCTTGGGCAGCGCCTGCATGCGCCCGGAGAATATCTGCCGCGACCAGTAAGCGTTGATCTCGGAGACATCCTTGCCGACCAGGCGACGGTAGAACTGGCCGCGCAGCGGATGGCTATCTTCCAGATCGGCCGGTTGCGCCTCGCGGCCGTTGAAAAACAGCCGGTAGCGGCCGAAGAAAATATTGATGACTTCATTGCGGGTCAGTACCGCGACACCGCAGCGGGCATTGACGACCACCGCCAAGCTGCCGCTCGCCGGCAACTGCGACTGCGCTGGCAGCGCGGCGAGCAGCGTCGGCAAGGCGAGCAACGCGGAGAACAGCAGGCGCCTCATGGCCTCAGAAGACGAAATCCATGGTCAGCGAGAAGACATCGACCCGGCCGTCCCATTCCGGCCGTTCCCGCCGAAACGGGAAAATTGAAGCGGCATCGCCGCGCACGGCATCCCACTGCACCTTCAAGGCAAGGTTGCGGGCCACGTCCCAGCGCGCGCCGACAATCGTTGTGTCCTGCCACGAGAACGAATCGGCCTGCACCTGAGCGACGGCGGGCAGCGAGGACGGGTTGAAATGCTTCGACCGAACCCAGGAATAACCGATATAAGGCGTGACCGAGCCGATCCGGTAGCCAGCCAGCACATAGCCGGCGTACGAATCGGCGAAGGCCCGGCTACCCTGGTCGATGGAATTCAGCATCAACTGGAATTGCCACGGACCGTTGTCGTAAACCACGCCCAGCGAGTAGTAATGGCTGCGCTTGCCATCGACTTGCAGGTAGTCGAACGAGGTACGCGCCTGCTCCGCCGTCAGGTCATGCGGCACCTGCGAATAGAAGTTCTGGGCAATCGGCAGATTGCTGTTGAAGCGGATATTGGCGTAACTGCCGCGCAGCAGCCAGGGACCGGCCTGGTATTCGAGATAGGCGCCCATCATCGGCGAGCCGCCGATATTCCACTGTTCCTCGTCGAGCGGAATCTTGCCGTCGGCGATGCCGTAATAAATCTTGCCGCGCAGCGTGTTGTCGGCCAGCGGCATAGTCAGCGCCACGTCGGCGCCGTTGATGCTGGAGAAGGGCAGGAACCAGAAGTAGTCGCCGGGCGGCCGTACCGGCAGGTAGGAATAGCCGACCAGGCGCGAATCGGCCAGCATGAAGAATTCCGTGCCGAGCCGGCCGAAACGCATGCTGAGTGTCGGACTCGGATCGACCTTGAGGTAGGCCCAGGCGATCTCCGGCGTATAGCTGCGGTCGTAACGATAGCGGCTGACCCCCTGCACCACCGCCTCGAACTCGGAATGGATCCGCCAGTTGGCCTGTAGTCCGAGGACGCTGTCGACATTCCCGGTCCAGCGCTTGCGCGCGCCGCGCGGCTGTGACAGGTCGCGCACGAACTCGACATCGTTGGTGCTGGTACGCGCCATCCCCAAGGTACCGAAACCGCCGATCGTGAAATCGCTTTGCTCGCCGCGCACCGGCAGGGACAACGCGGCGCCCGCCACGGCGAGAATCAGCCCCGGCCGGACGAGCGAGCGGTACAGGCAAGCGGAAAAACTCGTGAGGGAAAAGTAGGCCATGGAACGCTCAGAAAAAACCCGACCGGCGTCGGGTTTTCAGCAATGGAGTCGGGAGCTCAGGGAATCTGCTTTGCCGGCAGCGCCACCTGCTGCCCGATGCTGAATTGATAGTCCTTGAAAATATGCTCGGCCGTCAGCAACTGGTAGCTGCCGTCGGGCAGGCGGTGGGTCGTGTCCTTCAGGCGCCAAGTCAACTGGCCGCAGGTCCAGATCTCGAAGTTGCGCATGTGCGTGCACAGGCAGGTCTTGTCCCACACCTTGACCTTGCGGGCGCCCGGATGGGCGGCGACCTCGCGGTTGTAGGCGGCGATGTAGGCGCATTTACCGACGCCGTCCAGCAAGTAGCCGTAGGCCTCGCAGTTGGGGCGGATGCCGTCGCCGATGCCGGGGCTGGACTTGAGCATGCGCATTGGGTAGCCAGTCGGGGAAGTCTGATTGACTTCGATGTTTTCCTCGTTGGCCTTGAAATATTCCTGCTTGACCTCGGCCGGCAGGCCGCACTCCTCGGCGACCGTGAAGCGGGTGGCCACCTGGACGGCGGCGGCGCCCTGTTCGAGGAAGGCGGCGGCATCGGAACCGGTGAAGATACCGCCAGCCGGAATCACCGGAATGTCGAGATGCTCATCCTTCAGGTACTGCAACACTTCGGCGACGATCGTCGCCAGATCGTAGTTGGCCCAGTCCATGCCGAAACCAAGATGGCCGCCGGCCAGCGGCCCTTCGACGACGATATAGTCGGGCAGGCGATTGGTGCGGGCGCTCTTCTTGAGGAACAACTGCAAGGCGCGGACCGAGGACACGATGATGCCCAGCTTGGCGTCGCGGAAGCGCGGATGCTCCTCGATCAGGTTGAAGGAGCCGAGATGCAGGCCGGCGGCCAAGGTAATGCCGTCGATGCCGGCATCGAGCGCCGCCGACAAGCGGACCTTGAGGGTCTCGCGCGGCGCGTTCATGGTCAGCTTTTCCATGCAATTGATCAGCACCAGGCCGGCGCCCCGCTTGCGCCGCATGGTGGCCTCGACATGCAGGCGGGTCGCCTCTTCCAGGCGACCGAGATCGAACTTGACCGGGGATTTGTCTTCGTTGAGGACGTTGAACTTGTAGAGCGCCAGTTTTTCCTTGACGTGCTTGGTCTCGTAACGACGGTCGGACACGGTGTTGATCATGGCGTCCGAGATATGGCCGACGCCGCCGAGGCGGGCGGCTTCCAGCGCCAGATCGGCCGTCGAAATATCGACCCCCATGCCGCCGATCATGATCGGCACGAGTTCGTGCTTGCCAAGGCGCAAGCGGAAATCATCCACACACTTCATTTTTGTCCTTAAGGAAACCGACGCGCTCGCGCACCCCCAGCGCAACCGAGCCAAGCGCATGATTTTACGCCAATGTGCGCCCGGGTGCTTGCCGCTTCCGGATAAATCAAGTTTTCCCCTTCCCGGCATGGCTAAACTTTCCGTTTCGCTCAACACCCCGCCCCCAAGGTTCGCCCATGCGTCTGGCCTCGCACCCCCTCTGGCTGGTTGGCTTCCGCCCTTTCTTCACCCTCGCCGGCATGGCCGGTCTGATCCTGCCGCCCGTCTGGGCATTGATCTTCGGCGGCCAACTGGCGGCGCCGAACATCCCTTGCAGCGCGATTCAGTGGCACGCCCACGAAATGTTCTTCGGCTTCGGCTGGGCGGTACTCGGCGGCTTCCTGCTGACCTCGACCAAGAACTGGGTCGGCATTCGCGGCTACCACGGCCCGGCATTGCTGCGGCTGGCCGCCGTCTGGATCGTCGAGCGTCTCGCCATGAGCGTCGGCGGCCACTGGCCGCGGCCGCTGTTTCTGCTGGCCAACAACCTGTTCCTCGGCAGCATCGTTGCCATGTTGCTGTGGACACTGATCCGCCACCGGCAGCGCGACAGCTACCGCGACAACGCTTTTTTCCTGGTCATGCTGCCGGCCTTCATCGTCGCCAAAACCCTGATGCTGAGCGGCGACAACTTCACCGCTGGCACCACCATGGCCATCGGCCTGTTTCGTCTGGCCTTCCTGGTCATGCTCGAACGCACGCTGACGCAGTTCATGAAAGCCGCTTTCCAGGCGGAAATCCTGCGCCAGCCCAAGCTCGACATGGCCATCAAGCTGCTGGGCTTGGCGCTGGTGCTTGAATTCCTGCTGCCGCCGCCGCTCGCCTCCGCCATCGCGCTGGCCCTGGCGGCGCTGCTCGGCATCCGCTTCTGCTTCTGGAAACCCCAGTTGGCCATGCGCCGCATCGACATCGGCATCATGTACATCGGCTACCTGGTCATCGTGCTGCAACTGCTGGCCGGCGCCCTCGGCCATTTCGCCAAGTTCGTCTGGGTCGGCTCGTTGGCGGTACACCTGTTCACCGTCGGCGCCATGGGCTGCGTCATCCCGGCGATGATCATCCGCATCGCCAAGGGCCACACCGGGCGCAAGGTGGTGTTCGCGGGCGGCGACCGGCTGGTGCTGTACCTCATGCTGGCCACGCTGTTTTTCCGCATTGGCCTGCCCCAGTTGTTGCCGGCCGGCTACCTGGCCTGGATCCACCTCTCCGCCTGCACCTGGGCGCTGGCCTACGGCATTCTCGCCTGGCGCACCATTCCCATGTTGATGCAGCCGCGCATCGACGGACGTGAGCACTGACCGGCGCACGGCCACAGCTCACTCAGATCTTGAATCCGGCCACGCGCCCACGCAGACTTTCGGCAAGCTTTTCCAACTCTGCCGCATACTCGGCCGACTTCTTGGCCATCACGTTGCTCTCGTCGGCCATGCAGGCAATTTTCTCGACGTTCCTGGCGATTTCGGCAATCGCAGCCGTCTGTTCGTCGATTGCGCGCGAAATGCCCATCACGGCAGCATTCACCTGACCTGCGCTTTCACGAATGTTGGCAATGCTGGCGCCGGCATTTTCGGCAAACACCATGCCCTCCTCGACTTGGTTGACACCGCTGTTCATGCTCTTCACCACACCCTCGGTATCGGCCTGTATGCCTCCGATCAGCGTACCGATTTCCTGGGTCGAAGCGGAAGTTCGCTCGGCGAGCTTACGCACCTCGTCCGCCACAACGGCAAAGCCACGTCCCTGTTCTCCGGCGCGCGCCGCCTCGATGGCTGCGTTGAGCGCCAGCAAATTGGTCTGTTCGGCAATTTCCCGAATCACGCTGACAATCGCCGAGATCGCCTTCGATTCCTGACCCAGGGCGGTCACCGCCGACGAAGCGGTGCGCACCGTCTCGGCAATGCGCGTCATGCTGGCAACGGCCTGCCCGATCACTTCTGCGCCTTGGCTGGAAACCTGCCCGGCTTCGACGGTAATGCCATTGGCGTTGTTGGCGTTTTCGGCCACCTTGACGATATTGGCGTTGATCTCCTCGACGCTGGCCGCCATTGCTGACGCGGCATCGCTCTGCAATCCGGACTGCATCGCCACCTGCATGGCCGAGCTGGACAAATGGGCGGCGTTTTCGGCCAGCCGGAACGACGCGGACTGAATATCGCTCAGCGTGGCGCGCATATCCCCGGCCATCTTGTTGGTCGTTTTCAGCAACTGCCCCACTTCGTCCTCGCTGCGCTGCGCGACAACGACCGTCAAGTCGCCGGACGCGATGCGCCGCATCGCCTCAACCACTGCCATCAGGGGTTGCGTCACCCAGTAGCGCGCGGAAAAGAACAAGGTGGCGCACAGCAGAGCACACAGCACCACCGCTCCGAGGATGAGGCGATTGCGCACGGCATCGGCATGAACATTGAGTTCATCGACATAGACGTTCGAGACGATGACCCAGTTCCATTCCGGTATGAACATCAACGCGGCGATTTTCGGGCTCTCGGCAGTTTCATGCGGCTTGGGAAAGAGGTAGTAGATCACGCCCTCCTTTTTCTCCACCATCTCGCGGATGTAATAGAGGTTGTTGCTGTCCTTGGCATCCCACAGGTTCTCGCCTTCGTGCGTCGGGTGCAGGACGAGCTCGCCTTTGTTCATACCCGCATCGATACCGAAAATGTAGCCAGTCTCGCGCAGCCTGATGTCCCGCACCTTCTTTTTCATATCGGCCAGTTGCCCACTGAAATCGAGCCCGACGAAAAGGGCACCGATAACCTGGCCCGACGCACTGAATACCGGCCGGTAATGCGTCATGTAATCGCGACCGAACAAGCGCGCCTTGCCGGTATAGGGCTTCCCGGCCAGCAACAGTTCGCGGGCCGGGTGCCGCGCTCCCAGCGGAGTGCCCATGGCCCGCGTCCCGTCTTCCTTTTTGAGCGACGTGGCGATACGGACAAAGTCGTCTCCCTGACGAACGAAGAGGGTACCGGCGGCCGTCGTATTGGCGGTAAAACGATCGAAGGGCGCGACATTGCCGTTGAGCACCTTGCCCTCCAGGCTAAGCACGGGGGTTTTGGCGCTGCCGACCTCGACCGTTTCGTCGGCACGCATGGCAAACTCCCCGCTGAAATCTGCCTGCAACGTCCGGACCAGCCGTTCCGCCGCCTTCTCGAGCGATACACGAACCGTATCGACCATATCGACGACCTGTTGATTGGTCCGCTTCAGCTCCTCGATTCCCTGCCGCTCGAATACGGAATTCAGCCAGACATTCAAGGCAATGATCGTCACGACAAAAAGACAGAGAATAACCGCCGCCTGAATGACATTTAATTTGGCGGAAATCGATAAATTGCGGAATTTACCAGTCGACATGGTTTCTCCCATTGACTATCAATTTATCGGAATACTTTACCTGACTAGGAGGTGGTGGGAAAGCTCATGGCAACCGCCACTGCCGCCATCTCGTCGCCATCCGGCGGACAAGTACATGAGCGTGCGACATTCTGGCCGACCTTGGCCTCGCATGCCCCATCGAACGAGCCGAATATCGCCGGGACCGGTGGCCGCAGGTTTCTTTACACCAGCGGCGCCATGGATGCTTTTTTCTGCTCGGACCCGAGACCGGCCGATCTTGCCGCGCTTTTTTTTACTGCCGAGCTTTTTCGGTTCCGCGAACGAGCGCAAAAAAGCGGCGACAGCACCGGCCCAATGACGTTCGCACGCCCGCAAATGCTGCCAGCGGGGCATCCGAACCCTTATAATCGATGGTCCTCATTTTCGTACTGACTCGCCCGTGTCCGACCGTCTCGCTGTCCTGCCCCAATACCTGCTGCCCAAACAGGCGCTGACCGGTCTCGCCGGCAAACTCGCCGGCGCCGAGGCCGGCCGCCTGACGACCGGCCTCATCCGCTGGTTCGTCGGCCGCTACGGCGTCAACATGGCCGAGGCGGCCAACCCGGACATCGCCAGCTACAAGACCTTCAACGAGTTCTTCACCCGGCCGCTGCAAGAGAGCGCCCGCCCTTTCGCTGAGTCCGATTTTCTCTGTCCGGTCGACGGGGCGATCAGCCAGTACGGCGCCATCGAGCGCGATCAGATTTTTCAGGCCAAGGGCCACAGTTATTCGACCGCCGCGCTGGTCGGCGGCGACCGCAAGCTGGCCGCGCAGTTCGAGAATGGCAGCTTCGCCACGCTGTACCTGAGTCCGCGCGACTATCACCGCATCCACATGCCCTGCGACGGCAAGCTGCTGCGCATGATCCACGTGCCCGGCGCGCTGTTCTCGGTCAACCCGACCACGGCGCGCGGCGTGCCCGGCCTGTTCGCCAAGAACGAGCGCGTCGTCTGCGTCTTCGACACCGCCAGCGGTCCGTTCGTGCTGACCCTGGTCGGCGCCACCATCGTCGGCAGCATGGCCACCGTCTGGCACGGCGTGGTCAATCCGCCGCGCCCCGGCGTCGTCCGCGAGTGGCACTACGCGGAGCAGAACATCGTGCTCAAGCGGGGCGACGAGATGGGCCGTTTCCTGCTCGGCTCGACCGTCGTCATGCTGTTCGCAAAAAACACGCTGGCCTTCAACCCGGCCTGGCAACCGGCCGCCGCCATCCGCATGGGCGAAGCCCTGGGGAACCGTCCCGGCAAGACCTGAACGTCCCGGCCTTGCCGCCAAGCGCCGGGGCGGAACATGCCGCCGTATTCCATTGATGGCTGGACAGCGCATCGGGCAATCCACGATACTGCCCGCTCACCCAACCGGAGACGCCCATGACCGCACCATCTCCCGGCCGGCCCGCGCTGGCCCGCCTGTTGCTCGCCGTCCTCTTCCTGTTCGCTGCCGGCTTCGCCGCCGCCGAAGCGCCGCCGCAAAAAACCCAGGTGCCCGGTTACTACCGCCTGCTGCTCGGCGACTTCGAGATCACCGCCCTCTACGATGGCGCCATCAGCCTCGATGAGGCCAAACTGAAGAACATCCTCCCACGCGACCGGCAACGCCTGCTCGCCCGCCAGTTCTTGCAGGGGCCAAAGATCCAGACGGCGGTCAACGCCTATCTGGTCAACACCGGCAGCCGCCTGATCCTGATCGACGCCGGCGCCGCCGGGCTGTTCGGCCCCAGCCTCGGCCGCGTCGTCGACAACCTGCGGGCGGCCGGCTACCAGCCCGAGCAGGTGGATACCGTGCTGCTCACCCACCTCCACGGCGATCATGTCAATGGTCTGGTCGGCGCCGATGGCGAACGCGTCTTTGTCAATGCCGAAGTCTGGTCATCCCAGGCCGACAGCGACTTCTGGTTGAGCGAGGCGGTCGCCGCCAAGGCGCCGGTCAATGCCCAAGCCTTCTTCAAGATGTCACGCGATGCCGCCGCGCCCTATCTCGCCGCCGGCAAATGGAAGACCTATGCCAGCGACCGGGAACTGCTGCCCGGCGTCGCCAGCATCGACACCCGCGGCCATACGCCCGGCCACGCCAGCTACCTGATCGTCAGCGGCGGCGAGCGCCTGCTGGTGCTCGGCGATCTGGTGCACAACCATGCCGTGCAGTTCGCCCGTCCCGAAACGAGCATCGAATTCGACAGCGACCCGCAACAGGCGGTGCACGCCCGCAAGCGCATCTTCGCCCGGGCGGCCAAGGAAAAGCTGATGGTCGCCGGCATGCACCTGCCCTTCCCCGGGATCGGTCGCGTGCGCCAGGAAAAACAGGGCTACGCCTGGGTAGCGGCCGAGTTCGCGCCGCTCAGGATGCCGTGACCGCGGGTCGAGCGCTCACCCCGCCATTCATGGCGGGATTCGTGGCAAGAAAGCCCCAGGCTTCGGCCCGGGGAACGCTTACTGGAAGGCGCCCGGCGCCAGTCCGCTGCCTGGGTGTAGCGGGCGACTACCGACCGGATAGCTGAATTCCGCCGTTGGCAGCAGGTCGATGCCGCGCACGCTGCCCGGCGGGCGCACACTGCCGCGCAGGGGCGACTGGCTGGTCAGACGTAGCGGCGTACCGCCGACGGCAATGAGATCGGCCCGCCGGGCGCGGTGGTTGCCTTCGACCCGCCCCTGTGCCGGCGGGAAGAAATTGCCGTCGCCGACCAGCAGGTTGTTGATCTGCCAGATGTCGATACCGGCGGGGAATTTCTCGTTCCAGACGCGCAGGAAATCGCCGGTGAAATAATCGTTCACCAGCGTGTTGTGCGCCAGATACAGGGCGTTGTCCTGCCAGCGCGGCCCCTCGGCGCCATAGGCGATGATCGCCGGGTTGTCGGTGCCGGCGCTCTGGCCGATGGCGTTGCCGAGCACAAAAACCAGTCCGCCGTTGGGAAACTCCAGCTCATACGAAGCCTTGCCGTCCTTGCCATCGACCAGCATGTTGTATAGCACGCGACTCTCGCGTGCCCGCGACTTGACCAGATGGCCGAGATGGCCGCCAGAAAAACGACTGCCGCGCAGCACGAACCTGCCGATGCCGCCAACATAGAGCAGGTGATGCAGATCACCGGGATGGCGAGGCGCTTCGCCGAACTCGCTATCGATTACTTCGAGCGTCTGCTCGGGGGAATTGGCGGTCAGGATGCCCATTTCGTTATCGCCGAAATAGCAGCCGCGCACCGTCAGTTGTCCTTTCTCGAAGCGGATGCCGGCACCGTTCAAATGCGGCACGCGAGCACCGCGGAACTCGATGTTCTCGATTTGCACCTCGCCGCCGCGCACCACCCAGATGCCCTTGCCCTCGGCATGCTGGCCGTCGCCCAGCATCACCGGCCGCTCGCCGCTGCCGCGGATGAGCAGCCGGTCCTGCGTCCACACCGCAGGCTGACCGCGATAGGTGCCCGGCCGGATTTCGATGATCTCGCCGTCGCGCGCCAGGCGTGCCGCCTCGCCGATGGTGGCGATGCGCTCGCCGGGACCGACCACCATGGTCGCCGCGCCGGCCGCTTCGATCTCCCCGGCGGCCTCGACCGCCGGCACCGCGCGCAACTGGCCGTCCGGGCCGCGCCGGATTTCGCCGCGGTAATCGGGCGGCGGCGGCAGGTTCTCGGCAAATTGCGCCAGCGCCGGCACACCGGCAAGGCCGGCGACAATGAGAAAAATTGCGCGCAGTCTTGAGGTGGAGGCAATGACGGCCATCGGACGCTTACTATATTGCCGCTTGGCGGCTCAGGAAAAGCGCAGGCTGCCGTCGCGCAGGCGCTGCGTCAGCGCCTCGCCGCTCATCGGCCGGCCGTGCAGGTAGCCCTGTAGCACCTGGCAGCCGATACCGGCCAGGAAAATCTGTTGCTCCTGCGTTTCCACGCCCTCGGCCAGCACCTCCAAATGCAGGTTGCGGCCAAGCGCCACGATCGCGCGCAAGATGGCGGTATCGCTCTCATCATGCGGCAGGTCGCGGATGAAAGTGCGGTCGATCTTCAGCCGGTCGAGCGGGAAGGTCTTCAGATAGGCCAGCGAGGAATAGCCGGTGCCGAAATCGTCGATGGCCGTGCGCACTCCCAGTTCGCGCAGGCCGCGCAGGACCTCGATGGCGCCGCCGGAATCGGCGATCAGCGCCCCCTCGGTGATTTCGAGTTCGAGCAGATGGGCAGGCAGCGCGGTATCGGCAAGCGCCCCACTGATCACCGGCAGCAGGTCGCTCTGGCGGAACTGGCGGCCGGACAGGTTGACCGCCACCGTCATCTCGTTGCCGAACTCGTCGAGCCAGGCGCGCATCTGGCGGCAAGCCTCGCGCAACACCCATTCGCCGATGGGAACGATGAGCCCGGTTTCCTCGGCAACGGGAATAAACTGCACCGGCGAAACGCTGCCCAGTTCCGGGCTGTGCCAGCGCAGCAGCGCCTCGACGCCAAGCAAGCGGTTGTTCAGTGCATTGACCTGCGGCTGGTAATAGAGGTCGAATTCGCCGTTGGCCAGGGCCTGGCGCAGCAAGCCTTCGAGAGCCAGCAGACGGACCCCCTGGACACTCATTTCGGCCGAATAGAAACGATAACCCGCCCGACCTTCCTCCTTGGCGCGGTACATCGCCGACTCGGCATTGCGTTCGAGGGCCGCGGTTTCCTCGCCGTCGTTGGGGAAAATGGCGACGCCGATGCTGACCGAGACATGCAGTTGATGCTCGCCGACGAGCATCGGCGAGCGGAAGGCGGTCAGCAGCTTTTCGCAGACGGCGCCGACCCCCTGGGCCGAATTGATGTCATCGAGCAGGACGGCAAAAAGATCGCCGCCCG
>Ga0123356_10004389_pt1 | contig 14575 bp, 8 predicted proteins | sample TergutEmb28metaG_2_FD_92546 | JGI IMG/M metagenome (GOLD analysis project Ga0123356, IMG submission 92546) | Embiratermes neotenicus P3 segment gut microbial communities from Petit-Saut dam, French Guiana - Emb289 P3 | ecosystem: Host-associated > Arthropoda: Insects > Digestive system > Gut ...
ACCCGTCGGCGCGGCGAACGCGCTGCAGTCCCTGGTGTCACGGTTGCGCGCCGCGCTTCGCCAAGCCGGGCTGCCCGACGACCTGCTTGAGTCGTCGCCGGCCGGCTACCGGCTCGCGGTACGCCCCGAGGACGTGGACGCGTTTGCCTTCGAGGCGCAGGCCAGGGCGGGCCGCCGGGCACTCGCCTCCGGGGATGCGGCGGGCGCGTCCAGCGTGCTGCGCGACGCGCTGGCTGACTGGCGCGGGCCGGCGCTCGCCGATGTGGCCGGAGCAGAGTTCGCACTCGCATGGGTGGCCAGGCTTGATGAACTGCGCTCCGCCGCGACGCTGGATCGCATCGAGGCCGACATCGCCCTCGGTGACACCGGCGGCGCGACGATCGGGGAGCTCCGCGAGCTGACGGAAGCCGACTCCCTGGCGGAGCGCCCGGCCGCGCTGCTGATGCGCGCGCTGGCCGCCGCCGGCCGGCAGGGGGAGGCGCTGAGCGTCTATCGCCACACCCGCGACCAGCTCGCCGACCGGCTCGGGGTGGACCCGTCCCCGCAGCTTGAGCAGGTCTACCTGGCTGTCTTGCGGCAGGAGATCACCGCACCCGCCGTCACCCGGCCGGCCGGCGGCGCGGACGCTCACGTCGCGCCGGCCGGCCTGGCTGCCCCGGCTGGTGCGGTCGGGGCGCATCAGGTCGGCCTGTCCCGGCCGCCGACGAGCTTCGTCGGCCGGGACGACGACGTGGCCGCGGCGCTGAAGCGGCTGGCGGTCGAGCGGCTTGTCACGCTGACCGGCCCCGGCGGCGTCGGCAAGACGCGGCTCGCCACCGAGGCCGCCGCGAGCCTCGGCGTCCCGGTGTGGTTCGCCGGACTGGCCCCGGTGACCGAACCCTCCGAGGTTCCGTATGCGGTGCTCGACGCGCTCGGGCTGCGCGTCCGGTCGATCTCCCGGCGCGGCGGGGACCCGACTGGCGACCCTGTCGGCCGCCTGTGCGCGGCGCTTGCCGCCAGCGACGCGGTGCTGATCCTGGACAATTGCGAGCACGTGATCGACGCGGCTGCCAGCCTGGCCGTCCGGCTGCTGGCCGGCTGTCCCCAGCTGCGGGTGCTGGCGACGAGCCGGGAACCGCTGCGGGTGACCGGTGAGACTCTCTACCCCGTCAGCCCGCTGCCGCAGGCGTCCGCGGTTCTCCTCTTCGCCGACCGCGCCGCGGCCGTCCTGCCCGCATTCGCGGTGGTTGCAGAGAATGCGGATGCGGTAGCGGGGATCTGCCGGTCGCTCGATGGCATGCCGCTCGCCATCGAACTGGCGACCCCCTGGCTGCGCACGCTCACCCCGGCGCAGCTCGGGGATCGGCTCGACGACCGGTTCTCGCTGCTCACCGGCGGCAGCCGGGTGGCGCTGCCCAGGCACCAGACGCTCCGGGCGGTCGTCGACTGGAGCTGGAACCTGCTGTCCGAGGCGGAACGGACGCTCGCCCGTCGCCTCGCCGTCTTCCCCGGCGGCGCGACCCTCACGGCAGCCGAACGGATCTGCGCCGACACCGGCCGTGCCAAGGCGGTGCTGCCCGCCCTCGCCGGGCTGGTGGACAAGTCGATCCTCACCACGATCGACAGCGCACCGGGCAGCGACCCGCGGTACCGCATGCTCGAGACGGTGCGCGCCTACGGGCGTGAGCGGCTCGCGGAAGCGGGGGAGGAGACGCAGGTCAGGGACGCGTTCGCCGGCTACTTCCTGGACCTTGCCGAGACCGCTGACCCGCTGCTGCGCACCGCCGACCAGATCCGCTGGTTCCGCCTGGTGACCGCCGAGCAGGACAACATGCTCGCCGCGGTCCGCTGGGCGATCGCCCGCGGCGACGCGGAGGCGGCGTTGCGGTTCGTGCGCGCCCTCGGCTACTACTGGGTCCAGGGTGGCCGCGGCGAAGCGCACGCGATCGGCCGCGAGGTGCTGGCCATGACGCCGCCGCCGCTTACGAAGGTGCTCGCCGAGGCCCGGGTCATCTGCGCACTGCTCGCGGCTGGCCGGACCTGGGACATCGAGACCATAAGGGCTTCGCTGACCGAAGCCCTCGCGGCACTAGCCGCATTCGGCCAGGACCACATCGCGTTCCATCCGCTGGTGGCGATGGCCGAGCCGCTCGTGATGCAGTACGACGGCCATACCGACCTTGCGCTTGAGCGATTCAAGCATTACGCCGCAACCCGGGATCCCTGGCTGCACGCGCTCGGCCAGGTCTACCTTTCCTCCTACGGCATCGCGCTCGGTCTGGTCGACGACGCCGAGCGGCACTGCCGCGCCGGGCTCGCCGAACTGCGCGCGCTCGGCGACCAGTGGGGGATGGCGCTGGCTCTCACCCAGCTCGCCGAGATCACCGAATTGCGGGCGGACCATTCGGCGTCCATCGTCGCCCTCGAGGAAGCGCGGGTCCTCGGCAGCGAGCTCGGCGTCTGGAGCGACCTGCTGTACGTCGAGGGACGGCTGGCGATCATCCGCGCCAGGGCCGGGGATCTCGACGCGGGACGTATCCAGCTAGCCGCTGCCGAGCGCGCCATCGCGGCGCGCGGCGAACTGACGGATACCGACCGCTGGGTCGGCTTCATGCGCGCCGAGCTCGACTGGCTGATGGCCGACTACCAGGGCGCCGCCCAGTGCTGCACCGCGGTGCTCGCCGCGATCGACGACAACACGGCACCGTGGTGGGATGGGCTGCGCGCCCAGGTAAAGGCGAGATTCGCGATGGCCGCGCTCCGGCAGGGCGACGCGGCTGGCTGCGCGGATCTGCTCAGGCAGGCCGTGGACGCGACAGCCGTCTGGCAGGAGCACCCTCCGCTCGCCAGCGTGCTCGACGCGTGCGCGGGCTACGTCGTCCATCGTGCGCGTTCCGGCGACACGCAGCTGGCCGCCCGGCTGCTCGGTGCGGCCCACGCGATCCGCGGCGCCTTCGACGAGTCGAGCCTGGACGCGCCTGCGGCCCGCGAGGCCGCCCGGCGCGCTCTCGGTGACCAGGCTTTCCGCACCGCCTACGAATCTTCCCGCGACGTAGGCTACGAGGCGGCCATTGCCCTCGCCCGCGGCGCCTTGTGAACGACGGTCCCCGGTACGCACATGCGTGCGGTACCGGAGACCACGGTTCGTTCTGCGTTGCCGATCTGCTGACCGTTCTGACGCGCAGGTCTTCCGATGCGTCAGGTCTTCCGGCGGTAGGCCGCGACCGCGAGCGGCGCGAAGACGACGAAGATGCCGAGCGCCCACAGCAGGGACCGGACCACGTTGGGCTCAGCCGGGGGGATACCGGGGCCGGCCGTCAGCAGCGCGCGCTCCGCATTGGTCAGGTAGGTGACCGGGTTGACCTTGACGAACGCCTGCAGCCAGCCGGGCATCTTCGCCGCTTCCGTCAGGATGTTGCTACCGAAGACCAGCGGGAACATGAGCAGGAAACCCCACAGCTGGACCCCCGTCGCGGTCTTCACCAGCATGCCGATCAGAGCGGAGACCCAGCACATCGCGAACGCGAAGACGAGCAGCAGCAGGCAGCCCAAGGCCGCGTCCAGCGGGCTGGTCTGAATCCGGAAGCCGAGGATCATGCCGAAGCCGAGGGTCACCGCCACCGTGATCACGTAGCGGACCATGTCGCCCAGGATGGCTCCCGCCAGCGGCGCCCAGCGGGCGATCGGCAGCGCGCGGAACCGGTCGAAAACCCCCGTGGCGACGTCCTGGCTCAGCATCATGCCGGTGCCTAGCGTCGCGAACACCACGCTGAGTACCAGGATGCCGGGCAGCGAGTACTGGAGGTACTCGTGCGTCCCGCCGGAGATCGAGCCGCCGAAGACATAGGTGAAGAGCACCAGGTACATGATCGGCTGCAGCCACAGGCCGAACAGGTCCTCCGGGTTCGTCCTGATCTTCAGCACGGAGCGCCAGCCCAGGGTCAAGGCGTTCCGCAGGGCGCCTGCCAGGCCGAGCCTGCGGGCGGGGACAGGGAAACGTGCTGCGGAAGTGGCGGCCGTCATCGCGAGCTCCTGTTCATTCCAGCCGTTCGCACGGCATTGTCGTCATCGGCGGACGGCGGGGCTTCTTCGGCCCGGTGCCCGGTCAGAGCGAGGAAGACCTCGTCCAGGCTCGCCTTGCGCAGCGCGAACTCATCGAGCTCAATCGACCTGTCGTCGAGTGCACGCACGATCTCCGGGAGCACCCGGCGGTCCTGGACCTGGACCGTCACCCGGCCGGTCTCGGCGCTGATGTCCGGCGCACTCGCGTCGCCAGCCCGCGCCGCGAGCAGTTCCGCGACGGCCCCGACGTCGGACCGGCTGGCCGGCGTCACTTCGAGGACCTGCCGTCCGGCCCCGGCCTTGAGCTGGTCGGGCGTCCCGGTGGCGATGACGGCGCCGTGGTCGATGACCACGATGTCGTGCGCGAGCTGGTCGGCTTCGTCCAGGTACTGCGTGGTGAGCAGCACCGTGGTGCCGTCGGCCACCAGTTCCCGGATCATCGCCCAGACCTCGTTGCGGCTCTGCGGGTCCAGGCCGGTCGTGGGTTCGTCGAGGTACAGGATCCGGGGCCTGCCGACCAGGCTGGCGGCTAGGTCCAGGCGACGGCGCATGCCGCCGGAATAGGTTTTCACCGGCCGTCCGGCGGCGTCGGTCAGCTCGAACCGGGCCAGCAGTTCCGCCGCCCGGGCCCGGATAGCCGCGCGGCTCATGCCGAGCAGGCGGCCGATCATGATCAGGTTGTTGGTGCCCGACAGGCCCTCGTCTACCGACGCGTACTGGCCGGTGAGCCCGATGAGCTGCCGCACCTGGTGAGCGTCCCGTTGGGTGTGGTAGCCGCAGACCAGCCCGTCGCCGGCGTCCGGTCGTAGCAGCGTGGCGAGGATGCGGACCGCGGTAGTCTTCCCCGCGCCATTCGGGCCGAGGAGACCGAGCACGGTGCCGGTTCGCGCCGTGAAGTCAACGCCATCCAGCGCCGTCGTCTTGCCGAACCGCTTGACGAGGCCCCGTGCCTCGATCGCGTTGGTTGCATCGTCCATGCTCACCATAGTGGTACGAGGCGCTGTCACGGCTCGCATCGCTCGCTGTCAGCGTGAGTTGCGGTTCGCAATCAGAAGGCCCGCGGCCGCGGTCAGAGCGTTAACATTCATGGGACATTTCCTAGTGAGGGAACCGAGTTAGCCGGGGAGGTGCGGATGCCAGACGGGGACATGAGCTGGACCAGGCTGGATCCCTCTCACATGCCCGGCGAGATCGATACCACGGTGCCGAGCGTCGCACGGGTGTACGACGCGATCCTCGGCGGGAAGGACAACTTCGCCGTCGACCGCGCGGTCGCCGAAGAGGCGATGCGGGCCATGGGGGACGGCGGCAACGGCGCGCGGCTCAACCGGGCGGCGCTCGGGCGAGCGGTCCGGTTCATGGCCGGCCGCGGCGTAGCCCAGTTCCTCGACCTCGGCTCCGGCCTGCCGACCGCGCAGAACACCCACCAGATCGCCCAGGCTGTCAACCCCGCTGCCCGCGTGGTCTACGTGGACAACGACCCGAGCGTGTTCGTGCATGGCCAGGCGCTGCTTACCGGTGACAACTCCACCGTGGTCGCGCTCGCCGACATCCGCGAGCCCGACAAGCTCCTCGGGTTGCCGGAGGTCGCCGGGTTCCTTGATTTCGCTCAGCCGGTTGGCTTGATCCTCAACGCGGTGATCCATCACGTGCTCGACGAGGAAGACCCCTACGGCATTGTCGACGCCTACAAGATGGCGCTTGCCGACGGCAGCTATATGCAGCTCACCCACTTCTGCGATGAGTCACCCGAGGCCAGGCGGAACGCGGATGTGCTGCGCAGGTCGCTCGGCCGCGGTCAGGTGCGCACCCGAGGGCAGATCTCGGCCTTCTTCGACGGCCTCGAACTCGTTCCGCCTGGCCTGGTCTTCCTGCCGTGGTGGCGGCCCGAAGTCCCGGTGGAGCAGCCGCCGCCTCCGGGTAGCACGCTGATGCTGGCCGGAGTTGGCCTGAAACCGTGAAGGGCTGTTAGCCAGGCCCGATGCCGCAGGTGCCGTCAAGGCCGGCGTCCTGAAGGGCGCACGCTCGCGGCCGACGTCTTAGAGGGCCGCGACCGCCGGCGCGCTGATGATCTCGCTGATCAGCTCGTGCACCCGCCCGGCGCCCTCGGCTACCTCATGCCGCATGGCGTAGATGCTGATGAGCCGCTGCCCGCCCAGGTCAGGTGCTTGCTCGGGAACGAGTTGCCACGGGTGGGTGATCTCGGCGATCTTGGCCTTCATCGCGTCTAGCCGCAGTCCTGCCTCGGCGACCGGCCACTGGTCAAGCGGGTGCCCGCCGCTAGTGCCGTCAGACAGGGTGCCGACCGGCAGGGCGCCACCGGGCGTTGCGGCTGACGACGCCACCGCGAGCGCCTCGTTGAACGCGCGGCGGGCGTCGGAGTACTGCACGCTCGCCAGGATGGAATGGCCCCACGCGATCGCGCTTGTCGTGAATACGTCTCCGGGCGTGCCGACCGGCTGCACCCGAGCGATCCGGAGCGCCGGGGTGCAGCGCGAGCCGCGCCCGGCGAACGCGATCACCGAGTCAGGCCGCTGCGCCGGGTGGACCGCGTGCACCGCAATCCAGTCCCAGGCGGGGGTGAGCGAGGCGAGCACTCCTGTGTCGCGGAACCGGTAGCCGCTCTCGCCGGTGAGCTCGCACCGGGAGTGCGGGTCGGCGAACTTCAGGTCACCGCCTGGCTCACTCGTGCCGTGACCCGCGGCGAACAGCGCGCCGCGGGCGGCCTCGAGCAGGATCCAGCGGGCCGAGTCGTCCCCGGAGCGGTAAGCGTCCGCCGCGGCGCCGGTCCAGTACAGGTGCGCGCTGACGGCGAGCGCGGTGAGCGGCGCCTGGCGCGCCAGCCGCCGCTGTCCGCAGGCGGCCTGGCGCAGCGTGCAGCCGAGTCCGCCGAATTCCGGTGGCAGTGCGACGTTCAGGTATCCGATGTCCGCGAGCCTTGCGATGTCCCGTCGCAGCGCGGCGACCTGGGGCTGGGCCGGAATCGCCGGTGCCAGGGGCGTTCCGCCGTTGGCCGGCATGACGCCCGCGAGCCCGCCCGTGCTCTCCGCGGTCCCGCCTAGCCGCTCCAGGAAAGCGTCGGAGAGCAGGTCGCGGGGCCTGATTACTGCCAAGACCGGTTCCCTCCCTGGAGTCGCTTCTGCTTGGTAAAGGACATCATGTCAGCAGCCGAAAGTCAACTTAAATGATAGGAAATGTATGGTTCTCATCGGCTGCCCCACATGAACGGTACTACCCGTGCACTACTGCGCATCGACAACACGCACCGGCCGCCCCGCGGCGTAGGCGGCGATGTCCTCGACGGCGTCCCCGTAAAACACCCGATAACTGTCATCGGTCACATATCCAAGGTGCGGGGTCAGCACGGTCCGCGGCGCGGACCGCAGCGGATGCCCCGCTGGCAACGGTTCCTCATCATAGACGTCAAGCCCCGCGCCCGCGATAGTCCCCGCGTGCAGGGCGGTAAGCAGTGCGTCGCCGTCCACGATCGGTCCTCATGAGGTGTTCACGGCGAGCACCTCCATGCCGGACGCCCGTCCCGCTTCCGTCTCGCCGCACTGGCTCCGGTCAGCGACCGGGCCGCGGCTGGTACGGTCTTGTGCCATGACTTGGCTTGACGCCCTCGCTGGTAAGGCACTCAACTGTGAGCTCCCGACACGGGAGGAGGCCCTCGCCGTCCTGGCGAGCGGAGATGACGAACTGCTCGACGTGGTGGCTGCGGCGTTCCGGGTGCGGCGCCGCTACTTCGGCCGCAGGGTCAAGCTGAACTACCTGGTCAACGTCAAGAGCGGGCTCTGCCCCGAAGACTGCTTCTACTGCTCGCAGCGTGTCGGCTCCGCCGCGGACGTGCTTAAGTACACCTGGCTGAAGACCGACGAGGTGATCGAGGCGGCCGAGGCCGGCGTCGCGGGCGGCGCGCGCCGGGTCTGCCTGGTGGCGAGCGGCCGCGGCCCGAGCGACCGGGACATCGACCGGGTGGCGGACACGATCTCCGCCTTCAAGGCCCGCAACCCCGAGGTGGAGGTCTGCGCGTGCCTTGGCCTGCTGTCCGACGGGCAGGCGGAGCGGCTGGCCGCGGCGGGCACCACGGCCTATAACCACAACCTGAACACTTCTGGTGGCCACTACGCCGACATCTGCACCACGCACGAGTACGCCGACCGCGTGTCGACTGTCTCGGCGGCGAAGGCAGCGGGCCTGTCGCCGTGCTCAGGCCTGATCGCGGGCATGGGGGAGACCGATGAAGACCTGGTGGACGTCGCGTTCGCGCTGCGTGCGATGTCCCCCGATTCGGTGCCGGTGAACTTCCTGATCCCGTTCGAGGGCACGCCGCTGGCCGGCCAATGGCAGCTGACACCGCAGCGCTGCCTGCGCATCCTCGCCATGGTCCGGTTCGTCAACCCGGACGCCGAGGTGCGCTTGGCCGGCGGCAGGGAGATCCACCTGCGTACGCTCCAGCCGCTCGCCCTGCACGTGGTCAACTCGATCTTCCTCGGCGACTACCTGACCAGCGAGGGCCAGCCGGGCGCCGCCGACCTCGCGATGATCGCCGACGCCGGCTTTACCGTCGAGGGTGCGGAAGGCCTGCCAGCCGCCGCTGCCGGGCCAGCCGGCACTGCGCTCGCCGGCACCGGGCCCGCCGCCACCGCGCCCGGGTCATCACCAGCCTCGCCTTCGCTGTCGGGGTCGGCTGCCCCGCACCCTGACTTGGTTCACGTCCGCCGTCGCGGCGCCGGTACCACCCTGCCCGCCAACACCTGACCCGCCAGCACCTGACCCGCCACCAGATGACCTCGGTGCCATCGATCGCCGACCTGGAGCGAATCGCGGCGGCCCACTGGCGCGGGACGGAAGAAGAGCGGCTCGGGGACTGGCTGCTGCGGGCGGCCAGCGGCTTCACCGGGCGGGCGAACTCCGCGCTCGCGATCGGCGACCCTGCGCAGCCGCTCGACGCCGCGCTCGCGGCGGTGACGAGGTGGTACCGGTCACGCGGATTGCCGCCGATGATCGCCGTCCCGCTGCCCCTTGACCCCGCAGCGCCGGGGCATGAGCTGGACGCCGCGCTGGCGGCGCGGCAGTGGCCGATCAGACCGGGTGGTGCATTTGTGATGGTGGCCGGCTTGCCGCTCGGTATCGCCGGTGCCGAAGGCTCGCGTGCCCCCGAGGTCCGGGTGACTGGCGAGCCGGACGACGGCTGGCTCGCCAGGTACCACTACCGTGGCGCGGACCGCCTCCCGCCCGTCGCCAGAAGGGTGCTGACCTCGTGTGAGGACCAGTCGTTCGTCAGCCTGCGGGACGACGATGACGTGCTCGCGATCGCGCGGCTATCGGTGGCGGCCGGCTGGGCTGGCATCACGGCTGTCGAGGTGCGCCCGGATTGCCGCCGCCGTGGCCTCGGCTCCGCCGTCACGGCAGCCGCCTGCCGGCTGGCCGGTTCCCGCGGTATCCCGGCTGTGTTCCTGCAGACCGAAGTGCAGAATGCCGCTGCCCGCGCCCTCTACGAACGCATCGGCTTTCGCTACGCGCATCGCTACCACTACCGTGTCGCTCCCGAGTCGCCTTCAAAGAAGTAAGGCCACCACCAAACCGGTATAAATCGGGCGTATTGGCGACACGAACGCGCGCTCCGGGCCGGGGTGCTTCGATGCTGGCGAGGTTCTGGTTACGTTTGTCAGCATGGCTACCTCTCGGTCCAGGGGCTCGGCTGGCTCGCGGAGCGGGCGGTCCGGGGCTGTCGACGACACGTATTTCCACGACGAGTCGCCCGACGTGATACTGCCGAACGTGCCGCCTGGCGGGTCGCGGCGCGGTTCGAGCGGTTCCCGTGGCGGTTCCGGTTGGACCGCGAGCTCCGCCAGCGCGGGAGCCGGGGCGCGGTCATCACGCTCCCGCTCGGCGGCCGGCGGCGGGGGCAGTGCCGGTGCGGGCAGCCGGAGCGGTGGCGGCACCGGCCGCGGCGGCAGGAAGCCAGCGGGCCGCGGCGGCAAGGGCGGGCGTGGCGCCGGACGCGGAAAGGCCACCGGGAAGAATAGCCAGAAGGCCAGAGGGAAGGCGCCGCAGCCAACGCGAGACCCGATTGTCATCCTCGCCCGCTGGGTGGCCCGGGCCGTCTCCCAGACGTGGCTGCTGCTCGCGTGGCTTGTGGGGTCGACGGTGCGCCGGTTTGGCCGCAACGCGCGGGACCTGCACCCGGACCACCAGCGTGACGGCCTCGGGCTCGCCTGCCTCGGGCTCGCGATCGTGTTCGCCGCGTCGATCTGGGTCCGGATGAACAACATGGCGGGCCAGGGGATCTACGACGCCGCGAGCGCCGTATTCGGCCAGGGCGCCTGGGCTATCCCCGTCCTGTTCGGGCTGCTCGGCTGGCGCTTCTTCCGCCATCCCGACCGGACCAGGGCGCTCCCGCCGCTGGAGATCGGGTGGACCGCACTCATCGTCGGCGGCCTTGGCCTGTTCCACCTCGCGAAGGGCGTGCCTACCCTGACCCACACGGGCGGCGGCTGGCCGGCGGTGCGGTTGGCCGGCGGGGTCGTCGGCATGGTGGCGGCATGGCCCCTGTCCAAGGGACTCACGCCATGGGTGGCGGCGCCGCTGCTCGGCTTGCTGGCGTGTTTCGGGCTGCTGGTCATCACCGGCACGCCGATCCGGGAAGCGCCGGCCCGGCTGGCGATCGTCTTCGGGCACCGAGCGCCGGCCGACTATGAAGAAGAAGGCGACGAGGACGGCGAATACTCCGACGAGGACGGCCAGCGGCGCCGGGGCGAGATCCGCCGCGGCGCCATCAAGCTGAAGGGCGCCCTCGAGGCGGGCGATCATCTCAAGCCGTACGACACGCCAGTGCTCGGCCCTGGCGGCCGCCGCCCGGTCCCGGCAGGAGCCGGTGGCCTGCCCGAGGCCCGGATCGGCGAAGGTGTACTGGACGATCCCGGTTTCCCGGCAGCCGCGCCGGACGCTGGAGCGGTAATCGTCAGCCAGCCAGATGCAGCCGTAGGCGGCGAGATCGAGCTCCCGCCTGTCGTGGCCGCGCCCGCGCCCCGTCCGGTCTCCCCCAAGCCCGTGATGCCAGGTGAGCAGTTGCCGCTGACCGGGGCGGCGGCGGGATCTTACGAGCTCCCGCCGCAGACACTGCTTAAGCCAGGGGCCCCGCACAAGGCGCGGACCAGGGCGAACGATGTCATGATAGCCGCGCTGGACAACGTCTTTGAGGACTTCAAAGTAGGTGCGCACGTTTCCGGCTTTAGCCGGGGACCGACGGTGACGAGGTATGAGGTTGAACTCGACCCGTCGGTCAAGGTGGAGCGGGTCACTGGGATGGCGAAGAACATCGCTTACGCCGTCAAGTCGGCCGATGTCCGCATCCTTCCTGTCATTCCCGGCAAATCGGCGATCGGTATCGAGATCCCGAACGCGGACAAGGAGATCGTCAGCCTGGGCGACATCCTGCGCTCGGACCCGGCGCTCGCCGATCATCACCCGATGGTGGTGGGGCTCGGCAAAGACGTGGAGGGCAAGACGGTCCTAGCCAACCTCGCGAAGATGCCCCACGTGCTGGTGGCCGGAGCGACGGGATCGGGCAAGGCGCTGGCCCTGGATACACCGATTCCGACGCCTCGTGGCTGGACCACCATGGGCGAGATACAGGTCGGCGACGAGGTCTTCGACGAGCGCGGCCACCCGTGCTCGGTCATTGCCGCGACTCCCGTGATGCATGGTCGGCCCTGCTACGAGGTCGAGTTCTCCGACGGCACCGTCGTCGTTGCTGACGCGGAGCACCTCTGGCAGACGAGCACGGCCACCGGTCGCCAGCAGCACGCGAGGCCACCGAGAGGCGTCCCCTACTGGCCGACGGCCGATGTCGCACGAGTGACCGCGCGCGCGGCCAAGGTCTGCTCTGAACCAGATCGCCCAGTGGGGTCGGCTGAAGTGATCGCGGACGTAGGGACGCGGTTCCAGAATGTCCTGTACACGGTCCTTAAGGAGGTGCAAAGGCAGGACAGGGACGTTCGAGTCCCTGTTGAGCGGGCGGGGCACAGGACTACCCGCTGGGTGCCGGCCTACTCGAGCCATTGTGCGTACGCGGCCCTCGCCGAGCGTGTCGCGGCCCCCGCGGGGAGCGGTCAAGCCCGGCGGGCCGATGCCAGCCCAGTCACCACTGAGCAGATCGCCGCGTCGCTTTTGCATTGGGGCCGAGCTAACCACTCGATCCCCGTCTGCGGCCCGCTCGAATATCCCGAGCAAGACCTACCGGTGGCCCCGTACACCTTCGGTTGCTGGCTCGGTGACGGGAGGACCGGCGGGGCCGATTTCACATCCGTGGACGAGGAGATTCTCGACCACATCCGCAACGACGGCTACCTCGTCACCCACCACCCAAGCAGCCGTATGCAGTACACGATCTGGAACCGCCCGGAGCGCGACCGGCGTATCGCAGAGGCGCTTCGCCTGGCCGAGCAGGGAATGAGTGTCGAGCGGGCGGCGGCTCACATGGGGGTCGGGCTATCCGCGACCTTGCGGGCGGCAGCTGGGCGCTTCGGACACGGACGCAGGGGCAGCTTCACGCCGGCAACGCCGCCTCTCGAGAGGTACCGGACCCTAGCTCAGAGCTTCCGCGAGATCGGGCCGAAGCATATCCCTGAGGCTTACCTGCATGCTTCCGTCCGGCAGCGCAGGGCGTTGCTGGCCGGTCTGCTCGACACCGATGGGTACTGCAAGCCCGGTGGAAACGTTGAGTTCGCGGTTACCAACGAGAACCTGGCGCGCGACACTCTGGAACTCGTGTTGGGCCTCGGCTACAAGGCGGTCCTGCGGACGAAGCGGTGTAAGGGGCGTACCGCGGAGACTTCAGTCGTCTACACGGTCGCGTTTACCCCGCACGAGCCGGTGTTCAGGCTCAGCCGGAAGCTGGCACGGCAGGCCCTTGCCAAGACCAGGCGCACCACGGGGCTGCGCTACATAGTCGACGTACGGCCGATCGAGTCGGTGCCGGTGCGGTGCATTCAGGTCAGCGGCGCCAGCAGCCTGTACCTGGCGAGCCGGTCCTGCATCCCGACCCACAACTCCGTCTGCCTCAATGGGCTGATCACGTCGGTGCTGACCCGGGCTACGCCGGACGAGGTGCGGATGATCCTCATCGACCCCAAGCGGGTCGAGCTGACAATCTACGAGGGCATCCCGCACCTGATCTCGCCGATCATCACCAGCCCGAAAAAGGCGGCTGAGGCCCTGGAGTGGATCGTCGGCGAGATGGAACGGCGGTACGACGACCTGGCGGCATCCGGCTTCCGGCACGTCGACGACTTCAACAAGGCGGTGCGCGCGGGCAAGCTGACCGCGCCGCCTGGCTCGGAGCGGGTCTACGAGCCCTACCCGTACCTGATCGCCGTCGTGGACGAACTCGCCGACCTGATGATGGTCGCCCCGCGCGACGTCGAGGACAGCGTCGTACGGATCACTCAGCTCGCCCGGGCGGCGGGCATCCACCTGGTGATCGCGACCCAGCGGCCGTCCGTCGACGTGGTGACCGGCCTGATCAAGGCCAACATCCCGTCCCGGCTTGCCTTCGCCACTTCGAGCCTGACCGACTCGCGGGTCATCCTTGACCAGCCGGGAGCGGAGAAGCTGGTCGGCCAGGGTGATGCCCTGTTCCTGCCGATGGGTGCGTCCAAGCCGATCAGGCTGCAGAACGCCTTTGTCTCGGAGAAGGAGATCCGGGACATCGTCGCGCACTGTAAGCAGCAGGCTCAGCCCGAGTACCGGCAAGACGTCCAGGCCGCGCCGGAAAAGGCGCGCGAGATCGACTCCGAGATCGGTGATGACCTCGACCTGCTGGTCGCCGCGGCGGAGTTGATCATCACCAGCCAGTTCGGCTCGACATCGATGCTCCAGCGCAAGCTCCGCGTCGGGTTCGCCAAGGCGGGCCGGCTGATGGACCTTCTGGAGAGCCGGGGTATTGTCGGCCCAAGCGAAGGTTCCAAGGCGCGAGACGTACTGAAAAGACCCGATGACCTCGATGAGGTGCTCACGTCGTTGCGGGGCGGATGACGTCGGGCTTCTCGGGCGGACCCGGGGAGTGACTGACGGCGATGATTGCCTGCGAGCGCTACTTTGAGTGACGAAGTGCGTTCGCTGGGTAAGAAGATTCAGGCAGGACTTACCTGGATGGAGGCGCGACGTGAGCATCGGAGACACCTTGGCGGAAGCTCGACGTCAGGCCGGTCTCACCATTACGCAGGTCAGCCAGCAGACCCGGATCCGGGAATCGATCATCCGGTCGATCGAGCTGGGTGACTTCTCGCCGTGTGGAGGCGACTTCTACGCGCGCGGGCACATCCGCTCGATCGCGAACGTGGTCGGGGTCGATCCGGTGCCGCTGATCAGGGAGTACGACGAGGAGCATGGCCCGCCAGGGTCGATGCGCGCGTCCCAGATCTTCGAGCCCGCGACGCCGATCAGGATCCGCGAGCCCCGCAACCTGCACCTGCGGTCGATACTCGCGGTGCTGGTCCTCGCGGCGGCGGGATTCGGTGCGTACCAC
>Ga0123356_10004390_pt1 | contig 14575 bp, 27 predicted proteins | sample TergutEmb28metaG_2_FD_92546 | JGI IMG/M metagenome (GOLD analysis project Ga0123356, IMG submission 92546) | Embiratermes neotenicus P3 segment gut microbial communities from Petit-Saut dam, French Guiana - Emb289 P3 | ecosystem: Host-associated > Arthropoda: Insects > Digestive system > Gut ...
CAGCCGTCGTAAACACAAACGACGCATTATCCACATAGAAAGTCCCCGAACCATTCGCAACCGTATTCCAACCCACAAACGTATACCCCGCCCGAGTAAACGCATTAGGCACCAACGTAACAGGCACACCAAGCGTTCCGCCAGTAGGTGCCATGGTTCCAATCCCACCGTTTGCATCGTAATTAATCCAGATATCTGGCGGTTCACCCCACATTGCATACAACGTTAAGTCGCTGTAGACTGTATCGGTATCAAAGTTCCACTGAGTACCGTTCATATACCAACCAAGGAAGGCGTAACTGCCGTTTGTGGGATTGATAGGTCTGTTTACGGTTCCACCAAAGGCGACTTGTTGAGACGGGGGAGTTGGGGTTCCCCCGGTAGAGTTGAAAGTTACGGTGTACATGATTGGTGTGTATTGGGCTGTAACAGTCAAATTGGCGGTTATATTGTTAAATGGTGGGCTCCAGCCGGTAAAAATGTATCCAACCCGTTCGGGATCAGACGGGGGAGTAGCCGATTGATTCTGAAGAACCAGCTCTTCAAACAGGGCAGTACCGTCCCAATCAAGGAACCTAACTAGAAAACGATCTTCTATTAACCTGCCAAAATACAGTGGACCATAGTAAACTTGATTCGGATTATTTTCATAGAATTGGACTCCATATTCAGCGTTAATTTCGGTTATGCCGGTGATAGTAATGTTGCCGTACCATTCTTTTGAAACTCCGGTAGTAACACTGCCTACGACAGTAGCGTTTACCACCTCGACCCATGAGGCTCCAACGTGTAGAAATAATTTGTTAGTTATGGTGAGATGGCCAGAACCTGAACCGGAGGTAAAATGGAATGAAAATGTAATGTTATCCGAGTCTGGTAACCGTTGTATAGTCCCGGCAGGAGTGACTGATGCAGTCGCTTGATCAACGTTAACAATTTCAAAATCACCAGTCGCTGCTGTCGCCGGTTGTGGTATGGCAGCAAGTGCAAATAGAACTACAAGAATCAAAGCGAAGCTGAACAACTTGTTGCAGAATTTATGTTTGACCGCTTTGTGTTGTGTTCTCATATTGCGCGTTTCCTTTTCATTTTTTCTTATTTTACTACGGATCTGTATTACACGGATCTGCAGGTTGTCCGGCCTGAACTGATTTGGGCATGGAAACATCGCCGCTGAACCGGATTTAAAAAAAATAGTTTCTCGAGTTCAGCATTATGGGCAATGAATCGATGCACCGTAATACCGGATTATAAGATTCGCCTATGCACAACTCTGAACATTTTAACCGCCACAAAATGATTTATAGATTTTCACAGGATATCACATGCTGTGCTATCAAAATACCAAAATGAGAATAGTTAACGCGGGTGAATTTGCCATACATTCCAGGTAAGAAACGGTTGGCTGGGTGTGGGGTTTTGTGAGCAGTTTAACTTATGATTGTGCCCACGTTTTTGTCTGCAAGTGCCGCTATGATGTTTTGAGGTTCAAAGCCGCTGACGACCACTGTTTTAATATGGCTACGTTTTAGGACTTTTACGGCTTCAGGATCGATCACTTGGTGAATTCCGGCTTTGTGTTTGTTTTGCTCAAAAACGCTTGTTAGTTCGTCAAATGTTAAACGGTCAAGTTTAACAGCGTCGGGGTGTTTGCGTGGGTCTTTGTTGTAGATTCCTTTTTGGTCGGTGCCCTTCACGAGCATATCGGCGTTAATCTGTTCAGCAACAAGTGTGGCAACGGTGTCTGTGGTTATGCCAGGTTTGAGTCCACCCATAACAGCGATTTTGCCTTGGTTTAGGCATTGTTCAGCTGCCTCTATTGTAATTGCTACTTTGTCACAGGCTATGGTGTCGAGTTTTTGTAGGAACAATTGTGCAAACAGTCGTGAACATGAAATCGCTATCTCATCTTGTGCAGTCATGTCAAGGTTTAAATCTTTGGCTAGTTCGATGAACTGTCGTGCTAAGGCACCGCCGCCAACGATAATCACAATTTCGTGTTCTTGTTGGCGAATGGTTTTAATGGTATCAGCGTATTTTGCGATGAGTTGAGCGTTGATGGGGTTGGCTATGACACTACCGCCGATTCGGATAACGACACGCATTTGAGGGCCTCTGTGTGAGTTGTTATATCGACTGATGGTTAAAAGGATTTATCGCTGGTTTGAAAGTTAGTTTATCATAACAGGGTTGGTCACTATCGATCGTTGTATTATAGAGGGTTCTCTTGAGAGTGGCTTTGTTGTCTGGGTTGGAACAAGAAAGCCTTGTGCTAATCCTTATACACTATGAGATACAGTGTAGGCATCTGTGGGTGAATTGGTTGGCTTTCGAGGAAACTGTTACTCTAACTCCGGTTGCACCTTTTGATTTTGATTTGACGTGTGAGCTCTTTGGTAGGGGTGATCGTCAGGTTGGGGGTTATTGTGAGGGGGTGTTTTGTGTGTTGCTTCGAGTGGAGGGTGGGTTGGTTTTGGCGTGCGTTGTTTCTGAGGGTACTGTAGGGAGGCCTAAATTGGTTGTGGAGCTTCGATCAAGCAGGCCTATCTCGTCTCATGGGGTTTTGGTGTCGAGGGAGGTGTTGAGTTATGTCTTTAACCTTAATTTTTCGTTAGCTGGTTTTTATGGGCAACTTGAGGGGGATGCTGTCATGCAGCGGATTGTTCATCAGCTCTATGGGCTTATGTATCCTGCTACTTCAACTGTGTTTGAGGCGTTGGTTGATTCGATTGTGGAGCAGCAGATTTCTATAAAAGTTGCGCATGCTGTTGAGGAGCGATTGTGTAGATGTTTTGGGGATAAACTTGAGGTTGATGGTCAGGTTTTTAGTGCCTATCCTTCGCCGCGGAATCTTGTGGATGCGGGTGTGGAGGGGTTGCGTGGGTGTGGTTTGAGCCAGCGTAAGGCTGAGTATATCTATGGGATTGCGGAGTTGATTGTTTTGGGTAAGTTGGTTTTGGAGGATTTGAAGTTGCAGTTGGATTCTGATGTTGTAGTTGCTCAGTTGGATGCGCTTAAGGGTGTTGGGGTTTGGACGGCTGAGTTGACGATGTTGCGGGGTATGCAGCGGTTGGATGTTTTGCCTGCGGATGATTTTGGAATTAGGCGTGTTATTTCTTCTTTTTATTGTGGGGGGCGGTCTATTCAGGCTGTGGAGGCGCGTCGGATTGCTAAACGTTGGGGTCGGTGGAGGGGGTTGGCTGCTTTTTATCTTATAGCTGCTGAGGTTAGGGGTTTAGTGGTTTAGCCGGTTAGGCGTTTTTTCATAAGGTTTATGCTTAGTATGAAGAAGAGGGTTGTGATGCTGATGAGCCAGATTGTGCTTATTGTGAGTAGTGTGGTGGGGTTTAGGTTTAGAATTGGTTCTATGTGGCCTACTATTGTTGCGCGGGTGAGGTTGACGATGTGTGTTAGGGGCAGGATTGCTATGGCTAGGCTTTGTGCGGCGGTGGGTAGGGTTGTGAGGGGGAAGAAGGTTCCGCATAGGAAGAACATGGGGGTTAGGAATAGGAAGCTGGGGTAGTTGAAGAAGTCGATGTTTGGGGCGGTGGCGGTGAAGCACATGGCGATGGAGGCGAAGAGTAGACCGCCAAAGAAGGCGAGGGGTATGGTGAGTAGGAAGAGTGGTGAGGTGATTAGGGGTATGGGGGTGAAGATGCTAGCGGTTGCGATTACTGTGAGCACGATGGTGGCGTTTATGGTGGCGCGGGTGGCACCCCATAAGAGTTCGCCGGCGATTACTTCTTCTACGCTTATGGGTGTGGCGATGATGGCGTCAAATGTTTTTTGGAAGTACATGCGTACAAATGAGGAGAAGGTGCATTCAAAAAATGATCCGTTCATGATGGCGACTGCGACTAGTGCGGGTGCGATAAAGTTGATATAGGGTTGGCCTTCGATGTCGGGGATAAAGCCGCCTAGGCCTAAACCGAAGGCGAAGAGGTAGAGGATGGGTTCTAGTAGGGAGGGGAAAAAGTTGACGTTTATGGTTTTGAAGAATACGTCGATGTTTCGGTGCCAGACTTTCCAGACGCGGTAGGAGAGGTGGGGTATGGAGAATTTTGGGGGTGTTTTTTGTGGGGGGGTTTTGCTCATTGTTCGCGTAGGCCTCTTCCGGTTAGTTTTAGGAATACGTCTTCGATGTTGGCGTTTCGGATTGAGACGTTTTGTGGTTTGTGTCTTTGTAGGAAGTTTTCGAATATTCCGTGGGGTTTGTCGGTGAAGATTTGCATGCGGTCGCCTATTTGTTCGATGCGGGCTTGGGGGAAGGCTTCTTTTAGTAGGGGGATTAGGTGTTCGTCGTTATCTAGTTCTAGGACTTCGTGGCCTATGTGTTTTTTGATGAGTTCTGTTGGGGTGCCTTGTTCGATGATTTTGCCTTGGTCTATTATGAGGATGCGGTCGCATAGGATTTGGGCTTCGTCCATGTAGTGGGTGGTTAGGATGACGGTGACTTGTTGTTTTTTGAGTTGGCGTATTTCGTCCCAGACTAGATGTCTGGCTTGGGGGTCTAGTCCGGTTGTGGGTTCGTCTAGGAGTAGGATTTGGGGTTTGTTGAGTAGGGCGCGTGCGATGATTAGTCGGCGTTTCATGCCTGTGGAGAGGGCGGTTATGGGGGCGTTTTGTTTTTCTTCGATTTGGAAGAATTTGAGTTGTTCTTTGGCGCGTTTGAGGGCTTCTTTTTTGGTGAGGTCGAAGTATCGTGCGTATACGGTGAGGTTTTTGATGACGGTGAAGTCGGGGTCTAGGTTGTCTTCTTGGGGGGCTACGCCGACGACTGCTTTGATTTCGCGGCTTTGGGTGGTGGCGTTTTTGTTTGTGATCCAGAGTTCGCCTGAGGTGGGTAGGAGGAAGCAGTATAGCATGCGGATGGTGGTGGTTTTGCCTGCGCCGTTTGGGCCTAGGAAGCCTATGCATTCGCCTTTGTGTACTTCGAAGTCGATGTGGTCGACAGCTGTGAAGGTGTTGTATGTTTTGGTTAATGCTTTTGCTTTGATTAGGGTTTCTTTGGGGATCATGTAATCGAATATAGTTTGTAGGGGTAATTAAGCGTGTTTTGTTTTGGGTGTGTGGTGTGTAGTTGTTTTGTGTTGTTTTGTTTGGTTTGGTTTGGTTGTGGGTTGTTTTCTAATGTCATGATAAACGTTAGAACGCTTACTATATAAGCAATCACAAGTAATCGTAACGCATACCAACAATATCACATACTTGCGAAGCAACACGTAGAGATAAATAACGTATAAATGTTAGTGATAACTCATATTCTAGTGGAGAACTTAGATATGAAAGATGTACGCAAACTCAGGAAACAAGGAAACAGCCTTATGCTGACGATCTCAAAAGAACTTGTCGAAGACCTAAACTGGAAAGAAGGCGACCGGATAATGTTAGAAAGCGAAACACAGTCAAAAGACAGCTACCTCATCGGTCCAAAAATCCTCAAAGCAGGCAAAACATAAACACACCACATCTTGAGCACCTTTTAAACCACACAAGCCCAACACCAAAATTTCAGACCCTTTTCTGCACATCAGAAACCTCCAATAGGGCACACCATACACACACTATATTCAAACTAGCACCATCCAGATAACAGCCACTCACACAAACAACAAACCAACAACAAACAACAAAAACACCAACACACCCCACACAAAAAACAGAGACAACCATACCCACCCCAGACTGTCCAAAAACTAGTTTTTACCAACTGCAATACACCATAAACTGCACATATTATTGTTTCATACACTGCCTGTTGTGGTCAAGTTAATTGTAACTTGAGTTTTTAGACAGTCTCACCCACACCCGCACCAAACCAGACAAGCCAACACACAGCAAACTACAGCCAACAACACAACCCCTTGTTGGCACACAGTTTTCTTTCACAAAAATTTTCACCACTACACCAATAAAACAACCCACAAAATAACCAATTCCACAACCCCCACCCACTGACAACCATAATAAAAACACACACAAACACGCAATCATAAAAGAACAAGTGCCTTCGGTACAAATTAGTTAGACACTACCAACAATCATCACCACCCAAGCACTAAATACAAACTTCAAAACATAGGATGACACAAATAACACCCCATATAACAACAACCAACCCAAACTTAAACACCTACACCCAACACACACAACATCCCAGCCTTGATTAGCAGCCGTTGAAACAGTAGACCGTAGTTGAGTGCCAAAAAAAAGTCGGGAACATAATTGACATTTAATGACAGCACTTTAGTGTGTATGCCCGTGTAAAGAAAGCATTCCAAGTCCGCACTTTAATGCTAGGAAAACAACAAACACGTTCTCTAACTACACCAAAGAACAGAACAAACCACGCACATATTCATAGGGCAACAAACCAACACAACTCCAACAATCAATCCACCCACATAACTAGTCTTTATATGACATGAGAGGCTCGTTTTCCACTATCCAACGATTTGAGGAATACACATGTCTCAAACAGCACCCGTAGTTGAAGCAATAAACGTCAAAAAAACCTACATGCTAGGCAAAGTTCCCGTCGAAGCCCTGCGTGGAGTTAACCTCAAAGTCGAAGCAGGCGATTTCATCTCCATCCTTGGACCTTCCGGAAGCGGCAAATCAACCATGCTAAACCTCATCGGAGCCCTAGATAAACCAACCGCAGGCACCCTACGCATCGACGGAATTGACATAAGCAAACTCAACGACAACCAACTCGCAGAAATAAGACTCAAAATCGGGTTTGTCTTCCAATTCTTCAACCTCATCCCACGCCTAACCGCACGAGACAACGTAGAACTATCAATGATCGTAGCAAACAAAAACAAAAAACATCGCCGACAACGAACCATCGAACTACTCGAAACCGTAGGACTCAAAGAACGAATCAACCACAAACCCACAGAACTCAGCGGCGGCCAACAACAACGGGTCGCAATCGCACGAGCCCTAGCAAACGAACCAAAATTCCTATTACTTGACGAACCCACCGGCAACGTGGATTCAAAAACCGCAAACGAAGTCATAGCCCTAATCAAAAAACTCAACACCGAAAACAACGTCAACATAATCATGGTCACCCATGACGAAAAATTAGCACGACAAGCCAAACGAACCGTACAAATGTTTGACGGCGAAATCATATCCGACGGAGCAAACTAACATGAAAACAACAGACATTTTCGGCTACTCATTTAGCGCAATTCGACTCCGCAAACTCAGAGCAGCCCTAACAACCCTAGGCATAATCATAGGCATCGCCGCCATCGTAGCCCTACTCTCCATCATCCAAGGCCTCCAAGCCACCATAACAACACAACTAAGCCAAGGCTTATCAGCCGATACCCTAATTGTAACACCCAGCGCAGGAGGTAGCGGCTTTAACGCAAACCCAGGCAGCGCAGGAGGAGCAGGAGCCGCAAACTCAGGATTTACCCTAAACACCAACCACACTAACGAAATCAACGCACTCTCCTCAGATATCGAATTATCCGTAGCAACAATTAGCCGCGTCGGATACATACAAACCGACAGCCTCAACCGCTCAGTCACCATCTACGGCGTAGACTTTAACACCTACGCACAACTCTACAGCACCACCTTTGTAGCAGAAAGCGGCACCATACCCACCACCAATTCAAACGAAAACGACGTAATTGTAGGCACCCGCATAAACCAACCCGGACAAAACGGCACCATATTCTTTGGCACAGGCGACACCATAAACATCACCTGGACCAATGCAACCGTCCTACCCCCCACCAACGAAACCTACAGCGCCAACACCGTAGCAGTGCTGCAGAAAAATGGCGGCTTTGGCTTGGGCGGACCCTCAGACAACGGCATCTACATCCCCCTCACCAAAGCAGAGAGCTTCTTTGACACAACCCAATGCGACATGATAATAGTCAAACTCATAAACAGCGACAACGCCACCATAACCAACGTCTCTAAACTCATAACCGATCACTTCAGCAACCAAGTCAGCGTCATACCCCCCACCGCAATTCTAAGCCTCCTCACCTCAGTTTTTAGCACCATTCAACTGTTCCTAGGGGGCATCGCAGCCATCTCACTGCTAGTCGCAGGCGTGGGCATCATGAACATCATGATAGTCTCATTAATCGAACGCACCCGTGAAATAGGCATCCTAAAAGCCATAGGCATGAAAAGCCGAACCGTACTAGCCATATTCTTAGGCGAATCAGTAATCGTTGGCTTAATTGGAGCTGCAGTAGGCATTGCACTGGGATGGAGCTTAGCCATCGTAGTAGCCCAAGTCTTGGGCTCAGGATTCTTTGGCGGAGGCGGAGGCCAATTCGCAATAACACCTCTGCTAACACCAGAAGTGATGATTGGTGCTTTGGGCTTTGGAGTAGGCATCAGTGTGATCTTTGCCCTCTATCCTGCATGGCGAGCCTCAAAACTCAAGCCCGTAGACGCCTTACGCTACGAGTAGCAAACTCCCTCTCTTTTTGTTTGCCTTTTTTGTTCCATAGAAGCTTTAAGTTAGAAACCCCATTTTATTGCGGTGTTTTTGTGAAACGGCTCTATCCTGATCAACCCGTCGTGGGCATTGGAACTGTCATAATCAAAGATGGAAAAATCGTGCTTATCAAACGAGGCAACGAACCCGCCAAGGGCAAATGGTCCATACCCGGCGGTTTAGTGGAACTGGGTGAAACCATAACAGATGCCGTGATCCGAGAAACTAGAGAAGAAACGCTCCTTACCGTTGACAACCCTCGCTTAGTTGATGTGGTTGACCAGGTAGAGTGGGATGCTGAGAGGAAAATTCGCTACCACTATGTCATTGTTGACTACCTTGTTCACGTTGTCGGTGGATCAATCAACGCTGCTACAGACGCGGAGGAGCTTTGTTGGGTACCATTCGATGAAGTAGAAAAATATGATTTGACCGCATCTTTTAGGCGGTTTTTTCAAAACAATCGGGTCAAACTATCAAAGGAAGACTCCTATATCTAACTGCAACACCAGCATAAGCGATACCGTTTAGTGATCTGAGCAGAACCCTGTTTCATAAAAAGACGCCAGGAGAAACTGGAACCTTTTGGAGATCAGTGTTGGCATATATCTGTCGTTTAAGTGAATATTAAGCAGGGTTCACTTGAGTTTCAAAAACTCGTAGACCAAGTAAAAAACAGCAAGAATACACCTAACAGTAGCACAGTTGTGGGTTGCCTACAGCAATAGAAAAGCGCCCAGTAGTGTTAGGCAAAGTGCCACTTTCAAGAATGCAACTATACTACGAAACCCAACCAACTAAAAAAGCCGAAAGAAAAGAAAACAAAAAAGCAACATTTGATAAAGCCAAAAACAGAGTTAACCTTAGAAAAACCTATAACTCAACACCATAATTACATCATGAGGAGAAGGAAAATTAGTAGATTTTCAATTAACAAGGCAAATACAAAAATAGGCATTATCAGCATCATCATAACAATAATAGTGCTTATTGCTGTTAGTGCTATACTAATTTATGGTGCAAAAGAGCCAGAGGTAAGGGTCTTTGCGGATAGTGTGCAAATTAAAGCTATGTATGGATTAACAATTAATTTCTCAGACATAACCGATGTATCTCTTATAGAGAATAGTATGCGTGAGATAGGGGATGTTGGTATCAGAGTTAATGGAGCTGACACTTTTGGAACCTTGCAAGGACATTTCAAATCAGATACTCTTGGAGAAACTCTGCTCTTTGTTCGCTTAAACTCTTCGCCTACAATACGAATTGAACGTGACAACGGAAAAAATATCTATCTAAGTTTTAGTAGCGAGGAAAAAACCCTAACGCTATTTAACGAGTTAAATACTGCAATAAGTAGAGACCACAATATTGAAAAATAAACTGAGGGGTTTGTTGTATGCTTTTTTGGATTTTTATGTTACTTGCATCGTTATTTATCCCTTTAATAATGATTGGCTTGGGTAGTTATTTTGTCAAAAAAGCTCCCGGCTAAAATTAACAAAATATATGGATACCGAACAGACATGTCTATGAAAAACAAGATACCTGGAAATTTACCCACACCCATTTCGGAAAACTATGGCAAACCATTGGACTAATAATGCGCCCCTCTCAGCAAGTGCTATGCTTTTTGTGGTGGGAAAAGAAGTACAGACTGTAAGTATTTTTGGATGCGGCGTTTAATGTTAAGGATGTTTTGTATCGGACTTCAACAGTTACGCAATCTAAGGTTAGTGGGTCTTGGAAGATGTGTAATATGACTCAGCCGCTAAAGGCTATTTTTGAGGCCCTCAATGTCACCAACGAACCAATCCCCAGTGACATACCATACTTTTTGGGAGTTCACTTTAGTTAGGTCAATTAGTTTATATCCTATGTCTCTTCATACTCTCTATACTAACTGGAGGTTAAATTTATGACGGAATTAGAAGATAGAGTGCGTCACGAAGTAGACAAAGTCCAAGACCCTGAAGCAGAGCAAACTTTTGAGCAGATGCCGATGATACAAACCGTCAAAGAAACCGCGCCGGGCACCGTAACGGTCGAATTTGTCCCAACCAGCCCCTTTTGTCCAATCGCTTTTAAACTTGCAGCTGACATTCGCAACGCTGCTAAAGCGGTGATAGGGGTCCAGAAAGCCGAGGTCTATTGTCGCGGACACGCCATGGAAGAACAGATTAACGAAATGACCAACAAGCAATAAGTTTCTGCTTATGCTTACCTCATTTTGCTAAACGCCCATGTGCCAACTATGATCATGGCAACGGCGAACAGGGATATGACCCCCAAATCCAAGAGCAAAGGATGCAACGGGGTCCATGCAGAACCCAGAATCACCGTGCGTAGCGCATCTACGCCATAGGTTAGGGGGTTAAATGTTGAAGCGACTTGAAGCCATTCAGGGGTCCCTGGACCGGTTATGGGAAACAGGGCCCCACTGGTGAAAAACAACGGCAAGTTGATAAAAGTCTGGATAGCCCCGAAATTCTCTAGACTCCCCATGAAACTTGCAATAATTAAACCTAGACTAACTAAACCAAAAGTGATGATGAGCATAATTGGCAGCGCTGCAAACAATGAGAGGGGATTAAACGGTATACCCAATATGAAACCAAAGACAAATACAATAACGCCCTGCAATAGGGCGGCTGTGCTGTCACCTAACATTTTGCCTAGGAAAATCGTGAAGCGAGAAACGGGTGCAACCAGAACTTCTTTCATGAAACCAAATTCTCGGTCCCAAATCACACTCACACCCATAAACATCGCCGTGAACAACAATGTTTGCCCTATAATGCCTGGGAAAAGGTATCGTTGATAGTCTATACCGGGGATGGTTAGGCGGGCTCCAAAACCGGCGGCAAAAACCACTAGCCACAGCAGGGGTTGAACAAAACTTATAACGACCCGTGCCCGGTCGCGTATAAAGCGTTTGACTTCACGCAACCACAGGGTATAGAGAGCACGTGCATCAGTCATCTTATCGCTCTCCGGTGGGCGGCTGCTATGCCATAGAGTTCTTTGGTTGAGTCCTCACGAATTGTGCGCCCGGTGTAGTGCAAAAATACATCCTCGAGGTTGGGTTCACGTGAGAGCAGCGATTCAACATAGATGTTGTTTTGGGTGGCGATCTCCATGATGCGGGGCAGGGCGGCTTTAGCGCTGGGCACGGTGATTTCCAAGGCATCGTTAACTATTTGTTGTTTGTCACAGCCCAGAAATTTAGTCACCAACTCGGATAGGGCATCTATGTTGTTTGCCTGAATCGTCACCACATCGCCTTCAAGGGTTGCTTTGAGTTTGGGTGGGGTATCCAAAACGATGATTTTACCGTGATCCATGATTGCAATTCGATCAGAGAGCCGATCCGCTTCATCCATGTAGTGAGTGGTTAAAACAACGGTGATGTCGTGTGCTTCTTTTAATTCTTTGATGTATTGCCAGATGTGATCGCGCGTTTGCGGATCTAAACCTACCGTGGGTTCATCGAGAAAGAGTACTTTTGGATAATGGAGTAAGCCTCGGCCTAATTCTAATCTGCGTCGCATACCGCCTGAATAAGTACGTAGTAAATCGTGTGCGCGGTCTTCGAGTTCGACAAGTTTTAGGATGCGATCTATGCGGGTTCTTTGTTCAGAGGCGGGCACACCGTAGAGGTTGGCGTGCATGATAAGGTTTTCTCTGCCGGTTAAGCGGTCGTCTATGCTGGGATCTTGGAAGACTATGCCTATGGATTTGCGGACTTGGTTAGCTTGGTGAACTATGTCGTAACTGTTTACTTTGGCGGTGCCGGAGGTGGGTTTTAGGATGGTGCATAGCATCGATACGGTGGTGGTTTTGCCTGCACCATTTGGGCCTAGCAAGCCAAAAATTTCACCCTTCTCCACGGTTATGTCTAGGCTGTCAACTGCTTTGAAGTTCTGGTAGGTTTTTGTGAGTTTGAGAGTTTCGATAGCGGGTGACATTTTGGTTGCTCTTTTTATGCAAGGGACCGTGGGCTGATTTAAGGATAGTTCCAGAATACAGTTGGTTGGCCCTTTTTCTATACTCACTAGGGTGGTCTCTGATATAAACGTAGGTTCAAACAGTTATGCTGGTTTGGGCAATTGTTTTGCAGTTTTTTGGGTTTGTGTTTGTTGGGCTTTGATGTTTTAGTTAGGTGGGTGGTCGTATCGATGTCTTTTGTCCAAGTTAGTATTTCATCATTTTTTCTTTGGGTATCCTTTTTTAGAATAACAGTCGTGTTTTGTGTTTGCACCTCGATTTTAATGAAGTATTAGTTTTGTTGGGATGTCTTTGTTGTTGTGGCAAAAATTTGAACTTGCGTGTGTTAGTGGTATTTTTTGGGTGTTTGTGGGTAGGAAATGTCGATATCTGTGGTTTGGTGCGTTTAATGGGGGGTATTGTCTTGTGGTTAGAATGTAGTTGGATTGTGTTTTTTTGATGTTGTGTCTGGTTAGCAAAGTATGGTTTGCTGTGAGGGTGTGTGTTGTTTGGTGTTTTGTGGATGTGTTTGTTGGTTGGGAGTGTGGGGTGGTTTGAGAATGTTGGGTATTGTAGGTGAAAATGTGGGTTATGATGATTGGATGGTGGTGTGCAGTTTGGGTCAAGTGAACTGTTGTTTGGTATGGTGTTGTTGGTTTAATGGTTGGTAAGTCTTATATAGGGTTTAACTTTATACAACATATGAGTGATGTGTGTGGTTGAAAGAACGCGGTTAACTGCGCAAAATCCGCAAAGTCATACTTTGGTATCAGTTGTTCCGTTTAGTGTGATGCGTCAGTTTGGTTTAGTTGAGTATGATGAGTTAAAATGGTCCATAGTTTCGGAGAAGGGCGAGTTGACTATTAGAATTAAGCCGGTTAAGGCACAGAAAAAAAATGAGGAATAAGCAGCAGCGTTTGTTTGCTTTGCAGTTAGGTAGCAGAAGCGTCTAAGATTGGTTGCAGACCCGACAAGACGTCCTGCGCTCGCCGCTCACAAACATTCTTCACAACGCTGCACTATAACGTTTGAGAATAAAAAAACACCGCCACATCGACGCTTATGATAGGTAGGCTCAAACCACTTCTGCGAATCCACACTTAGCTCGCCTACGCATCTTGTGCCATACCGCAGTCTTTTGACAAAACGACACGTCTTTTTTGGATAAAACCAGACCCCGCGCCGCCACAAGGTCAATTATGGTGCGACAATACGCACCATCACCGATCACCAATCCACTAGGGTACGTTAGTGTTTTTTCCAAAAGGGCTTCATAAATATCCATAAGTCTATAATTCTCTAGTAGGGATAGGTAGGTGTTTTCGGGTTAATTTTTTATGCCCGGGCTGTAAATTTAGCTTCTTGTGAAAAAAACAAAAACATACAGCCGGACAGAAACTATATGCTTTAAACCAGAAATAAAGCTATGACCCCACTGTAAAGCACTACTCAAACAAAGTCACCTAACAGTAAACAAATATGCTTTACCTTAAAAAAACCCAACACATAACCAGCTAACCTACAAATGCAAAAACCCCACCTACCCCCACCCCAAACAAATCTATCACTCCGCCCAAGCAAACCTAATCGCACTAAAACACTACCAATTCAACATCGATGCTATTGTAGCCACAGGACACCAACACTTCCTCAAACACAAACCCCTCGACAAAATAAAACCCCCTGGGCAACCTCCAAATCAGCCGCACAGAAATCTACCTCCTCACCCAAGTATACTTAGCCCTCACCAAGCCACAAACAAACAATCGCCCCCACAATAGAGCAAATAAAACAAAACGGCGGCATCCTTCTCTCCTAGACGGCGTACAGCCCGAGAAAAGCAACCAAACCCTCTGGATCCTACGCGACCAACAAACCAACACACCCTGCTCGCCCAAACCTCCAAACCGCAAACAAAGATAACATAGCCAAACTCATCCAAAACATCAAAAAAATAGGGTGCCTATAAACGTTATAAGTGATGGGCAAAAAGCCATCCGCGCTGCCGTAAAGCAAGAACTTTCTGATGTTCCCCATCAACTCTGCCAATTCCACTCCTTGCGCAACATCACCAAACCCATAACTGAGCTGGACCGAGCCCTA
>Ga0123356_10004391_pt1 | contig 14570 bp, 12 predicted proteins | sample TergutEmb28metaG_2_FD_92546 | JGI IMG/M metagenome (GOLD analysis project Ga0123356, IMG submission 92546) | Embiratermes neotenicus P3 segment gut microbial communities from Petit-Saut dam, French Guiana - Emb289 P3 | ecosystem: Host-associated > Arthropoda: Insects > Digestive system > Gut ...
GTTCCCGGCGGCCATAGCGAAGGGGAAACACCCGGTCCCATCCCGAACCCGGAAGTTAAGCCCTTCAGCGCCGATGGTACTGCGAGGGAGGCCTCGCGGGAGAGCAGGACACCGCCGGAACACTATTCACAGAGGGCCGCCCCCCAATCACTTGGGGGGCGGCCCTCTTGTTTTTCTCGTGTTTGATAGCGCCCGGTGCTTAGGGGGATATCCCTTCGCGTCAGTCGGTCCTCGGGCGAGAACCGAACGACGCGAGCGGAATACCCCCGGCGCAGCTGGCGTCCTTAAAGGGATGCGCCGTCCGGAGGGCGGTGACTCCCCGTTGAGTAATCGGGTACCTCTACCACGGGGGCTGGGCTCGGGGGTACCAGCGGTCCGTCAGTGTCCGCGCACGGAGGCGTGCGCGTCGACGCGGCGGCATGGCCTCGCGCGTGTGGTCGCGGGGGAGTATGTAAGCGTTCGGGAGGTCGGGAACAGTGGCCGAAGACGGCAGTGCGTCGCAGCGTGGCGGCGCCGGAGATGGGCACGGGCGCGAGGGTGGTAGCTCTGGGCGCGGTACCGGCGGATACGGACGCTCTGGAGGCTCGGGCGGAGCCGGACGTGCTGGAGGCTCGGGCGGATACGGACGCTCTGGAGGCTCGGGCGGATACGGACGCTCTGGAGGCTCGGGCGGAGCCGGACGCGCTGGCGGCTCAGGCGGCTACGGCCGTGGCGGGCAAGGCGGCGGCAGTGGCGGGCGGTCGAGCGGCGGGCGTTACAGCGGTGGGTCCCGCTCGGACGGCGGGGATCGCCGGTACGGCTCGCGCGGGGGTTCTGACCGGGGCGGCTACGACGATCGCAGAGGCTCTTCAAGCGGTGGCCGCGGCGGCTACGGTGACAGCGGGCGCGGCGGCTACGGTGACACCGGCCGCGGGGGGTACCGCGAGGGCGCGCGCGACCGGGGCACCGGAGACTCGCGACGCTCCAGCTGGGGAGGTGACCGCGATGGCGGGCAGCGCGGGTACGGCCGTCCTGGCGGGACCGGTGCCGGCGGACCTAGTTCGCGCGGCACGTACGGACGGTCAGGCGGAGGTTCCTTCAGGGGTGGCAGTAGCCGTCCTGGCGGCAGCTACCGCCGCGACGAGGGCGAGCCAGCTGGCGAGCGGCGTTACGGCGACCGGAGGCAGTCGGGACCGGACAGGTCGTCTGGCTCTGGCTTCCGGTCCGGCGGTGACAGCGGCCCCCGGCGGGAGTGGCGAGACCAAGGCGAGCGCTCCGGGCGCTCGTCCTACGGCGGTGGTTCGCGAGACAGCGGCTCACGAGACAGCGGCTCACGAGACACTGGGTACCGGAGCGGTAGTTACCGGGACCGGGATAGTGGTTACCGCGGCGGGCGGGACGGGGAGTCTCGCGGTGGCCGTGAGTCTGACCGGGGCCCGGGCGGGTACCGCTCAGGCGGCCGGTCGTACGGCGGCAGCCGATCCGATGGCGGGTTCCGTGGCGGGGACCGGCCGTCCCCACGCGGTCCGCGCCGTGACTTCGGCGGTGGCGAGCGGGGAACCGACCGTGGCTTCGACCGGCGGCCTGGCAGTGACCGGGACGGCCAGCGGTCCTTCGGTGCTGACCGGCGGTCTGGCGATGACCGTCCGCGCTGGCAAGGTGGCGGCGAACGAGACCGTCGCGACGGCGGCTTCCGCGGCCGTGACGGAGAGCAGGGCCGTGACGGCGGCGACCGCCGCTCCTACGGCTACCGCGGCGGCGAGGACCGAGACCGGCCGTCGTCACGTCCGAGCCGCCCAGGCTACGGACGTTCGGGCAGCGCGGACCGCCCAGCCCGCGGGCACGGCCCCAGCAGGGCGATGTCCGACCGGATCGGCGGAGCCTTCCCCGAAGAGCGGGACACACGATCTGGGCGACCGGGCGGCGCTGGCCGTCCTGGCGAGCGCAGGCCGTCGTACGGCGCCGGAAGCAGGTCGTTCGGTGCCGGCGGCAGGTCGGCTCGGCCCGGCGGCTCAGCCGGGTTCGGCTCACAGCCAAGGCCGGGCGGTGACCGCGACCGGGAACGTTCGTATGACCGCAGGGAAGACCGGAGGGACGACCGGCGTGGCGGGTCGGCGCTGCCGCGGATCCCGGACAGCATCACCGAGGACCAGCTCTCCCGTGAGGTGCACGAAGAGCTGAGGGGCCTCCCGGTCGACCTGGCGATCACGGTGGGCCGCTACCTGGTCGCCGCAGAGCTGGCCAGCGACCCCGAGCAGGCTTACCGGTACGCGCAGGCCGCACGCCACTACGCCGCTCGGATCGGTGTGGTCCGCGAGGTTGTCGGCAGCACGGCCTATCAGACGGGCCGCTGGTCCGAGGCGCTGGCCGAGTTGCGGGCCGCGCGCAGGCTTACCGGCCGCAACGAGTACCTCCCGCTGATGGCGGACTCCGAGCGCGGCCTCGGCCGTCTCGATCGTGCCCTTGACCTGGTGCACAGCCCGGAAGCGAAGCTGCTACCGCGGGCCGCCCAGATCGAACTGCGCATCGTCGAGTCGGGCATCCGGCGCGACCAGGGCCTCGCCGATGCGGCCGTGCTCGCCCTGCAGGTTCCCGAACTGACCGACGGCAAGCTACGCCCCTGGTCGGCGCGTCTCTTCTACGCCTACGGCGACGCCCTGCTGGCCGCGGGCCGCACGGAGGCCGCGCGGGAGGCGTTTTCCCGTGCCGTCATCGCCGACGAGGACGAGCAGACCGACGCCCTCGCTCGCCTCGACGAACTGGACGGCATCACCGTCCAGGACCTCGAAGAAGACGAGGACGATGAAGACATGGAAGGCCTCAGCGACGAGGACTTCGAGGACGAAGATGACTTCGAGGACGAAGAAGATGACCTCGAGGACGAGGACGAGGACGAGGACGAGGACGAGGATCTCGACGACGAACTCGACGTAGACGACGAACTCGACGTAGACGATGATCTCGACGTAGACGATGATCTCGACGAGGACGACGAGGACGACGAGGACGACGAGGACGACGAGGACGACGAGGACGACGAGGACGAAGAGGACGAAGACGACGAAGACGAGGGCGACGTTGACGACCTTGAGGACGACGACTTCGACGCCGACGATGAGGACGACGACGAATCCGACGATGACTTCGAGGACGAAGACGAGGACGACGAAGACGAGGACGACGAGGACGAGGACGACGAGGACGAAATCGGCGTCGACGACGAAGTAAGCCCGGAGCCCGGCGCGGCCAAGGACGAGCCGGACTCAAAGGACTAACAGCCACCACGCAGGCCCGCCCCGCTGACGCATTCAGCCGGGGCGGGTCTGCGTATTTCCCATCCTGCTTGCCCGCAGATCGGCGGCGGCGTCTGCGCTGGCTAAAGGCAGTCCTAGGCCAAATTCTCCGGGGAGTGCCGCCGACCCGGCGAGAAGGCTAAATTGGCCCAAGTCAGGTCTCACCTTTCTTGGCCCGGCCGGCAAACCGCCACCGCCGGGCTGACGGGCGCGAGATTAGCGTGGGTCTGGGGTGCGGCCCGTTCGGACAGGAGATCGACGTGGCTTTGCGTGCGGTGGTTGTCGGCGGCGGGATCGGCGGGATCGCGGCGGCGGTGGCGCTGGCGCGGGCCGGGATCGATGTGGGCGTATATGAGCAGGCGCAGCAGCTGACCGAGGTCGGCGCGGGGGTGTCGCTGGCGCCGAACGGCTTGCGGATGCTGGAGCGGCTCGGGGCAGGCGAGCAGGCCAGGCGGGCGGGCGCGCGGTATGCCTCGGCGGAGCTGCGGCGTTCTGACGGGAAGGGGATGCGGCACGAGCCTTATCAGTTCGCCATGCCGGGACAGAACGTCGGGATCCACCGAGCCGACCTGCTGGAGTTGCTGGCCGGTCAGCTGCCGCCGGGCACGGTGCGGACCGGGCACCGGTGCACGGGTTTCCGGCAGGATGTGCAGAGCGCCACGGTCGCCTTTGCCGACGGAAGCACCGCGACGGCCGACATGGTCATCGGGGCGGACGGCATCCACTCCGTGCTGCAGGGCTTCGTGGTGGCCCCAGCCGGGCCCGTGTTCTCCGGGGTGGTGGCCTACCGGGGCCTGGTACCGCGCCCGGCGGAGTGCCCGGCCGATGAGCTGCAGATGTGGGTGGGCGAGGGCAAGCATTTCCTGGTGTTCCCGGTGCGTGCCGGGCAGCTGCTGAACTACGTGGGATTCGTCTCCTCCGACACCGCGGTGCGTGAGTCGTGGTCGGCATCCGGCGACCCGGTGGCACTGGCCGCGCACTTCGCGGGCTGGGACCCGGTCATCGGCCAGGTCATCGCCGCGATCAGCGGGCCGGGCGGCAGCGGGTTCCAGTGGGGGCTGTATGACCGGATGCCGCTGCCCCGGTGGAGCAGCGGACGGCTGACGCTGCTGGGCGATGCGGCGCACCCGATGCTTCCGCACCTGGGTCAGGGCGTCAACCAGGCCCTGGAGGACGCGGTGACACTGGCCACGCTGCTAAGCGCCAGTACAAGCCCGGCTGACGTGCCGCGGGCGCTGGCCGCCTACGAAGGGCTGCGACGTGACCGGACGGCACGCGTCCAGTTGGGCTCACGGCGGCAAGGCGCCGGCTGGGATAGTTCCGGCAGCCAGCTGGTCGACCGGCGGTGGATCTACGAACACGACGCGTGGGCCGAAGCCGACGCGCTCACCTCACACGGGCAGACCACATTCCGAGACCTGTGCTCATTATTTGAGATCTAATGATCTTACTGTGCGAGATTTAGTGATTGCACTTCAATCACTTTTGTAGGACGATCAGGGCGCAAAGGAGGAGCGATTACCCGGAGGAGGCCTAATCATGCTCGCCGACGCTCTCCCCTCGTTCGTCCAATCACTTGACCCCGCGCACACCACGCTCGGCAGCACGCTCGTCGCGCTGATTCCGATCGTCCTGCTGCTTGTCCTGCTGCCGGTGCTGCGCATGTCTGCGTGGCAGGCGGTGACCATCGGCGCGGTTGTGACGATCATCCTGGCCATCACCGTGTGGAACGCCCCAGTCGGCGGAACCTTCGGCGCGTGGGGCGTCGGAGCGGGAACCGGCATCTGGTCGATCGACTGGATCACGTTCTGGGGCGTGGTCATCTACAACACGATGGTTACCACCGGCGCGTTCGGCGACTTCCGCCGGTGGATCGTCGCCCAGGCGACCGCGGACGTCCGCGTGCAGGCGATCCTGCTCGCCTGGGCACTCGGCGCGCTGCTCGAGGGCCTGGTCGGGTTCGGCTACCCGTGGGCGGTCATTACGCCGATCCTGGTGGGGCTGGGGGTCATCGAGCTCGACGCCATCCGGGTCGCGGCGATCGCCAACAACGCACCGGTGTCGTTCGGTGCCCTGGGGGCTCCTATCATCGCGCTGGCGGCTGTCACCCACGTGCCACTCGACCAGCTGTCGTCGTCGATCGGGCGGATCGTCGCGGTGCTCGCGCTGTTCCCGCCGTGGATCCTGATCGTGCTGGTGGCCGGCCGACGCGGCTTGCGCGGTGCGTGGCCGCTAGCCGTCGTCGGATCGCTGTCTTACATTCTCGGGCAGTTCCCCACCTCCCAGTGGCTCGGCCCGTACCTGCCGGACATCATCGGCGCGGTCGTCTCGTTCGCCTGCATCCTGCTCCTGCTCCGGTTCTGGCGGCCGAAGCAGATGCTCGGTTTCGGTGGCGTGCCGATCGTCGCGGGCGGCAGCGTGGACGCGCCACGGGAGGCCGCCGTGCGAACAGGCACCAAGGAGGCCGTCAGGGGGCTGCTGCCGTTCGGCATCCTGATCGCGGTTGTGGTGGCAGCCACCGGGCCGTGGTCGCACCTGGGCAACTACAACTTCGTCAAGCCCGAATTCGATGCGGTCAGCTCTCTGTCGGGGAAGGCGACCAGCGTGTCCTGGGCGTTCGCCCCGGCGGTGGCCGGCACCTGGATCCTGGTCTCCTGGCTAATCATCGTGGTGGTCCTGCGGGTCCGGCCTGGGCAGCTTGCCGACGTGTTCCGCACCACGTTCTCGCAGATGTGGGGCGCGTTGCTGGTTGCGCCAATCATCTTCGGGCTGGCTGACGTGTTCAACTACTCCGGCATGGCCAACTCGATGGCGCACGGATTCTCCCGGATCGGGCCAGCGTTCCTCATCCTCGCGCCGATCGTCGGCTGGATCGGTGTCGCGCTGTCCGGCAGCAATACGTCGACCAACACGCTGTTCGGCGGGTTCCAGTACTCACTGGGCGGGCTGCTGCACATGCCCCCCTTGCTGCTCCCGTCGCTGAACTCGGTTGGCGCGGAGATCGGCAAGCCAGTGGCCCCGCAGACCGCGAGCGTCGGCGTCTCCACCAGCGAGTACGTCCGCCGCGAGGGTCAGGTCATCCGGCACAACCTGCCGTGGACGCTGGTGCTGCTCGCACTCCTGCTGCTGATCGCGCTGTTCTTCCGCGGCGTCTTGCCTAGCGCGATGACTCCCTAGAAATCAGTCGCCGCGTGAGGAGCCGGCCTGCCGGGAGCCTCAGTCCTCGGGATAGAGCCCGGCGAGCAGTTCGTACGCGCGCCCGAACACCTCGACTGTGAAGATCTCCGGTGCGATGCACCGGTTGATCTGCAGCCCGATGAGCAGCGCGTAGCCAATGGCCCAGACGTCCTCCTTGCTGGTCCCTGGCAGCGGTGGCTCATCGTCCGCCGCTGCCAGCTCCGCGAGCCGCCGGGACAGGTTGGCGCTGTACCGCGGCAGGGCATCGGGGCTGCGCAGCAGGGCGGCGATGAACTCGAGGTGCACCGCGAGCCCTGCCTTGTCGTTTATCACCACGTCAGTCGCCATGGCCCGGCCGAACTCAGCCAGCCGCTCGCGGGCCGGCCGGGACTGGTCGTACAGCGCGCTGCCGAAGTCCGGTGTCGGTGCCACCTCGATGGCGCTGAGCAGCAGGTCCTCCTTGCTGGAGAAGTGCCCGTAGATGGCGCCCTTGGTCACCTCGGCCGCCAGGGCGATCTGATCGAGCGAGGTCGCGGCGTAGCCGCGCTCCCTGAAGAGGCGCCGGGCCTCGCCGATCAGGCGCTCCCGCGTCTGCGCCTTCGACGCCTCTCTTGTCAATCTGGCCACATGCCAATGCTGCCACATGCGATCACCTATTGATATCCCGCCGGTCTTTGTATACCGTTGGTATATGGATTCCCGGCGGACCGGGAAACGCCGCTCGACCAGGGGAGGACGCCAGTGGGCCGGATAGACGACATGATGCGCCGCGTCGTTGAACCTGCGGTGCTCCGCTTCTACCAGTGGCGCGGTGATCCGCTCGCCCGCTGGCTGCGTCCGGAAGAGAAGGCCGACCCCTATCCGCTCTACGCCGGCATCCGCGAGCGCGGCCTCGTCCGGAGCGGGCTCGGAGCCTGGCTGACCGCAAGTCACCCGACGACGGAGAGCATCCTGCGGGACCGGCGGTTCAGCCCCTCACCCGAGCACCAGCGCGGATACCAGCCGCCCGGCTATCCGGACGGCGATCCGCGCGCCGGGCTGCCCACCGCCGACCTGCTCACGATGGACCCGCCCGACCACACCCGCATCCGGCGGCTCGTGTCCGGCCCGTTCGCTCCGAAGGCGATCGCCGGCCTGGAGCCCTGGATCCGCGAGGTCACCGGCCGGCTCCTTGACCAGGCCGATGCCGCGGCGGGCTTCGACCTCATCGACGCACTTGCCTTCCCGCTGCCGATCGCGGTGATCTGCCACTTGCTCGGCGTTCCGGCCGAGGATCAGGCAAAGTTCCGGGTCTGGGGCCATGATGTCGCAGCCACGCTGGAACCGCAGACCAGCAGAAGCGTGCGGAATGACACCCGCGCGTCCGAGCTGGCGCTCACGGCGTACCTACGGGACCTGGTCGTCAAGCGCCGCGCCAACCCTGACGACAGCATCCTTTCCGCTCTCATCGCGGCCGAGGAGCAAGGCGACAGGCTCACTGAAGGCGAGCTGGTGAGCACCGCGCTGCTGCTGCTGGTGGCCGGCTTCGAGACGACCGTGAACCTGATCGGGAACGGCACCGTCGCCCTGCTCAGTGAAGGCGGGCGGCAGCAATGGGCGCGCTTGGGGGAGGAGCCGGCCTTGGCCCCCGCGGCGGTTGAGGAACTGCTCCGGTACGACAGCCCGGTCCAGATGACGTCCCGGATCGCGACCGAGGACGTGGAGGTCGACGGCACGGTGATCCAGAAGGGCACGCCGGTCATCGCGGCCATCGGCGGCGCCAACCGTGATCCCGGCGTGTTCGACCAGCCCGACAGCCTCATGATCGACCGGGAGAACGCCTCGCGGCACCTTTCGTTCTCCTTCGGCACCCACCATTGCCTTGGTGCCGGGCTCGCCCGGCTCGAGGGCCGCATCGCGTTCGAGGAGCTCACCCGCCGCTACCCCAAGCTCGAGCTTGCCGGAACGCCGGTGCGGCGGCCGCTCCTCGTGCTGCGCGGCTTCGAGCGCGTCCCCGTCCGTTCCGCGCTGTAACGGGACAACGCGAGCGACAGCCAGCGTCCGGACCGCCGCGCCGCTCAGCCGGTCGGCGTGTCCAGCTTGTCGAGCCAGTGCCAGATTCCGCCCACGTTCGCCGCGTATCCGCTGAGCCGCTCGAACTTCTCCGCTACGAGCGGATCGGCGTCTTCGGCGAGCGACTTGTACCGTGACATGGTCTTGCGCCTGACGGCGTCTACCGCATGGTCGAGGTCCATTCCCGCGCCGCGTGCCGTCCTGGTGGCGTCGACCCAGACCCGGATCTCCTCCGCGGAGCGTTCCAGCGTGGCGGGCACGTCGGCGACCGGTCCGTAGTGGCTGAACAGCAGCCGCGCGGGCCGCAGGTCACCGAACTTCGCCAGCGACCCGAGCGCCACCTCAAGATCGAAGTCCGGTGGCGGGGTGGCCGGGCGCAGGTCGCCCGTTTCCGGGATGTACACGCCGGCCGCGTCGCCGACATACAGGTCGCCGTTGGCCGAGTCGAGCAGCCCCACGTGGTGCCTGGCGTGCCCGGGGGAGTAGTAGCTCTCCAGCCGCCGCCCGTCCCCGAGGTCGATCGAGCCGAGCTCGCCCAGCGTGACGAGGCGGTCGGCGGGCACCGGCGCCAGCTCGCCGAACAGCACGTCGAGCGCGTCCCCGTACACCATCCGGGCGCTGGCCATCAGCCGGGTCGGGTCGGCCAGGTGCCGCGCGCCCTTTTCATGCACCACGATGCGCGCCTGCGGGTACGCGGCGGCGATGTCGCCGACCCCGCCGGCGTGGTCGAGATGGATGTGCGTGACCACGACCGTAGCCAGGTCCTCCGGCCCGATGCCCAGCGAGGCGAGCGCATCCCGCACCACGGGGGCAGACGTCGAGGTCCCGGTCTCCACCAGGCACGGCCGGCTCGACCGGATCAGGTATCCGGCGGTGATGCCCTGATAGCCCGCCATCCGCGTGTCGATCTGGTAGACGTCATGTCCCAGGTCAGTAATGTCCGGACTGCGAGAATCCTGAAAGTTGCCCGCTGTCGTATCAATGTCGTCACCCACCGGACTATTGTCCCAGACAACAGGAGAGGGAGAAGGCATGGAGCTCACGCTCAACGTGTATCCCGGAACCTCGGGATCCACGGTCATCGAGGTCACCGGAGAAATCGACGTCTACACCGCGCCCAAGCTGCGAGAGAAGATCATCAACCTCGTCGAGTCCGGTAGCTACCAGCTGATCGTGGACATGGAAGCGGTGGAGTTCCTCGATTCGACCGGCCTCGGCGTGCTGGTCGGCGGCCTCAAGCGGGTGCGCGCGCACGACGGCTCGATCGACCTGGTCTGTACCCAGAGTCGCATCCTGCGCATCTTCCGGATCACCGGGCTGAACAACGTCTTCGACATCCATGACACTGTCGCCGCGGCCGAGGCCACCCAGTCCAAGCTCCCCGCCAGCGATCCCGTCGAATAAAAAGCCAAACTCCCAGGTACCCAGAACGGACCGTAGCTTCGCCCCTCCCGCGCCGCGTCACGCATCGAACGTGCGCAAGACCAGGCCGGTGCGCGGTTTCGGGCCGAACGACGTGGACTTGCGCGGAACGCGCTCACCGTGAGCGGCCAGTTCCATCACCGCCGGAAGGTCCATGGGGTTGCAGAGCACCGCGGTGCCTCCGGTCTCGATCGCCAGCTGTACGGCTTCGGCCGGGTCGTGCGAGATGAGGACGTCGCGTTCGTTGTCCCTGATGGACCACAGTCGCGCGAGCAGCAGTTCCTGCATGATCGAGGCGTCGAGCGATTGCCACCGCGCCGAAGCGCCGGGCGGCATCGCGGCCGCCTGCTCGGCAGGGTCGGGGTTGGTGAGCAGCCGGTAGCCGTCGCGGCCGGCCAGCAGGAAGGCCGGGCCGCGCTTGCCGGCCTCGGCGAGGGCGCTGAGCGCCCCCGCGACCTCGGTCCCGGCCGCGATTGACGGCAGCTCGGCGACGGTGAAGGCGCCGGACGCGAGATCCGCCGCCTCGGCCGGGGTAAGGCGGGGCAGGACCCGGTGGATCGCGCCGAGCCGGAGCGGGTAGGCGTCGGAATCGACGAGGATAGCCAGGCCGAAGTCCCACGGGCCCGGGCCGGCTCCGGAGTCGCGCATGCCCGCACGCAGTTCCCGGTAGGCGGCGTACCGGTGGTGCCCGTCGGCGATCAGGGCAACCCGGTCGGTCAGGTCCGCGGCGACGGCGGCGTGCTCTGCCGGATCGGTGATCGCCCATAGCCGGTGGGTCACCCCGTCGCCGGTGGCGGCCTCGGCGAGCGGCGCGCGGGTATCCGCGGTCAGGTCCACGAGTCGTGACGCCGCGCTCGCTCCGGGACCGGCATCCGCGGAGCCGGCGGGGCCCCCGTTCCCGCCGGCGCCCGCTCCGCCCTTGTAGACGAGCAGAATCGGCTCCAGGTTGCTTCTTGTCGCGGCCATCAGCTCCCGGCGGCCAGCGACCGGTCCGGGCATGACGCCCTCGTGCGGCAGAATGCCCGGTGCGCCCACGCCTATCAGCCCGATCAGGCCGCGCTGTACGAACCCGGGGCCGCGCTGCTCGTACACGTACAGCGCGGGGTCGTCATCCACGCTCAGAACGCCGCGCGAAAGCCACTGGTGCAGCCGGGACGCCGCCACCTCGCCGGGCGCCTGCGCGCCGGGCTCAAGCGCGGGCAGGATCAGCCGGACAACGTTATACGGCGAGGCGGCCCGCAACTGTTCAAGGGTGCCGGGGCCGATTACGTCGTACGGTGGTGATGTGACTTTCGCGAGTCCGCCGACCCGAGACGGGGCATAACGGACACCACGGAACGGTGCCAGGACTAGACCTGAGCCAGACGGAAAGCGGGTCCTCACACCATGACAGAAGTGCCAAGTGGCAGCTGGGATTCCCCGCACCTGGAAAACTCCGCGCACAACGTTGCCAGAGGGCAGGCCGAGGGCCGTGAGACGGATGCTGGTTCCGCCGACGTGCATGCCTGGTACACCACGGGGCTTGAGCTACTGGGCAAGGGCTCGCCTGCGGCGGCCGCCCAAGTGCTGCAGCGCGCCGCGGACGCCGAGCCGTCATCCCGCAGCGTCCGCGAGGCGCTTGCCCGGGCACAGTTCGACACCGGCCAGTACGCGGCCGCCGCGGACAACTTCCGGGTCAACGTCGAGGCGAGCCCGGCCGACGACTACGCCCACTTCGGCCTCGGCCTCGCGCTCGCCCGCTCGGGCGACCACCAGTCCGCGGCCGAGTACCTGGCGCTCGCGGCGGCGATGCGCCCGGACCGCAAGCACTACACCGACGCCCTCCGCCAGGTAAGAGCCACCCTCCAGGCCAGACAGAACCCGCCGCCCGCATAGGGCGGCAGCGCCCGTCGGGTTGCCCATAGGGTTGAAGCATGCCTGACGCGCTTGCGGTCGCCTACGACGTGCTCCTGCTCGACCTCGATGGTGTCGTGTACCTCGGCGGCACCGCCATCCCTGGCGCACCCGAGGCGCTCCGTAAGGCCAAGGAGGCGGGTGCGCATCTCGCCTATGTGACCAACAATGCCTCGCGCACCCCGGCCGCGGTCGCGGCCCTGCTCGCCGGGATGAGCGTCCCAGCGGAACCCGCGGACGTCATCACGTCCTCGCATGCCGCCGCCCGGCTGCTCGCCGAGCAGCTGCCCCCGAAGTCGAAGGTTCTGGTCATCGGCTCGACGGCGCTGCGGCTCGCCGTCCGGGAGCGCGGCCTTACCCCCGTTTCGACCGCCGCGGAGAACCCGCTCGCCGTCGTCCAGGGCTATGGCCCCGGCATCGACTACAGCACGTTCCGGGAGGGCGGCAACGCGGTCCGGGCCGGCGCCGTCTTCGTCGGCACCAACGCCGACTCCACGCTTCCCGGGCCGCACGGCACCCAGCCGCCCGGCAACGGATCGCTGCTCCAGGTCATCGGCCACGCCACCGGCGTCACCCCGACGATCGCCGGCAAGCCGGAGCCGCCACTGCACCGCGAATCGGTCATCCGCACCGGCGCACAGCGTCCCCTGGTGGTCGGCGACCGGCTTGACACCGACATCGAGGCGGCCTACAACGCAGGCACCGACAGCTTTCTCGTCCTCACCGGGGTCGACAACCCGCGCAGCACCGTCCTGGCCCCGCCGCACCGCCGGCCCACTTACATCGCGGAAACGCTCGATGCGCTCCTTGAGCCGTACCCGGACGTCACCCGCGCGGCGGATGACGGGAACGGAGGGTCGTCCCCCCAGGGGATGACAGCCGCGTCCTGCGGCGGCTGGACTGCGGCCAGCTCGGCGGACGGCCAGCTCACCGTCACCGGCTCCGGCCGGGCGATCGACGGGCTGCGGGCCCTGGCCGCAGCGGCCTGGGCAGCCCACGACGCCAGCGGCGGCGCCCTGGCGCCGGACCGGGTCTCCGCCGCCCTCGGCACCCTGGCCGCCAGTGGCCTGCGGATTTGACAACAGCAGGGTGTCTACGGTGTGATGTCCCGCATGTCAGCACGTCGGATGCGCCACCGCGCCATTCCGTGCTGCCGCGCTTCCTCGTGTTGTCGGTGACCCGCTTACCCGGAGTCCAAGCTCACCGTCGACACGAAGGAACTTCGTTGAACGCCGACCTTTCGGCCGCTCCTGAGATCGCCCGGCTCGCAACGCCGTTTGTCTCCCCCCTGCCCGGCACCGCCCAGCCGCGCACTGTCGGTCAGCTGGCCAGCGACCTCGCCGACCTCGCGGCCACCCCGGAACGCTGGTGGGACCTAGTCCGCTTCGACCCTGACGGCCCGCTGCGCATCCCCGTGCCCGCCGTGCCCGGCAGCTGGCTGCTCGTCGCACCGCCGGGCGCGGACGCCTACTGCGACTGCCGTTATGCGACGCTGCTGGCGGGCGAGGCACGCGAGGCTGCTGCTGCCGAGACCGGGGCTGGCGAGGCCGGTGCCCGCGGCAGCCGGCCACTTCGGTCTGGCCGTGTCCGCGTGCACGGCGCGGGGGCCGGTCACCGTGTGCTCACCGCCGGCCTCGGGTTCTCAGTCACGTTTCACTCCGGGTCCGCCGCGGTTCGTTCCGGGTAAAGGCGGGCCTCAGCCCGAGGAGGCCCGCGGCTAGCGACCCTCCTCAGTGGTTTCTCAGTGGCCGTCGCGCAGGATCACCCTGGCGCTGCCTGCCGGGGCACCACGCTCCGGGGGTTACGCCCACGGGACTACCGCAAATCATTACCGGGGGCGACGCGGCTGCTAATGGCCGTCGGGCACAGTGGGACCGTCTCAACGTAGAGAGGATCATTCCCCATGATTGAGGTGCGCGGCCTCACGAAGCGGTACGGCGCAAAGGTCGCCGTTGACGACCTGACGTTCGGCATTGAGCCGGGCAAGGTCACCGGCTTCCTGGGCCCGAACGGCGCTGGCAAGACCACGACGATGCGCTGCATCCTCGGGCTTGACTACCCGGACAAGGGCACGATCACCGTGGACGGCAGGCCATATCGCGATCTGGCGTACCCGATGCGCGAGGTAGGCGCGCTGCTCGAGGCGAAGGCCGTGCACGGCGGCCGCTCCGCCTACAACCACCTGCTGTGCCTGGCGCAGACCAACAGCCTGCCGAGGCGCCGCGTTAACGAGGTGCTGGACCTGGTCGGCCTGACCGAAGTGGCCGGGAAGCGTTCCAAGGGGTTTTCGCTCGGCATGAGCCAGCGGCTCGGGATCGCCGCGACGCTGCTCGGCGACCCGAAGGTGCTGATGTTCGACGAGCCGGTCAACGGGCTCGACCCCGAAGGCATCTTGTGGATCAGGAACCTGATGAAGGCCCTCGCGTCGGAGGGCCGGACGGTGTTCGTATCCAGCCACCTGATGTCGGAGATGGAGAACACGGCTGATCACCTGATCGTCATCGGCCGCGGCAGGCTGATCGCCGACTGCACGATGACGGAGTTCATCGCGCGCTCCTCCGCCGCTGCCGTGCGGGTGCGCACGCCATCGAATCTGGAGCTCATCCGGGCGATCACCGCCAAGGGCGGAATCGTCGGCGCCGATGACGACGGCTCGCTTGAGGTGCGGGGGATGGGCATCGAGGAGATCGGCGACCTGGCCTTCACCGAGGGCATCCGGCTGCACGAGCTGGCCACGGTGCACGCCTCGCTGGA
>Ga0123356_10004392_pt1 | contig 14570 bp, 15 predicted proteins | sample TergutEmb28metaG_2_FD_92546 | JGI IMG/M metagenome (GOLD analysis project Ga0123356, IMG submission 92546) | Embiratermes neotenicus P3 segment gut microbial communities from Petit-Saut dam, French Guiana - Emb289 P3 | ecosystem: Host-associated > Arthropoda: Insects > Digestive system > Gut ...
TATCAAATCGTTCATGCGGTTAAAAACACGCAGTAATGTCGATTTACCGCAGCCGGAAGGTCCGATTATTGCGGTTATGGTGCGGTCATATATGTCCATCGTAATATCGCCCAGCGCATGAAAAGAACCGTAGTAGAGGTTCAGCATGTCTGTTCTGATTTTTACGTTATTATCCTGCATATTTGAATTCATTTAAAAACTCTAATACACAATACACCTTTTTTGGACAGTTTTAAAGAGGGATTTAATCAAAAATACTATACCCGTATAGTGGCAATACCAATAAAATTGATATATAATCGAAGTAAGTTATATTTCGGGGTAACATTATGGAAAGAAAAAGAATCCGTCTTCGAGTGATTTTTGGAATTATCCTGATAAACGCCTTTTTTGTGGTTCTTTCAGGTTCAATAATAATTGTTTCAATGTGGATTAACGCTGAAAATAACGCCCGCCAGCTGGCTGACGCTTTGAAAAACGAGATACAAAGCTCGGTTTCCAGCGAAACTATAAGGTATTTTTTTCCGGGTAACGCAGTAAATCAAAGTCTGACATATTTACTATATCATTATTTTCAAAACCCCATCGATAATACTGAGAACGGTGAGCATTTATTCGGGTTTTACCACGAAGTAATGAAAAGTTATCCGCAGTTCAAAATGATATATTATGCCGATACGGACGGAAATCTTGTGATGTTAAACAGGATGAATGACGGTTCATTTTCAAGGCGTTATGTCACAAACGACGGAAATGAAATCAGCATCAAATGGAATCACGAAAATATAGCGTATAACGGGCTTAATCCCAATACGGTCGAGTCTGCGCAAACAGGTTACGATCCGCGAAAAAGAGGATGGTATATAAGTGCGGAGAATGAACGCTCTCCTATTTGGACGCCTGTTTATCTTTTTGCTACCGATAACCTTCCCGGTTTTACATGCGCAATTCCGATTTTTGACGAAGATGGCTTTCTTAAGGGTGTCAGCAGCATCGACATTGCAGTTGATGAACTGTCTCGTTTTCTTGGAACAATTCAACCGACTCCAAGAACAAGCATTTTTATTCTTGACAAGCAGAAAAATCTAATCGCTTTACAGGCGTTTGAAGAAAAAGATCTGGATAAACTATTTGTTCAAAGCATTGATGAAAGAGGAAATAATACTTTTAATGTAACATCGATAGCTGCAATGCAGGATGAGGAAACCAGTTTCTTGCTGGAAGAAATACTGGAAAACAAAAGCGGTCTTTCACTTATAAAATATAAAAATGAACACTATATAACAAGCCTTGTTCCCATTTCCATTGGTGACGGACTTGAGCTTACAATTTGCATAATAACTCCTGAAAATGATATTTTAGGAAGCGTGCGTACCAATTCAAGAAATGTTGTTCTTTTTTCCATATTGATTCTTGTCATTGTTCCTTTTGTAAGCGCATTCTTTTCACAGTCAATAGCAAAACCAATGCGTATTCTTGCGGACGAAATGTCAAAGATAAAAACTTTTGAACTTGATTCATACGTTACTATAAATACAAATTTCATGGAAATAATTGATATGCAGGAGTCGTTTGAAAACATGCGCAGCGGGCTTAAAAGTTTTAAACGTTATGTTCCTGCCGACCTTGTCGCACAGCTTATCAATCAGAATATAACCGCTGACCTTGGCGGCGAAGAGCGTGAAATGACAATGTTCTTCAGCGACATTGCCAAATTTACTTCAATTGCAGAAAAAACAGAACCTGAAAAACTTGTACAGGATTTATGTGTTTATTTTGAAATAGTATCAAAGACAATTTTGGGAACAAAGGGAACAATTGATAAATACATAGGCGATGCGGTAATGGCTTTTTGGGGAGCGCCTGTAAAAATTGATGACCATGCGCAAAAAGCATGTCATGCCGCGCTATTAGTCAGAAACAATTTACATACGCTTTACCGTCAATGGGAAAATCAGGGAAAGGTTCCCTTCCATACACGTATTGGCATTCATACCGGAAATGTTATTGTAGGAAATTTGGGATATAAAGAACGTCTTGATTATACAGTAATCGGAGATGCGGTTAATGTATGCAGCCGCCTTGAAGGAATAAATAAAGTTTACGGCACTGAAATTATTGTCAGCGAAAATACTTACGAACAGGCTACGGATGAATTTGAGTTTCGTCTTTTGGATCGTGTTTCACTTTTAGGGCGCTACGAAGGAATGAATATCTATGAACTGGTAACATTTAAAAACGATCTTGATAAATCCTTTAAAAAAATATATCAATACTACGAAACCGGTTTAAAATATTACTTTCACAAAAACTGGAAAGAAGGTTTAAAATATTTTAACACAGTAATAAAATACCGTCCAAATGATACGCCTGCAAAACTAATGAAGGAAAGGTGTCTTTTATACCAGAGAAATCCGCCGCCGGATGACTGGAACGGTGTCTTTGCGCAATCTGTAAAATAAAAAGGAGTATTTAAAATATGAATAGAATGTATAAAAATATATTTTTATTAATTTCTGCATTGCTATTATTGTTTATTTTATCATGCAGATTTTTAAATACAAATGAAGGGTCTGAAACAACAGAAAACTCTCCTTTAGAAACTGTACGGTTATTAATGGAAGAAAACCGTCAATATGAAAATGTGCAATCAAGAAGTACAGATGCTCACGCTCCTGAAATTAAAGCTATTCTGGATCGAGGTTATATTGTTTTTGCAATGACAGCCTCTGATGTAAAACCATTTTTTTACAAACATGAACAAACAGGCGAGTTTATCGGGCTTGATGTAGAAATTGCGTACGCAATCGCAAACCGTCTGGGAGTTAAAGCTGTTTTTAACCGTAATCCGCCGACTTTTGATAGTGTTGTAACGGCAGTAATAAATAAAGAAGCGGATGTTGCGCTAAGTAAACTTAGCCTTACGATCCGCCGTGCAGAATTAATCCGTTATACACAGCCGTATATAGTTTTTAGGCAGGCACTTTTAATAAACCGTCTGGAATATGCAAAACACGGCACTGAAGAACAACTGCCGCACTTTATAAGAAACTTCCGCGGCAACATAGGAGTTATCGTAAATTCATCTTATCATAATTTTGCAATGATAAATTTTCCAAATGCGAATATTATTACATTTAATAATTGGAACGATACAGTAGACGCGCTGTTTAACGGTGAACTTTTAGCTGTATACCGTGATGAAGGAGAAGTTTTAATTATTAATAACACAAGACAGGATGCATCTATATTGATGAAACCTGTTTTTATAGGTGACAGACGCGATCAAATTGCAATGGCAGTTTCTTCCGATGCTCCGCTGCTTCAGGATTGGCTCAATATTTTTCTTGATGATTATCTGATGCAAAATTATAAAGAACTTACTCCCGGCAGAATTATAGAAAGACATTTTGGAGGATTTTAAAAATGAATAAATCAATTTTAAAACATCCGCTGACTATATTAGGCGGCGTAGCAATCGGCGTTTTAATCGGTCTTTTTAATAAACCGTTATCTGTCATGCTTAATATAGAAAACTTCGCTCAGCTTATTTCATTTCCGGGTGAACTTTACCTTTTCTTTTTACAAATGACTGTAATTCCGATTATAATGAGCGCAATCGCTTCCAGTCTTGGAAAATTAATACGGAATAAAAGCAGCGCAGGTTTTATAAAACGAATGACAGCAATTTTTGCCGTCTTTATGCTTATATGCGCAATTACAGGTATGGCTCTTGGAATGTTCGGGCAGCCCGGTTCCGGATTATCAGACGACACAAGAAATTTATTGGGAAAACTTTTATCTTCGTCTAACACAGACGGCACTAGCGATATTCTGGAAATAACACTTGGAGCCGGTGAAGCGGCAGAATCAGTCAAGAGACATGGTATTGGTTATTTCTTTTCCAATTTGATACCTCCTAATATTTTTGAAGCTCTTTCTCTTGGCAGCATTATGGCGATTGTATTTTTTTCCATCATTTTGGGTATTGCGATAGGATTTTTACAGGAAGAATCTGCTTTACTTTTAATAAATCTTTTATCCGCAATTTTTTACGCTTTCCAGAAATTAATTAGCTGGTCTTTGTATCTGCTTCCTTTCGGACTTATATGTCTTTTGGCGGGGCAAATAGCCGCAGTTGGGGTGCAAATTTTTGTTGCCATGTCTAAATTTATTATTTTATACGGCATCGGCACTTTAATTATTTTTGTTCTTTGTACTATTATAATCTGGGTGCGTTCAGGCATAACAAATCCATTAAAGATATTATCTACGCTTTTTGAACCAATTCTTTTGGCGTTTGCAACCCGTAACTCAATGGCAACTCTGCCAAGCGCAATTAATTGCCTTGATAAAGGAATGAAATTTAATTCTACAGCGGTAAATCTTACTCTTCCTCTTGGCATGACATTAGGGCGCTTTGGAAATATTTTTTATTTTGCACTCGCTGTATTTTTTATCGCACAGATTTACGGCATATCTCTTGTTCCAATTCAATTCGTTATTATTTTAATCGGCGTAATATTTGCTGGAACCGCAACAGCCGGAGCGTCAGGGATTGTTACACTTTCCATGCTCAGTATTGTTCTTGATCCTTTGAATCTTCCGCTTGAAGCTGTATTGATTATTTTTATGGCAATTGATCCGATTATCGATCCATTTAGAACATTCCTTATTGTTTATGTAAACATGGCAGCAACATCACTTATCGCAAAACAGGAAAGAAACCAGGAACCTGCCGGTACTAGTGAAAACCAGATGATTGTTTTTATACAGGAAATTTATAATAAACCGCCTTTAATAAACCGCGTTAACGGAAATATTGAAGGCGTTGAAATTTCTTTTATTAAAGAAATTGGAAAACGATGGAACAGGAATGTAGTTTTTAAAGACGGCGCTGCAATGAATCCCCATGAAAGAGAATGGATGAAAGAAAGAGCCGATATTATCGCAGGCGGAATAACAAAAGACTTGATACCTATACCTCCGTCTGATTTTTATTTTTCAAAACCCTGGGTAACTGTAAATATAAATAAAGCAGCAAAACAGTTATACTTTTTACTGCCGCATGGAAAAAACACCTCGCAAGAAATTGACAGTATAATAAAAACTTTAATAGATGAAAACTATTATAAAATTATTCTGGCATCTGCAAAGTTTAAGGCAAGTTTAGGGTATTAAAGTGGAAAATAGGATAAATAATAATCCTCCCATTGGAATAATAGGAGGAGTCGGTCCTTATGCAGGACTGGATTTTATCCGCAAGATTTTTGATAATACAATTGCTTTAAAAGATCAGGACCATGTTAACTGTATACTTGTTTCCTGTCCTTCGGTTATTCCAGACAGAACTGATTATCTTTTAAAAAAAGAAAATGAACGCGGAGAAAACCCTGCAATCGGGATGTTTGAAAGCACCGAGTGCCTTTACAACGCAGGAGTGCGTTACGCATCTGTTGCATGTAACACCGCTCATTCAGAAAAAATATTTTTACCGTTTCTTAAAATGGTAAAAGAAAAGTTATCCGGCTTTGAAGTTGTAAACATGCTGGAAACATCAGCTATTCATGTAAAAAAAATGCATCCAGAAATTAAATGTGTTGGTCTTTTAGCTACCCTGGGTACATATAAAAGCAGAGTTTATCATGAATATTTTAAAAAAGAAGACGATTTTGATTTAATTGAACCTGATGAAAACGGCAAGGAAAAAGTACACGAAGCTATTTATTCGCCTGTCTTCGGCATAAAAGCAAATTCCGCAAGTATAAAACCGCAGGCAAAGGAATTATTTAACAATGAAATCCGCAAGTTTATCGATCGCGGCGCAGAAGCTGTTATTCTTGGCTGTACAGAAATACCTCTTGCAGTATCACCTAATGATTATAAAATATTAATTATTGATCCCGGTTTAATTATTGTACGCAAGCTGATTCAATTATCCAATCCGGAAAAATTATTAAATTAATGAAAGAAAACGGTATTAAAGTTACCGTTGAAAAGGTGACAAAATATGGAAAATAAGTCTTCAAATAAAAATCAATACAAACATTTGTCAAATTATTATCAGGTAAGAGAAATATACCCCTGGTTATTCAGCATAAAAGATCCGAGTGATGTTTTTTGTTATCTTATAATTGGTGAAAAACAATCATTACTTTACGATACCATGTATGGCATAGGGTCATTACCAGATTTAATCAAAAAAATAACAGAAAAACCTGTTACTGTTGTGCTCGGGCATGGTCATTTGGATCATGCAAACGGAGCTTATCAGTTTGATGAAGTCTATCTGAATGAAAATGATTTTGAACTTTGCCGAATGCATACATCACCATTTTATCGCAATACAATAATTGAAAGACTTAATGAAAGTAAACAAGCTCTGCCGCAAAATTTTAATGTAAACGAGTATATAAACGCAGGTTGCGGAAATTTTAAAAATTTAGAACCGGGAAAAATATTCGATCTTGGCAGTCTGACTATTGAAGCCATTGCCATGGAAGGACACACAGCAGGTTCTATTGGTTTATTGGTAAAAGAACACAAAATATTGTTTAACAGTGATGCCGCAAACTTTCATGTATGGATGTTTCTTCCCGAATCGCTTTTAATTAGCCAATATATAGCCATGCTGAAACGAACGCTGCTTTTGGACTTTGATAGATTTTTTGTAGGGCACTCAGGTATTTCGTTGTCAAAAACTGATATGCAAAAAATGATAACTATTGCGCGTAATGCTTCATTAGAAAAAGCAGAACCATATAGTACATCTGACTTGTTTAGCGTATTTAATCCAATAATATACCGCGAAAAAGATGGAGAAATTGTATTTAATGAAAGTAAATTGGGTTAATGATTCATTGTCAAATATATTTTTTCATGCTAAAATAAAAGAAATATTTTAAAAGGAAGGAACCCATGAAAATAAGTCCATATATTTCTTTTAACGGAAACTGCGAAGAAGCAGTTTTATTCTATGAAAAAGCATTTAATGTAAAAGCAGATATTACGCGATACAAAGACGCACCAAAAGAAAATGACTATCAAGTTCAACCTGGTACAGAAAACCTGATTATGCACTCTCAGTTTGAACTTAACGGTGAAATGATCATGTTCGCCGACATGCCGCCAGAATATCAAGTTAAAACAGGAAGCAACATCGCCATTATGGCAGAATTCGATAATACCGAATCTGCAAAAAGCGCATTCGACGCTTTAAAAGAAGGCGGCAATGTTATTATGGAATTACAGGAAACTTTTTGGAGTAAGTGCTTTGGTTCATTGATAGACAAATTTGGGATTTATTGGAATATTTCGATTGGCTGCCCTTGAGGTAATCTATGGATAAAAAAGAAGCCTCAGTCAGATTAAAATGCTCTTGCGGTTGTTCTGCCGTAGTGGTAGAAAAAACAGAATGGGATGATGGTGAAATCGATTATGATATCAGTATTCAAGATTCACGTTATGATCATAACTATACAACTTTTTGGGGTAGATTAAAAACTGCTACGAAAATACTATTCGGTAAACCTATTTACTATAGCGATGTCTATATTGAAAAACCGGAGATTTATAAAAAGTTTGTTGATGATTTGGGAGCGTTGTGCGTAGAGACTGTGGAATGAAAAATACCATTTGAACTGTCTTCTGTTCAACTACAACTTCAATAAGTATTCATTTACCTGCTGAAGTTGACCCATCTTTTAATCGAATGGAAGGATTTCTCCATGTTATTCGTTATTGAGAGGCAATTTCTAAAAATATTTTTAGAAATTGCCAAAACCTATGGGATAACCTTGGTATAGGCTATCAATTAGATCACGAACTTTTGTACTTCTCTAGACAAATGGTCTTTGTATTTCTGGTATAGCGATTTCTCCAGATTTAATCCAGCTAAGAATTATTTCGATGGGGTGGTGATTTACTGAAAATTTTGTAAGGCTCATAATCATCTCGTTTATTTGCGAAATATCTTATTTTTCTTAATTTTATTATATGGTTGGGTGGATGTCAATTTGACGTTTGAGTTGATTGAGAGGGATTTTATATTATTATTAAAGAATATATGATGCAAAAAGAAGGATACAATCTATAAGAATAAGTCTTTCTGCATTATTTTATTACTTGAGACTTTTCTTTCATTGACAACATCGGAATCATTTTTTTCTCCAATAAGTAATGGTGATAATGGATTGTGTTTTTTACAATTATTAATAACAGTATTATGACTATAATTAGCATAACAATAAACGCATCCATTTGGACATGAGTTATATACTCCGATGTCGATACACCCAACGCAGCCACATTCAAGGCGTTGACTTTTATCTTTTTCCACAGACAAATTACTGCCAATTAATTTTACGATTAATTTATCGTCAATACATCTTGCATGTTTAATATTATATCGCGAAAGATCAATATCTTCTGCGCAAGTATCAATTAAAAAATTATTTTCTATTGCTATTTTTGAAAAACTTTTAGCAAGCGTATTTTTTTCTTCAGAAGTTATTCCAATTATACCATTAGATTTAATATTTTCGGTAATTTTTTTATAAAAATCAATAAAACTGAAAGTTACCTTCTCTGTATAACCTTTTAACTGCTTTGCAATAACATCAAATTTTTCGATATGATACTCTATTGTATACCGCATATTAAACAAGACAGGATCATATCTCCAAATAACTTTTTGTGGTCCTATCTTATCAGATAATTTCTTAAAGGTTTCTATTATATTTTTTTTGGGAGGTAATTTCTTTTCTATATCATCATCATATGAATTAAGTGTAAATTGAAAATAATAAATATATTCATTTAAGAATTGGAGTTTTTCAAGCATGGGTTCAGGATTTTTACTCCAGAAAACAATACAATCAACTATATCAGGATCCAGATTTACTTTACTTATTTGATATATATTCATTGGATTTCTTACATATACATAACCTTCTTTTATTCTATTTAACATCCATTCTGAATAAAATGCGGGAATATCGGTTCTTCTACTTGCACTAATAATCATATTTTCCTTTCTAAAATATTAATAATAAAACTAACATGGTTAGTAGTTAATATGGGAGAACGAGTTATATTTATACAATCATCTTTGCAATTTTTGTTGTTTGTAGTATATTCAACACATTTTTCATGTAATGAATTTAGATAGTTTTTAACAGAATCAGGGTAATAAAAATCATTATCAAAATGTAAAAATGCTTTCTTCTTAAGCTCTTGCGTTGGTTGGTAACTATTACAATAAAAACTAATATTTTCAAAAGCACTAATTATTCGCTTGTATTTTCCTTCATCATGCACAAAACCTTTATCCATAGTTGAAGAAACTAAGTATATATAATCGGATGTAAAATTAATTTTTTGCAAATTTCCTAATAAAACATTAAGCCCATCATCAGGTATCTCGCTTAATGATTTTGGGAAAAAAATAATATTATGATCGGTACTTAAAGGGAATTCATAGTCTTCTATTTTTATTTGGCTAAATTGGATATTTTGATCTAAAAAGAGATGATTATAATTCCATTCAATAATGTCAATACCAGTATATTTTATTGGTTTTGATGATTGTGATAATGCAAAAACTAAACCATGATAATCTAAGAAACACCCACAACCTATTGACAGCACATTATACTCAGTCAGTTTTGCCTCATTTGTTATCTTTTGATATAAATATTTATACTCGCTTAAGTAAGCTGGAAAATAACGCAATAAATAAAGTTGCTGATGTTTTATATTGTTATATATTGGAAACTTTCTCTCACAATAGTTAAAATCTTTTAATTCGCATAAACGTTCTTTTCCAGCAAAGTTTAGGAAATCAGAAAAGACTATATTCATCTTGCTTTTTATGAATTCTTCCACAAATAAATACCTAAATCTTTATTTTTGATAAATCTTCACTAAATATTATATATCATCATGTTTATTTTGACAAGATAATTCCTCTTCACCCTTTTCCTCTCCCCTTTTTCCCCTCCACAAACAACTCGCCAGACAAATTTTGGTACAGTTCAAACAAAAACGCAACACGCTGGCTGTCATCGCCAAAAGAGTGCGACTTTTTTTCTTGATACTCCAAATATTTTTAGAAACTCGGTTTGGAATGTTTGTGCTTCGGCTTTTTCTTTAACTGTGGTGCTGTCTTTCCACTCAAGAACGAATGAGGCTGCTCTGGTTTTAATTTCGTTCCATGATAAGGGCATGGGAGGATTGTAGCATATTTTTTATATATAGTCACTCTTTTCTATTGACAGTACCTTTACAATCGTATAGTATATACCAATGACTAATCTATTACAGTTTTTAATATATAGAACCCCGCAAGAAGATATAAATATCAATGTAGGGATAAAAGATGAAACTGCTTGGCTTACCCAAAAAGTAATGGCAGAACTATTTGATGTCCAGGTTCCAGCAATCAGCAAACATCTATCAAATATATATGATGACGGTGAATTGAATAGAGAGGCAACTATTTCCATTTTGGAAACAGTTCAAAAAGAAGGTAATAGAGAAATAATGCGGAAAATGGAATTCTACAACCTCGACGCCATAATCTCCGTAGGCTACCGTGTAAACTCCGCTAAAGCAACCCAATTCCGTATATGGGCTACTAAAACTCTGAAAGAATTTATTACAAAGGGTTTTGTATTGGACGATGAACGCCTTAAGCAGGGAAAAACAATTTTTGGAACAGACTATTTTCGTGAATTGCTGGATCGGGTTCGTTCAATTCGTGCAAGCGAACGCCGTATATGGCAGCAGATTACAGATATTTTTGCAGAATGCAGCATTGATTACAACAAAAACTCGCAATTAACCCAGGACTTCTTTGCGATGGTGCAAAACAAATTTCATTTTGCTATTGCTGGTCTTACTGCCGCAGAAATAATATATTCCAAAGCAGATAAAAGTAAAGAAAACATGGGGTTGACTACCTGGAAAAACTCTCCAGACGGGCGTATTTTAAAGTCTGATGTTACCATTGCAAAAAATTATTTATCCGAAAAAGAAATTAGACGTTTGGAAAGAGCCGTTACAGGGTATTTTGATTATATCGAAGATTTAATCGAACAGGAAAATACATTTACAATGGAAGAATTTGCGAAAAGCGTAAATGAATTTTTGTCGTTTCGCAAATTTAAAATCTTATCCGATAAAGGTAAAATCTCAAAAGAAAAAGCAGACGAAAAAGCCGAATCCGAATATGACGAATTTAATAAAACCCAAAAAATTGTTTCTGACTTTGATAAGGAAGTCAAAAAAATGCTGGAAAATAAAATCCGCGTTTAATCAGCGTCAATCCGCAGACAATAAAAACAACTTTTACTATTTTCTCAAATCTCCACATCATCGACGCTGTTCATATGAATACCGATTTTTTTGTCTTCGCAAATAATGTGATTGAGCAGCCATTTGATAACGATTTTTTTAATATCAGCACATAACTCTATTGAACAGCCTTTTTCGTTAAATCGTTTTACAAGATCGATTACGGTAATTTTAAAATCGTCGTGCATTTTTTTATGTTTTGAATATTCTGGATAATTACATTTTATTTGCAAGGATTCTTCGTCGTCAAAATGCTGGACTGCATAATTAACAAGAAAATCGAGAATTTCTTTTACTTTTTTTATATCAGAGCCGTTATCACAGGAGCATATAAGGTTATTTACATGTTCAAATAATTGTCGATGCTGTGCATCTACCTCGTCATTACCAATCAGATAACCGTTATCCCATTTTATACAATCGTCATTATGCGTGTTTTCCATAACTTTCTCCTTATGATACTTTAAATCGTATAACATATTTATAGATTTATCAAGTAAATTATTTAAAGATTGTTATTCTGCAGCCTTAAAATTATACACAGGTTTTATAATCTTTAATATTTTTGCTGTAGGTTCAATATTAATAACTATTTCATTCATTTTTTTATACGCAAATGGACTTTCGTCTAATGTTTTTTTATTAACTGATGTTGAATATATTCCTTCCATCGATTTTTTGTAATCTTCCATACTTAGCGTTGCAAAAGCTTTATTTCTGCTCATAATTCTTCCTGCGCCGTGAGGAGCTGAATAATTCCAGTCGGGGTTGCCCAATCCTTCGCAGATTATACTGCCGTCACGCATATTAATCGGAATAATTAGTTTTTCTCCCATTTTAGCGGAGACAGCGCCTTTTCGCAAAATCATTTCGTCTGTGTCGATGTAATTATGAATCGTGGAAAATTGCTCATGAGCGTTATTATCTGGGATATCCAGTCCTTTTTTAATTACATCTAACATTGCTTTGCGGTTAACAAGAGCAAAATGCTGGGTGATTTTCATATCATTTATATAATTTTCAAATAGTTCACCGCTAACATACGCTAGATCTTTTGGAATATCAAATATATCTTTCGTTTTTAATTGATTACACGCTTCTTTCTGGTAATACTCCGCAATTTCTTTGCCCAAATGGCGGCTGCCGGAATGCACAACGATATACAAATTGTTTTCATCATCACGATTAACTTCAATAAAATGGTTTCCACCGCCAAGTGTTCCAATACTTCTTCTGGCGCGATCCAGTTTAAAAGAAGGACATCTAATTTTGTCCAATGACACTTGCTCTACATATTCATGCGACGTATCTCTTACTTTCATTCCGCTAGGGATTTGCGAATAAATTAATTTATCTAAAATCGCAGGATCAAACTTTTTTGATATTTTATCATCAGATGGAATAATAAGAGTTTCCATTCCGCAGCCAATATCAACGCCGACAAGGTTTGGAACAATCTTGTCTTTTATTGTCATCGTTGTTCCAATCGTACAGCCTGCTCCCGCATGAACATCGGGCATCAGCCTGATTTGGCTGCCTGATGTAAAACTCTGATCGCATAACTGTTCGATTTGTTCTCGTGATAATTCATCCAACGAATCTGTAAAAACTTTTGCGGTATTATATTTACCTTTTATTTCCAGCATATTTAAATCACTTTTAATAATCCCAATAAAATTCCGATAATAGCTCCTATAGCTACATATATAACCGGATGTCCTTTAAATTTATAAATAATCAAAAATAATATAATAAAAATAATACTTTCTTTTATTTTAATGGAGTTGTACCAAACGGGAGCGTCTTTCATATAAAGAGCGATTTTTAAAGCGCCAAAACCTGCCGCTGCAAGAAGTCCTGCCGAAGCGGGGCGAAGCCCGGAAAAAACAGATAACACAATTTTATTTTCCTTAAAACTTTTTAATACAATTGATAAAGAAATAATTACAACGATGGCAGGACTTATAAGGCCAAAAACGGCGATGAAACTTCCAGGTATACCTGCCGCCTGATAACCAGTTTGAGCTGCCATATTAACGCCGATCGCACCAGGCGCGGATTGAGCAATCGCCAAAAAGTTTCCAATCATTTCATAATCAAGCCATTCGTACTTGTCAGCCATTTCAAAAAGAAAAGGAATTGTCGCAAGACCTCCTCCTACGGCAAATAAACCTATTTTAAAAAACTCAAGGTATAAAACAATCAGGTTCATTTTTCATTCTCCTGATCGGGCACGCTTTCTTCATTATTTTTTTCATTGTTAGGTAAAACAGGCGCGGATTTAGAACTTGAAGGCGGACGAAAAAAAAGAAATCCCGCAAGAGCGCTGCCCAAAATTAAAAAAACAGGAGAAAAACTAAACACTGCCGACAGAATAAAAACGCAAATAATTATAATTACAGATTTATAATTTTGAATAACGCCTTTTTGCAGTTTAATTAAAGTATCAAAAATTAAAGCGCAAACGGCAATTCTTATTCCAACAAAAGCGTGACGTACAATTTCGTAATCCGCAAATTGTTTTATAAAAACCGAGATGATTATCATAAGCGTTACACCGGGTAGTATAAGTCCAATCGTTGCGATAATTCCGCCTAAAAAACCCAAACGTTTATAACCGACAAAGGTCGCGACATTAACGGCGATAATACCCGGCGTAATTTGAGCGATGGCAAAATAATCCATCACTTCTTCCATCGTAATCCAGTTTCGTTTATTTATTAATTCACGCTGCAAAACGGGCATCATGGCATAACCGCCGCCAAAAATTGACGATCCTATAATAATAAAAGCCCAAAATAATTCTAAAAGCGCTTTAATCATATTATTGCGGATTCTGACTCATTAAACTAAATTCTTTTATAAATTTTTCCGACTCATTATCGTTTTTTACCGCGCGAATAACATCTGCAAGATTTTCGCAGTACATATCAATAATTGTTTTACCTAGTTCTGGTGTAGCGGGACTTGGATCTCCCGCGAAATGATATGGAAACTCTGAATACCAGTTAAAACCCGAAAAAACTCCTTTTTCTCTTAACTCGGCAAGGCGGCCCAAACTAGCGCTTTCACTTACATCCTGAGCTTTCATGTCAACTAAATCAGGACGCAGATGCATAATTGCCGCTGTTTCCGAAAGACCTGCATGATAACCTAAATCATTTGTTTTTGTTAAATCAAAAATATTTTTTTTCTGTTCATCATTTAATTGAGGA
>Ga0123356_10004393_pt1 | contig 14570 bp, 10 predicted proteins | sample TergutEmb28metaG_2_FD_92546 | JGI IMG/M metagenome (GOLD analysis project Ga0123356, IMG submission 92546) | Embiratermes neotenicus P3 segment gut microbial communities from Petit-Saut dam, French Guiana - Emb289 P3 | ecosystem: Host-associated > Arthropoda: Insects > Digestive system > Gut ...
CTGCAGGTGTATATGAATTTACTGTCAAATGCCGTAAAGTTTACCGATGAGGGAGGCAATGTCGATATTTCAACGAAGCTCATAGAGGCGGACGGCGAAACAATAATAATGGCAACCACCGTTACTGATGACGGCATAGGCATTTCGGCTGAAAATCAGTCAAAACTGTTCACAAGTTTTACACAGGCCGACAACGGTATCTCGCGCCGGTTCGGCGGCACAGGCCTCGGACTTGCGATCGCGAGCAATATTACAAAGCTGCAAGGCGGCGGCATTACATTTAAAAGCGAACCTGGCAAAGGCTCTGCGTTTACGGCGACCATCACTCAGAAAATCGCCTCTCAGCAGGAAGAAAAACAGTCGGAAGAAACTAAAATTTATAGAACGGCGGATTTTTCCGACAAAACAATACTTATCGCGGAAGATATCGATATTAACCAAATCGTCATAGAGAGTATTCTTGAAGATACGGGTGTAAAAATCATCTTTGCCGACAACGGTTTGATTGCCGTTGAAATGGCGGCGAAAACAGAATTCGATTTGATTTTCATGGACATACATATGCCCGAAATGGACGGATACGAAGCGACAAGGCAGATACGGGCAGCGGGTTCGAGAGTCCCGATAATCGCAATGACGGCGAATGTGTTCCGTGAGGACGTGGAGAAGTGCCTCGAAGCGGGAATGGACGCGCACGTCGGAAAGCCGATCGAGCGCGAGGCGGTTATCAAGATAATGAAAGAGTACATGTTTTAAAACGATCCGCGAAAAAAGACGCTTAACGGATTGCTCTGGCAAGCGTCTTACTCGTCTTTACCAATGCTTTCGTATATCAATCCCCTCTATAGTCCCTAACTGAACGCCCGAACCCGGCCATGATCATGCTATAGCCCCTCCTGCTTTTTCAAGCGCATCATAGATCCCTTCATAGAAATAGAATTCACCCCTGTGTTCTTCAGAAAAAGTTCTATTATCGTAAACAAGAAGCGTCTGATCCAGCCTTGCCCATCCCGAATCAGGGTAGATGTAGCCCCAGTACTTACCGTTGAATAGACATGAATATTGAACAAAGACGATATCGCCGTTATATAACACGACGTCATCGCGCCGGTCACCATGTATAGATAGTCCTAGCCTCCTTCGATCATAAGTTGATTATTAAGTTTGTTTTAACTTTAGGGTGTTAAATAAAAAGTAATTATACTAACTCGCACCGTTAAGATTTGTAAGATTACTGTAAGATTGGAGTGATACTTTTTTGCGGGATGAAAAGTATATGGATATAAAAATATTGGTCGTTGAAGACGATCAGCACATTCGTGATATTGTTGGGACATATTTACTTAGCGCGGGTTATCAGGTTGATACATGCGAAGATGGCGATGTGGCTTTGGGCAAGTTATATGACAATCTGTACCAGCTTGTTATTTTTGATATCATGCTGCCAGGTATTAACGGCCATGAGTTACTGAAAGAATTTAGAAAACTGCACGATACACCCGTTCTCATTATGACAGCCTTAGACGATGACAGAAATGAATTACAAGCGTTTAACAATGAAGCCGACGACTATGTCTCAAAACCGTTCACAATAGAAATTTTATTAAAGCGGGTAGAAGCACTGCTTCGGAGAAGCGGAGTATTAAAAAAGGAAGTAAGTCTGGGGAAACTGACGATGTATCCTGAATCCTGCAAAGCCGAATATGACAACGTCGATATAGGGCTTACGTTAAAAGAATTCGACATTTTGTTTCTTTTACTTCAGAACAAGGGGCGAACGTTATCGTATGAAGGAATCCTTACGAAAATCTGGGGCTATGACTTCGATGGTAGCGAGGGGATCGTTCACGTAAATATAAAAAGGCTGAGAGACAAATTGCCTGCAGATATTATCAAGACCGTAAAAAGCGTAGGTTATTTTTTACAGGAGGAGCAGGATGAAGAATAGGGTTTTCGGTATTTTCGCTAAAGTGTTTTCCTACACCATAATTATTCTCTTGATAATTATCTGCGTTGCAGCGGCTTTCTTTTCGAATCAGATTGCCGAAAGCCTGAACAGTATGGAACACCATCAGCTTATAAACATATTTGACCCACTCGTTTCAGAATTGTCAGGCAAGCAAGAAGACGAAATAGTACAAATTGCGGAGAACTTTCATCAAAAAAACTCATCGTTTGAATTTATACTAAAAACAATGGATGGCAAAATACTATACAAAACCGATAACGCGGATGTTATTTATACCGACGGATCCATTCATGGTATTCAGGGTGTTATGCCGGTGATTCCGATACAAAATATCGGCTGGGGAGAGCGAGGCAGTCGCGTTTCCCAGATTACTGAGCCGCTTCCAAACGGAGTTTCGATTATAATGGCAGGGACGTCCAATGGCCAGACTGTCTATAATGACTTTATAATAAGGACGATTATCGTTTTATTGATTCTGTTTGTGATCGGAGCGCTTTGCGCTGCATGGTTTGCTTACCGTTTTACCAAGCCCATAAAAACCCTTGCCTTAGATACAAGACGCATGGCTGGTTTGGAATTTGTACCGCCCCCTGTTGCCCGAAGGGATGAGATAGGGCAGCTTGCTAAGGATGTATATAAGATGTATGAGGAACTTAAAACTGAGATCGAGCGCGAACGTGAAATGGAAGAAAGCCAAAGATACTTCTTTTCGGCAGCTTCACATGAACTAAAAACCCCTATTTCGTCTGCTCTGATCCTTTTACAGGGAATGCGCGACAATATCGATGAATACAAAGACCATCCAAAGTATCTGCTTGAATGTATAAAGAAACTGAATATCCAAAGTAAAATGATTACGGAAATTTTGGAAATTGTAAGGTTAAGCGATGGAAGGATTATTCCAAATACTGAAGAAACAGAACTTTCCGGGTTGGTGGAGTCAGTTTTAAATTCGCATCAAACATTATCAGAGTCAAAGGAACTCACGATAAAAGCTGCTATTCCTGCCGATGTGTTCTGTGAGGCAGACGGCAAGATGCTTGATCGAGTTCTTTCCAATGTTTTATTAAACGCAATACAGAACACACCTGAAAGAGGTGAGATAGAAATATACCAAGAAGAACAAGACAACAAAACAATCCGCTTATCAGTTTTGAACATGGGCGAGAACATAGACGAAGAAGCTCTGGGGAGGGTTTTTGAGCCTTTCTACCGTGAGGATAAAGCGCGAAGCAGCGGACAGGGACGTAGCGGCCTTGGGCTTGCCATCGTTAAGAAAACCTTGGACTGTATGGAAATCCCTTTCGCACTTGAAAACACAAAAAACGCCGTTTGTTTTTGGATGGATCTCCCTGTAAAAAAAGTGAGTTTGTAAGATTGATGTAAGAATCGTCCGTTATCCTCCTGATTAGTTTAATACTATGAAGGAGGATTTATTATGAGGTCTAAAAAAAGAAAGCAGACAACTATTCTTTGTCTGTGTATGGTCATTATTTTGCTGTTCACAGCGGGATGTTCAGGAAAGAAAAGCGCAGACAACGATTCAAACAGTGTTAATAATGAAAGCAAACCCGGTCGTTTTATAGAGTATGACATAAGTCCTCCTATAGACAGCGAATTTCTTACATTTTTAATAGAAGGAAATAATATAGTCTGCTTTGATCGCAGTCTTGAGACCCGCTGTGACAGCACGGACGGTGGCGCGACATGGCGTAAAACAGAAGGCCCGGGCGCAGGCAGCGATCATTTAAAGAATATGGAGAGCATGACTGTCGCACCCGACGGTAGTATATTCGTATATATCAAAGGCGAGGGAGTTTTTAAGATCTTGCCTGATGGAAGCGAAGAAAAGGTTCCGATAAAAGAGCTTGACGATGTTATATCGAACGGGGAGAATCTGATGCTTACGAGACTTCAGGCTTTATCAACGGATCGTATTCTTCTGTCCTGGATGGCGGGTGGTAACTTCTCGGTACAGAGGTTTGTACCGGGAGAAAACGAAGGAATCGATGAGGAAACGTCCGAAACGGTTATGGGTTCCGGCAGCGGAAGTGAGCCAAATACCGGCAGTAATGACGCAGGTACAACGGACGGCAGCCCTGCGACGAAAAACCCGGGAGGACGTGTTTCAGGTTCCTCCCCGGGCGGCGGAAGTGGGAATAACAAGTCAAATGTTGGCGTAGGCCCGGGGGATTTTAAATCCTACCTCTATACAGTAGACGGAAGCCTTGTCGCGGATTTTTCAAGCTTCAGCATCGGGGGTGCTGCTTCGGACGGCTCTTTATTCTATATAACAGACAGCCAGAGCTGGCAAGTCCTCACTTACAATCTTAGTGATGGGAAGCGTACAAACGCTGCTGCCAGATCAATGCCTTCATCGTCCGGAGATGGGCCGGGGGGCGTCGCCTTTTTCGGGCCGGGCGGCGGGGAAACAATAGCTATTGACGAGAAAGGCGCAGTATATCTCATGTCTGGAAGCGATCTTCTGAAAGTCGAAATAGACGGGCAGAGCGGCATTTTACTGCCGGGGGCGAATTACTCTATCGGCACACCCAGGATGAATGTGAGTTCTATTATTCCTTTAAGTGACGGATCGCTTGTCGTGGGTTTGCATTCTATGGAGAATAGCAAACTGTATAAGTATGTATGGGACGAAAAGGCCTCCGAAGCTTCAGAAAAAACGCTGAATGTTTGGTCTCTTGAGGACAGCGGGTTTGTGAGAGCTGTCATTTCGTCTTTCAGGAGTGCTCATCCCGAAGTGACAATAAATTATGAAGTAGCGCTTACCGATGAAGCAGGCGTTACTGCAAACGACGCTATAAAGAGCCTGAACACGAGGATGCTCAGCGGCTCAGCTCCCGACGTTATCATCTTGGATGGATGCCCGGCAGAAAGCTACGCTTCGAAGGGTTTTCTGCTTGATCTCATGCCACTGATCGAAACTGGCAGTATATTTAACAACATCCTCACCGCTTTTGAAAATAACGGAAGCCTTTGGTATGTTCCGGGGGCATTAGAATTCCCGGTCCTGCTGGGACAAAAGGATAAACTTAGCGACGTAAATTCGCTGGAAGCATTGACGAATGTTGTGATTTCCGGCAACGGCCGCCCGGAAGGGGGGCGGAGACCCGGACCGGGCGGAGGCCTGTCGAGTCTGCCCGAGTCCGAAAGGCCCGCACTATATTTCTCGGAACTGCGCGACATTTTTGACCCTATATGGTATTCGAGCGCTATGGAGGTTGTGCGTAACGGCAGCCTGAACATGGCCGCGCTGGAAAAGATGCTCAGAGCGTTGGAAGTTGTCAGCGATAAATATGAGCTTTGTGCAGAAAGAAATGATGAAGGCGGCCACATGACAGCTATGTTTTCCGACGGAAGCGGGGCGATGCGCGTGCCTGAATCTGCAATATGGTATTCGTCCGAGTGTGCAAACTACAGCGCGTTTACGGTCAGCTCGTTGATTTTGCTCGCGCTTCAATCGGAACGCCCCGGTAGTGCTTTTGCGGCGTTCCCCGGCCTAACGGCGGATTCATTTCTGCCTTCAGTCCTCGCTGGCATTTCCGCCGATACGAAAGCACAGGATCTCGCGGCGGAATTCATACAGACTATGTTCAGTTTTGAAGTGCAGAGCGTGGGATATGGTGACTCAGGCCTGCCAGTAACAAATGAAGGGCTGGAAGGGCAGATAAACACATACAATGAGCGCTTAAAGGAAAGGGGCGGCGAAGAAAGCATATTGGGGCTTGACATTGTTTCGGTGATTCAGGGACTGAAAGAACCGGTACTTACGGATGAAGTGCTTACAAATGCTATTTGGACCGAAGCAGAACGCCTTTGCAAAGGAGAAATTGGTATAGAAAAAGCGCTAAAAAACATAGAACAGAATGTTAAAAACTATTTGGCAGAACGGGCATAGCGCTTTGACGAAAATGGCCGGGGGGCGAGGCGACATCAAGGCCGCCATCGCCTTCCTCGCGCCGAGTTTCGCGGGTCTTATGATATTCTTCCTAATACCGTTTGCAGACACAGTCAGGCGGAGTTTTCTCGACGCAAGGGGCGTGGGATTTACAGGATTTTCAGCTTATTCCTCTGTGCTGAACAATGAAGCGTTTCAGCTTGCGGCATGGAACACGGCAAGATTTCTTGCTATTTGTATTCCTCTGCTTTTAGGATTCAGTCTTGCTTTGGCTCTGATGATCCGGATAATCCGGCCTCGAGGGCGTATTCTGAAAACGGGATTCCTTTTGCCTATGGCAATCCCTGTCGCAAGCATTGTCTTGCTCTGGGAAGTGCTTTTTAACCAAAACGGCCTTCTTAATTCATGGCTTATATCATTAGGCGCGATACCGGTGGATTTCATGGGGACGTCTGCTGCCTTTTGGGTTCTGGTCCTGACTTATCTTTGGAAGAATTGCGGATACGACATGATACTCTGGCTTACAGGTCTGGACAGTATTCCTGGAAGTATTTATGAAGCCGCTCGGGTAGATGGGGCGAATACCTTTCAATGTTTTCTGTATATCACTTTGCCGGGTATCATTCCTACTTTGGGGTTGGTAGCGATTTTGTCTTTGTTGAACGGATTTAAAGTTTTTCGTGAGGCATATTTGGTCGCGGGCCCTTATCCGGATGATTCGATTTATCAACTCCAGCATTTGTTTAATAACTGGTTCGCGAATATGGATATAACAAGGCTTTGCGCTGCGGCTGTATTGCTTTGTGTAGTTCTTTTGGCCGTTATCCTTGTAATACAGAAATATCTTCATAGCACGGAGTATTAGCGACGAAAATGAGATTGAGGGTAATATGTTTTATCGCGCTGTTCGTTTTAGTTCTGCCTGTGGTCTGGGTACTCTGGTTTATGGTTCAGGGGACACTCATGCCGCTTGACGAGCTTAACGCTACGGTAGGTCCTGCTCTGACAGGTGAAGATAGGATGGCGCGATGGACATTGTTGCCAAGCTGGCCGACAATACAGCCGCTGGCTGAGCTTCTATTGGACACGCCACAATTCTTCGTGATGTTTTGGAATAGTGTAAAGATAGCCCTTCCGGCTGTTCTTGGGCAATTCCTGTTCGGCGCACCGGCAGCCTGGGCGCTTTCGCGTATGCGTTTTCGCGGGAGAAAAACCTTGTTTACTCTGTATATCTGTCTCATGCTCATGCCTTTTCAGGTAACAATGGTGCCAAACTTTCTCGTAATGGACAGCCTCGGACTGCTCGACAGGCTATGGGCCGTCATTCTGCCATATGCCTTTTCCGCTTTTCCTGTATTCATTATGGTGAAAAGTTTCGATGCAGTGCCGCGTGCTATGCTTGAAGCAGCTGCGATCGACGGTGCGGGTTATTGGCGAACATTTTTGAGTATAGGGCTTCCGCTCGGATTGCCGGGAATTCTAGCCGCGCTACTTTTAGGTTTCCTGGAATGCTGGAGTACAATCGAGCAGCCTATCGTTTTTCTAAGAGATCCGGCGAATTGGCCGCTTTCCCTCTATCTGCCGCAAATAGTTTCGGAAAAACTGGGTTTGGCTATGTCGGCCTCACTTCTTATGCTCATGCCTGCTATCCTTGTTTTTCTTATCGGGCAAAAGTATCTGGAACTTGGCATTCAAGCAGAAGGTGTAAAGGAGTAGTGTATGAAAAACACGATCAACCTTTTTAAGTTTTTAGCAGTCATAATCGTGCTTACATTCGTTGCTCGCGGGACTTCCGCGGCGACGCTTCCGAGAGTAACATTGACATCGCCGCAAGCCGCGGAAATCATGGTATCAATTTCAGGAAACGCTACTGTGATAAGCGCCGGACAGGCGGATATAGATGCACCGGAAGGATTAATCGTTAAAGAAATGCTTGTCGGCATTGGGCAAAAGATTTCTTATGGAGATCCGGTCGTTAAATTTGATTTGTCGGATGTGCAGGATATGCTGACGAGAGAAATCGCCGAGTTGGACAGTAAATATCTAAGACTGGAAAAGTTTACGAGAGATGAAGCTACCGACAATTCGTCCGTAGAAACTGCGCAGCGAAATCTTAACAGAGCGCAGTCGGATTTCAACGAGGCAAAAATCAGAGTAGACTCGCTTCCGAGCGTCAGTTCAGCATCACAATCGCTCCAGACAGCCGAAGCTAACGTTCAGCAAGCGCAACAAGCCTATGACAATCTGCCAGTCGGGGCATCAGACGAGGATATAGCTTCGGCGGGCCAAGCATTGGCCGACGCAAAAGCGGCGCTTGCGCAAGCTCAGGAAACCCTCACTGCTGCGCAGAAAGCGGAAAACGATCTTAAACTCGCTGGCGAAAGAGTTGAGGACGCCTCAGCCGCTTTGAGAAAGGCTGAGTCAGATTACACGAGAGCATTGCAGCAGGCAAATGATACTTCAAGGCAGAACAGTATAGATGCATCGGTTCTAAGGCTTGATATTGCAAAGCAGGAATCGAAGATCGCTAATTTAAAAACACTTGTTGTCACAGATGGGATATTGCTAGCGACAGAGGAAGGTATTGTTTCATTCGCTTTCGACGCGGGACGAAAGACAGACGGTAGCGCCGTTGTAAAGGTTATGGACTATTATGCTGGGTCAAAAGCGGAGATGATAATAAACGCTAACGATGCTATAAAACTCTCTGTTAGAGACGAGTGCCGTGTAACGTATGGAAGCGGGATGTATTACAGGCCTGAGTCGACTGCCGTTGTCTTCGCTATCGCCTCTCCGGACGATCGCGACATGGTAAAAATAACATTGCTCTTGCCTGATGGAGAATGGACGAGAGGGCAGGCGCTCGATGCTCAAATTATTATCAGTCGTGCAAACTACGGAACCTGCGTACCGCTGTCCTCGTTGCATTCGGATAGCAACGGATATTTTGTCTATACGGTTTTAGAAAAAAGTACTGTACTCGGGATCGAAAATATTGTCGGACGGATCCCGGTAAATCTTATTGCGAGGGATGATACAAACGCAGCGATTGAAGGTCCGCTTGGCAGAGGCGATTATGTTGTCATCGGCAGCAGTAAAAATATTGCAGAAGGAAGCCGTGTCAGGGTGGAGTAAAGTGAAGGCACAAAACACAATTCAATCGATACAAAGAAATCTGCCGGTTATTATTCTATGTTTGATTCTTTTCATATTGATGATGTTTTTGTATAAAAACACGATAATGATCGGGCGTATGCTTCCGGACTTTTCGCTTCGATACGATAACGAAATCACAGGTGACACGGCAAAAGAGTCAAGGCTTTATTCAATAGATTCTGATGAAGAAGACAGCTTCTGGCCCACTTTCTGGCGGGAAGATACATATATAGCGGAAAGCGATACCGGCAACGCCCCGTGTACCGCTATTTCTTTCAGCGGCGACGGGGCGCTTGTCTGGAACGCGGATTTTTTACGGGGAGTGATGCCGGGAGTAACGGATAATGTCGGTTGCGCACTTTCCGACGAGCTGGCCTTATCTCTTTATGGCAGTATGGACATTGTCGGTATGGAAGTGGAAATAAATGACGACAGATGGATCATCAGGGGAGTATTTAACGAAAGTCAGCCGTTGGCGCTGCTCTCTGTCGGTGACGAAACCCGGTCTGTCTCCTGGCAGGCTGTGGAACTCGGTGAAGGCCCTGAAGATGCGAATAAAAACACAGCGGAAAACTTCAGTATTTCTTCCGGCCTTGGCCGTCCGTCAGTTGTTTTCGCGGGAGAAAGCTTTGTTATTTTATCTAACCTAACCTGCTTTGCGGCAGTCATTATTCTTGCAGGTTTCGTAATTATACGCTTGCTTAGGCTGCTACAGGATCGTGTTCGTGGATTTGTGATTTTTGGCATTTGTATCGCAGTCGCGTTTATGCTTCCGGCGATTTTGCGACTTTTGCCCGGTTGGATCATTCCCGATATGTGGAGCGATTTCTCACACTGGACGTCACTTTACGCGCAATACAACAACGACCTTCGGGACTTACTTGGGAACGCGCCGTTTCTTCGTGATGTTGAAGGGAAGTTGCTACTCTTCAGACAAGGGGTGCTCCTTTTTGCTTCTACTGTTTGTGCGGTATCAGTATGTTTTATGTATGGGAGGAAGAGTAATGGCGAGCATAACGCTTAAGAACATTTCAAAGATATACACAGGTGGCGTCAAGGCTGTAGATGATTTCAATCTTAATATAGATGACAAACAGTTTGTTGTGCTTGTGGGGCCGTCTGGCTGCGGGAAGTCTACTACATTAAGGATGATAGCCGGACTCGAAGAAATTACAGAGGGAGAACTATTTATAGCTGATAAGTTGATAAATAATGTTGCCCCTAAGGACAGGGATATTGCTATGGTTTTTCAAAACTACGCCCTTTATCCGCATATGACAGTATTTGAAAACCTATCTTTTGGGCTTCGTATGCGAAAAACACCAAAGGATGTAATAGAGCGGCTTGTCAGGGAGGCCGCTGATAAGCTCGATATCAGCAAACTTTTGGATCGAAAACCAAAAGCGTTGTCAGGCGGCGAAAAACAGCGTGTAGCCCTCGGACGCGCTATGGTACGTAAGCCGGCAGCTTTTCTGTTAGACGAACCGCTTTCAAATCTGGACGCAAAACTACGGCATGCTATGCGTATGGAACTAACTAAACTTCATCGCGACCTTGCCGCGACTTTCGTTTATGTTACGCACGACCAGACAGAGGCGATGACAATGGGGGATCTCATCGTTGTTATGAAAGATGGGCGTATACAACAAGCCGCCAAACCGCAAACTCTATATGATTACCCTGCCAATATTTTTGTGGCCGGGTTTATCGGCAATCCTCAAATGAATTTTTTTGAAAGCAGTGTGATACCTGAAGAAATCACGAGAGTCAATACTTTAAAAATATTTAAATTGGGTATACGTCCGGAAGATATCCATGTCAATGATGCTTTTTTCGAAACACGCAAAGGAGTAGCTTTGTCAGCATTAGTTGAGGTTGTTGAGCCTTTAGGTAACGAAATACTTCTGTATCTTAATTATGCCGGGAATCAACTTGTAGCTCGAGTGAATCCCGGAGGCAGATATTTGCCAGGGACAGAAATAAGTTTTGTCATTGATAATAATAAACTTCACTTTTTTGACATAAAAACAGAAGAAGCGCTGAATTATTTGTAACTTTTTTATTTCTATACGAAAATCTGCGCATAAAAATAGCCGAAAAACATTGAAAAATGTCCGAGAACCATCATCCTAAAATAGTTCTCGGACATCCTATGGAGAGACTGTCCGAAAAGTACACCCCTTTTTTCACAATTACGAGCATAGGAGAACCAGCTGACAATCGCGCCATTGTTTTTTAGCAAAAATTTCAAGTTGGCGGGCAAAGCCCTGCGTCGATACCAGCTAAATATCTCGGTTTTCATGGTTTTTCGGCTTTTTTCGCTATTGCCATGGAAGTGATGTTTTTGCTGAATGAGCTAAAGCCGGATTTTCGTACTATCTCGGATTTCAGAAAGGAAAACCCGGAACCTATCAGGGAAGTCTTCCGGGAGTTCGTGAAATTTTGCGATGAGTTTGGCCTATACAAGAAAGAGCTTATCGCAATAGACGGCACAAAGATCCGGGCGCAGAACGCTAATGACAGATGCTACAACAAAGACATACTGTTGAGCAAACTTGAGCGAATTGACAAACATATTGAAGAATACATCAGCGCCTTGAAAAAGAACGATGAATCAGGGGAAGACGACGACGATGAAGATGAGCGAAGGCCCGGTCTTGAAGATAACAAGGCCGGGCTAAAGACTTTATTGGAAAGAAAAGAAAAATATGTGGGCTATTTAGCTCATTTAAATAGCAGCAAAGATACGCAGATCCTGGAGACAGACCCCGATGCGCATCGTATGCACACGAGGAACGGGTTCCATTGCTGTTACAACGTACAGGTTGCGACAGACTCAGGCTCGCATTTAATTTGTGAATATGATGTCACAGGCCAAGCCAATGATATGGGTCAGCTCTCGAGTATAGCGAAACAGACGAAAGAAACCCTGGTGGCAGATGTCCTTGAAGTCTGTGCCGATAATGGCTACGACAGCAATAAAGACATTCTTGACGCCGTCATGCATGGCATAATGCCAAACGTATCTATGCAAGAGGACAAGACAGAACGCGTATACAACCTGGATTATAAGTATGCAAACATCACGGACGCCGTAAAGAATTCCACAAAGCCGGAAGATATCAGTAAATGCCTGCACGCAGGCGTGCTGCCTACATGTTTCGAAGGCAGGAATATTTCGGTGGAGATACAGAAGCTTTCAGTGGCGGCGTGCTTCACGCGAGTTGATGACAGGACGGTTATTTGCCCGATGGGGAAAAAGCTTTGGAAAATGAAAAGGCGATATGATCGATATACAATTTTCAAAAGCCGTGAAGCCTGCCGCAGTTGCAATAACCGATGCACTTCCTCGGCGAACCCTAAGGAAGTATCCTTTGTTGACGGCGCTAAATATGTGCCGGTGCAGATGTACGGGAATAAAAACAAGATCAGGAATCTCCTTCCGCCCGATGCTGTAGTCCACTATAACAGCCGCTCGCTTTATCGAAAGTGGGCATCGGGGAAAGTGGTTGTCAAAGTGGTTTGTGATTACGCCAAAATACATACAAGGATGTGTACCGCCGAGCACCCTTTCGGTTCTGTCAAGTGGTACGGCGACGCCGGTTACGTTCTCTGTCGCGGAAAACTAAAAGCTTCGGCTGAAATCGGCCTGTCGTTTCTGGGGTACAACATGAAAAGAGCGATAAAGATGGTAGGGGCTGAGAAAATGTTGATTATGTTGGGGGAGTAAGCCCCCGTTTTTCTTTTTTGATGCTAATCCTTTGCTGCCGGATGCGCCAAACACCTTAAGATATAGCGAAAACCGTTGAAAATCAACAGTTTTCAGACAGTGTGTGGAGCTACCCGGGGGAATCGAACCCCCCACCTGCTGATTACGAATCCACCTTCGGGCGTGCTATCTATTGTTGCTTCGTTTATATAGTATCATATAGTCTTGCAATTTCAACGTTCTTATCACATCCGGTGTCATCCTGTACCGCGGTTTCTGACAAAATAGCAGGTAAATAGCAGGTATAATCCTACTGACTAAGAATCAGCAGGTCGCTTGCTTTTTAAAGCATTTGCGAGCTAACGTGTTGGAATTCCAACGATTTTGAAATAACGAAGGCGCTTTACAGGGATGAAGTTAATCTATAAGTATTTAACCGTCGCCGAATTTAATAAACGGCGTTTTTTTATTTTGGAGGTTGTCATGAATAACAATAAACATATTCAAGTACAGAAAATAAAATAGCCAAGTTTTTATTAACACAAATAATCAATTACAGCGAAAAAAAGGATTGCGTTAGTAGTGAATCGAAACATAATCTTAATACAACTTAACAAAGATTTTATACTAATCGATTATGTATTTTACATTCATCATCTATATCTATACTTAGTTGATGATACTTATCAGATTGTGAACAGATGAATGTAAAAGATAAAGAAAGGGTATTCACAAATGGGAAAAACTATTACAAAAACAGACGAAAAAAAGCAGCAATCCTATCTCGTTGATCATTCCTGGTTCAATGAACCATATGAAGCGGCAATGCATCTTTCAGAGGAGATGTCGGATCTGATTCTCAAGCCGAATTTTACAAGAGCGTATCCGGTCTCAGCACGAGATTTCTTAGAGGATTGTTCTCATCAGCAGAATTGTTATATGCCGCATACATATTTCGATTTCATGAGCCTTATCGGCGGGTTCGATTGCGGAAGCGTATATCTTAATACTGAAAACTTTGAAACATACGGAGTCCAACAATTCATTTCTGCCACCTGTCATGACGGTGATCAGGTTCAATCGAATAGAGACATGAATGAAAATGGATCATTGAAGATACTGCTTGGGGGGTGCGACCATGGGCTATATGTTTTCGACACCGAAACTGATTCATATTTTCTTGAAGGTTATGGCAAAAAAACACCTTTTGTTAACTGTGTGGCAATGCTTCTTCACGCTATATATCGGGCCAGTGCCAATATAGGTCTGGAGCATAAGGTGCTACAAAATGAATATTATAGCTGATCTACATACACACACTATTGCAAGCGGACATGCGTACAGCACGCTTATGGAAAACATAGGCTACGCAAAAGGGAACGGACTCCAAACTTTGGGGATCTCAGATCATGCCCCCGCGATGGATGACGCGCCTAATGAAACATATTTTGAAAATCTGAGAGTAATTGTTAAAGACTGGGGTGCACTTAAAGTATTGCATGGAGCGGAACTAAATATTATTAATGAATATGGCGATGTTGATCTATCTGATGAGATGTTGGACGAATTGGATTATACTGTGGCGAGCCTGCATTACCCCATATTGTCAAGAGGAAGACGGTCTCTTTGCACTGATGCCGCAATTTCAGCAATGAGTAATCCCTACGTCTGCATTCTCGGTCATCCTGATGATGACTATATGCCTCTTGATTACGAGGCGCTTACTTATGCCGCGAAACAATACCATGTTGCGCTTGAGGTAAACAATTCCTCTTTGTGTCCCGGATCATTTCGTAAAGGCGCGGCAGATAACTATTGCA
>Ga0123356_10004394_pt1 | contig 14569 bp, 11 predicted proteins | sample TergutEmb28metaG_2_FD_92546 | JGI IMG/M metagenome (GOLD analysis project Ga0123356, IMG submission 92546) | Embiratermes neotenicus P3 segment gut microbial communities from Petit-Saut dam, French Guiana - Emb289 P3 | ecosystem: Host-associated > Arthropoda: Insects > Digestive system > Gut ...
ACTTGTTTTTGGCATAGCAGCAGCTTTTATCGTAATTCCCGGAAACGGTGCCGACAGTAAAATCGAGGGCAAAAATGGCAAGGATCAAGTAATCGCAGAAGACCCCAGTGAGCCGGACGAAATACCAAACGCTGCAAGAATGCAAGTTGAGCTCTCACAAAATGGACGTAGTTTCATCCCAAACACGCAAACAATAGACAGTGTTGAAATTCTTAGCGAAGAAACGGTAGATGAAGACGAACCTTGGGTGTATCATGTAACTGTTTTGGTCAATTCAAGTGATGATGAACTTGCTTATGTGAAATACGGCATCATGACATATCAGCAAAATGAAGAAAGTGAATGGGTACTGACAAACATAGCTGCTGACAGGGTTGAACGTTGGACTATTTTACCAGTGGTAGGAGCGAAAGAGTCTCTCATTGAATCCACAGCACGCGAAGCGCTCTATTGGCAATCTGTAACGATCGATGATGATGAGTGGAGGATAGATGAAAGCACCGTCGAAAGCATCACAATCAGCAGCCAAAAAACAGACTTAGAAAATCTAAAAGATACAGTTATCGTAACTGTAGAGTTAGGCTCAGAAGCAAGAACTGCACAAGGACAAATCGAACTTGAGTTTGTGTTTGACAATGCTTGGATACTCAGCAGTCACAGAGGGTATGCTCCCTTTGAAAGCGAGTACAGACCCGCTGCGATGTTTGAACTGACAAATGAGCATTTACTGGATGAACTCGTCAGAAATGATGCAACTGTATTACGTGAAATGACATGGTCAGGACAGAAAATCACAATGGCGCGTGATGAAATTTCCGGCTTGGCAATACCTGATTATGAGTCAAGTAACAAAGGTGCAAACAGGGTATATAATTTCTCGTTTGACCTCGACAAAGACATCGTAATGTTTGCGGTTGATGCAAAGGTTTCATACTCTTATGACAGCATGAGCGGCTGGGTATTGGGAGATTTCACGTTTACTGCTGAAGTGAAGTCTAATACTCTTGAGGGTACTAGCTGGTCAGGTATGACCTTGCCGTGGTCTCCGGAGAGAAATCAAAGACTTATAATCATGGAAATCCTTGAAGTTGCGGCTGATGGTGCAGTAAGAGTGAGGATAAGTGCAACGGAAAGAACTGCTGTTTCTACATTGCTCGGGTTTATAAATTTTAGCGACTTATCTATAACCCTCACCTTTGAAGAGTGGAACATTGAGCCTGATGTCAATAGAAATCTTAAGGATCGCTACTCAGTTCAAATTGTTAAGGGGCACATACTAATAGAAGAATCTCAGATTTACTCGCCACGAAATTTTAACTACAGAGGTGTTCGTGTCACTTTAACAGATGATGCAGTGGTTACAATGCCTGCTCCCGAGACAGCAGAACCAAATGATGAATCAAACGATGACGATTAAGTAGAAAGCATGTAATGGAGGAATCAAAATGGCAATGACTGAGCATGACATCAATCTGGTCGCTTCGGCGAAAAACGGCGACACGCGAGCGTTTGAGGAGCTGTATGATCGGTATTACGGTAAGATCTTTGCTTTGGCGCGTATGACGGTTAAGAATGAGGCGGATGCTGAGGATATACTTCAACAAGCGTTTTTAAGCGCTTGGCGTAATATGCATACCCTCACAAGTCCGGAGGCGTTCAGTACATGGCTTCAAAAAATAACACTCAACCAGTGCTATAGTTTACTGCGCAAGAAGAACATAAAGATCCTGATGGATGCGGAAAGCGAAACAGAGGATTTTTCTGAAGATGAATCGGATGAGTTTCTTCCTGCGGTTTATGCGGAGCGGGATGACCTGCGCTCACGGTTAGGAAAAATAATTGATAGCTTGAGTGAGGTGCAAAAACAGACCGTTGTCCTGCATTACTTCAATGAGCAAAAGGTTGAGGAAATCGCATATATCATGGAATGTAACGTAGGTACTGTGAAATCCAGACTGTTCTTAGCCCGTAAAGCAATACGTGCTGAGGTTGAAGAGGAAGAGCGCAAGAGCGGCGAGAAGTTCTACGGTGTTGCAGGTATACCAATGCTGTCGCTTGGAGAACTACTTACACAATTTGTCAACTCACAGGCACTTTCCGGCGAGATCTCTTCCGGCATACTTTCGTCATTGACTGAAACGATTTCCGGAGAAGCTGTGGGGAGCGGAGTCGCATCATCAGGAGCACCACCAGGAGTTTCATCTATAGAGCCGTTTACAGGCGCAGGTTCAGAGGCGATAACAACTGCCTCGGGTGCAAGTTCCACAGCAAGCGGCGCAACTGCAGCTGGCGGAGCTACAACTGCTGCTGGCGCTGCAAAGGGCTTCACGATAGCAGGGCTGTCGTTAAAAGTAAAAATAATCGCAGGTGTAATCATAGTAGTGCTCCTTGCCGGTGCGGCATTCGGTGCGGTTTTGCTTTTCGGTGATACAGGTGAACCTGAATCAATATATGAACCGACAATAATAGTAACTCCAACACCTGAACCAACGCCGACACCAACACCAACGCCAACACCGACACCAACGCCCGAGCCAGAACCCGAGCCGGAGCCCGAGCCTGAGCCAACAGAAGCAGATATAATCGGCACTTGGGTTGGAGATTATGATGATGTTATGGGATTAACCGGTGGACTTATGGACTCGTTTGATAGTTATGAACTGATAGAAACGATAGATATAGATGGAGTTAATTTTAATATTTACGAAATTGTGCTTGGAACCTGACGGGATTTCTTGATAACTCCCGTGAGGAGTATGGAGCGCTTTATTTACACATTTAAAAATGATGGAACAGGAACAAGCATTCAAAGTTTTTACGGAGATTTAGAGTACAACATGCCCTTAAATATCACGAGTACCATTGAGGAAGCAAGAAATACTGAATGGGGTTGGACCACATTTGATTTCTTAGAGCCTGATGAGTTCATTTGGGAGTTCCTCGATGATTTACTAAAGCTCACCTTTTTAGAGTATGGTTTTGAACAAACAATACATATAGAGATTGAAGAAAACGAGTTTGTACTGATTCTACGAGACATGGATGTTACTTTATTTAAAGATTGAAGCATCCGGTGAGTCAATTATTAAGAAAAGGAAATGTAAAAATGAAAAAGCTATTTATTATATTACTGATTATCATACTGGCAGTAACACCTCTCGCTGCCTGCGGAAATGACGGAAATCTTGTAGAGGTGCCTGATATTGTGGGCATTAGATTGATTGATGCCGAGAGCGTTATGAACGATTTATCCTTAGTGTTAAGCTATTCTGAGGAGCTTGAAGCCGAAGAATACTACATATTAGAAATCAGCCCGTCATCCGGAACGCAAGTAAGGCGGGGCAGCACTGTTCGTGTTACACATGTTACACCTATAAATCAAGAATCAGCACCTGAACTACAGCCTGAATCCACTCCTACACTCGATCTAACACCGGAGCCTGAACCCGAACCGGAACCTGAATCTTTGGAAATTAATTTGTCAAATATGGGGTTGACTGATGAGCAGCTCACAGCCATGATCGACAGCGGTGAGATACCTTCAGATGTTGTGTCCTTGGATTTGAGAGGCAACGAAATCAGCGACCTAATGGCACTAGCAGGGTTGATTGATCTCACATCTTTGTACTTAAATTCTTGGGCAGTAGAAGATATAACACCACTTACAAGTCTGACGAATCTCACATTGTTGGACATAAGTTCAAATTGGGACACCGACGTCACGCCACTTGCCGAGTTAGCAAATCTAACAACTCTACACTGGAGAAACGCGATTAGTGATATCACTCCATTTGCTGAGTTTACAGGTCTCACATCGCTGAGTTTGCTTGGCAACTTTGACAGTATCACTCAGATTGCGGACATGACGAATCTCACAGAGCAGGAAATAAGATCCGGAGCAATAAGGGATATATCACCGCTTGCTAATCTGACAAACCTCACATCGTTATATTTAAGTACTAACTGGGATAATAACCTCACACCGCTTGCCGAATTAACGAATCTCGCAGTGTTGAAGTTGGAAATCTTTAATTTGAGCAATATCGCACCGCTCGCCGGACTGTCAAATCTTACTTCGCTGGATTTACAGGGCAACGTGATCAGTAATATTGCACCGCTTGCTGATTTAACAAACCTCACATCGATTAATCTTAGTAGAAATCCAATCAGCGACATCACACCGCTTGCAGCTCTTACAAATCTAACCTCTTTGATACTGGATGAAAACCCGATCAGCGACATCACACCGCTCGCTGGACTAACAAACCTCACCATATTGAGTATAAAAGGAGATACAAAGGCATTGTTACTAAAACCAACGGATGATCCGCCACCGCTATTCCTTTTTGAGATGGAAGTGGGGGATGATGTGATGTACAGTATACCTATTGGTGAAATTAGTGATATTTCCCCACTTGCCCGATTGTCGAATCTCGAGCGGTTGGACGTGAGTCACCACCCGGAAATCACTGACTGGTCGCCTGTCGACCATGTGTCTAACGTAATCGGAAAACCGTGATGATGCTAAGTAAAAACACGTTTTGATTTGTCAAACTGACATTTTCAAAGCGTGTTTTTTCTATGTGCTAAATGAAGATTCATGGGTGATGGAGGGTTGATGGCTTTTCTAGTATACTGTGGGGAGGAGTATTACAAGTAGGTACATTTGTATGCTAGCTGTCTTTGAGGAACATCGCCATATAGAGTGGTAGATGTATAACTCCATCCTTGATCATGATGTCTTTTGCATATAAAAGGTAAGAGTTGCCGAGCTTCTTTTTGAACTTATTTCTAAACTTGTCAAGAGAAGAGTGCAATCTATAAGCAGATGATTTTACCTCTACCGGACAGATGCGCCCTTCTATTTCAACTAGGAAGTCGATTTCCATGGTGTTCGCTCTGATGTTAGAATCCTGTCTTGAATAGAAAAACAACCGATGCCCGTTGCAACGCAGCATTTGCGCTACTATATTCTCCATTAACATTCCTTCGTTGATGTTCAGCTTGTTGTTTAATATCGCTTCATAAAGTTCATTCTGTATATACTTTTTGTTTGCAAACGCATGTGTCACTAATAAGCCCGTATCAGCCATATATAGCTTATGTGTAGAATGGTCAAAGCTAAGCGCTAATCCGTGACCGGGATCCGTTGCATTGAAACAAGGGTTAGCGATCATACCGTCAGCGAGCCACATAAATGCGTTTTCATATTCGCGCAACCTAGCTTCTTTCACGACAGATGAAAGCTTGTATTTTTTCTCTTTTTTTGAGAGCTGCCCCGGTAATCCGTCAAAAATCGCTGTGACCTTTCCTTTATAGCCGGTTGCATATTTTGTTATGTCACTTCTGTATATCCTTAGAATATCTCTTTTTTCTGCATCTGCAGCTTCGAAGTTCGAGCCTTTCACATAAGCCAGTACTGCTTGTGGCATACCGCCGACTAGGACGTATTGTCTGAACAGGTTTATCATTTTACGGTGCAGACTCTGCCCGAGCGGAGTCTTTTTTTCGTAGCAAAGACGCAATAGTTCCACAACCTGCTCGTCTCCGATAGCCCACAGGAATTCTTCAAAATCCAGAGGAAACATCTCAAGTTCCCGTTCTTCTGATGGTATGACAATATCTTTGACATTTTCTTTAATGGATATTAATGAACCGGTCTCTATATAGTCATATCGACCATCAGCGACAAGCTGCTTTATCATTTGCCGTGCAATGGGTTGGAGTTGTACTTCGTCGAAAATGATCAGGCTTTCCCTTTTATACAACTCGGTATCATAGTGTCTCGAGAGTTTAGCAAAAAATATGTCCAGATTAGTTCTGTCATGTTCAAAAGCGTCTTTGATGATAGGAGATAGGTTTGCAAAATTAACAACTATCATACTTCTGTATTCATTTTTGCCAAACTGTTCGCAAATATAACTTTTCCCAACCCGGCGCGCACCGTTAATAAGCATAGCCCGGTTGCCGTTGCAACTTTTTTTCCAGTCCAACAGGTCAGTGTATATTTTCCGCTTGAGTATCATATGCTCACCACCTCTGCTTAATTGTGAGTGTACCACAAAAAGCCTGTAAAATCAAGCGGATTGTTATTAGAAAATCACAAAATGACACTAAAATAATGCCGAGTTCGCACAAAATGACACTAACTGGAAGCGCAAACCGCACAAAATGACACTAAATAGCAGTCAGAGTTGCGCAAAATGACATGAAATAGTAATCGGTTGCGCACAAAAGAGTATCATCACTACAAGCTGCTTGCTGTTGCTAGGTTGGCGATTTCAATGATATAATTCTGTGTGTAGTTAATTGTGGAAGTGCCATATCATATTTTATGGTTTAGTATCGATAAATAAACAACTCGCTCCGGAGGTAATACTCACTTTTCTTTGAGTACTTCACATAGCAGTGAAATTATTTCCAAAATAATTAAACCAAAATTCTAGAATTTGCGTCTGTGTTATAGAAGCGTGAAAAATAAACACTATAGTACAGAAAAAGGAGATTTAAAATGACAAAAACAGCTTCAATCGCAATAACAGTAATACTACTTGCAATGACACTCACAGCCTGCGGCGGTGGGGACGAAACACTAGAAAAAACAACGGATAAAACATCGGGAGCTAAAGAAAACAATAGCACGGCAGCAGAAGCATCAGCTAAACCATCGCCGACATCAGCTTCTGGAGCGGAAGAAATGTCCGAAGAAGAAACATCTTTTCCACTATCCGATGTAGTAAAATTCTACGCCGGAGAGGGGTTTTCTATGGCAATTAAAACTGATGGAAGCCTATGGTGGTGGGGTAGTAATAATTGGACAAAGTTTAACATAGAGCAAAGCGAATATCGTAATCCTACTCCTTTACATGTTATGGATAATATTTCTGATGTATCCATTAGCAAAACTCATGTTTTATTCATTAAAACTGATGGCAGCTTATGGGGGTGGGGTCAAAACAGTGGCGGTCAGCTCGGCGACGGCACAACAGAGCATCGTAGTAATCCTGTACACATTATGGATAATGTTGTTGCTGTTTCGGCAAGTTATGATCACACAATGGCAATAAAAACCGATGGTAGCTTATGGGGATGGGGTCAAAATAGTGAAGGTCAGCTAGGCGATGGCACAACCATACATAGCAACACTCCTAAACACATTATGGATAATGTTTACATAGTGTCCGCTGGTGGTCATTATACAATGGCAATAAAGACAGACGGTAGTTTATGGGCATGGGGTAGCAACAGGAGTGGTCGACTTGGTATTAGCTGGTTAACTGAACCAAGCATTAACCCTGAACACGTTATGGATAATGTCGTCTCTGTTTCAACCAGTGACCCAACGGTAAGTGCTCATACGATGGCAATTACAACTGACGGCAGCTTGTGGGCGTGGGGTTCAAACGGTAGAGGTCAACTTGGTGACGGCACGAAGAAAGATCTCAGAAATCCTGTACACATTATGGATAATGTTTCAACAGTATCCGCCGGTGGTCTTTATACAATGGCAGTAAAGACAGATGGCAGCCTGTGGGGGTGGGGTGCTAATAGTCTGGGTAGTATCAGTGTAGACTACTTAAATGAAAATATATCGGACGTAATATCATTACTTAATCCTGTACATATTATGGATAATGTTGCTGCTGTTTCGACAGGTACTGACCACACAATGGCAATAAAGACAGATGGTAGTTTATGGGCATGGGGTAACAATTCAAGTGGTCAACTTGGTAACAGCACAGTAATGGGTTCTAATAATCCCCCCGTGCAAGTACAGATTCCGTAAGTATATAGACGAAATCCTTTCAAAACAATAAAGTTAAAACTCTAAAACCAGTGTCTGTGTTATATAGTACAGGAAACGGAGGAATCGAAATGGCGATGAATGAGTATGATATCAGCTTGGTCACTTCAGCGAAAGGTGGTGACACTAGAGCGTTTGAAGAGCTGTATGATCGGTATTACGGTAAGATATTTGCTTTGGCTCGTATGACGGTGAAGAATGAGGCGGATGCTGAGGATATACTTCAACAGGCGTTTTTAAGTGCTTGGCGTAATATGCATACCCTCACTAGTCCGGAGGCGTTCAGCACGTGGCTGCAAAAAATCACTCTAAACCAGTGCTATAGCTTGCTACGCAAAAAGAATATTAAAATTCTGATGGATGCGGAAAGCGAAACAGAGGATTTCTCTGAAGATGAATCGGATGAGTTTCTACCTGCGGTTTATGCGGAGCGGGATGACCTGCGCTCACGGCTTGGAAAAATCATCGACAGCTTGAGTGAGGTGCAAAAGCAAACAGTCGTACTGCATTACTTCAATGAGCAAAAGGTTGAAGAAATCGCATACATCATGGAATGTAATGTAGGAACTGTGAAGTCCAGACTGTTTTTAGCCCGTAAGGCAATACGTGCTGAGGTTGAAGAAGAAGAACGCAAGAGCGGCGAGAAGTTCTACGGTATTGCTGGTATACCAATGCTGTCGCTTGGAAGTCTGCTTAATGGGCATTTTGAAGCACAGTTGCTCACAACAGACGTTTTTGCAAAAACGATTGCAGCAATATCAGAGGCAATCTCTCAGGGTATTGCAGAGGGTGCGGCAACGATCGGTGGGAGTGTAGCAGAGGCGGCTGCAATAGGCGGTAGCAGCGTCGCAGCTGGCAGTGGAGCCGCAGCAGGTGGCACAGCGACAGCAGCTAGTGGAACGGCAGCAACAGCGACCACAGCAACAGGGCTATCAGCAGGCGCAAAAGGAGCAATAATATCTGCAATAGCTGTTGTTGGAATTGGATGTGGATTAGGCGGTGTGTTTTTAGTAAACAGCTTCTTGGGAAATAACGATGAAGTGCCTGATATCGAGCCTCCGCCTGCCATAAGCCAGACAATAGCTACACCAACTCCAACGCCCTTGCCTACACCTACACCCGCAACCGAAGCAACCCCAGAGTCAATAGTTACAGAAGAGGATCTAATGCAACTTGGAATGGAGCTGTATGGTGACCTTTTGGCTCAGTATCGTGAGGTTATAGTTGAAGCATACAATGAGAATAGGGATTTACGAAGACACGAAATAGTAGGGCTTTCAAATACGTTGTTCCTCGCTCATGACTTGGGTCCATTTCAGATTAATGATTATTACTTTTCTTTCTATGATTTGAATGGTGATGGTATACCTGAACTCTTATTGGTTAATGATATGTTTGGAGAGGGATATAGTGGTGGGATAGATGGATTTGGGTTTCACACATGGGTTGAAGGAACTATTTATACCCCGGATTTTAACATGGGAGCCAGGTGCAGCTTTGACATATATCGAGGTGGAATCATATTGATCGGAGGTCCCAGTGGTGCTAGTGGTGGTTATGGTGTTTACTATCGACTATCTGCAGACAGCAGAGATTTAGAGTTTGTTGATGCGGTATCGCATAGAGTGCACGATACAGGAGCGTCTGCAGGGGAGTTTGCAGAAGCCTTCAGATATAATGATAGAAATCGTAGTCATGGAGTGAGAATAACAAAAGCAGAGCTTGATGACATTGTGCGAGGCTATGTTGGCGAGTGGACTGAACAGGGATACGAGTATAGCGAAATGTCTCAACTGATTTGGCATCCATTAAGTGAAGTTCCATAAAGATAAAAAGTAACACAGAAAACAGTCACTACTCTTATGCTATGAAGGATGGAAAGCATTATATAGAAACATATACGGAGGTTTAGTACAGATGTTTTGCAAAAACTGTGGAAATGATTTATCGGGGCTAAAAGGAAACTTTTGCACTAACTGTGGCACCAAAAGCGAGGTGAAGGCAGGCACAGCAACGCGATGCAACTCTGTTTCCCATAAAAAGACTGTTGTTAAATCATCAAAGATATATCTAATTATAGCTATCGGAGCTATAGTAGTTGGTATCATTGCCGGTATACTAATCATTAGTAACGATAATGCTCCAACGCCTCCCTTGACATCTACATCATCATCAGAAGATGGGACAAATCAAACTCAAGACAATGAAACCACGTTGGATGACGAAGTTGCTGATTTGCATGAACAGACAGACCTAGAATTAGAAATTATAAACGCACAACGCTTCTCGCCACAGAACTCACTTGCCATCGGAAGTTCAAGCAATATCAGCTTTGGAGCAGACGGAACTAGAACTGCGGGCAGTTCGCATACTGTCGGCTTAAAAGCAGACGGAACCGTAATTGCTGTCGGTTCAAATGAACACGGACAACTCGATGTGGATGACTGGACAAATATTATTGCTGTATCTGCAGGTGATGGCTATACCGTTGGATTGAGAGCGGATGGAACAGCAGTTGTTGCAGGAAATATAAGGCGAGTAGAAATACACGATTGGACTGGACTAATCGAAATTATGGCAATGAATAATAAAACATTTGGATTAACAATAGATGGCTCTGTGGTAGGCTCACTAGATATCCCTGAGGCTGACGATTGGATCGATATCGTCTCATTAGCAGCAAGTCAGTCCCATAATATCGGCTTACGCGCAGACGGTACAGTTGTTGCTACAGGTCGTTTTATGGCAAGAGAAGATAGTGTTTATGAATGGCAAAATATCATTGCAGTTGCTGCCGGGGGTGGTAATATACCGGGTGACTTTACAGAAAGCCATATTGTTGGTATTCAAGCAGACGGTACAGTAGTCTCTGCAGGTCGAGGAATGGAAGGTCAACGCGATGTTGATGATTGGACAAATATTTTAGCAGTTGCAGCAGCTCGCCATCATACCATAGGATTAAAAGCAGATGGCACTGTTGTTGCAACTGGTTCAAACGAATGGGGACAACTCGACGTTAGTGAGTGGACAGATATCATTGCTGTGTCCACAGGTAATTTTCATACAGTCGGTCTAAGAGCAGATGGTACTATAGTGGCAACTGGTTCAAACGAGCATGGGCAGCTTGATGTTGACAACTGGGCAAACATAAAAACTAGCGTTGAGTGAAATTTATAAGAGAATAATTAAACCAAAACTCATAAACCTGCGTCTGTGTTATAGAGGCATGAAAGATATGCTCAAATAATACAAAAAAGGGAGAATAATAAAGAATGAAACGAGTTGGAAAAATAATACCGGTAATAATGTTAGCGATGACGCTATTTACGGTCGTTGCCTGTGGTGGTAACGGTGAGAGTGGTAAAGATAATGGAAAGAGTGGTAGCGTTGTGAATGTTGATGCCAGTAGCAATGGTGAAATTAAAATATCCGGCAACATGTTAACGATGCCGGACTTTGTAGGAATGAGACGTGGAGATATTACAGCAGAACAATTTGCATTTGTAGAAGTAACAGAGAAAGTTACTGCTACTTTCGAAGAAATTTATGAAGCGGGAGGGCTTTATGCAATTATCCGCCAATATCCTGAAGCAGGTAGCATTATTGATGTGTCAAATAATGAACTTATAAATGTAAATATAGTAATTCCAAATTATGAAGTAATCATACCTAATCTCGTCGGAATGAGATATTCAGACGTAGAATCAAATACGATTTATACTAATCTAGGTAATGTTGGATACTTCGACATTATGACATCCGATACTGTTGAAGAAGGTTATATTATTAGTCAAGACCCTCCTGCTGAAAAAATACGTAATCAGCCACAGCAGATTGACGATAGAATTACTTTTAGATTAGTTATTTCGTCAGGCGTTGAGCCTGCTATTGAAATGCCGGACTTAACAGGCTTACATTACGCAGAAGCACAAAATAATATGATCAGACTAGGGCATGGTCATGATATTGACGTAATCGTAGAATCGGTTCCAAGTAATGAAAAGAGATTTTATGTTTTTGAAACCATTCCAAAAGCAGGAGAGGACGTTTCTCATGGAGATACAGTTATTATAAGATATAGTGGAGGGTAGCGCTCTAGTATATCGCGGGGAGGAGCATTACGAGCAGGCACATTGTTGGGGCGTTGAAGATCATGCTGTCGAAGCGGTCGAGTGCGCCTCCGTGCCCGGGTATCAGCTTTCCGTAGTCTTTGATGCTGCATTTGCGTTTGACAAATGAGAATACCAAGTCACCGAACTCTGTGACCACAGCTCCTATTATGCCGTACAGCAGGAGGGCAGGGTATATGACGGTGAGGTCGGTTGCATACGATAGGATTATGCCGTATATCATCAGGCCAAATGCGCCTATGATGATTCCGCCGACGAAGCCTTCAAGAGTTTTATTTGGGCTGATGGTCGGGAGTACTTTTCTTTTGCCTATTGCTACGCCGGTGAAGTATGCACCGGAGTCGGTGAGAAAAGTCGAGACGATTGGGAGCAGTACAAGCAAATGCCCTGCGGGAAGGGTTTTAAGACTTATAAGCGATGAGAGCATCCATGGTATTACTATGCCTGCGATGAGTGAAACAATCACTTGACGGTACTTGAGTTGCTTTTCTGCTGCGTCGGTTTTGGCGTCGGTATCGGATTTTGTGCCGGTGGTAGGATTGATGCTTGAAGCGGTCTTGATGCTTTTAAATCCTTTAAATGTGAGCACTGCTTCTATTAGCAGCAAGCATGATAGAAAGAAAAAAATCGTAAAAACCAAAGTTAGCATCGTTAATAATGAATATGGGTTGATGGATGTGACGGAGGATGAGCCTTCTGCCATCATAACAGCTTCATCTGTAAGAGCGGTCAGAGAACTAAGATAAACCGCCATTGGAACTAATACGGATGCGGTTATCGTGTATACAAGTACCCTCTTGTTTCCGTTCATTTTTGTAGCGTGCAGGAGTTCATATGCGGCTATTGCCGCAATGATTGAGATGACGATGGTGAGTACTATAGGCGGGAATACAAAGAGTATTGCAAAAAATATAGGAAGGAGAACTGCTGAGGCTATGATGCGTGTTTTCATTTACTAAGCTCCTCCGTAGCGTCTGTCTCGGTTTTGATATACAACTATGGCGCGGTCGAGTTCCTGTTCGGTGAAGTCCGGCCATAGGGTGTCTGTGAAGTAGTATTCGGAGTATGCGGATTGCCATAGCAGGAAGTTTGACAGGCGCATTTCTCCGCTGGGTCTGATTATGAGGTCGGGGTCGGGGATGTCGGCTGTGTAGAGGTATTTTGAGAAGGTTTCTTCTGTGAGTGGGGGTGGTGTTTGATTTTCCTGAGTAGTTGCTTCAGTGGTTTGAGCGATCATTTCCTCCGCATATCTCTGTGCGGCTCGCAGTATTTCGTCTCTGCTTCCATAGTTCAGGCAGACGTTTACCTGCACTCCTTCAAATCTTTTTGATACTTCCTCAGTTTCTGCAATGAGGCTTTGGAGTTTGGGGGAGAGGACTGTGGTGTCGCCCAGGAACTTCATTTTTACTCTGTCGCGTTCCATTTTTTCGAGCGATTCGTACAGGTACTTCTCAAGAAGATCCATTATCGTTTCGATTTCGTCTTCGGAGCGTTTCCAGTTCTCCGTAGAAAAGGCATAGACAGAGAGATATTCAATGCCTATGTCCTTGCAGTATGTTGCAATGCGGCGAAATGTTTCCGCACCTACGGCGTGACCGGCAGAACGAGGTAGGGCGCGTTTGGTTGCCCAGCGCCCGTTGCCGTCCATTATGATCGCGATGTGATGCGGAAGTTTATCCGGCTGCCAGACGGGTTTGTCCGACTGTTTTGCCTTCTTCTTTTTCTTGAAGAACATTATATTTCTTTGATCTCAGCTTCTTTTTTCGATGCTACTTTGCTTATTTCGTCAGTATATTTGTCAGTCAGCTTTTGGAGGTCTTTTTCTGTAACAGTCAGGTCATCTTCGGTGATTTCGTCTGTTTTCTTTTGTGCTTTATAGTTTTCGACGGCGTCACGCCTGATGTTGCGGATCGAGACCTTTGAGTCTTCTGCCTGCTTGTTTATTTGCTTGATAAGCTCTTTGCGGCGCTCTTCTGTCGGCTGTGGGAACTGCAGACGTATCACACGTCCGTCGTTTGCGGGATTGATGCCAAGGTCAGATGTCATTATTGCTTTTTCGATAGGTTTCAGGCTGCTTACATCCCACGGTGTTATCATGAGTGTTCTCGGATCGGGGGTCGAGATGCCGGCGATTTGATTTATCGGGGTCGGTGTGCCGTAGTAGTCGACTTTTACCTGGTCGAGTACAGATGCATTTGCGCGTCCTGCGCGGACGGTTGAGTACTGGCTTTGCAGGACCTCAACGGTTTTTTTCATTTTGCTTTCATATTCGTCGTACATTCGGTTACCTCCAAAAATTTATTTATTATCCCACTATCCCACGCGAGTGCCGATTTTTTCGCCCATTACTACTCTTACAATGTTTGCCGGGTCTTCGAGGGCGAACAGGATGACGGGGATGTCGTTGTCCATTGAAAGTGATGTTGCTGTTGAGTCCATAACGGTGAGTCGTTGAGCAAGCATGTCGGCGTAGGAAATCGCGTCGATTTTTGTTGCGTCGGGGTCTTGTTTCGGGTCTGCTGTGTAGACTCCGTCGATGTTTTTTGCTAATAGTATCACGTCTGCGTCGATTTCCGCTGCACGGAGCACAGCCGCTGTGTCTGTGGAGAAATATGGGTGTCCTGTGCCGCAGCCA
>Ga0123356_10004395_pt1 | contig 14569 bp, 16 predicted proteins | sample TergutEmb28metaG_2_FD_92546 | JGI IMG/M metagenome (GOLD analysis project Ga0123356, IMG submission 92546) | Embiratermes neotenicus P3 segment gut microbial communities from Petit-Saut dam, French Guiana - Emb289 P3 | ecosystem: Host-associated > Arthropoda: Insects > Digestive system > Gut ...
CGAAAGTCTATATCTGCTTGCTATGGTCGATTATCTCTGCCGGGAAAATGGTTTACCACTTGCTCATGAGTATGAAGAAATACGTAATGCGCGTATGCAAGAAATTGTCTATCCGGCAGGAATTCTAGCGCTTAGTGCTTTTAGTGGAAAAGATGATTATAAACAAATGAGCGTTGGTGAGTCGATACCGGAATTTATGCGACATAATATAGTTGAAAGTGAGATACGAAATGTCTACTGAGTTTACTAAGGAGAACATGGATGCATGTTTCAAAGAGTTAGGTAAAGTATTTCGAAAGTTAAACGGGACTAAAATGCGTGCAGAAATTGTTCTGATCGGTGGTGGCGCAGTACTGGCAAATTATAATTTTCGCGAAATGACGACCGATATGGATGCAATCATTCGTTCATCATCAGTTATGAAAGAAGCCATTTTATGCGTAAGCGATAAATTTTCCCTGCCACACGATTGGCTTAATGAAGGGTTTAAAAATACAGAATCATTCTCAAACAAACTGGAAGAAATCTCTGTTTATTATAAGACATTTTCAAATATACTGGAAGTCAGAACAGTAACTGCGGAATACTTAATAGCTATGAAGCTTATGAGCGGCAGACGTTATAAGAATGATTTATCTGATATAATAGGAATTTTATGGGAACACGAAGAGAAAGGAGAGAGCATTAGTAGGGCAGCAATTGAAGCAGCAATTTTGAAGCTTTTTAATGAAAAGAAAATACCTGATATATCAATGAGCTTGCTTAATGATATATTCAGCAATAGAGATTACGAGAGCTCTTATAACAAGTTTCGCAAAAGCGAGATGGAAAACAAGGAGATCCTTGTAGAATTTGATAAAAACAACCCGGGTAAGCTAAAAGGTGAGAATATAAACACTATTATTGAAGAAGCACGAAAAATTAAAATGGAGCAATGCAGAGATTAGATTATTAGGAGGAACAGTTTAATGCAAATTACAGTTAGAAAACCAACGGAAGCGGAAATCGCGGCTTTCAGTAAGAAGCCCACGTGGGGGTGCGGGGTGTCGGAGTTTGATTGGTATTATGATGACCGGGAGCAGTGCATACTGATCGAAGGGGAAGTGACAGTAGAATATAACGGCACAAACGTCAGCTTCGGTGCCGGAGACTATGTTGTTTTCCCGGCGGGATTGTCTTGTGTATGGAAAGTGACTAAACCGGTGCAGAAGCACTACGAGTTCGGGTAGATATAACCGTTACGGTCAACGTTGATGAAACTTAAAATCAGACGCACTATGGTATAATAATGCAGAGCACAACAGCAATATGACACCACCTTATTGTTGACTTTTACATATAAACATGTTAAAATTCAACGATCGGAGGTGTTTTATGCTTAGAGTACTAACGGAAAAGCTCATTGAATGGAAAAGTGACTCTCATAAAAAGCCGTTGCTCATCAATGGTGTGTCTCAATGCGGAAAAACTTATCTGATAAAAGAGTTTGGGAGTAGATTCTACAAGGATGTAGTTTACCTGAATTTTAAAGAGGATCAGCACTTGGCTGATCTTTTTGAACAGAATCTGAGACCGGACAGGATCATCAAGGATATATCATTACTGAGAGGTGCAGATATTAAACCCGAGACGACACTTATTATCTTTGATTCCATTGACACGTGTGAAAATGCGCTTAAATCCCTTGAGTATTTCGGAGATGAAGCTCCGCAATACCACATAATTGCTGCAGGTTCACATTTTGAGAAAACACTGCCAAAAGTAGAATCTATGACCCTTTATCCAATGAACTTTTATGAATTTCTCCTTGCACAGAATTCTATACTCGCTATGCATCTAAAAGAAAGCTCTTTTCAAGATGATGCTCTGAGAACATTCAGTACACAGCTTGAAGAGATGTTTCGTGACTTTCAAGTCGTTGGGGGGATGCCTGAAGCAGTAGAGTGCTGGATCAAAACAAAAAGCATAGAAACTGTTGAAAAGATCCAAAGCGGGATCATAAGCAGCTATGAAAATGACTTTACAAAACTTGCTCCGATTTCTATGTTTCCTAAACTAAGTGCGATTTGGGACGCAATTCCTTTACAGCTGATAAAAGAAAACCGGAAGTTTATGTTCAGCAGGGTGAAAAAGAGCTGGCGCGCCAAGGATTTGGAAGATGCGTTATATAAGCTTGTACGATCGGGACTGGTATATAAGGTCGAGCATATTGAAAAGCCGGACTTTCCGTTATCCGGTTACGCAGACAATACACATTTTAAACTCTATATGTGTGATGTGGGTTTATTACGTCGAACAGCACGTATTCCGGCATCTGTGATTTTTGATAAGTCAAATAATTTCAAAGAGATAAAAGGCGCATTGATTGAAAACATAGTATGCAATGAGCTGAAAAGATCCTTCGAAGGCGGGATCTATTACTGGTCGGCGGAGAAACCCGGGAGAGCAGAGGTTGAATTTGTGATTCAATACGGTAACGACATTATACCGATTGTAGCAAAAGCCGGCAGTGTAAGCCGGACACGCTCTTTAATTCAATATTCAGTAAGATTTTTTCCGAAAAAATCAGTTTTGACCTCTATGGATTGTGACAGAAGCGATGTTTTGCCATTATATGCGTTTTGGAATTTAAAAGAATGGCTTGCTAACCATTGTACTAATCCTCAATAAATGATATTATTAACCGATGCTTATTCCGGATGAATAAAGCAAAGCAAAATTAATGGAGGGCTGCATAGTGGTAAAGGTAAATATTAGCGGAGCATTGGATTTTCTGACCGAAAGTGAAGTTAAAGCAATAGACACGATCAAACCTCTGGAAGATCTGAGATCACTTTATGAAAACGGCTGGACTAAGGTGCCGTCTGAGTACGATTCATCGCTGGCGGATAAAGTCAAAGGAATAGCGAACAAGATAAAAAACGAGTCAGAAGTACTTGTTGTTCTGGGCATAGGAGGGTCATATCTGGGAGCGCGGGCAGCTGTCGAATATATTCTCTCACCTAATTACAACATGCTGCCGAAAAAGACACCGGATATCCTTTTCGCAGGAAATAATGTTTCCGGTGAATACCTTGAGCAGATAATAGAGTTGATCGGTGACAGAGACTTTTCCGTTAATGTCGTATCAAAATCAGGGTCAACGATCGAGACTGCAATAGCACTGCGCTTTTTCAAAGAGATGCTCAATAAAAAGTACGGAGCAGATGGTTTAAAAGATCGTCTTTATGTAACATCGGACATTGGCTCACCGTTGATCAAGCTTGCCGGGAGCGAAGGTTATACGTATCTGGAAATGCCTCCCGAAGTTGGAGGAAGGTACAGTGTCCTGACAGTTGTCGGACTATTACCTTGTGCAGTCGCCGGAATAGATATAGACGATCTGATGGCAGGAGCAAAGGAAGAGTTCGAAAACGGTGTTGAAGATGCTTGTCTCTATGCTGCTGCTCGACAGGTTTTATACAGAAAAGGCAAAAAAATTGAAATGCTTGCATGCTTTGAACCTGCTTTTCGTTTTACCGGAGAGTGGTGGAAGCAGCTTTTTGGAGAAAGCGAAGGTAAGGAAGGTCTTGGCATTTTCCCCGCATATGCGGATTATTCTGCAGACTTGCATTCAATGGGACAATTGATCCAGGAAGGTGAACGCACATTGTTAGAGACCTTTGTATCTTTTGAAAAACCAAGAGTAAACCCGGTCGTCCCCGGCGGACCGCTCCACAGTGATAAAATCAGTGCAATAACAGGGTTCGATATGCATAAAATAAACTGTTCAGCGTCAGAAGCCGTAAAAAAAGCTCACATAGACGGGGGAGTACCCGTGCTTGAACTCTGTATGCCGGGTATGTCTGCATCATCGTTTGGAGCACTTGCGTATTTCTTCATGCGTTCCTGTGCAATTTCCTCGCTGATATCCGGAGTTAACCCCTTCGGTCAACCCGGCGTTGAAGCATATAAGAAAAATCTGTTTGCGATTCTTGGATTATAAAGAAAGGGGCTGGTTAAGATGGTCAGGTTGATTATGGGTCTTAAAGGCTCGGGAAAAACAAAGAAGCTCCTTGAACTGGTCAATGAAGCTGTTGACTGTGAGCATGGCGATATCGTTTTCATCGAAAGAACCGCAAAACTGACATATGATATCCCGCACAAGGTAAAATTGATCGATGCCTCACAGTATGATTTTAACGGTTATGATTTTCTTAAAGGGTACATAAGCGGTCTGTATTCGGCAAACTACGACATAACGCATATTTTCATTGACAGTGTTCTTCAGATCATAGGAAAAGATATAGATAAAGAAGCAGAAGACTTTTTTGAGTGGTGCGAAGTGTTCGGACTTAAGGAACATATTAAGTTTACAATGACGATAGGTGTGGATATAAACAGAGCAACAGAAAGGATCAGTAAGTATTTCTAGTCAGGTAAAAATCAAAAAACCGAATATCCTGCTTCATTGCTGCTGTGCTCCATGCGCAAGCTATGTGCTTGAATATCTGATGCCACTGTATAACGTATCTGTATTGTTCTATAATCCCAACATTGAACCGCACGCAGAATATTTAAAGAGAAAAGATGAATTTGTAAAGTTTTTGCACAAGGCGTCACTAATATCTGACGTCACAATGCTTGATTGCGAGTACGACAATGCCGCCTACACAAATGCGGCGTTGTCATTGCGAAAAGACCCGGAAGGTTGCATCGATCTTCAGTTCAAAGCAGAAGATGCGCGAGGGACAACACAAGAAAGATGCAAAATGTGCTTTGAGCTGCGGTTAACAGAGACTGCACGCAGAGCAAAGACAGGGGAGTATGATCTTTTCGCAACAACATTGTCCGTAAGTCCGCATAAAAACGCAAAACTATTGAATGATATTGGCAGCACAATTGCAGTCGAATATGATATAGATTACCTGCAGGCGGATTTTAAAAAGAAAAATGGATTCAAACGTTCGGTCGAATTATCTAAAAAGTATGATCTTTATAGGCAGGATTACTGTGGATGCCGTGTCAACTTCGTTGACACAAAAGATTCTTGAGAATCTTTGTAAAAAATGCTAAAGATGCTTTAGTGCAACATTGGGGGATAAATGACAAAAAACTATATCAGAAAAATAGTTTTCGCGGGATTGATAGCAGCGTTATATATTGCGTTGACTGTTGCATCATACCCGTTGGCGTACGAAGCTGTGCAGTTCAGAATATCTGAAGCGTTGACGATATTGCCGTTTTTCTTTCCGTTTGCAGTTCCGGGAATTGTTATCGGAGTGTTTATTTCCAATCTTATCGGACCATTTGGTCTTGTTGATGCGATCGTTGGCGGATGTGCTTCTCTTGTAGCGGCATTGCTTACTATGTGGATCGGTATTCGATGGCGTGAGTTAAAATGGTCAAAAGCACTGGCTTGTTTTCCTCCTGTATTGATAAATGCAGTCTTTATAGGAGCGATGATAGCTTATTTTATGTTTAGTTATAATGAAACAGAAAGCTTTATGGCAGCATTTCTTGTTAGCGGACTATGGGTTGGTTTTGGACAGCTTGTTGTGATGTATTCCATAGGATTCCCGCTGATGATAATTCTGCCGAAAATGAAAGTCATAGACAGGCTTAGTATTATTTATGATGGAGGAGAATCAAAATGAAAGTCAGAAAAGCTGTAATACCTGCTGCGGGACTTGGTACAAGGATGCTGCCGGCAACAAAATCCGTCCCGAAGGAAATGCTCCCGTTACTAGATAAGCCGGCAATTCAATACATTGTAGAGGAAGCTATCGATTCCGGCGTTGAAGATATCCTTATAATAACAAATCGCGGGAAGCATGCTATTGAAGATTATTTTGATTTTGCGCCTGAGCTTGAAGAGAGTCTTTTAAAAGCTAATAAAAATTCAATTTATGAAAGTGTCAGAAAACCCGCTCAAATGGCGAACATATTTTTTGTCAGGCAAAAAGAGACAAAAGGACTTGGGCACGCTGTTTGGTGTGCAAAGGAATTTGTAGGTGACGAACCGTTTGCTGTACTGCTCGGCGATGATATAATGTACGGAGAAAAACCTGTTACAAAGCAACTGATAGATGCTGCAGAGAAATACAAAGCTTCGGCGGTTGGTGCTCAATGGGTCAGTGATGAAGCAGTCGAGAAGTATTGCTCACTTAAGATCGAAGAGCTTGAGGAAAGAATCTATCGTATGCACGACGTGATCGAGAAGCCGCCGCCGGGAAAGAAGTTTTCAAATTTTGCAATTCTTGGAAGATATGTTCTGACATCAGAGATTTTCCCGATATTAGAAAAAACACCACCGGGACACGGTGGTGAGATCCAGCTGACGGATGGTTTATGTACTTTATGTAAGCAATCAACAATGGTTGCTGTAGACTTTGATGCAAAACGTTATGACACAGGGAACCTGCAAGGTTTCATGGAAGCTACGATCGAATTTGCATTAAGACATCCGGAAGTCGGTCCCTGGTTAAAAGAATATTTAGCTTCTATGTGATCACACGTTTGGCACCCCACCATACTCTTGTATAGTATGATGAGTTTAAATTGCTGATAACTACACCGACGCGAGTGCCGGATGCATGCACAAATTTGCCGTTGCCAATGTAAATACCGACATGTGTGACCGAGTGCCCGTTAGAGGAGAAGAAAACCAGATCGCCGGGAATAAGATCAGATTTATCGACATGTGTCCCGTTATCTCTATATTGTCCTGACGATGTTCTTGTAACGCTTATACCGTAATGTCGCATAACATATACGACAAAACCGGAGCAGTCAAAACCGGTCGAAGGAGAGTTGCCTGCCCATTTGTATCCGGTTCCGACAAAGCTTACACCATAATCTGCAACCTGTTGACCTAAAGGAAGATTTTGGCTGGGTGTTGAGGACGATGCCGCACTTCTTGTTCCTGCAGATGAAGAACCGGATGAAGACGCTCCGTCAGGCAGGAGAGTCATAAGATCGGAACGTATATAACCTGTGTGACTGCCATGCTCAACTTTATACCAGCCGTCATTTATTCCGATGATATTCATTTCCGTACCGTTGTTATGCGAAACAAGCACACTGCTGGATAGATTAGGTCGTACACGCATATTGACAACATTTCCGGAGACTCTTCCACGAGCGGTGAAGTTGGCTGCCTCGCGTTCTCTTTCAAGAAGAGGAACGCTTATATATCCTATTGTGCCATGGAAATTGACTTTATACCATTCACTGTTCGTACGCTCAATTATTACTACTATGTCTCCACTGTTGACATGAGTCAATATATCATGCTCCAAACTCGGACCGGAGCGGATACGTACTCTGGTTCCGTTAACATTAGCAGCACCCCACGCAATATCACCGTTTGCCATTGCTGTTAATGGAAACAGTGTTGAGACGATCGTGACCAATAATATTATTACAACCAGTTTACTTATTGTTTTCATTTTGATGAAAAAATCCCTTCAATGAAACAAATATTGTAACTGAATTGTAACACATTGTATCCTAACTGTCAACACTGGAATTTATTGCACGGATTTCTTACCGGATCTCGAACCAAAATGTGCTTCCTTTATTTGCTTCGGAAGCAACTCCATACGTTCCACCGTGCATCTCAATGATCTTCTTAACAATAGATAAACCTAAGCCCGTACCTGTTTCAGCGCGTTTATGGGCTTTTCCGCTTTTATAGTAACGATCCCAAATAAGAGGCAACTCATCTTCTGTAATACCTTCACCATGGTCGGTTACAGAAATTCTTACACCGGTATCGGTTTTCATAACCTCAACAAAGATTTCTTTATCTTTGTCTGTGTAATTGATTGCGTTTACCAGCAGATTATAAAAAGCTCTATCGATTTTCATTTCATCGGCTTCTATGAAGATATCATCATCACAAAAAAATCTTATCATATACTTCTGTGTTGCCAGAAGCTCCTTGAATCTGTTTATTGTATCGCTTATATTTTTTGTGATGTTGAACCGGGTGATATGCAAACTGTCCATACCTGATTCAAGTTTTGAAATGTCAATAAAGTCATTAAGCAAGCTTGTCAGCCGTTCGGTTTCCTCCATGATCACTTCTACCTGCTCCGGTTTTATATCCTCAGGAAAATCATGCATCATTTCAGCATAACTGTATATCAAAGAGATCGGCGTACGTAAATCATGCGATACATTAGCAAGCAGTTCGCGGCGCAGTTCTTCCGTGCGTCCCAACTCAACTGCTGCTGTGTTCAGCGTTTCAGAAAGACCGACTATTTCCCGAAATCCTTTACCGTTGAATCTGGTGCCGTATTGTCCTTTTGCCAGGTCCTTAGCTGATGTGTTTATCTCTTCGATAGGTTTTGATATCCTCTTAGCAATGATTATGGCAAGAGCTGCCGATAGTATAATCATTATCCCCGAGATCGCATAAAGCTGATACCGCAGGGTAGTTGTAGTGGCGAAGACCGGGGTGAGCACTGCATCTACAATAACAGCTCTGTCACCGGCTATCCTTACAAGCACAAAGGATTCTACAGTTGTACGTTCATTAAACTGCCGGCTCCGGTTTCTGCGATCATTCGGTTGACGATTGGATTGACTTCCGGACTGGCGGTCGGGTCTGTTGCCGGATTGACCTTCGGAAGGACGATCCGGTCTGCCTGGTCGTCTATCGTTATCCGTTACAGAGGACATAGTCATGTCAAATGAAAAGAATTCACCGTTGTTATTTTGTGCCATAGATATAAGCGCCATGCTTTCTCTCTCATCACGTGATCTTGAAGGGGAATCTGTAAGCAAACTCCTTCCGTCAAAATCAAGGATGTCAACACGGAAATCTCCGGCTTCTGACAACTCCGATACGATATCATGGATGTCATCGTCATATAAGTGCTCGATAATATATGCAACATCGTTTCTGGTCTCAGCTACGCGTATGCGTCTGTAGAATTCATTAAGAAGTGCGACCTGAAAGAACCAGAGGATTATCAGGAGCAGAACGCAAAAGCCCAGTAAAAACCCGAAAATCCTCCATTTTAATTTAATTTTACTAAAAATGTTTTTCAATATACATTCCTCAATCCACTTCGAATCTGTATCCCAAACCACGAAGTGTTTTAATCATTACACTATATTGCCCGAGCGCTTTACGTAAAAGTTTCATGTGTGTGTCCAGTGTTCTGTCATCTCCGTAATAATCAAAACCCCAGACTTCGGTAAGTATTTTCTCCCTTGATAATGCTATATCCTTATTACGTATTAGAAAAAAAAGCAGGTCATATAACTTTGGTGACAATTCCACTTGATTGCTGTCAATTGTTACTTTATGTGCTGTCATATCTGCAATAAAACTGTCCTTTTGGAAGACCTCGCGTATTTCCGGTTTCGAACTGCTTCCGGAACGCTTTAATATTGCGGCGATCCTGAGCATGATCTCCTTTGAAGAAAAAGGCTTTACAACGTAATCATCAACGCCCAACTCGAAGGCAAGGACTTTATCATACTCCTCACCTCTGGCAGATAGCATCATTACAGGCACATCAGAGAATTCACGTATCTTCTTTACTGCGGTAAAACCGTCCATCACAGGCATCATGATATCCATTATAACAACGTCAAAACCCTCTTCTTTGCAAGCTTCGACCGCCTGAAGCCCGTTCTCGGCTTCGGCAGCTTCATATCCTTCAAACTCGGCATACTTCTTAATAACAGTTCGCAGCCCTGCTTCATCATCGCATATAAGAATTTTTACCATTTTATCAACTCCGAATAATTTTACATCCATTGATTATACCATAAAAACCACTACTGCGACACTATACATGCCGCAGTAAAGTTTCATTAAGTATTATTCCTCAGGTGACTCGGCTTTATTTCTTCTACCGCCGCCACCGCGCTTGCTTCGTCCCGGAAACGGACATTCTCCGCTTTCCAAAGCTGCAATCTTCTCATCAAACTCTTCCTGTGTGATTTCTCCGGCTGCTAAACGCTGCTCAAGCTTTTCACGATGATCTGCTGCTCGTTGTTCTGCTCTTTCCTGTCTGAGTTGTTCGCGTTCTGCAAGCTGTTCTTCGGTAAGCTCAATCCGCACATGATTCCTGTCTCTGTCGTGTCTTCTCTCACGCCCTCTATCACTTGCTGAAGCTACATTGGTCAATATGAGAGTTGTTGATAGCCCGGCTATAACTAAAACCGATACTCCAATGGTTATAACAAACTTTACGTTTCTCTTCAAAAATTCTAACATTAAGAAACTCCTTTCGATTTTTGCTTGTTTAATATTTTTCTGTATCACATGTGTCACTAAAGCTAATATAAAGGATTTATCTGAAATCTGAGTGAACACTAATCGAAAGTTTAATGAAAAAAGACCATTACAAAATAAGTAACAGTCTTTGTATCAAACTTTAATAACTATTCGACAACTCGCTTTGCTCCCCACCATGCTCTTGCATAATTAGTACTGTTGAGATCGCTTATAATTATACCTACGCGGGTGCTTGAGGCGTGTATAAATTTGCCGTCGCCGATATATATGCCGACATGTGTAACAGTGCGGGTATTCGACGAGAAGAACACTAAATCTCCCGGCACAAGATCAGACTTATCAATATGTGCACCGTTTTCGTTGTATTGTCCGGCTGAAGTTCGAGTTAGGTTGATATTGTATTGACGCATTATATATACTACAAACCCTGAGCAATCAAAACCGGTGGAAGGGGAGTTGCCACCCCATTTATATCTGATACCAAGAAAACTGACACTATGCTCTGCAATCTGCTGCCCCAGCGGAAGATTGGGATCAGGAGCAAAAAGTCTTGGTACAACACGTACGCCGGTCGTCGAAGGTGTTCTGGGGGGAAGGATATTCATAAGATCAGATCGTATATATCCGGTAAAACTCCCGTGCTTTACTTTAAACCACCCGTTGTTTATTCCAATAATATACATCTCTGTGTTTGATCTGCATGAGACAAGAATACTGCCGGATACACCGGGTTTTGCCCGGATATTGACCACATTTCCTGAGACGACCCCACGTGCATTAAAGCTCGCAACCTCACGCTTGTTTCTGAGGATAGGTGCGCTCATATAACCGACAGTACCATAATAGTTGACTTTTAACCATTCAATACTTGAATGTTCCAGTATAATAACAATATCACCTTTATTGGCTTGAGAAAGGATAGGAAAGTCAAGACCGGGTCCTGAAAGGATGCGCACACCGTTAGTGTCAACGAATGCAACTCCCAGCGCAAGGCCGCCACCGGCTGACGCGTGCGAAGACAGCATTGCTGTCGTTATCGCAACTAACAACAATACTATGACGAGTTTCTTCGCGGTTTTCATTATTGCCGGTAACATCCTTCCGTTTTAGCGATGATATAGAACAAACGATTTCTAGCCTGCCGCAAGTGCTCTTTCCAGCCAGACTGCAGCTACGTCCATTGCTTCGTAGAAACTGGTTTTGTCACTTTTCTTTACAACTCTGTCGCGTGATTTCAGATCAGGATCTGTAAATTGCAACTGGACATGTACTTTTGTTGCGAGGTTAAGATCCTCCATAGCTTTTGTTTCCGTTATTTGCAGCATGATGATATATTTATCAGACATACTGCCGTAATAAATCATATTATCTTTTCTTCTTAACGGGTGACCCTTATATTCAAGTGGTAAGCTTTTTCCTTTTGCGGCTGTAGGCATTGTTATATAACTCCTATATCAGTAGTAATTGAATTGTAACATGATATATGTTAACAGTCAATGAACATATCTGACAATAATAGCAATAAGCTTGACCGGCAGCTTTTTTGTATTAGATTATTGCCACCGGTGTGATTATATGATATGCTACGCTCGATTGATTTATACTGCAAAAAAGTTATTCTAAAATGCAGAAAGATAGGGAGCAGATTATGGAAGATTCTTATATTTTAAACCGGGTCGACCACACGTTACTCGCACCGACGGCAACTTGGGCAGAGATCGATAAGTTATGCAGTGAAGCGATTCAATACAATACCGCATCAGTCTGCATCCCGCCGTGTTATATCAAGCGCGTTAGAAATAAGTATCCTGAACTGGTCATATGCACAACGATCGGCTTTCCGCTCGGTTATGATGTTCTTGCAACAAAAGCACTCGCAACACAAGCGGCACTTGAGGACGGCGCAAATGAGATCGATATGGTCGTAAATATCACTGATGTAAAAAACGACGATCTGGTGACCGTAAAAACCGAAATACAAGTCCTTAAACAAGTAGTCGGAGATAAAATCCTGAAAGTGATCATAGAGACCTGTTACCTGACAGATATCGAAAAAATAAAGCTCTGCCAGGTTGTGACCGAAGCAGGAGCTGACTATATAAAAACATCAACAGGTTTTGGCACGGCTGGCGCTACACTTGATGATATCAATATTTTTAAAGCTCATATCGGTCCTGCGGTAAAAATGAAAGCCGCAGGAGGGATCCGCACAAGAGAAGACATGGTCGCTTTTATTGAAGCAGGTTGCAGCCGTCTTGGAACAAGCTCCGCTGTTAAATTACTGACGGAAGGGAAGAGCAGCGGCTATTAAGAACGTCAAAAAAACGCAGGGATGATTTTTTAGCATCACCCCTGCATTTTTTTGCTTTATCACCTTTTCCCTTTATCGTAAGGCTGTCCGGCTGCTCTCGGAGCTTGTGTATTTTTTGATGTAAATGCAAGCAATACCAAGGTTGCTATGTACGGTATCATGTTGTAAAACGCCGCCGGAATTCCTAAGTTCAAAAGGAATGGAATGCCGGTAAAACTGTTTGCGATCGTTTGCAAAATTCCGAAGAAAAACGAAGCAAATAATATCCTCTTGGGTTTCCATGCTCCGAAAATCAAAACTGCAAGTGCTAAGAAACCATAACCTGCTACAGAACCTCCAAATCTTGTAGAGATCGGGATGATCCAAATGAGACCGCCCATTCCGGCAAGTGCACCGGAAATCAATACTCCGGCATAGCGTATTTTAACAACATTAACACCTACAGAATCTGCAGCCTGGGGGTGTTCGCCGCATGCGCGCAGCCGCAGTCCGAACTTTGTTTTGTACAGAACAAATGCTGAAATTCCAAATATTAAAAAACCCAGGTATGTAGTAAGATATGCGCTTTGAAACAAAAGCGGTCCGAGTATAGGTATGTTGCCAAGTAAAGGAACACTGGGGATCCTGAACTGGTTTAAGAAGGGGACATGCTGTTGATCTAAACTGAATTTAGCTACATAGATCGCAAATGCCGGCGCAAATAAATTGATAGCTATACCACTGATGATTTGATTTGCTTTTAAATTGATCGATGCAAATGCGTGCAACAGAGCTACGATCAGCCCCGTTATCATAGATATCAGCAATGCAAGAAGCAAAATCCCGTGATCCGTTGCAACATCTGGATTCTGAAACGTGTGAAGAAAAAGTACACCGGCAAATGCGCCCAAGACCATTTTGCCTTCAAGAGCAATATTGACGATACCCGATCGCTCTGAAAACATGCCGCCAAGTGCTACAATCAACAGAGGTATCATAAAAAACATTGTATTTTGAACTATGAAATAAAACATATCCATAATCTATCACTCCTTTCTCTTAAAGAGCATTTTCCCAAGATTATTTTTAACCAACAGTACAAAAGCACAGAAGTAAATAATCACGGATATTACAATGTCAACAAGCTCTAATGAAAACCCGAATCCTTGCATTCGAGCTCCACCCAGAAACAGATATGATACAAAAATGCCGGAGAAAATTACACCTATGGGATTCGTAAGACCGAGAAACGCAACAGAGATACCTGTGAACCCTTCCATGGCAAGCACCGGCATTGCAGTCATAGACAATCCCGTGCCGTTCATGAAGTTCAGAGCTCCGCCCATGCCTGCGATCGCACCGCAAATCATCATTGAACGTACGATGTTTGTGTTTTGGTTTATGCCTGCGTACTTTGCTGCATCTTTATTAAAACCGCAGGCTTTAAGCTCATACCCGAACTTTGTTCTTTCCAGAATGATGTATACCAAAACCGCTATTAAAATAGCAATCAAGATTCCTGCGTTTACGGCTGAAGATCTGAAACCGGCACCTAAAGGTTCCTTGAATATTTGACCTAAACCCAAAGTCGGTAAATTTGAACTATCAGGTAAAAGTGTTGTTGTTGTGCGTCCAATATCAAAAGTACTTCTTACGAGTGTTGTATCTGTTCCGGGTATATTTATTCCATTTTGTATTGTATAGCTTATCAGATACATCCCTATGTAGTTGGTCATAATAGAGGTTATAACTTCATGAACATTTCGATAAGCTTTCAGAAGTCCGGGAATTGCTCCCCATAATCCTCCGGCTGCTGCCGCTCCGAGTATTGATAAAATGACGCGAAGTACAGGCGGCAAGGATGTAAAATGAACTCCAATATAAATAGCTACAAAACCACCGAAAGCAAATTGCCCTGCAGCACCGATATTGAACAAACCGGTTTTAAATGCAAATGTAACTGATAACCCGGTCAGTATTATCGGCGTCGCGCCCAGAAGCACATCTCCGATATTACGCATGGAACTTGCACCGAACGA
>Ga0123356_10004396_pt1 | contig 14569 bp, 12 predicted proteins | sample TergutEmb28metaG_2_FD_92546 | JGI IMG/M metagenome (GOLD analysis project Ga0123356, IMG submission 92546) | Embiratermes neotenicus P3 segment gut microbial communities from Petit-Saut dam, French Guiana - Emb289 P3 | ecosystem: Host-associated > Arthropoda: Insects > Digestive system > Gut ...
CCTTATTTATGCAGAAAGCGGTATAACATTCACGCCCACAAATCGTTCCATATTGGAAAGCCGATTAAAAGAACGACTTCGTGAAAAAGGCGTCAGTTCTGTTTTAGCCTACCTCGAAGACATAAAAAAAGACAAAGAAGAGCTAAAAGGCTTTTTGGATTCAATTACAACAAACCTTACCAGATTTTTTAGAAATCAGGCGCACTTTGACGCGCTGGAAAAGCATGTTATTCCGGAACTGATAAATAACATAAAAAAAGTCCCCGGTACAATAAGAATCTGGAGTGCAGGCTGTTCTACAGGGGAAGAACCCTACACAATCGCCATGCTGTTAAACGAAATCCTTCCAAAAACCTGGAATTATGATATTCTTGCCAGCGATATTTCCCTTAAATGTTTGATGACTGCCAAGGAAGGCTTTTATGCCGACAGCAGAATCGTGGGAATTCCGGATGATTATTTAAAAAAATATTTTGATAAAGTAGACGGCGGTTATAAAATACACGCAGACATTCAGTCCAAGATAAAGTTTGACTATCACAACTTAAAGAACGAATCCGGCCAAAGAAACTTTGATATCGTCTTCTGCCGTAATGTTATTATTTACTTTGATGAAGTTGCCCAGACTGCTGTAATGAATCGATTTTGGGATGCAATGGCTTCCAAATCATTTTTATTCATCGGCCATTCAGAATCCCTGTTTGGAATGGATACAAAATTTGAATTCTTAAAAACCGAATGGTCTACTTTGTATTGTAAAAATCTCTAGGAGAATCACGTGGCAGATGAAATAGCTGTATTAGTCGTAGATGACTCGGCGCTAATGCGCAATCTTATAAGTCGTATGATCGATGACACACCCGGTTTGGCTGTAGCCGACAAGGCCATGAACGGTCAGTTTGCTCTGCAAAAAATTCCCCGCGTTAATCCTGATGTCATTGTTCTTGACCTTGAAATGCCGGAAATGAACGGCATTGAATTTTTAAGAGAACGTAAAAAACGAGGAATCGAGATTCCTGTAGTAATACTTTCATCTATTGCCGAAAAGGGCGCTGAAATTACAATGGAAGCCCTTTCCCTGGGCGCGAGCGACTTTGTTCAAAAACCTTCAGGTTCCATATCCGAAGACATTCATGTAGTTAAAGACACGCTTGTAAGCAAGCTTTTGGGTTACGGCAGCGCATTCCGCAGATCACAGGGCAGAAAAGTTCTTGCTCCTTCCGAATATACAGCTAAAGTGCCTCCTGCAAAAACATCAGATATCGCGGTACATTTTAAACTTGCAGAAGAGCCGATGCTTGCTCCGGCGGCGCCGCCTACTCAAATACGTAAACCGGGCAGCACAGAAATTATTGCCATAGGTATCAGCACGGGCGGCCCCGACGCTTTGCGTATTGTTTTTGCAAATCTGGATCCCGATTTAAAGATTCCAATTGTAGTAGTACAGCATATGCCCGCAGGTTTTACAAATGAATTCGCAAAGAGCCTGGATCGTATTTGTCCGTTGAATGTTAAAGAAGCGGAAGACGGCGATATTATTATGCCGGGAAGAATACTTATTGCGCAGGGTAACAAACATCTGGAAGTAGAAAGAAAAGGAACCGGCGCAATTGCCCGTCTTTCCAGCGCTCCTCAGGTTTCAGGACACAGACCGTCTGCGGACGTATTGTTTGCTTCGGTAGCCTTGTCATACAGCAATCACGCGCTTGGAGTAATAATGACAGGTATGGGCAGAGACGGCGCTCAGCAACTGGGAACAATTTATAAAGAAGGCGGCATGACATTGGGTCAGGACGAACCCAGCGCAGTCGTTTACGGAATGCCGCGAGTCGCATACGAATTAGGTCACGTCATGGAACAGGTATCTTTGGAAAAGATGGCGCGCCGTATTTGCGATGTAGCAAAAACACCCCGATAGAGTTTTATACCTCGATACCTCAATTTTAGTCCCTATTCTTTTTTGTCTCGCTGTGTTAAACTCATATTATGAGAGTAATAGGAACCAAAGCGCTGGGTTTACGAACGCCGATTATCCGGGAATCTGATGATCTGGTAGCAGTTATTTGCCAATCTGTAAAAGACGCAATTAAATACGAAAATATCAAAATTAACGATGGAGATATTGTTGGCATTACAGAAGCCGTAGTGGCGCGTTCACAGGGCAACTATGCCACTATGGATCATATTGCGGCAGATGTAAAAGCAAATTTTGACGGTAAACACGTTGGCATTGTTTTTCCTATTTTAAGCAGAAACCGTTTTGCAATGCTTCTTAAAGGCATAGCGCAAGGCGCGGAAAAGGTAACCGTTCAGTTAAGTTATCCCGCGGATGAAGTAGGCAATCAATTAATAACATGGGACGATGTTGATGATAAAAAACTGAATCCGTATTCGGATTGTTTAAGCGAAGCCGATTATAGGCGTTTTTTTGGAAACGAAGTAAAACACAGATTTACAGGCATTGACTATGTCGCTCATTATAAATCACTGGGTTCAAATATCGATATAATTCTTTGCGCCGATCCAAAACGTATTCTTGAATATACGGATCAGGTTATTGCCGCAGATATTCACACAAGAGCAAGAACAAAACGCGCGTTGTATACCGCGGGAGCAAAAAAAGTTATTGGTCTTGACGATCTTTTAACAAAATCCGTTAACGGCAGCGGTTACAATGAACGCTACGGTCTTCTTGGTTCCAACAAGGCGACAGAAGAACGGGTAAAACTATTCCCCCGCGACTGCGATGAGTTTGTAATAAGAATGCAGAAAGCTCTTAAAGAACTAAGCGGCAAAACCGTAGAAGTGCTTGTTTACGGCGACGGCGGATTTAAAGACCCTGTTGGCGGTATTTGGGAACTTGCAGACCCTGTCGTTGCTCCTGCGTTTTCTTCAGGTTTAACGGGTACTCCCAACGAACTTAAACTTAAATTTCTTGCAGACAATAACTTTGCCAATCTTTCCAAAGAAGAAGCGCGCGAAGCTATCGAAAAAGCAATAAAAGCAAAAGCCGGCGTGGATCAAATGGGTAAAATGGAATCCGAAGGAACAACGCCAAGGCAGCTTACAGATCTTCTTGGCAGTCTATGTGATCTTGTAAGCGGTTCCGGCGACAAAGGAACGCCGGCTGTTTTAATTCAAGGGTACTTCGACAACTACGCTGCAAATTAATGCCGTATGACGTATGCTTTTTTACCTCATATGTATTACAAAAGCAACCCTGTGTAAATTATGCTCGATGTTGCCGTGAAAAGGAACATGACAGCTATATTCAATACCAACTTTTTTATATGCAAATAATGCCCCAAATTTATAAAAGCCTAAAAAGTTTGGTCCTGCAAACAGAAAATTAAAGCCATAAAACGGCTGAATGTCTATATATCCAAACCTAAATTGATTATATAATCTGATTCCGGTCTGAACAAAAACAAAATCATCTGTTTCTGCTACTTCTGCATATTCATTATTAAATAATAACGTTAAAAAACCAAGATGCATATCTCCGTAAATACCGGGAGCTATAATATTTTTTAATATATTAAAATGATAACCTACTCCGGCTGATAAAGATGTAAATAATAACGAAGCCAATATGTTATCGCCTATGTTGTTACCGCCCAATATTGGGTACAGGAAACTTACTCCAAGATTTGCGGTTAAATTATCATTTTCATCACTCGATGTATTTAAAAAATCTACCGAAAACAAAACGCTGTTTACCAATAAAACAAGAAGAACAAAAAATGCAAGTTTTTTCATATATGATCCTCCATTTGTATCCCATGCGGGATATACTTGACATTGTAATATTATTATGTAAAATTGTAAACAGGAAAATACCCATGGAACAGTATTTAAAAGAAATCAGCCGGACATTGAAAAATCAAGTGGGAACAAGTCCTGTCCTCTTATTAATTTCCGGCGGTGTAGATTCGACCGTTGCCGGCGCGCTTCTGTTAAAAGTATTGGAAAGCGATCAAATCCATTTAATGTACATAGATACAGGTCTCATGCGCAAGAACGAAACCGCTGTTGTCCGTTCAATCCTGGAAAAGCTCGGCGCAAAAAACATACATATAATAACGGCCGAGAACGAATTTTTGTCTGCTCTTAAAGGCGTAACCGAACCTGAAGAAAAGCGCAGAATTATCGGCGATATGTTTATTACGGTACAGGAACGCGAGGTAAAAAGACTTGGACTGCCGCAGGATTATTTTCTTGCGCAGGGCAGTATTCGCGCCGATTTTATCGAGAGCGATACCAAAGTAAAGAGCCATCATAATGTCGCAAGTCCTTTAGTAATCGCAAAACGCGAGGCGGGAAAAATAATAGAACCGCTTGCTCAATTTTACAAGGACGAAGTGCGCGAACTTGGGCGTTTCCTTGGCGTTGATGAAGAAATCGTCGGCAGACATCCGTTTCCGGGACCCGGAATTGCAGTGCGCATACTTGGCGAAGTAACAAAGACCCAGTGCGACATTCTGCGTGAGGCTGATGCAATTTATATCGAAGAACTTAGACGCCGTAATCTATACGATAAAATCTGGCAGGCGTTTACAGTTTTACTGCCGATACGTTCGGTTGGGGTAACCGGTTCTGCCGAACGCAAATACGGATGGGTTCTGGCGCTTCGCGCAATTACCAGCAAAGACGGCATGACCGCCGACGTATATCCGTTTGAAACCCGTGACCTTCTGGAAATATCGGCGCGTATCACAGACGCCGTAAAAGAGATTGGCCGCGTCACCTATGATATTTCCAACAAACCGCCTGCAACGATTGAATGGGAATAAGCCTTATCGTTCTGTAACAGAAATCCCTTGCCTTAAAGCGCCAAAACGTCGATTTAGATTATCTTCGTTTACCGGATTCTCCATGGAGAAATACAGCGAGTAAAGGGCATTTGTATTGCCCATATTTAAAACTGCCCCTACAGAACCGGTATTTTCTCTTGTAGAGATGGTAGGGTTTCCGTCAAAAGGAAACTTTTCATTAACCATATCATTCCAGCTTTCCATTACATTCGTACCAAGTCTTTGATCCGGAATAACGTTACGGAAAAGAACAAAATAATCTTTGCCCCTGTTATCTCTGTTAATAATAAATTTTCTAATACCAAACTCAAGATTGTTGTTGTTTAAATACCATGAAGGAGCCATAAACAAATCGGAATTACCTGTCCAGTCAAAAACATTTGTATCAATATTTATCCTGACATTTTTGTAACTAAGCGAAAAATTCTGCGCGTTACTGTTCCATCGGAAACGAACATTTTGTAAATATTCGGGAGCTAATCCTTCCAGGGCAAGGTAATCGACCCAGTTATCAAATGACCCCAAATAAGCCGCAAAGAGATGATCGCATATTTTTCTTAAATCCCATTCATAGTCCTGAAGAAACGCGCTGTTCTGCGCAGTACTTAAAACTACAGGGCCGTCAGGCATGGGCAGAATGTACATTATCTGTACCGAATCATTGTAACCAATAACCCAATAAGCGGATATCCACGTTCTTCCCAAAGCGTCTTCAAAACTGCCTGTAGAAGACGGTTCTCCGTAGGAAAGTATTCTGTATCTATCATTGCCCCAAAGATTTCTTTCGGTGCGGATATTCTGAAGTATAAGATCCATAACATACTTTACATTAAAACTGTCTGCCAGTGAAACATTACTTGGTTTTTTTATTTTATAAAAGTGATATCCCGAAACACCGGAATGTCTGAGTATCCCGTCATTTTCCAAATTAAAACTTCTTATGTTTAAATTGGAAAGCTTCCAGTTATCATCGTTTCTGTCAACAAAACTAACTTCCGGAAATGACGTTGAAAGGGAACTTTGAAGAATATGCATATTATTTGGACCTGTTAAATATGCCGGAGCTTCCCTAAAAAGCGTAGTCATTGCCGTATTATAATTTTCGATATAGGCGACGCGAATTAATCTTCTTACTTCCATGTATGTATTTGGAAGAGGAACGCTTGTTTCGAATATGTAATCAAGTTCATTTGCCAACAGAAGATGGCCAAAACGATATTTTTTTCTGTAAGGAATAGATGAACGATCTTCCCCAAGAATAACATCCGCAGGAACCGAATAAAGAATATTATCCCGCAGCGCGGTTACAAGAGCTACAACTCTGCCATTGGGAGTAACAAGCGGCCCGCCGGAATTTCCCGGATTTCCGTCTGCAGAACTTTTAAGCATATCCCATCGGCCTGAATCTCCTTCCGGAACGGTTCCCAAAACAAGACCATTGCGAACAACGATACCCTCGCCCAGAGCATTTCCAATACTTAAGACAGGATCTCCAATCTTGTAATTGCGTTCAAACTGAAAAAATTGATCAAAAGTTTTTCCATTGACGGTGAAAATTAAAAAGTCCCTTTCGTTACATCCGCCCGTAACTTGATCGATTTCGAAAACCTCTCCCTGCGAGTCCCTAATTAAATATTTTTCATAGACCATGCTCTCGAAACCCAGGTTAACAACATGGAAAGCCGTAATTAACTCTGTTCTGGAAATGGCAAAAGCCGTTCCTATCGAGTAATAATTGTCATTTCTGATAGCAAAAGGAACATTGTCCCAATTCAGTTCCCTGTCATAAACAGTCGGATCATCTTCGGGTTTTTCTATTACAATTTCAAAAACCGCATTCCGCACCAGATTGAGGGTTCTTGCGGACAGCCGCCTTGAACCTGGATCCGAGGGAGAAGAAAGACAGGAAACAAACATACCTGCAATAATAAGGATAGAGAGCAATTTAAGTTTATATTTCATAAAACAAATATACTATCTTTTTTAAATTAACACAAGTAAAATAATTATATGCATTTAAAAGAAGCAAAAGGGTTACTAAGCGCGCACAACGGCATGAATATAAGCAGGGGCTGTACCCACGGCTGTATTTACTGCGATTCAAGGAGTAAATGTTACCATATTGAGCATGACTTTGAAGATGTGCAGATAAAGTCCAATGCCCCTGCCCTTCTGGAAGACGCCCTGAAAAGGAAACGAAAAAAGTGCATAATAGGCACAGGCGCAATGAGCGACCCCTATATCGATATCCCGGAAAACCTTGCAAATATCCGCGCCTGTCTGGAAATAATCGAAAAATACGGCCACGGCCTTGCAATTCAAACCAAGTCCGATTTAATCCTGCGGGATTTAGACCTTCTTGTCAGCATTAACAAAAAGGCCAAATGCATTGTTCAAACAACCCTTACCACTTTTGATGAAGACCTTTGCAAAATAATCGAGCCAAATGTCTGCGGGTCAAAGCGCCGTTTTGAAGTTTTAAAAATCATGCGCGACAACGGCATACAAACAATCGCCTGGCTTTGCCCTTTTTTGCCGTTTATAAATGACACCGAGGAAAACCTTCGCGGCCTTTTGGATTACTGTATCGAAGCCGGCGTTTACGGCATACTTTTTTGGGGAATCGGCATGACCTTACGCGAAGGCAGCCGTGATTATTTTTACAAAAAACTGGATGAACAATTTCCCGGCCTAAAAGATATTTACCATAAAAAATACGGCTATAAGTACGAAATAACAAGCGACAATAACAACGAATTGTATAAGCTTGCGCAAGAAATCTGCAAAAAGCACAACATCGTTCTTGGCGTCGATAACCTGTTTAAGTACATGGGGTCGATTATGGAAAACAAAAGTGAGCAGATAGAGTTGTTTTAAAAATAATATTTATATATAATCTTGATACTAGGGGAGTAAACCATGAACACATTAGAAGCTATAAAAAACCGCTACAGTTTCCGAGGCACATATAAAAACACCCCAATCCCGCGCGAAGATTTGAAAAAAATCATGCAAGCCGGCCTTGCAGCTCCCAGCGGCTGTAACAAACAGACAACTTCTCTCATCGCCCTTGATGAAAAAGAATTAGTCAAATCCGTATCAGACATTATAAAGAAAAACGGTTTTAGGGGCGAAGGCGCGCCTGCAGGAATATGCGTCTTAACCCAAAAAATACCAGCATATGATGATTTTTACTGCAACACCCAGGATTATTCCGCCGCTATCCAAAATATGCTGCTCGCCATTACAGCCCTTGGCTACGCAAGCTGCTGGATCGAAGGGCAGGTAACATGTGACACCGAAACACAGGAACAAATTGCAAAATTACTTAATATTCCCACAGATTACATTGTTGTCGGCTATCTGCCTGTTGGCATCCCGGAAGCCGAAGGCAAACGCCCCGATTACAAACCTTTTGAAGAAAGAGCCTGGTTTAACCGGTTTGGAAAAAATTAAAATTCATACGATTTTATTAATAAGTTGATTCCTCTTTTCCTCTGATTTTTATGGGTCTCAAGAAAAATAATTATTATATTGGAGTTATGGTTTTCTTTGAACCAAAGGAGCATCTTATGAAAAAATCGTGGTTTTTAAATCTGACAAAAAACTCCGCAAACGAAAAAGACATAAAAGAGACACCAGATACAGAACGTGTTTGTTTGTCCGATATTTCTGACGCATTCCATGAATTAACCGAAAATTCCAGAGAGCAGTCAGACGCCATCAAAGCAGCCCTAAAAAATATAAGGGAATCTGTCGGCGAAATAAAAAAATCCTCCCAAGAAGTACTGGGAAGACTCGAAGAGATTGATTCTGGTGATGACACGTTATAGAAACAATGGCGGTATTGTTCCCCCGCAAAATACGCTAATTATGCATATTTTTACGGCGAATAATGAGGGTTATAGGCAAAAACCACTTGACAAGCGTTAACCATTGGTATACAAAATGTATATGGTTAACAAGTCAGAAATTATAATCTATCAAACTCTAGATGGGAATGTAAAAATTGATTGTCGTTTTGAGGGTGATACATTTTGGCTTACTCAGGCACAAATCGCAGAATTATATGGGCGTGATATCAGCGGGATTTCTCGTCATATTAAGAACATTTTTGAAGAAGCCGAATTAGACCCAAAAAGCAATTTGCAAAATTTGCAAATTGCAAATTCTGATAAACCTGTAACTTTTTACAATTTAGATGTCATTTTAGCCGTCGGGTACCGAGTAAAATCCCCGCTTGGTATACAATTTAGACAATGGGCAACTGCTATTTTGCATGAATATCTGCAAAAAGGCTTTGCCATGAATGATGATTTCTTAAAAAACATGGGCGGCGGTGTTTATTGGAAGGAACTTTTAGAGCGTATCCGTGATATCCGTGCCAGTGAAAAAGTGATGTATCGCCAAATACTGGATCTTTATGCCACAAGTCTTGATTACAACGCTACCATGCCAGAAACATTAAAATTCTTTAAAACTGTGCAGAATAAATTACATTATGCAGTCAGCGGACACACAGCAAGCGAAATTGTTTTTAATCGTGCCAATGCCGAACTTCCATTTATGGGTTTGACAGTATTTAAAGGAAAACGCCCTGTTAAAAGCGAAGTAACAATCGCAAAAAACTATATGACAGAAAAAGAGCTTTTTGCTCTACGCCGTATGGTCAATGCTTTTTTTGATATGGCAGAACTTAAAGCCGAAATGCACCAACCAATGTATATGCGTGATTGGCTGGAAACACTAGATAAATTTTCCCATGATTTTGGCGTAGGTGTATTGGAAAATGCAGGCTCTGTTAGCCAAGAAGCAGCAGAGAAAAAAGCCCATAGCGAGTACGAAACATATCGCTCTGCATTGTCTGATGAGCTTACCGATGTGGAGAAGGCATATTTGGCTGCCTTGAAGGACATGCAAAAGAAGTTGAAAGTAGGGGATAAGGGTTAAGAGAATGTGCTTTCAAGCCGACCTATTTTCTTAGTAAACTGTATTAAAAGATATATTTGCAGTACAAGATGAACCGTTGCAGACCGACCTATTTTCTTAGTAAACTGTATTAAAAGATATATTTGCAGTACAAGATGAACCGTTGCAGACCGACCTATTTTCTTAGTAAACTGTATTAAAGACATTGTTCAGAACTAGATTTATATTGTTGCAGACCGACCTATTTTCTTAGTAAACTGTATTTTTTTTAGATTGCAAGCAATGACCGTATTCGTTGCAGACCGACCTATTTTCTTAGTAAACTGTATTGGACATGAAAAAAGCCCTGAAAGTGTTAGGTTGCAGACCGACCTATTTTCTTAGTAAACTGTATTTTTTTTAGATTGCAAGCAATGACCGTATTCGTTGCAGACCGACCTATTTTCTTAGTAAACTGTATTATGATAGAGCTACTGAAGAGGCACCCGCAGGTTGCAGACCGACCTATTTTCTTAGTAAACTGTATTGTCGTGAGGTGCTAACGAGCTCTGCCACTGTTGCAGACCGACCTATTTTCTTAGTAAACTGTATTATTGTATACTTTCGTTGTTCCAGGACAACGGTTGCAGACCGACCTATTTTCTTAGTAAACTGTATTCGTTATTCCAGGACAATGGAGCTTCTTCCAGTTGCAGACCGACCTATTTTCTTAGTAAACTGTATTTTCCGATAATTGAGCTTGTCTTGCTTCTAGTTGCAGACCGACCTATTTTCTTAGTAAACTGTATTGGGATAAATATTTTCCATCCATGGATGTGAGTTGCAGACCGACCTATTTTCTTAGTAAACTGTATTTCATCCTTATACCCTCTCCTTATTTTCTAGTTGCAGACCGACCTATTTTCTTAGTAAACTGTATTCGTACAGTGCTTTACCTAAACTTTGTAGCGGTTGCAGACCGACCTATTTTCTTAGTAAACTGTATTTAATTCGTATTCCAGTTTCAGTACTTCTTTGTTGCAGACCGACCTATTTTCTTAGTAAACTGTATTGCATAAGCCGCATCGTTAGCTTCTTCAGTCGTTGCAGACCGACCTATTTTCTTAGTAAACTGTATTACAAAAATAAAATCATCCGGTTTTAAATCCGTTGCAGACCGACCTATTTTCTTAGTAAACTGTATTCCGCCGATGTAGAACGGTCGCCATAGGCTGGTTGCAGACCGACCTATTTTCTTAGTAAACTGTATTATTTGCGACATCATACCTGCTTGCTCTACTGTTGCAGACCGACCTATTTTCTTAGTAAACTGTATTGTGCTGCGCCGTCTATGTTTGGAGCACCTAGTTGCAGACCGACCTATTTTCTTAGTAAACTGTATTTTTATTTCGTGTTGGTTGTAATCGTGTTTTGTTGCAGACCGACCTATTTTCTTAGTAAACTGTATTGCAGTAGAGCTCGATAAAGAAAGACCGTCAGTTGCAGACCGACCTATTTTCTTAGTAAACTGTATTCAGGGTCAACATCTCCGCCGCTACCGCCGCGTTGCAGACCGACCTATTTTCTTAGTAAACTGTATTAAATCACTATTTCCCCCTTAGTTCGTCAATGTTGCAGACCGACCTATTTTCTTAGTAAACTGTATTATATTAGAAATAAAAGGCGGCGCATTAATAGTTGCAGACCGACCTATTTTCTTAGTAAACTGTATTATTAATGATGAAAATGCTCCAAGTGGAAGTGTTGCAGACCGACCTATTTTCTTAGTAAACTGTATTGTACCATGTACCTCTATGAACGTAAAGGATGTTGCAGACCGACCTATTTTCTTAGTAAACTGTATTGTTGGGTGTACCAACGGTGTGCACCTAATGGTTGCAGACCGACCTATTTTCTTAGTAAACTGTATTCATTTAACTTGCCTCCTCTATATTAAAATTGTTGCAGACCGACCTATTTTCTTAGTAAACTGTATTTGCCCCTTCAATTTCTTGTGCTTGAACTCTGTTGCAGACCGACCTATTTTCTTAGTAAACTGTATTGATCTCGGCATATTCTTTGAATACAAGACTGTTGCAGACCGACCTATTTTCTTAGTAAACTGTATTAAAGGGCTGTTTTCAATGTATAAAGGATGCGTTGCAGACCGACCTATTTTCTTAGTAAACTGTATTTTTTCCCTTTGCTGTTCACTGCTAAGATCTGTTGCAGACCGACCTATTTTCTTAGTAAACTGTATTTGTCTGCAAGACCTCGGATATTATCAGAGGTTGCAGACCGACCTATTTTCTTAGTAAACTGTATTTAACCTTTTACAGGTATGAAGTACCTTTCAGTTGCAGACCGACCTATTTTCTTAGTAAACTGTATTCAGGCAAATAATCAACGATGGTGTCTTTTAGTTGCAGACCGACCTATTTTCTTAGTAAACTGTATTGAAACGCACTTATTTAACTCCGCTATTTCTGTTGCAGACCGACCTATTTTCTTAGTAAACTGTATTCACCTGGTTGATGTCCTCTAATACCAATAAGTTGCAGACCGACCTATTTTCTTAGTAAACTGTATTGTTGTCCAAACGGAGTGTTTCTCATTCTGTGTTGCAGACCGACCTATTTTCTTAGTAAACTGTATTTTTGAATAAATGGGGTGTGACGGACGCGGAGTTGCAGACCGACCTATTTTCTTAGTAAACTGTATTTGCGCCCTCGATCTCTTGTGCTTGAACTCTGTTGCAGACCGACCTATTTTCTTAGTAAACTGTATTTAAGTTTTTCCGGCGGCGTATATCCATCCCGTTGCAGACCGACCTATTTTCTTAGTAAACTGTATTATCGCTTTCCAGTGTCGCCAGGCAACTGTGTTGCAGACCGACCTATTTTCTTAGTAAACTGTATTGGTAGTCGCCGTCTGTGGAAGTAATATCATGTTGCAGACCGACCTATTTTCTTAGTAAACTGTATTATTGACAAACGTCGTCGGGTAAATCTAAAGTTGCAGACCGACCTATTTTCTTAGTAAACTGTATTGTGACGCCCTCTTTTCTTTTCGTCCCCGGAGTTGCAGACCGACCTATTTTCTTAGTAAACTGTATTCGTCTATGTTTGGAGCGCCGATTGTTCCGGTTGCAGACCGACCTATTTTCTTAGTAAACTGTATTGAACATACGTATCTTACGCTTGCTGTCGTTGTTGCAGACCGACCTATTTTCTTAGTAAACTGTATTGATATGCATAATGCTAGTTGACACCTTTTTGTTGCAGACCGACCTATTTTCTTAGTAAACTGTATTTGTCCGAGTTTTCACAATTAGAGGATGATAGTTGCAGACCGACCTATTTTCTTAGTAAACTGTATTTGTCGCTGACGCTTGTGTAAAGTCAACGGGTTGCAGACCGACCTATTTTCTTAGTAAACTGTATTTGTAAAGTCTGCGAAGCTTTGTCCGTCTAGTTGCAGACCGACCTATTTTCTTAGTAAACTGTATTAGTAACCAGGTAATTCCTTACAAAATAAGGAGTTACCTGGTTAGGTCGGTAAAAAAAGAGGTCAAAAGAGTAAAAGTTGAGAAGGTTTTTGCTTGCTTTTTTCTTTGTTTTTTCCAGAAAAAGATATAATTCCTTCATATTGTTTATCCGTAATTGTTATAATATCTACCTTGCCTTTAGGTGGAAGCTTTTCTTGTATAATCCTAATATAACCGTCCAACGCTTCTTTACCAGGTAGTAACCTATAGTATACCGAAAACTGACTCATATGAAAACCCTGATCTTGTAGTGATTTTCTAAATAGTGATGCTGTTTTCCGTTCGAGTGGGGTTACAACAGGTAAATCAAAAAAAACAATCATCCACATAAGCTTATAGGAACTAAGATTTGTCATCTTTTTGTAACCGCAATTCGGCGATTTCAATCTGTGGCTGTTTTGCCTTGAAAGAACTAACCAAAGAAAAAGATAATCGCTCCATAGCCAAATAAAAGGGAGTAGTTTCTCCATTAAAATCAAGATCTGCCCAAAGAAAAGCAGTTATTTTTTGTTTTGTACCTGAATTAATTTTATTCTCGCCTGATAAAGTAATTTGTTTTACATAATAATCAATCAATGGACGATATGGCTCCATAATATCATCTGCTAAAGGAAAATGATTTGTACTATTTTCGTGATGAACTCCAAAAATTGGATTTAACCCCGCCGAACAAATAGCCCGAGCAGCACAAGCTCTAAGTATAGCATACCCATAATTTAAAAGACTATTTGGCCAATCTCCATCAGGATGACGAGAAAAATCATCACCAAATAATGCTTTCCAATAAAGCCTTGCACCGCTTGCTTCACGATTTTGCGGATCTCCAGATTGAACCTGCCGCGCATAAGTTCTTATTTGATTCGCTTTTTCATCTTTTTTAAAATATTTAAGTACTTCACTTTGGTGCATGAGTTTTGCAGAAATAATAGATTGCCAAAGACGTTTCTTTAATGGCAGACTGGCTTGACTTTGTAATCGTGTTCGTAAAGCAGCTTCATAGTTAGCATTTACTGGAAGCACTAAAGCAGAAGGCATCCCTTTTGCTCCACAAAGGACAGTTATAGCCCCTCGCTCAGCAAGACTTACAAGCGCATCTTTAGTACAAGTTGCTCCAAATGCAGAAATCATTAGAACCCCAATGTCATCTAGCGGAACTTCACCTATTGATTCATCGCCTTGTTTTATTGTGATAAATCCACGTTGTTTCGAAATAAAACGACCATTTTCGCTTACATCTACAATTCTTGGTATCATTACTATTAAGATCGGTAAATAAGCCTTCCATCAACAGTAATTTTTA
>Ga0123356_10004397_pt1 | contig 14569 bp, 10 predicted proteins | sample TergutEmb28metaG_2_FD_92546 | JGI IMG/M metagenome (GOLD analysis project Ga0123356, IMG submission 92546) | Embiratermes neotenicus P3 segment gut microbial communities from Petit-Saut dam, French Guiana - Emb289 P3 | ecosystem: Host-associated > Arthropoda: Insects > Digestive system > Gut ...
ACACCAGGGCAGACGTTATTTCGGAGGGCATGCAGGCGGCAGGCAACACCGGCGATCCATTCACGGTAGTGCCCATCCCGTTCCCAGCCGCCCCCGGTGGTCAGCAGGCTGGTTTCTTCGGCAATTCGGCCGGTGGTTTGTCAGTGGCCGCGAAGTCAAAGAATGTCGAGGCAGCCACCACCTTTGTCACTTGGCTCGGAACCAGTGCAGCGGGCCAGCAGGTGATTGCCGACGTGATGAACAACATCCCGTCCTTGGCCGGGGTCGAACCCCAGTTTGATCAGCTCGGTCTGGTGAATGCCGAATTGCAAAAGCCCGCGCTGCAGTGGCTGTTTGCCGAGAGCTCCATCATTGCCGAACCACGGGCCTTGGACAGCGCTGATCTAGAAGAAGCGTTGGGCACGGCGCTGACCACCATTGCCGAGGGCATTGCTACGCCAGCCGATGCGGCTGCCAAGCTGCAAGCCGCTGTGGAAGCCTTAGGCTAGTTCGATTGATTGCCCTGACAAGGGCACATGGACTGGGCCACGGTTGGTGAAGGGACGTGGCCAGTTACTGCAGAGGGATTTTTGGGGCTCGGTGTCACCGTTCAATGGAAGCGGGTTGTCGGTGTAGCCGGGCTGTCAGAGCGGCGGCCAAGGCGCCGTGACTGATCGAGCGAGAAAGCGTGCCACCGTGGCGGTGAGGATTGACGCGAGAGCCGGGCAGCAACGCCAGGGCACAAAGCGGCTTCAGTTGCTGCCGCAGGGCTACGGTTGGATCTTGCCATCCCTGGTGGTTGTGCTGGGTGTTTTGTACTTCTCAATCGGCTACACCGGCTACATGTCAACCTTGGATTGGGATGGTTCCAGCCCACTGCGCGAATCGGTGGGCTGGTCCAACTACTCCAAGATGCTGGGCAGCGCTGTGTTTTGGCGGTCTCTGCGCAACACGGCTGTCTTCTTTGTCTTTGTCTTTGGTATCCAAACATTCATTGGTTTGCTGCTAGCGGCGATTGTGCATTCGCGGATCCACCTGGCCATTTTGTACAAGGTGTTCATCTTCATTCCGGTAGTTCTGGCACCCGCCTTCATGGCGCCAGTTTTTCGAAAGATCCTTGACGCCAACGGCCCGCTGAACTCTTTACTTGAGCGCATTGGCTTGGGTTCACTGACCCATGCCTGGCTGGCTGAATCGGCCACCGCGCTGCCGGCCATCATCCTGATCACGGTCTGGGGCGGCACCGGTCTAAGTTTCATCCTCTTCTTCGCGGCGCTTGGACAAATTGAACCCGAAATGCTTGAAGCCGCCCGTATTGATGGAGCCAATCCGCGCCAAGTAATGTGGTGGATGATTATTCCTTCGGTGCGTGGCACCATAGTTGCTCTGGCAATCCTAACGGCCATTGGTTCGCTGAAGATCTTTGATTGGCCTTACCTGGTAACAAACGCTGGCCCCAACCATGCGACCGAATTCCTTGGCACCTACATTTTCCGTACGTCTATTCCGGAGGGTCATGTGGGCTATGGCGCCGCCCTCTCAATTGTTCTGTTAGTTGTGGCCGTGGTCGTGGCCCTCATCTTGAACCGGGCCAGAAGCAGGGATGAGGTGTAGGGATGTTTGAAACCAGGCGGCGTTCTTCACGTTGGATTTTACAGATTCTGGCCACTTTGATGGTGGCGCCATTTATTTACCCGCTGGTCTATATGGTTCAGGGATCATTGGTGGGTGGCGGGCTAAACAACTATCGAGTGGTGCTGAGCCAGAAAGAATTGCCGTACTTCTTCCGCAATAGTCTGATCATTGCCGCCTGCACGCTTGTCTTGGTTTATATTTGCACCATGTGCGCCGCCTTTGGCTTTGCCAAATTGCGAGTGAAGGCCCGCGAGCTGTGGTTCTGGCTCCTGTTGATTTGCATGACACTGCCGGAAGTGGTGCTGTTGACTCCGCTCTTTGTAACCACCATGCGGATGGGGATTTACAACACATATCTGGCGGTGATTCTGCCTATGGCAGCCCTGCAGATTCCGTTTGCAGTGCTCTTAGCGCGGACCTTTGTCGAAGGTATCCCTAGTGAGTTGGTGGACGCCGCACGAGTCGACGGCGCGGGAGCCATGAAGATCTTCTTTTTCGTGATGGTGCCGCTGACCAGGCCAATCGCCTCAGCGGTCTTGGTGCTGACCCTGATCACATGTTGGAACAACTACCTGCTGCCCTTGGTGCTTCTGACCGATCCATCCTCCCAAACCATTACGATGCTGCCTCAGTATTTCATTGGGCAATTCACCTACGATTTAACCAAGGTGTTGGCTGCCTCGGTGATTTGCGCCCTGCCCATGGTGGTGGCGTACATTTCCATGCAGAGAATGTTCGAACGGGGTTTGGCGGCTGGGGCTCTCAAGTAAGAGTTGATTCATAAGTCCGGCACGCGAAGGGCCGGAGCTTGTCGGCTGTTCTTGCGACGACAGGGTGTCCCCTTGCGGGGCTGTCGAGGCGAGGGTTGGCCGGGTGAATCGTTGTGTCCGGCAGAGGCCGTCCTGTGACGGCTGCCATCCCCGCCTGGCGATGCCAGGGTGATGGTTGACCGGACCCGCTCCTCTTGCTGAGCGGTGATTCGGCGTGCGAGGGCGCCGAGGCGTGATTGGTCCACGAACGCCATGGACGGTTTGTTGGGGTCAGGGACGATGACGGTGGTGGCTAAGGCGGCTGCTAGAACGTCACGGTCGGCTTGTAGACCGCAGACGGGGCAGGAATGCCACCGCATGGATAGAGGTTTCTTCTCGCGGCGGCCGCAGATGCAGCGTTGAGACAGCCATGTGGCTTGCGTGGGGATTTCTTGCCAGGTGCCGCCTGTGGCTTCAATTTCGCGTTTCAGGGCGGTCAGGATGCGTCCTGGGGTGGTAACGGCGAGGCGTTTGCCCCAGGTGTGTTGCCACGCGGCAATGGACACGTCCTCGGTGGTCCACCTGTTACCGTGAACGGCAACGAGGTCGGCGGCAATCGACGTGGCGGCGGCCTTCTTGCGGGCGACGGTGGAAGCGGTGGCGGTGGCGTGATCGGCGCGGGCCTTGCGGTACCCGGTTGTGAGGGCGTCTTTGCGGTATGCCCGTAGTGGCCGTCCGGCTTTGGTTGAGACTCGCCGCCCTTTGGGAACATCGACGGTCTTGGGGGGCAGGCCACAAGTTGCGCGTCGTTCGGCTCTGGCCTGTTGCGGTTTGGAGAGTTCGTATTGGTTACGGTTCGCGGCTCGGCGGGAACGGTCCAGGTACGCCGACGTGCGTGCAGTCTTGCGGGCTGCTTTCAGGGCGGCGCGTTCGGTCGCTGTATCGGGTTTGACGATGGTGACTTCGAGGGAGCCTGCGTCGCCGTCGGTGGTGGTGCGTGATGGCCCAGAGAACGCGGCGATGTTGGACACGTTCGCGTCAATGCCCGCGAGCCGGTTCGTTGGGACCGCCGCTTGGCGTTCCAGGGTCGATGGGGCACGGTATCCGGCTTTCAACACAGTCAGGTGCGCGTTGAACCTCCACCCGGCGGGGGCGTGGCGGTCACGGACACGCACCAGGTCAATCTTGTGCCAGGAGTCCTTGTCGGCGAGGAAGTGCGCGAGCCGGTCAAACGATCCAGCACCGGAAGGCAGGCGTACGGGCAGGCGCAGGTCGCCGCCAGGTAAACCGGAGAAGACGACGACGAGGGGGCCGTCGTAGAGCCACCAACCTCCCTCACGTTGCATCGGTGTCGCCGGTGCGTGCATCGTTGCGGGTTGGTCAAGCAAAGTAGTGCCCGTCAGGGATGGTGCGCGCGCGCGAACCTCGCTGACTGTTTTTCCCGCGATGATGCCTGTGCCGTAAGTGTTCAGGTGTCCTTGCAGTGACCCCATGAGTCGAAATGTTTCCCACACACGCGGTTTGGTGTGCGAGCGGGCACGCCCGACCATGCGCGTGAAATCCCACCATGAACCGACTTTGGGTGGCCCGAAATACCCGCCCGCTCGATCTGGGTACAGGTGCCGTGACGTTGCTTCCCACACAGCTGAGGCATGGTGCAACGCTTGGGCCTTAGTGACGTAATGGCGCAGGTGAATGGACTTTTCGATGTGCTGGTAGGCAGCCTGGGTCAACGCATCTTGAGACAGACCCAGGTGGGCTTGCATCGTCTTGCACGCCGCGCCGCGTTGATTCTTAGGCAGGCGGCGATACCGCCAACCTGATTTCCACTCATCGAACGCCCGCACTCGTTTTCGTGCATCGTTCTTGATCGCCCGCTCCAGCGAGAAACAGGCAGCCCACTGCTGACACAACCGGGCCAGCATCGCTGGGTCACCGGACAGGCCCAGTTCTAACGGAATGACTGCCAGGTCTCCGTCGTATTTCCAGTTCCGGCCCGCTTTCGTCTTGCCGCGATACTTGCGGGCAGTGTTACTTGTCGGCGTGCTCATCGTGTGGGCCTGATCGCGTAATCGGCCCCGTCGGGCACTGTGATGACCTCACCAGACAACAATCGTAGTTCGTCGCCGAACCGAGGTTTCCTTTTCCCGGTTGTTTCGGCCAACTGCACAGCCCCGTGGGTGATGGACTCCACTTGGGCGTAAGCCACGGCACCATCGCGTCGTTCTACCTGCTCGAAGCGTCCAACATGAAAACCGGTTCCTTGCAGGAGCCAACGGTCAACTGATTTGTAACGTCCGTCAGGAGTTTCGCCGGGGCCTTCGGCTTTGCGGAAGATCGTTTTTGTGGCGGCTAGGGCGGTCAACTCGGCTTCCCGAACTACCTTGTCAATCTCATCGTCGCGTTGCTGCTGGGCGTGCTCGAACTCGCCTGTGGCCTCGTTCGCCAACTCTTCAATGGTTGGTAACGTCACGCCCGCCCATTGGCATATCCGACGCTCCCAAGGGGATGCCTCGTCGAAAGTCATGTTGTCTTTCATTGCCTGAAAAGCAATCTCAGCAATGGCATCCTCATATTGAGCGCCTGGAGGTGGGCGCGTGGCACCGCGCTGAGCGGCAACCACCACCTCGTCAAGAACGCTCTGCTGAACCATGCCAACAATCTATCAAATCAAAAGTCGATTACATGGCTATTTGGTCACTAAGATAGTTGGTGTCGCTGTCAAATCTCGCTATCCTTACCGGGCTGTCCAAGCCCCAGGTCGTCTACGTCGTTACCGCGCTTACCACCAAACTCAAAGTTCGCAAGGGTCGCCCTCATCACCTCACGCCCGCTCGCCGGGTTCTGCTTGTTCTGGTGTGGCTACGAACGAACCTCACCGAGCGCGGCGTCGCCGCGATCTTCGGTGTGTCTCAATCGACCGCGCACCGCACCATCACCGCCGTTTTACCGCTGGTCGCGGCGCTGCACCCCAACGTGCTCAGCGACGGACCCGAGCATTTACTTCTCGACGGGACACTGAATCCCGTTCATGACCAGTCGATCACGAAGAAATCGAAAAACTACCGGCGCTCCATCAACACGCAGGTGATCTGCACCCACCGTCGCAAGATCATCTACGTCGGCAAAGCGTTTCCAGGTAACAGAAACGACATTATCGTCGCCCGCTCCACCGTGCCCGTGGGGCCAACCCATAAGACCGACGGCGGGTACCGAACCATTCCCGGAGCCATACTCCCACCGCCACGCACCCAGCCTCGCGCCCGTCGTCGCCACATCCAGGTCCGTGCAAGAATTGAGCACGTCCTGGCTCGCATGAAAGACTGGCAAATCCTTCGCCAATGCCGGGCACGAGGCGAAACCATCAACCTCGCGCTTCGCGCCGTTGCCTACCCCACCAACATCAGACTCGGCCATGTCTCCACGGACTTATGAATCAACTCTTAGTCCAGCCGCGGCGCCTCGCAACGGCGCTGCCAAGGCGGGCGGGCTTCGAATTCTGGCAGCGGGTCAGGTACCGTGGCTTAGCGCGGACCCTTGCTAAACCAAATCGTCGCGATGCAGGGCGGGGTTGCGTTTTATCTCCTGAATCTTTTCAGCGTTGGAATCGTCGGTTTTGATGTTGATTTCAACCCCAAGCTGCTCAGTTGAGTCGACAAATGCGTAGGTGCCATCCGGCCAGTAGCCAATGTGGTAGGGCTGAGGTGCCCCGAGCTCCTGGAGAGCTTGATTGGCCGCGTGCCGGTCCGGCACGATGAAGCTGATGTGTTGAAGCCCCTCGCCATCGCGAGCCATTTTGGCGGTAAAGGCGTTGGGGTTGGAGCCAGGTTGCACCAGCTCGATCCTGACGTTTGGCAGGTCGAAGACCACCGCCAGGACGTCACCGATGTCGGTTGGCTCACCGTTGGTGAAATTCGGTACGCGGTCAGCAGCGGGAAAGTAGCCTGGCTCAGGCTTTTCCATGCCCAGGAGGGCGGCCCAGTTGCTGGCCGCCTGATCAACGTCTTTCACCATTATGGCAATGTGACAAACCGTGGTGTTGCCTATGGGCACGTCAGGTCCTCTCGATAGTTAGCGGTGGTCTTGGTTTCTGGCCTAGTGGATCACACATCGGCCACGTTGATGGCTATCTGGCAAACCGTTTCGGTGCCAAGCGGTGACATGCTAGAGGGCCTGGTCCAGGAGCCAGCCGACCTCTCGCCGCAACAGGGCCAGACGGCCAGGACCGTAGGCGCCAACATCGTGGCCAAGGCAGTTGTAGATGAAACGAGAGTCACCAACCTGTCGAGCCCAGGCCAAAGGTTCGACGGTGCCTTCGTGTCGATGGAACAGGTAGGGGTCTAAGTCGACCGGCTTGATCAGGTTGCAGTAGGCCTCGTCAACGGTCTCGAAGTCTGCCATGCCGGCCACCAAGGGATTCCCCTCCGGGCGGACGTTAGCCGTGAAGGGACCTTGAGGTGGGTGGAAGGAAACATCGTCAACCCATTGGGCGCCCACCATGGGCGCCCATCTCGGGTTGTCCCAGAAGGCACCAAAGGCCGTGTGCAAAGCCGCCACCGGCCCGCCGCGGTCCAGGTAGGCGTTGAGGCCGCTCCGGGCCGCGGCCAACTCATTGTCAGGGCCATCAGAATCGGGGTGAGCTGGGCCTAGACCAGCGTTGACCACCAACAGGTCGACCTGATCTAGATGTGGCAGGGCTTCGGCGGCAAACGACGCCACCTTGACCTCGAGCCCCATCTCGGCCAGAGCCACGGCAATGACGTGGCAGGTGCCCACGTAATCGTGCCACGGGTGGGCATACCGGCCGCGACCACCGAACACCAGTGCCTTTTTCACGCGTCCTCCAAATCGTGGGCTAGTAGGGCGTAGAGGTTCTCTCGCACCTGGCAGTTCGATAGAGCGAACGAATCCGCCAGCGCCGTCAGTTGCTCTTGGGTCAGACCCGCAAAGGCGGCGGCATACTCGCCAACCATTGGTTGAGAGAAGACAATGTGGGGAATCAGGGTCTGAACCCAGTACTCGGTGCCCCAGGGATAGCCGTCAAAGTCTGGGAACTCGTGCTTGACCAGGCGCACAATCGGGTCAAGCAGGTCGGCAATTTGGCTGAAATCGGTGCCCCAGGCATCGGTTGCCAAGCGGCGCTTCTTAGCAACAAACCCGTCAAACTGGTGCCGGTAGGCGGTCTGAGGCTTGACCCCCACCAGACCTTGGCGGCCCAGGTCCTTGTACATCCAAGTACACCAACCAGCGCCGTGATCCCGGTAGATGGCTAGTTGGTCCGCCAGGATCTGATAGAGCTGCTGGTCTCTGCCCGCCTCTCCGGTGTAGATGGGACCGAATTCGCCCACGTAGAGTGGCGTCCCGGTGCTGCGTGAATAGGCGCTGCGCTCCAGGAACTTGGCCTCCAGCGTCTTCGCGTCGTGCCACTCACCGTCCGTCAGCCCGGGGTAGTTGCCACTGGCTTTCAGGCTGGCACCGCAGTAATCGTGGCAGGTGTAGATGGTGTTGTCCCACGGTTCATCGAAGATGTCGAACTCCGTGGCATAGCGGTTGCCGTCCACCATCAGCAGGTGGTTTGGGTCCACCGCCCGGACGGCTGGCACCAGGCGGCGGTAAAAGGCAGCCACGGCCTTGCCAGTGGGATCAGCCGGTTCGTTGAGCAGGTTGTAGCCAGCCACCCACGGGTTGTCTTTGTAGTGCTGGGCAAGAATCTCCCAGAGCCAGATGGCGCGGTCCTGGAAGTGCCGATGTTGCCACAGCAGAGCCAGGTGGGTGGGGTTGTCGGCGTGCCAGCCGGCGTTCTGGCCGCCAGGCAGGGCATGGAAATCGAGGATTGAATAAATCCCTTGGCTGGCACAGAGGTCAACAATCCGGTCGAGCCGAGCCAGCCCCTCCGGCTTGAGCACAAAGGGCTGGTGGTCGTCCTCGAAATGGTGGTAATTGAAGCCCACCCGCACCGAGTTGACGCCCAGCTTGGCCAACAGCTCAGCGTCGGCCTGACTAAACAGCGCCTCCAATAACCGGTCAAAGAACATTTCGTAGCGTTCTGGGCCAAGCACGTCCAGCAATGAGGCCCGCATCTGAGACTCGGTGGCCACAAAGCCTGTGACAAAGTGCTCCATGTTGAGCATTCCACCCAGGTTGGTGCCCCTTAGGCGGAGCGCCCCGCCATCGGGACCCAGAACGTCTTGACCGCTGACCCGCATGAAGCCTGTGGTTGAGGCTGACACGCATCCTCCTCACGAAATATTTCGCAAAATTGTCTGCAACTTTTAGTCTAGGCTAGGCCGTGTGGGCCGTCAACGGCCCGCCACATTGTCATGACCCGGCGGGTGTTCCGCCGTTCGTTGAATGGAGTTGGCGTGATCGAGATCCCCCCTTTCGAATCGACATTGACCGACGCGAGAGTTGCGGGTTTGGCCACTCAGTACCCGGCTGGTCTGATTGGCCTACCCCTCGAACCCGTGCGGCTAAGGTGGCAGGTCTTAGGGGCGTCCGATGGCGCCTCACAGGCCGCCTACCAGGTGGCCTGGCGGTCAGAGACTGGCCTGGTGGATTGGCAGGAAGCTGCTCCAGTTGGGCTGGCAGATTCAATCGGTGTTGAGGCGCCCGGCGGACCACTGCGAGCCAGGGAGCGAAGGCAATACCGGTTGCGCGTGGCTCTGGAGGACGGCTGGACCCGATGGAGCCAGCCCATCTGGGTTGAAGGCGGCCTGGGGTCAGCCGAGTGGCAAGCCAGCTTGATCTCAATCCCGTCACAATACGAAGGCGCCACGCCACTCTTACGGTGCCAATTCGACCTTCCGGGAGAGATCGCCAGTGCTCGGCTCTACGCTTCTGGCCTTGGATTCTATGAGCCGTGGCTCAACGGGGAGCGCGCTAGCCAGGAATACATGAACCCCGGCTGGACCGCCTACCAAGCTCGCATCCTGGTCCAGACCTTTGACGTTGGTTGCTGGCTACGACCTGGCCAGAACTGCCTCGGGTTGGTGCTGGGTGACGGCTGGTACCGCGGTCGCTTGGGGGCGCAGCAAAAACACGGCCTGTGGGGAGACAGCCTGGCAGGGTTGGCACAGCTGGAGGTGACACTGACCAGCGGCGCCGCAGTCACCGTAGTGACCGATCAAACGTGGCGTGGCGGTTTTGGGTGGGTCACCGCGACCTGCCTCTACGACGGCACCACGGCTGACCAGCGCCTGACTGGTCCAGAGTTTGCTCAGCCGGGTTATGACGATTCGTCATGGCAACCCGTCACGGTGCTGCCAACCGATTACAACCGTTTTGTGCCCCGCAACGCCCCTGGGGTCAAGCTGATTGACCATCGTCCCATGGCCATGACCCCGGCAGACGGCCGGGTGATGCTAGACGCGGGCCAGAACCTGGCCGGCTGGGTCAAGCTGACTGTCAAGGGTCAAACGGGCGACAAGGTGACCATCCGTCACGCCGAGGTGCTGAATCCCGACGGCACCTTGCACCTCCACGCCCTGCGCGGCGCCAAGCCATTTGACCACTACACCTTGGGCCATGACGGACGGTCCGTCCTGGAGCCGGTGCACACTTACCACGGCTTCCGCTACTGCGACGTGGTGGGCCAACCGGAATTGGTTGAGGCCACGGCCCAAGTTGCCAGTTGCGACCTGCCGGCGCGCTCAACCTTCGAATGCTCCCACCCAGGCTTGAACCAATTCCACGCCAACGCCCTGTGGTCGCTGCGTTCAAACTTCATGTCAGTGCCCTCTGACTGCCCACAGCGTGATGAGCGCCTTGGTTGGACCGGTGACGCCGCCGCCTTTGCGGCTACAGCCAACACGCTGGTGGACGCAGCCTCATTCTGGCAATCATGGTTGACCGATCTGGCCCTGGAGCAGCGGGCGGACGGCTCGGTGCCTTCCACCGTGCCCAACGTCTTCGAAACAGGGGACTTGGTGATGAACGGCGTGGTGGCCGACCCGTGGGGCAGATCAGCCTGGGCTGACGCAGTCACCCTGGTGCCAGCGGCTGTCTATGAGTCCTACGGCGACAAGGCCATCTTGGCTCAAAACCTCGAACCGATGCGGCGCTGGGTGGAGCACCTGAGGGCCCGGGCTGGTAGCGACGTGGTCATTCCCGAGGAGCCTTTCCAGTGGGGGGACTGGCTGGATCCAGATGCCCCCGGAGGCCGGCCCTGGGAGTCAAAGGTGACACCACAGTTTGTGGCCAACGCCTACTACGTGCGCTCGGCGCGGCTACTCGCGGCCGCGGAAACCCTAGTGGGAGAGCCAGGCCGGGCGGCGGCCTACGCCCAACTGGGCAACCAAGTGGCGGCTGAAAGCTGGCGGCGCTGGCGGGAGGACGCTTTCACCACGCAAACCGGCGGGGCGCTGGCACTCGAGTACGGCATCGCACCCCAAAGTGAACGTCAGGCTGTGGCAGACGCGCTGGCCAAGGATGTGCAACACCAAAACGGGCGCATTGCCACAGGCTTCATTGGCGCCAGACTGATCCTGTTTGCCCTGGCCAGGAACGGCCACATCGGCCAGGCCTACCAGATGCTGTTGCGCCGCGAGCCGCCTTCTTGGTTGTACCAGGTGGACCAAGGTGCCACCACCGTCTGGGAGCGGTGGGACGCCATTTTGCCCGACGGCTCCATCCACACCGGCGCCATGGACACTGTGACCGACGACGTGATGGTGTCCTTCAACCACTATGCCTACGGGGCCATGGTGGACTGGCTCTATCGCTTCACCGCTGGCCTGGAACCCCTGTGGGACCAGCCGGGCTACCAGGGTGTGGTGGTCCAACCCCGCCCCACCCCCGGCGTGACCTGGGCCAAGGCTGGCATTGACACCGCCCTGGGCCGCCTGGCCATCGACTGGCGGCTAACGGACAACGACCAGCTGGTCATTGACTTAGTGGTCCCGTTCGGGGCGATGGCGCATCTCAACTTGCCGCTTGGCGCCGATTCAGAGGTGGTGGTGGGCGGCCAGGCGGGCCCAGCAGCTTTGTCCCACGGGCGGCACCACATCACGGTCACCCACCCGGCCATTGCCTAACGGCCTGAGCCAGCTCAGGGCAGGCTTGGTCGCGCCGGAAGACCGGGATGCGGTCAGGCGGGGCTGGCGCCTCAACCCATTGGCCAGCCGCGTAGTCCTGGCCGGTGTACAGGTCGGTCCACCTAGCCCCGGTTGGCAAATAGGTGAGACGCCGCTTGGCGCCGGGCTCAACCACTGGCGCCACCAGCAGACCTGAGCCCAGCATGAATTGGTGAGTGGACTGCCAGGCGGTCGGGTCATCGGGGAACTCGAAGAACAGCGGCCGCATGACCGGCCAGCCGTGGCGGTGAGCCTGGTCCATCACGGCTAAGAGGTAGGGCCGCATGGCTTGGCGCAGTTTGATGTGGCGCGTCATGATGGCCTCAAGTTCGGGGCCAAAGGACCAGATCTCGTTGGCCGCACCGCTGCCCAGGCGAGCGGAACCGTCATTGGCCGCCACCTCTTGCCACGGCAGACGGTTGCCGTGCAGCCGCATCACCGGGCAGAAGGTGCCCCACTCAAACCAGCGGGCCAGCAACTCCAGGAATGCCGGGTCATCTCCATGACCGCCGGTGAACCCGCCAATGTCCGTGGTGACGTAGGGCAGTCCGGCCAGACCAGTGTGCAAGCCGGCGGTGATTTGGCGGCGCAGGTCCTGCCAGGTCGACTGGGTGTTGCCCGACCACAGCAGCACACCGAAGCGCTGGGAGCCCAGCCAGGCACAGCGCGCCAGATTGAGAATCTGGTCCTGGCCAGCCGCGGTCTGGCCCTCGAAAAACGCCTGGGCAAAGGCCTTGGGGTAGAGGTTGGTGACCTGTGCGCCAGGCCCGGCAAAGTAGGTGTGGTTGTCCCACTGGTACAGGGCGTATTCCGGCTCGGCCTCATCCAACCAGAACGCCCTCACACCAATCCGGTGGTAGTTGGCTTGGATTAGGCGCCAGACGGCTTGCCTGGCGGCGGGGTTGGTGAAGTCAACAAAGGCCGCGTTGCCCTCAAAGGCCATTTGGGGCAAGAAACCACGGTCGGTTGACACCAGAAGGTTGGCCGCCTGAAAGGGCACAAAGGTCGATGCGTCGGTGGCCACATGAGGCCAGACCGAAACCACCAACTCACAGCCCATGGCGCTCAGCTCGGCCACCATGGCCGCTGGATCGGGCCAGAACTCCGCATCGAAGTTGAACTCACCCAGTTTGGGCCAGTGAAAAAAGTCAGCCGCAATGGCAGCCAGCGGCAAGCCGCGCCGTTGGTGCTCACGGGCGACTGCCAGCAGTTGGGCCTGATTGGCATAGCGCAGCTTGCTTTGCCAGAAACCCAAGGCCCACTCAGGCATTGCCGTGGCGTGGCCGATGGCGTCCGCTAGTTGGCTGGCTATCTGACGCGGGCCCACGGCCGCGGTCACCCAGTAGTCCAGTTGGTCGCTCGCCTCGGCTTGCCAGAGCGTCTGGTTGGTGGCGAAGGTGGCGCGGCCAACCGCCGGGTTGTGCCACATGAAGCCGTAGCCAAGGCTTGAGATGACCACGGGCAGGGAGACTTGGGAGTTGCGGTGGGCCAGTTCCAGCGTGGTGCCTTTGAGGTCAAAGATGTCTTGCTGGTATTGGCCCATGCCGTAGAGGCGTTCTTGGGGCTGGCCCGCGAAGGCTGCGTTGACCTGCCAGGACCCTCCAGGCAGCGGCCGGAATTCCCTGGCTTGAAGCTTGGTGGCGCTCCCGGCCTGGGCCTCTTCGAGCAGCGGCAGCCCATCGGGCCGTTCAAACCTGACGTGGCAGTGGCTCACGTGGTATCCCAGGCCACCGTCAAGCTCCTGTGTGGCGGTCAAGCGGCAGACCAAGCTGCCGTTGGTGAGGCAGGCTGCGCCCTCGGTGAGTTGGATCGTGGCGTGCGATGCCGGTGGGTCAAGCAGCGCGTGCCGGTGGTCTTGCAGAGCCCCACCGCGCCTGGCTCGCAGCCGGATGGAGTTCTCACCCCACGGTTCGACTTGCAGGGTTTCGCCATCGCCGCGCCAGATGATGGCTTGGCCGCTGGCCTCAAACGCACCCAAGGTTCGCTCGCTTCTACTGGACCGGTCCACTGGGTTGATTCTGGCACACCGCCAACCCCGCCAAGCCGATTGAATCATCCAGGCTCACGGGCCAGACTACACGAGGCCTAAGCGAAACATTGCGTAATCAGCCGCGGTACTTGACGCAATTTCTAGCCGACAATTATTGTCGAAGGAGCCACCCGGGCGCGAAGGAGTTGTCATGAGACGCGGCGTGTATTTTGACGGCTGGTACCCCCACCAGCACAACTATCATCCAAGCCTGCCAGCCAGGCGGCTCAGAATGGTCGAAGAGTTGACCGACATGAAAGCCACCACCCTGGTCTGGTCAGTGCTTGGAGGCGGTTCCATCTCACTGCCGTACCTTGAACAGGAGGCGTATCAGGACATCCCGGCGCGCTTCCGGATCCACGGTTATGTCAATGACTCGGAATTCATCGCCGCCTGCCAGGCGCAGGGGATCGAAGTCTTTGGTGTGGTCTTCGAAGCCCAGGGGTGGGAGTTCCCGGCCGAATTGAGTGATGACGGCCGGGTGCTGGCCATCAATGAGCTGCGTGGTCAAGGCCGGCGGGGCTGGCTTGGACTGCGTGAATTCACAGCCTCCACCGGACCGGCCGACTGGCCGAGTTTTGACCACTACTTTCCAGGTGGCCTGGTCAATTCATCTGGTCAAGTGGTGAGTGATCTGTGGGAAGAGTGCTGTAGCCGCGACCTGGCTGGCGAACCCTTGCTGGGACGCTGGGTGATGTGTCCTGACCGGGAGCACCTGTGCCACTTCATGGACCGCAACAACCCTGTGTGGCGTGAATACATCAAAGCCATGATCCGAATCCAGATTGACGCCGGTGTGGACGGCGTGCAACTAGATGAATCGGAAACCCCCTTTGGCGCCTTTGGCTACGGGGGTTGTTTCTGTAAGGACTGCATGGACGGCTTCAGGCAGTATCTAATGGCTTTGCCAGCGGGGCAGCTACCCGCTGAATTAGACGGGATAGACCTAGCAGAATTCGACTACGCCGCCTACCTCAGGGGCAAAGGTTTCAAGGCCTTCACGGCCATCACCACTCTGCCGCTGGCCAGGCACTTTGCGCGCTATAACCTGCTGGCTCACCAGCGCTACTTTGCCGAGCTGGCCACCTATATCAAGGACTACGGCC
>Ga0123356_10004398_pt1 | contig 14569 bp, 11 predicted proteins | sample TergutEmb28metaG_2_FD_92546 | JGI IMG/M metagenome (GOLD analysis project Ga0123356, IMG submission 92546) | Embiratermes neotenicus P3 segment gut microbial communities from Petit-Saut dam, French Guiana - Emb289 P3 | ecosystem: Host-associated > Arthropoda: Insects > Digestive system > Gut ...
AGTCAACGTAGCATTGTTTACGAATCAAGACACTGGGATGACATAAAGCGTTTCCACAAAGAAAAAATTGTCTCAGCCATTCGTGTCGAGTTTTGTTTTCTTGTCTGAAGAGATCATGAAGAGAAGTGTCGTTATTGATATTTCCATCGTCATCAATGATGTTAACCCACGAAAAAACAGCTCCAATATCAGGATGTTGATCGAGAAAATTCACTTGTTTTTCAAGTTTTTCTAGCTCCCATACATCATCAGAATGATGTATGGCAATATATTCGCCTTTTGCAAGTTCAGATATTGTCTTATTGACGTAAATACCACCTCGGCGGTGATCATTGTTTTTGAAAGCACGAATCCTATTGTCGTTATATTGTTTGATGATTGACCACGAGTCATCTGTGGAAGCATCGTCCCAGATAATCAGTTCAAAATGTCTGTATGTTTGTGACAATACACTTTGAATGGCTTCATGTAGAAATTTTTCATGATTCCATGATGTAAGAATGACAGAGACTTTTGGTATGGTCATTTCTTGTTGCACGGAAGGGTTGAATGCTAAGGGTGATATTTGTGAGTGTCCCGCATTCTGAGGAAGAAAAATCTTCTCTGTGGAGTGTGCAGGCGGTTTGTTGACCACGTACAGGATGCTGGATGATTTCAAACCTAGTTGGTGAAAAACATTTTCTCCAAAATGCTCTTGAGTCAATTGATGCAATATAAAGCCATTTTCTTTGATTCTATTTACGTAGTCATCGTGACTGTATAAGCGCAGATGGTCATCTTGGCCAAAAAGTCGCCTACGTTCGATGACATTTGTGATAGAGGGATTTTCGAGAGTTGTTTTGATACCGAGACTAATGGGAGCCATGAGGAGGCCGAGACCACTTGGCCGGGTGATACGGTATAACTCCCGGATGGCTTTTCTATCGTCCGATACGTGTTCCAAAACATGGGAACAGATGAAGAAATCAAAACTGTCGTTTTTAAAAGGTAGTGATTGCAAATCAACCTGAAAATCCACGTCGTTCATGAAGATATCAGCCGTTTGATAGCTGGCAAAATATTGTTCTTGGCAGATATACTTTGAAAGCGCATGTTCTGGCGCAAAGTGGATCATCTGTCTGGAAGAGTTAGCTATCTGTCCCGCTTTCATTTCGCGCAGAAAAAGTGCATAAAGCCGTTCCCTGTCAGATGCGATACAAACAGGGCATGAGTATGTGAATAGTGGGGACATTTCCCCTGATCCAAAATGCTTGAACCCGTAATGTCTTGATTTTTTGAGGTATTGATTGGGCAAAGGTTGCCAAAGAATATTCGTGCTATTACAAATGGGGCAATAGCTATGGATGTCAGCAGGTATGCTAAAGCACGTAGTTTGATTCATCTGCTAGCCTCATGTTGAGTTTGATTGGTAATTATTAGCGTCTTTTCAATTTTGTTTAAGAAAAATCCCTTCTTTTTGATGGGTTGAAATTGCTCGTGCAGGATTTCCAACATAAGTTGTAAATTTCTGAGTATTTTTTACAATTACTGCTCCAGCACCTACTAGTGTTTCGTCTGCAATGTTTGTTTCTTCAATTATTGTTGAATTAATCCCAATCCAGCAGTTGTTGCCAATGCTTACATGTCCGGCCATTTTGCAGCCACCAGCGAAAAAATTGCCATCACCTACATTTGCATTATGATCCAATATGACTCCGTTCCAAAGTATATTTGCGTTTCCTAACTTTGCCTCAAGGCCAACTCTTGAAAAAGACAGGATGATATTATTTTCTCCCATTTGAACACTTTGACATACATCAGCTAAAGGACTTATATAATTGGCTAAAGTGTACCCGAGTTTTTTAAGTTTATTAAAAACGATCATTCGTTGTCTTAGTCCACTTGTTGAACATAAAGCCGTCGAAATCATATTGCACTTATTTGGTGGAAATTTAATAATTATTTCTTCTAATGAAAATAACGGTTTGCCGCAAAAGTGCTCTGTGTCTATATATTTGTGATCTACGCAAAAAGCTTCTATAGTAAAACTTTTGTCACTATACTTTTCTGCTTCATAATAAAGCATTTCTGCAAGATTATTGTTTCCGAAGATTATCATCGTTAAATCTCCAGTTTCATATCAAATCGATATTTGCTATTAATTTGCCAACTCGGTTGTTCAATAACTTCGCATCTGTTGAAACCTGTATACTCTGCTAATTTTAATAAATCGCTTTTGATATACCAAGTTCCAATCGAAGGTGAATCAATTTTCAATGAATCAAAATACATTTTTACATACTCTTTTGTGGATGCAAAATTCCATAATTTTTCTCTGTCTGGTATATCTCCAATATAAAATATACCTTTCTTTGAATTTCTTAAAATATTATATACAGTTTCAAACATAAATATAGTCTCTTTTTCAGAAAAATGTTGGAGTGCAAAATACAAAAATACATGAGTACAGTGCTTATAATCTTCCTCCTTAATAGTAGAGACATCTTCTAGTTTAATATCTACATTTCTAATTCTTTGTTTTGCTAATTGAGACTTCAAAACACTTAAAAGAGGTTCAGAAAAATCAACTGCGATTATATGTTTACCTTGCTTTGCAATATGAGTTGTCCAAGCACCATTTCCACAACAAAGCTCTAAGATAATAGAATCTGAGTTAATTTGCATTTTCTGCATGACCCAGTTCACAGTTTTTTTAAAAATTTCATTTGAAATTGGATTTTTATTGACAGTTCGTCCTACCTGGTTTTGTACATCAGTATTCTCCAAGGTTGCGTTCCAGTGTTTTTTCCAGTAGTTAGACATGAATCTCTCCTGTGCTATCAAAAAGCTCGTATTCGTTCAACAATTCTTTAATTTCTTTCGCTGAATTAAACATCATGACATCGAGTATAGATAGCCATTCCACAAATTCATTATCAAACTGTTTGTAAACAATCGGTTTTGATTTTATAAACTTTAGATCAATATTTTCATTCGCAAAATTTTTGTTTGTATACAGTTTTATTCCGCCTACCGAATTAATATAAGTGCTTGTCTGAAGCTCTTTGCAAATTTCAATAACTTTTTGTTCAGATTTCAGTGAGTGGTTTATGTTGATTTTTGAAGAAATAACGATTTTTGTTGCAATGTTCAAGTATTTGCAAATTTCTTCTATTGAGTTGTAGGTGTATTCAAATAAATTATTATTTGGGTAATTTATTAATTTTCCAATAATCGGAAATACTTCATCTTTCATCGGTGCTCTATGGTAAGCATTTTGAAACATTGCAATAAGTTTTTTTCTATTAAATTTCGACGATAGAAACCGTTGTTTTACAGTCATAAAATCACTTTCGTCTTTTAAGTTTAATGAAAATGTGGCTTTCTTTCCATTCAATAAATATCGATTTCTATTAAACCAACCTTTTTTTGTGTACTGTATGTTGTCATAAATAACAAAAACGTCAACCGCGTTGATTAACTGCCAATATCCGATGTATGGCAGAAAATATGGTTGCATTATTCCTGTTCTCATTTTTAAAACCCAAACTTTTCAATCAATTCTTCACTGTACGGTGTCAAATCCTCGCTTGTTGAGAGTTCATAATAATGACATTTGTTGCACTGTGAAGGGATACCACTTCTTGTGAGTTGTGCTTTTCGCAAACCGGCAAGTTCTTTCCCATTCCAAATTTCCTTTAACGACATGTTGTTCACATTTCCCATACTCATCGCTGCTTCCCAATCACCAAAACAAACACTTGTTTGACCATTTGGATGAATTCGTAAAAAATAAAATGGAGCACTACAAACAGGTAATTCAGTTTCAAGATCAAAATGTTTATTAAAACGGTTAACACCTTCCTCACGACCGTAGGGAGGAGTGGGTAACTGCACTCCTATCCATTGATTCACCGCTTTATCTATAAAAATACTATCGGAAATTGGAGAAAACAGTTCTAGAAATTTCTTTTGTTCATCTTCAGAAAAATAATTTGCTATCGTTTTGACATGTATATGGCAGTCTTGACGAATAGAATACAAATATTTAACATTGTTATAGATAGTGTCAAATTTAACATTTGCATGTACTACCGTTCTGTATTGCTGGTCACTTAATCCATTGATTGAGACCATCACTTGATTTAATCCAACAGAAATCAATTCCTCAGCTTTTTTAGGGGAAAGCAAGCTTCCATTGGTAATAATTCTTATGGATTTCACCTTTTGTGTATCTTTAATCAACTTTATTGCTTCCGGAAGATTTGGATATAACAAGGGTTCTCCATTCTGACTGACATCGGCAACGGCAATCGGATTTTCAAATTCGTAAATATCTTTTGCTATCTTTTCTACTAAACTGAATGGCATGTCTCTTCCAGGCGGAATTTTCTCCTTATCTGCGCTGTACAAGTAGCAATACTCACAGCGGAAATTACAGCGTGTCGTAAACCCCATTCCTAAACGTAGGGGCGACGACAACGGCAATATAGTGTGTAGAGGCTTGTAATCGGTAGACACCAAGGGCCTGAAGTGTTCGCTGTTAGTCACTTTATACTCCTTGTTAAAGATACTTTACGACTAAATCCTTTTTGTATGGCGTTAAATCCTCTCCTGTCATCATTTCGTAGTATTGGCAACGGTTGCATTTTTCCGGCTGCTCTTGTTTGAGCAATTTGATCCTTAAATTGTTTAATTCCTCTGAATGCCAGATTTCTTTAAGCGATTGCGTTCTGGAATCACCAACAATCATCTCATCTTTCCAGTTTGTTGCACACGAACTTACTTTCCCTGAAGTATGTACTCTTAAATAATAGAATGGAAAGTTACACATCGGTTTTGTCTGAAACTCAAAACCTTTGCCAAAACGGTTGATCGTTTTTAAAATATCAGTGCCTTTATGATGTGAAGTCGGTAGGTCAATGTCAATCCACTGGTTTATTAAATTGTCAATGTGGATCGTGTCGCAAATTGAAGAAAATATTTCTAAAAATTTTTTCTGTTCTTCTTTTGAAAAATAGTCACCGATACATTTTATGTGCAATTTGCAGCTTCCTTTGTTTTTATATAAATAACTGATATTTTCTAAAAGAGCACTAAAATTCACCCTAGAATGAGTTATTTTCTTATAATGTTCATCGTTTATCCCATTAATTGAAATAATGATCAAGTCAAGACCAGCATTCACTACTTTTTCTGTTTTTTGTGGCGTTAGAAGCGTTCCATTTGTGGTCATTTTTAATTGTCTGATGTTGTTTGTGTTTTTTAACAATTGTATCCATTTGATGATATTCCTCATAAGTAATGGTTCGCCACTGCCGCAAATATCTACAACTCCTATTTCATCGTCAAAATCTGCAATATCATTCGCTAATTTTTCGAGTAAAGCAGATGGCATGCTTTTTGAGGATAATTCAGATTTATCAACTCTATATCTGTAACAAAACTCACATAAAAAATTGCATCTCTGTGTCGAACAAAAAGTAACGGTTAACGGTGTTCGCATCGGTAACAGCGTGTGCAATGGTTTATAGTCGTTAGATGTGAGAGGGTTATATTTTCCTTTTCTCTTCATGGTTAATCTACTCCCTTTATTATGTATGCGTTTGGTGTCCAAGAATTAGGAATTGTTCGGACAACAACATTCGGCAAAATTTCATCTAATGCAATTGTTTCGCCTGGGGAATTTTGCAATGAGTAATGATCAAAAATCATGATGCCATTCGGTAAAAGATGTTCCCAAAATATAGGAATTGCTACTTTCATAACATCATACGAAGCAATATCACAAAACACCAATTTGAATTTTAGTTGTGGCGATTTTTCAAAAAATGACTTGCATTCATTAATAATATTAATTCTATGGATTTTTAAAATACCATCAAGCAATTGTTTGCTTTTCAATTCAACAATTTTTTCGTAATCATTTTTGTATGAAATCATTGCATTCTTTGAATCATTGCTGCTCTTTCCACAAAACCAGTCGAAACCATGAACAATTGTAAACGCCTCAGGCTCAAATACTTTGACAAGTTTTGCAAATAATAATGAACCTGCACCCTTAAAAACTCCAATTTCTGCAATGTGTCCAGCCAATCCAATTGTTTGTTTATAGAGTTCATATATTGTAAGCATTCTATGAATTTGTTTATCACCAACATATGCCGCTGAGTTATGTAAAAAGTCCTCTATAGAAATGTTTTGATTTTTTAGCCATTCCAAATAAGCGTAATAGGCTTTTCTACGATCTTCAAATTTTTCTCTTTCCATGAAATCAGTTGATTCATGTTTCATAGATAGTTTCATGTTTTTTTTAGCGTTCATTTTATTCTCCCTTTTTGGCAGAATCTATGATGAGTTGACAAATTTCATCAACTTCTTCCAATTTCAGGCCAGGGTAAATAGGTAAGCAGAGTATTTGGCGTGAAATATTGAATGCTTGTTCTAAATTTCTTTGGCGTGCGCTATGCAGGGCACGATACATCGGGAATTCTGAAATCAGGGGATAGAAATAGCGCCGTGGGTGGATGTTCTTCTCCTTCAAGCGGTTATAAAGTTCATCTCGTGAGATCGGATATTCTTTCGTGACACAAATGGGACAGTAAGCATAGTTCCATGCGGTGTCATCCGGAATTGTGATCATTTTGATACCGGACATTCCTTTCAAATGTTTCTCGTAGCGCTGAAATACTGCCGCACGGGAAGCGAGTGCTGCATCAATGTGTTGGAGTTGCTTCAAGCCCAAAGCGGCTGAAAACTCGTTCATTTTGCCGTTGATACCTGGTGCAACGATGGTCACTTCGCCCGCAAATCCGAAATTTTTCAGAAAGTCGATTCTGAATTTTGTTTTTGCATCGGGGCAAATAATGGCACCGCCTTCAAAGGTGTTGAAGACTTTTGTGGCGTGGAAGCTAAGGATGGAGAGCTCACCATTGAGAAGAATGCTGCGACCGTTTTGCTTGACTCCGAAGGAATGAGCGGCGTCATAGATGACTTTCAGGCCGTAGGTGTCTGCAATGCGTTCGATGTTCTCAGTGTCGCAAGGGATGCCGTAGCAATGCACTGCCAGAATGGCACTTGTATTGGGGGTGATGGCTTCTTCGATGCGGTTCGGGTCAAGGTTGCGGGTCTTTGGATCGATGTCGACGAAAACGGGCTTTAACCCATTCCAGAGCAAAGCGTGAGAGGTGGCAACAAAGGAGTAGGGTGTGGTGATGACTTCGCCTGTGATTCGTAATGCCTGCAAGGCAGTGATCAATGCCAAGGTTCCATTGGAAAATAGGTTCAGATGCTCAACGCCGAGATGTTGCGCTAGTTCAGTTTCAAATTTTTTATGGAAAGGGCCGCCATTGGTGAGGTGACGACTGTTCCAGATTTGTGTCAATTCCGGAATGAATTCTTCCAACGGGGGAAGGAAGGGTTCCGTGACGTAGATGTTTTTGCGTATTTCGTTCATTTCTGACAAGTCCCTGCTTCTTCAAGTATTTGCTGCAAGGTTTTCTGGATAGACGGTTGGACAGTGGATGGGAGACTGGAGGCGGTTTGCAGGATTGAAATCGCTTCTTCTGTTTTTCCAATCATGTGTAGGCTTTGTGCGAATGCTGGGTAAGCCGCAAACAAATCCGGTTGCAGTTGGACGGCTTCCCACAAATATTCCGCTGCTTCGGCAGGTTTACCGTTTTTCAAGAAAACCTCGCCCAGAGCCGCGACGAGGTCGGCGCGTTCCGGTGCAAGCCGGGTGGATTGCGCGATGAAATTACGCGCCTCCTGAAAAAGTCCCCTGTACGCGCTTACAAAAGCTAGATACGCGTACGGCAACGGGTTATCCGGTTCCTGTGCCATGGCTATTGAAAGGCATTCGGTGGCAGTTTCGAGATATCCTTGTTTGAAAGCCAGAATGCCTTGTTCCAATGGGCTGGGGAAAGCGAACTGCTTATCCGGGAAATTCATCAGACAGCGGGTTTTCCAGCGTTCCGGTATGACTGCTTCCAGCATCTGAGCCGTCACGGTCAAGGCTTCTTCGGGAAGGATGCTCTCCATGCAATCGGCATGCCCACGAGGGCAAAATAGATCATTCATGGGAGCAATGTCCCGTATGCATCCCCGGCATTCGATATTTGCCCACAGGGAACGGCTTCCTGTCGTAAGCGGTAAGCGGGTAGCCGGGTCGGCCATATTGAAAAGACCCAAATATGGGACGTTGACGGCGGCGGCAATGTGGAGAACCCCGGAGTCCGGTGCAACCAGAAGGTCACACAATGAAAGCACTGCCGCAGTATGCATCAGCGACAGTTGTCGCGTGAGGCAAAGGACGCGAGGGTTCACGGAAAAACCAATGTCAGCGGCGGAAAAATCCCGGTCATGCCCCAGTACGACAATGCCGAGTTGAATATCCTGTTGCAGCAAATCCGTGATGAACCGTTGCCAATGCGCTTTGGGCCAGATGCGATCCGGTGAGGTGGCTGCCATATGTACGGCAATCAGCCGTTTGATGTCACGGTGCTGAAAATAATGGAGTATGCGGGTGGCACAAAAAAGGAGTTCACCCTGCGTGGGATACAGGGCGGGATGGGTAGATGCTGGAGAAATACCACTGGCTTCAGCGTAAGCATGAAGAAGATGCAATTCCCGGCGTTTTTCATAAGCCCAATCCAGGTTGATGATTACGTCATTTGGAAAAGGTTCGTATTGCATATTGAATACGAGGTCAGCGTCTGGGTTTTTTGCGAAAACTTCTGTTTTTTGTGTGATGGCCAGCAAGTTATGGCGTGGGAAGAGACGCCGTAAGCCGCGCAAAATGGGCGTTGTCCAGATCACATCGCCTAAAGCCCCTTGCCGTTTGAGAACGATGTTGGGACGTTTACTTTTCCGAGGACGACGTAAGATGGCAATGAAAATTTCGTCATGATCTTCGTTGGGCGGTCGGTCGTAGATTTCCGAGATTTCAAATACTGTAGGACTCAAAAAGGCAAGTTGCTGCTTGAAAACGGTAATATCCTCAAAATACTGTTCGAGAAAATTCATTAATCGTTTGTAATTCCAGTTTGAAAAGTGGAGAGGATTGAGATGAGAGCCATGGTTAGTTTCGGCGGGCAGACTGAGGAGTAATTGTCCGTCGGGTGCCATTTTATCAATCAAAAGTTCCATGAACCGGTAGGGGTTTGGAACATGTTCAAGCGTTTCCAGCGACACGACGTTTTCGTAAAGAGAGGGGGTCGGTTCCGCGAGATCAATTTCGTGAAAATCGAACCTTTCATCCCATATACTGGCTTTTGAGTATGTTACGGCGATTTCAGATAAATCTACACCGTAGTATTCAGTCACTGTGTCGAGACGTGAAAGTATCACTGCACCATAACCCGCACCGCAGGCACACTCCAGTATTTTACCGGGACGGATGAAGTCGAGTATAAATTTGTATCGTTTGATATGCTGAACAACTGTTGCATAAAACCACAACCCGGGAACTGTACGTTCTAATGTAATCTCCGGAGGTGCAATTGGTGCAGGGGACAATGGACGAATTTCACGATCTTGTGGAGGTTTTATTAATTCTTTTTTTATAATGTCATGGAGAAAAGTGATATTGTCACATTCCCAATTTTCTAAAATAGAAGGAAAGGAAATTTCATTTTCTTTGATCAATATTCCAAATATGATCAGGATATGTTTTTTATCTGCTGAACGGAGAGTGAGGTCAGTGGCTAGGATTTTTTCCGCATTGCTGGGCAGAAACACCCACTCAAAACGAATGTAGTCAATGTCTCGCTGCCACATTTGTTGGAACTCATCAGCCAGTTGCCGCGTATAAACCTGGAGCGATTCGATGAGCGGGTGAGTGCCAAAAGATATGTTTTGCGGAGTCATTTTGGATGCCTGGGTTCTGGGTGGTTTGGTTGTTGCGGTGTCTCGCACCAGCGCTGCCACATACCACGAAAGGCGTCTTCCAGGCTGTGGGCCATGCGTGGGCCATCAAGCAACGGGCTGGCGAGCATGCGTTCGCGCAGGTTGGCGCGCAGGCGCTTGAGGCGTTCATGGTCGTTAGCAAGGGCGACGGCAATGTTTACGTAATCATCGGCGCTTGATGCAACCAGTTCGTGTAGGCCGACGTTTTCGAGAATTGCCTTGCCCATGCGTGAGGAGAGATGTTCACCGGGCCAGGTGACAAAGGGAACGCCCATCCAGATGGAATCGTAACCAGCCGTGCCGCCGTTGTAAGGGAAAGGGTCAAGCCCGAGGTCGATTTCGTTGTGGTTTTCATAGTATTTCTGTTTTGCGACGTAGCCACGGAATTCAAGTTGCGTGGGATTGACGCCGTAGCGCTCGAATTTGCTGGAGAAATAGCGGATGGTTTCATCGTCCTTCCCGCCGATGGCAACGAGAATCATGCGAGCTTGTGGACACTGGGTGAGGATGCGGCTCCAGAGTTCAACTGTTTTTTCGCTGGCCTTGCGGAAGTGGTTGAAACAGGCGAAGGTGAAAGGAAGGGATTCGCGCTCGCAGGGTAGCCCCGGCAGGATGGCAGCGTTGCTGATGTCGGCACGCGCACCGTAGCAGTCTGGTAAGGGCCATGGGGTTTCCGAACACCAGTCTCCTTTTTCCAGTACGGGGTCTGGTGGAATGAAGATATAGTCTATTGCGGACATGCCGCTGGTTCCGGGAAAGCCAAGCCAAGTGACCTGAATGGGTGCGGGTTTGCGCGCGGCGACATCGGTGCGGTTTCCTTCGGTGAAACCATTGAGTTCAACCAGGATGTCGATTTCGTCGCCTTCGATGAGATTGGCCAGCCCGTCGTCGCCGATGCCGATGACAGCACGCCATTGCTGGGTACATGCCTTGATCCGGCGGGCGATGTCGTCTTCTTCGGAGTTGTTGTAGTAGATGAAGGTTTCCAGCTTTTCTCGGTCGATATGTTCGAGAAAAGGCCAGATGAAGCTACCGACCGGGTGGTTTCGCATGTCGGAGGAGAGCCAGCCGATGCGTAGCCGCCGTTCTGGGTTGCGGTTGCGGGCGGCAAAATCGCTGCCCCGAAACAGAGGGCGGAAGACACGTTCATCGAAGGTTTGTGCCAGTTTGAGGATGTCTGCCGCACTGACTGAGGAAGCGGAAACCATCGCCCATAGCCCCTTGGCGTATGTACCTCGGTGATTGGGGTCGCGCGCGCGTGCTCGCGCGAGCAGTTCCAGAGCTTCGTCGTGGCGACCCTGGTCGTTGTGCCAGGTGGAGAGGTTCATCAGTGCGTAGATGTTGTCCGGGTCTTTCTCCAGGATGGCGTCGGCGGCCTTGCGTATCTTTTCGCTTTCCCCACTGGTGGTGTACACGATGAGTAGGGTGTTCCAGGCACTGAGGTTGTCCGGGTTGCGTTCGACTGCCATTTCCAGGTTTTCGCGCGCCATCGGAGTCCAGTATTTGACGGCGAACATGGTGCCGAGTTTTTCGAGTATCCAGTCCTCGGGCATGCCCAGCGCGTGTGCGCGATCCATCGCGTCGATAGCGGCCAGGGACTCGCCGCACAGGATGAGGGTCAAGGCGAGCTTGGCCTGAATTTTGCGGTCATCGGGGGCAGAATCTGCCGCTTGCCGGTAAAAACTTGCCGCTTCGCGGGTGTCGCCCCGTATCCAGGCCAGTTCGCCCTCAAGGTCGAACGTGGTGGCAGTATCCGGAGCCAGTGCCTGAAGTTTTTTGAGGCAAGCATCGGCTTTGTCCGTTTCCTGTTTTTCAATGTAGAGATGCCCGAGGGAGAGCCAGGCATCCGGGTAGCGCGGTGCGAGAGTTGTCGCCTTGTTGAAGGCTTTCAGGGCTTCATCGGGTTCGCCAAGATGCTGGCAGGCCAAGCCGAGCAGGCAGTAGTGCGCGGCAAGGGGGTGGGGCAAGCGGACGACTTCTTCCAACAGGCGGTGGGCGTGTTGCCAGTTTCCCGCTTTTACGTAAGCGCCTGAGAGACTGCACAGGATGTTGGCGTCTTTCGGGGCGAGTTGTTGGGCGGCAAGCAGTTGTTGAAGGCTTGATTCAATTTGACCGAGCTTGCCAAGGGCTTCACCGAGTTTATGGCGGTAGCAGGCGTTTTTCGGTTGCAATTCCGCCGCATGGCTGAAAAAGGTGACAGCAGTGTCCTGTTGCCCAATGCTCTGCGCGACCTGACCCAGCCCGAACCACGCTTGATGCGCCTTTGGCGAAAGGGTGGCGAGTTCCTCGAACAGTGCGCCCGCACGGCTGTAGTCCCTTGCGGCAAGGGTTTTTTGTGCCTTGGCGAGCATGTGTTTGTGTTTGAGGGACATGCAGGGAGACTCCGCTTGGCGGCAATTAACAGCAGTGTATTGGGGTAGCACGTCCAGTTAAGAGCGGAAAAACGCCTGAATAACGCGGCATATAAAACCATTGCGGCCACCCCGTCGGCTTCGCCGCCACTCCCCCCAAGGAGGGAATGAATCTGGCACGCAAAATGCTAGACACCTTCTGAAGGTTCCGCACGGGCATAGCCAGGGGATGGACGCCACGCGCGAGAGGACACGGATAACCCTTCGGAGGACATTGAAATGCCGCAGATCATTAACACCAATATCTCGTCGCTGAACGCGCAGCGAAACCTGGACACTTCGCAGGGGGCGCTATTTACCGCGTTGCAAAGGCTGTCTTCCGGCCTACGGGTGAATAGTTCCAAGGATGACGCCGCCGGTTTGGCAGTGGCGGAAAAAATGAACGCGCAGGCGCGTGGCATGACCGTGGCGATCCGCAATGCCAATGACGGCATCTCACTGGCGCAGGTTGCCGAAGCAGGGATGAACGTCATCAGTGAACATCTGCAACGGATGCGAGAACTGGCGGTACAGGCGGCTTCCGGACAGTATGATTCTGACAACCGTGCCGCGCTGAATACCGAATATCAACAACTGGCGAGTGAAATCGACCGGGTTATCAGCGCCACAAATTTCAACGGCCAGAAGTTGCTGGACGGCACGTTCTCTGCCGGGGTGAATTTCCAGGTGGGGCCAAATTCGACCTCGGAATCGCAAATCAAGGTGGAAATCAGCCCAGTTTCCGTTGCTGTCGGTGCCATTACTGGCTCAAATGGACTGAACGCCTTGAGCGAAATTAGCAAGCTTGATGCGGCCATCGACAGCATCAACAATAACCGGGCGTCCCTGGGCGCGATCCAGAACCGTTTCGAGGGTGTGCTCACCCAGTTGTCGGCATCCAGGGAATCTACCGAAGCCGCGCGCAGCCGGATCATGGATGCGGACTATGCTGCTGAAACCGCGAAGCTGGCGCGTGCACAGGTACTGCAACAGGCCGGCGTGGCGATGCTGTCCCAGGCCAATGCCTTGCCGCAGAACGTGCTGCGGTTGCTGCAATAATTATGCCCTTCCTCCCTTGCGCGCCACCGCAATCCGTGACCGGATCGGGGCGCGTTTTTTGTTCCAGACGGCATGTGAGGCACATTGCAAGTCAGGACTGAGTGCCAGGACTTATGCGTGAAAACCCGCACACTCCGAGCAGGAAAAAGGTACGGGTGACAGTTGGCGGGCGTTTCCATCTTAAAGAAATCCCGGCTTCCGCCGTTACCGCAACCAGGCAGACGAGCAAATGGAAAGTTCAAGGCTACAGGTGACAATCCGGCGTCTTGCTCGAACGAGGACTAAACCTAAGGAGATATAAAATGCCTCAAATTATCAACACCAACATTCCGTCGCTCAATGCCCAGCGGAACCTTAATACTTCGCAAGGCTCCCTGAACACTGCGCTGCAACGGCTGTCTTCCGGCTTGCGTGTCAATAGCTCCAAGGACGATGCCGCTGGCTTGGCCGTGGCGGAAAAAATGAACGCACAGGCACGCGGCATGACCGTGGCGATCCGTAACGCCAACGACGGCCTGTCTCTCGCGCAAACGGCGGAAGCCGGCATGAACGTGATCGGCGAGCACCTGCAACGGATGCGTGAGTTGGCAGTGCAGGCGGCTTCTGGCCAGTATGATTCCGACAACCGTGCCGCGCTGGATACCGAATACCAGCAACTGGCGAAAGAAATTGACCGGGTCATCAGCGCGACTAATTTCAACGGCAAGGAACTGCTGACAGCAGCCGGCGGGTTCTCGGCCGGGGTCGATTTCCAGATAGGCGCAAAGACGACCGCCGAATCGCAGATCGAGGTCAAGATTGCTTCAGTGGGCGTCACCGTCGGGGCTATTTCCGCGTCGGCTGGAGCCGCTTTGAGCGAAATCAGCAAGCTTGATGCGGCCATCGACACGATCAACCTCAACCGTGCATCCCTGGGTGCAGTCCAGAACCGTTTCGAGGGCGTGCTCAATCAACTGTCGGCGGCGCACGAGAACACGGAAGCGGCCCGCGGCCGGATCATGGATGCGGACTATGCTTCTGAAACCGCGAAGCTGGCGCGTTCGCAAGTGCTGCAACAGGCTGGTGTGGCCATGTTGTCGCAGGCAAACGCCTTGCCGCAGAATGTGTTATCGCTCTTACGATAGTTTTCAAGCGGCTGCAAGCGGTTGAACAAGGGGGGCGCCAGCCAGGAGGTTGGTGCTCCCTACGCCACAACTAAAGAGGGTTGAATCGTGGAAACCATAGGCATTAGTAGC
>Ga0123356_10004399_pt1 | contig 14568 bp, 10 predicted proteins | sample TergutEmb28metaG_2_FD_92546 | JGI IMG/M metagenome (GOLD analysis project Ga0123356, IMG submission 92546) | Embiratermes neotenicus P3 segment gut microbial communities from Petit-Saut dam, French Guiana - Emb289 P3 | ecosystem: Host-associated > Arthropoda: Insects > Digestive system > Gut ...
CATAGGGCACAAAGACAATAAGACCTCACGCAGAGGCACAGAGGCGCTGAGACCGCAGAGAATATAATAAGGTTGATGATAGAAATCTAGTCTTAACCCTCATTCTTTCTCCGCGTACACTGCTCTTAAAATTGGCTGCGCCAGCAGCTTTAGTCTCTGCGAGAACTCTTCTTTTTCTACTTTGCATAATAATTAATCAAACAGCCATCTATTAAGATTTGTCTTTCTGCATCAGTAAGTTCTCCTAATGCTGCTTTAATCTCTGTTACAGTGTCACCTAACACATAACCGGTAATTTCATCTTTCTTTTCCTGAATAGCAGATTTAATTCCCGGGAAGAAAATATAGCTGTCTAATTTAAAAGCGTTTTCGTCAGTAATTAAAAACGGTAAGATTCCCCAGTTAATAAGATTGGAACGATACCGCTTTGTAGCATACTCCAACGCAAGGTTAGCGCTTGCGCCCAACACACGCTGGCAGGATGCAGCCTGCTCTCTTGCAGAGCCGTCACCGGGTTTTTTTGCATAAATAGCGCTGCCGATACCTATATTGTCTGCGTTTAAACCTGAACAGCCATTAATACTTTTAATTTTTTCTGCCAATTCCGGCGAAACCGAACTTTCCAATACTTCTTTTGCTCGTTTAACATATCCCGGATCTTTTCGGCTTAATGTAAACTCTGCTAACTTTAACGGATTGGAACGGTAAGACGATGTTTCACCTGATGGAATAAGTTCGTCTGTAGTTGTTACAGGGTCTGTAATATAACTAACAACTTTTATTAACAGGTTTTCGGGCAACGCAGGCATTTTTGGCCAGTCTTTAATATTGGGGCCAAATTTTAATTCTTTTTCTGTTTGCGGTTTTCCAGTGCCGTTAAATACACGTTTATCATATACGCTTTTATCAAAGAAAAACTTATATTTGCCGTATTTAACATTAATTTCTGTTGCGGCAGTAATTTTTCCGCCGTTAATTGCAGAAGCTGCGATTGAACGAGCGTCCATTAATGCTACAGAAGCAATCTGTCCGTCGTTTGGTTTGGATCCCTCGCGGTTCATAAAGTTGCGTGTAACGTGGCGGATAGAAAGTTCGTTATTGGCAGGTGTATCCCCAGCTCCAAAACACGGACCGCAGAAAGCTTCACGCACAAGAACGCCTGCTTTCATAAATGTTTCTACAGCGCCGTTTTTTACAAGTTCTAAAAATGTAGGCTGGCTTTCCGGGTATACACTCATTGTAAAGTTTCCGCTGCCGATGTTAACGCCTTTCATTATATCTGCCGCCGCCATGATATTTTCAAATATACCGCCGGAACATCCTGCGATAATCGCCTGTTCTGCCCAAATACCGCCATCGTGATACTTTAAGCCAAGGTTTAAATTTAAACCTGTCTTTTTATTTTCTTCTTCTGTTTTTGCCAATATATCTTTTGCGTTTGCCTGCAGCTCTTTAATCGTGTATACATTGCTCGGATGAAAAGGAAGCGCAATACACGGCTCAATTTTAGATAAATCAATTTTAATAAAACCATCATAGTATGCGACATCAGCAGGTTTTAATTCTTTATAATCTCCTGCTCTTCCGCGCTCTTTAAGATAATTTTTAACAAGATCGTCCGTTATCCAAATCGAAGACCAGCAGGCAGTTTCGGTTGTCATAACATCGATACCGTTGCGGAAGTCAATCGAAAGTTTTGCAATGCCGGGGCCGACAAACTCCATAACTTTATTTTTAACAAATCCATTGTTAAAAGTGGCGCCGATTATTGCAAGGGCGACATCCTGCGGCCCAACACCCTTTTGCACTTCGCCTTCAAGATAAATGCCAACAACAGGCGCACAGGGCATATCGTAAGTTCTGCCGACAAGCTGTTTCGCAAGTTCGCCGCCGCCTTCACCGACTGCCATTGTACCAAGTGCGCCGTAGCGAGTGTGGCTGTCCGAGCCAAGAATCATCTTGCCGCATCCTGCCATCATTTCTCTGTTGTAGCTATGGATAACAGCAAGGTGCGGAGGCACATAAATACCGCCGTATTTTTGTGCGGCAGAATGGGCAAAAACATGGTCATCTTGATTAATTGTGCCGCCAACGGCGCAAAGACTGTTGTGGCAATTTGTTAATACATACGGCATGGGAAACTTGTCCATTCCGCTTGCGCGCGCAGTTTGAATAATCCCAACATAAGTGATGTCATGGGAGGTAAGCGAATCGAAACGCAATGTAAGGTTACGTAAATCGATACCTCTATTGTGGGCAGCAAGAATCCTGCAGGAAATCGTTCCCTCTTTCGCATGCTCTTTTGATGCAGTTATACCCTTCTGCGCCAGTTTTGCAGACGCATCTGTATCATCTTCGATAATATCTTTTCCGTTGATAAGGTAAGCACCTGTATTTAATAGATTGATCATAGCAGTATTCTACCATTTTATCGTTTTTATTTCTATATCAAATCTTGCCCTTATATTCGTGCAAATTCGGGTCAATCTCGCCTTGATATTTGTGCAAATTCATGCTAATCTTGCCCTTATATTCGTGTAAATTCGAGGTAATCTTGGGCTTATATTTGTGCAAATTCTATGTAATCCAAAAAAACGAAAAAAACACCGATTACGGCATACGAGTATCACTGGAAAACTTTTCGGTTTACGACAAAATCAAGGTGTACCCGTTGTATGCCGTTGGGAATATTACAGGACACCGGACTTAGTCCTAGTGTTCTGTAACATTCGGTTTTTGGATCAGTTCCAGCCCAAGCCGATGTACGGATAAACGCCGAAATTTTTCTCCATTCTGCCTAAAAAGTTTGAGCTAACAATAGCTCCGCCAGCAAATGATAAATTACTCCTGAATAAGCGAAGCCTTATTTCTGCTGTTCCGCCAATCCCGATTCCAAAATTATTCATGAATAAACTACCACCTCGACCAAAATGGCGTTCCACGTTGTCATTGTTTATATAATAATATTCAGAGAATTTTATTTCAGGTCCAATTCCAGTATAAAAACTTATATTATTATTAATTGGCTTTCTATAACCAATACCAAGAGTAAAACTAAAATCATAATAACTATCTATCTCTCTAAGACCAACTCTACCTAGCCATTCATTTTTAATATAGAAATTAAAATAATTACCAAAATCGCTGTTTTTAAAAAACATCATATTTAGATTTAACCCCAATTGATAATAAGAATTAGTTGCTAGCTCAAAATTATCTTTTATTACTGGTTTTGCATCAGAGGCATTTATCACCCCAAAAGACCATGAAACTTCAGTTTTTTCTCTTTCCTGAGCTGTTACCAACAAAGAAAAACCAAGCGCTAAAATCAACATAAAAAATACTTTCTTCTTCATAAAAACCCCTTTTTTTGCGTAATTTTAGGATAAATAGTCCTATATTACGTATATTTACGTATTATCAAAACTATACAACGTGTTTTTACACAATGTCAAGTATAAATTACGTTTTTTTAAGTAAAATTCAATATATATGGGATTTAAAGAAAACTTAAAATCTGAATTGGCTTATTCCGGTATGCTGGTTAAGGAACTGGCGGCTCTTTCCGGAATTAATAAACGTACTATCGACAATTATCTAAACACCCACAATTGCATTCCCTCCGCCGATGCTGCTGTCCGCATAGCCGGAGCTTTGGGGGTAACTGTGGAATACCTCATTACTGGAGAGGAGTTAAATGAACGAAACAATCCTCCGCTTAGCCCTGACCCAAAAGTTGTCCTTAAAAATATAGAAACGCTTAACAAAAGAGACAGAAAAATCGTTCTTAACCTGATAAAATCATTAAGAGATATGGAAGAATCCGAGAAAAAAGGGTAAAAACAACGTTTTTTGCCAAGGAAAAAGTCGTAAAATATAGACTTTTGCCAAGGAAAAAGTTGCAAATTTTGGATTTTTGCCAAGGAATATAGTATAATTATGGTATGAGAAGACAAGCTATAGAAGACCTAAAAAACTGGAAAGAAAAACCTAATAATAAACCCATGATTATTAATGGGATACGTCAGGTGGGTAAAACCTGGCTTATGAAGGAATTTGGCAGAACCCACTACGAAAATACCGCTTATTTTCTGTTTGAAAAAAACCCAAGGCTGCAGGAGCTTTTCTCTGCGGATATGGATATTCGCAGGATTTTAGCTGGGCTTGAGCTGGAAACAGGCAGTAAAATTGAGCCGGATAATACATTGATAATTTTTGACGAAATACAGGAATGTCCTAACGCTTTAACCGCTCTTAAATATTTTAACGAAAATGCGCCCGAATACGACATTATCGCCGCAGGCAGTCTGCTTGGAGTATTCCTTCATAAAGGTGTATCCTTCCCTGTCGGTAAAGTTGAGTTTATGAATCTTTTTCCGCTTTGTTTTAACGAGTTTTTACCTGCAATTGGCGAAGAAAAACTATGTGAACTTATAAAAAGCCGTGATTGGGAATTAATAAAAATTTTTAAGGACAAATTGATTTATTGCCTTAAAATGTATTATTTTACAGGCGGCATGCCGGAAGTTGTATCAGAGTTTTCAAAAGAGCGTGATTATAATCTGGCAAGAAAAATACAAAACGATATTTTAAATTCGTATCAGCATGATTTTTCCAAACATATACCCGCACTGGAACTTCAAAAGGTGTATCAGTTATGGGATTCTATTCCTGTACAGCTTTCCAAAGACAATAAAAAGTTTGTATATAAAGATGTGCATAAAAAAGCTTCTGCCTCAACCTTTGAAACCTCACTTGGCTGGCTTGAAACTTGCGGTCTTGTGCACAAAATTTCCCGTGTTTCCAAACCTGCACTGCCTTTAAAAGGATATGCAAATACAGGCGCGTTTAAATTGTTTCTATGCGATATAGGTTTGCTTTCGGCAATTTCAGGACTGGAAGCCAGAACCATACTTGAAGGAGATGCTCTTTTTACAGAGTTCAAGGGTGCATTAACCGAACAATACGCTTGTCAGGAAATGAAACATTTTAAAAACACAGAAGTTGCATATTGGACTAACGACAGCGCAACTGCGGAAATCGATTTTGTTTTACAGATGGATGGACAAATAATACCTGTAGAAGTAAAAGCTTCTATCAACCTTAAAGCAAAAAGCCTTGCAGTTTACCGGGAGAAATTTCAACCAAATATCGAAATCAGAACATCTCTTGCCAACTATAATAAAACAAACAATTTGTTTGACATACCGCTTTACATGCTGGGCGAATTGAAAGAGATACTTGAATAATTGCATTCTTACCAGGCGGCAGCTGTTATTTTAAAAATACCTTTTCACGGAGCTTAATCATATCAATTATTTCGCTGCTAACTGATTTTTTTGGAAAACCCATACTCTCATGAAGGGCTTCCGCTATAGAAACAATACCAGCAAACCGGGATTTCATCGTCTTCATCATGTTAGTCGCATTTAGTCCAAGGTGCCCGAATAAAGCTGTAAAATCGGCTGGTTTAAGCGAAGTATATTTGCCTTTTCCGTTTATAAGCATAGCAATGCCGTGGTCTACTATCTTTTGCGGATAAACTTCTGTAGACAATAAATCATAAAAAGGCGCAAGTTTTATTCCGTTTTTATAATGTAAAAGTGAAATATTTTTTGCATGAGCGTCTGTATTGCCAATTAGATAATTAAAAAATATCCATTCAGCAAAACGGGTATAATCTATAAGTTTATTGTTAGAAAATTTTTCTAATATTTTAAAACAATCCCTTAAATTTGTTCCGCCGCCTGTCTGATACTTTTTATTTGATACAATACCAAGTGCCTGACAGAAATCTTCCTGATGTATACGATGAACTATTCCATCAATTATCTGTCTGTCGTATCTTTCTATTTCAAGAAAAGAGCAGTCTTTTACTGTTTTAATTTCTGTATTTGGAACATCCATTTGCATATTTTGCGCAAGCTTCATGCAGAATAATTCATTTTCCAGCAAGTTGGGAAATCTTTTATTTGAAATTTTTATTATATGCGTTGTTGGCTGCATATCACTGGATCTGTAATATTTATTTTTATATTTATAAACCGCAAACTTTGACTGTGCTCCTGCAAGAGAAAGACGAGGAGGATTTTTAAGGCTTGTTAATAGCGGGTCTTTCGGCAGTCTTTCTATTATTTGCAATAATTTGACAGAAGTAATCTCAAACAAAGTATTGTTATTTGCATTGGGTTCTGTTTCATAAAAAGCAACAGCGCCTGCGCAATCACTGCCAAATCGATCCAGTATAGAATAAACTTTATTTCCGCTTGTATGATCTTGAGTAAGAATCTCAAATATTTCGCCTTCCGGAGTAAGGTTTTCAAAAAACGGGAAAGCAGTAACATGCGGATATTCTTCTGTTGTTAACGGCATGTTAACAGACAAGGGCTGTACGTTATCTCTGTCATATTGGAATGAAAACTGCAATAGATCATTTTCGCGTAACACTCCAATCTTGCTGCCGCAGAGATATACGTTTAATTCCCGTTTCATTTACTCTCTCCTTCAGAAGAAAGCACTACTATATTCAAACCAAGGATATTTGCAACATGCAATGCTTTCTCCAGCTGAACTGTAGGTTTCCCGTTTTCCAGATCGCCGATAAAACGCGCACCTGTATTTGCTGCCGCTGCAATCTGTACCTGAGTAGCATTTTGTTTTTTACGATACTCTCTAATAGCTGCACCGAAAGTTTTTCCATCTATTATTTTCATTTTTACTCCATCTTACCGTACAGTAAGAATAATACAAATTTAATAGGAAATCAAGTGATTCTTACTGATCGGTAATATTTGGTTTAAAAAGTACTTTTTTTGCCGCATCTTACCGTACGGTAAGAACTTTAAAAATAAACTTGTGTTCTTTTCATAAATAGGCTACAATTTTGATATGTCTCTCATAATTGTACAAGTTCTGATTTTTGCTTCTATTATCCTCTCGGTCTATATGATTGTTGTTACTCTGGAGCGCTGCCGAAGCGATAAACGGTACGCTTTTGTGTATTGTATTGTAACTATTATCTTTTATACGCTGGGTTATTTAGTCGAAATTAGCTGCGGAAATACAGAAGGCGGAATCATTGCTATAAAGATAATGTATGCCGGAGGCAGTTTTATGTCTCCGTTCTTTTTCTTCTTTGTCGCCGATTATTGCGAAGTTCGAATTCCAAAAAAGTTTTACCAAATCCCAATGCTTATTGTACCTATTTTCCTTTTTGGCCTTGTTTTAACCTTTGAACATCATCAATTATTTTATTCCACTTATGCTTATGATTACGATAGCCCGATTCAAAGCATGACTATCGAGCCTGGCCCCCTGTATTTAATCGGAACTTTTTATCCGCTTTTTTGTATTGTTCTTTCCTGTATAGTCCTGATTCGCAGTATTATTAAACAAAGCCGGGGGCGGCGTTTCGGCCTCATCCTCCTTCTTGCAAGCGCTCTTGCGCCATTATTTGCCAACTTTGCCTATGTTGTACTTATGTACAATTTCAGCACATATTTTGCAGGTATAAACTTTACGGCTTTTGTAATGATCATTACCAATTTTATTTTCTATTATAATGTTGTACGAAACGATATGTTTGATCTCGCTCCAAAAGCTCATGCCATCACCCTGGATCTTATCCGGGATGCTTTCGTTGTCCTCGATTTCGGCACTGCTTATACCGGAGCAAACAGCAAAGCGTACGATCTGTTTCCGGGCTTAAAGGAACATCAAAAAGGTTCTACAATTACTTCGCTTAAAGACTGGCCGCAGGAAATTTCAAATGAGATAGAAAATATAAATCTTAACAACGATATTCGGCGGGAACTGGAATTTACCCTGCCGCATAAACCCGGAAAGATTTTTTCAAGCTGGCAAAACAGAATTACATCTGACTCAGGCGCTACTCAGGGCTGGATCATTTTAATTCAGGATGTAACTGAAACAAAGACATTAATCCGCAATATAGAAGAAGCGCATCAGAAGCTTCAGTACTTTAATGAAAACCTGCGCCGCGCTTTTTCTACCTATCTTTCGGAAGAAGTTGTCGAAGAAATCGTAAGCGATCCTACTAAACTGCAGCTTGGCGGAATAAACCGTCATATGACAGCGCTGTTTACCGATATAAGAAAGTTTGCGAGTATATCAGAAGCATTAAATCCAAAACAGCTTGTTGATCTGCTTAACTATTATCTTTCTACCATGAGTGATATTATTCTTGAGCAAAAAGGAACGATTGACAAATACCAGGGTGACGCGATTATTTCTTTCTTTGGCGCACCCCTGGAATTAAAAGATCATGCGCTTAGAGCCTGTCTTGCCGCTATTTTGATGAAACGTATCGAAATAAAAGTAAACAAAGATATTCATGAAAAAAATATCAGCCCCACTCCTATTTATACAAGAATCGGAATTAACACAGGTGAAATGATCGTAGGAAACATGGGTACGCAGAAAAAGATGAACTATACGATTATCAGCAATTCTGTTAATATTGCAGCCCGTCTTGAAGGCGTAAATAAACAATACGGAACATGGATTCTGGCTTCAGAAGCGACAATACATGAAACAGAAGAGCTCCTTCTTACACGCCGCCTTGATCTAATCAGGGTTGTAGGAGTTCAGGAACCTATACGTATTTACGAAATTCTGGAAACAAATAAAGATGCTTCCGATGATTTAAAAAAATTAACTAAAATTTTTAACGAAGCTTTTATCCTTTTTGAAGAACGTAAATGGAATGAAGCAGGATTGGCTTTTAAGAATATACTAACGTTATACCCCAATGACGGTCCTTCGCGTGTTTTCTTAAAACGCTGTATAAAATACAAAGAGACTCCTCCTGCAGCTGATTGGGATGGCATTTTTAACCTTACAGAAAAATAAGAAAGCCCATTATTCTGCAAGAGACTGGCGCTTTCCCCCTGTTGAATAACAATAAAAATCACGCTATTATGTGTGTAATGGCACAAGCAAAGAATACACGTAATTTTTGTATTATCGCTCATATCGACCACGGTAAATCCACTCTGGCTGACAGGCTTATTCAAAAATGTAAAATCGTAGATGACCGCAATTTTCAGAACCAGATACTCGACAACATGGACATCGAAAGAGAACGAGGCATCACCATTAAAAGCCAAGCTGTAACCATTCCTTATAAAGCTGCAGACGGCACTGAATATATTTTAAACCTTGTTGATACCCCCGGGCACGTTGATTTTACCTACGAAGTAAGCCGTGCGATTAATTCTTGCGAGGGCGCTCTGCTTTTGGTTGATGCGGCTCAGGGAGTACAAGCGCAGACTTTATCCAATATGTATCTTGCTCTTGAACATGATTTAGAAATAGTACCTGTAATAAACAAGATTGATATGCCTGCGGCTGATATTCCTCGTGTAAAAAAGCAGATCGATAAAGACCTTGGGCTTGATTCCGACATGGCAATTGCTGTTTCGGCAAGACAAGGTATTGGAATAGACGAATTATTCGAAGCAATTATAAACCAGATACCGCCGCCAAAAGGCGATCCCAGCGCTCCGTTACGTGCACTTATCTTTGACTGTCATTATGACCCGTACAGAGGCGTTGTTGTACATCTTCGCCTATTTGACGGAAAAATTAAAAAAGGTATGAAAATTACCTTTATGTCGAACGGGTCGGTTTACGAAGTAGAAACTGCAGGCGTTTTTAAACTTGCGTTAGTCGAAACAGGTGAATTGTCCGCAGGAGACGTTGGTTATATTATTGCAGGGATAAAAACTGTAAGCGATGTTCGTGTCGGCGACACTGTAACAGGTGCGGACAATCCTTGCGCCTCTGCCCTGCCCGGTTTTCGTGAAGTTAAACCTGTAGTATTTTCTTCTATATATCCTGTCGATTCCAATGACTACGAAGAACTGCGCACCAGCATGGAAAAACTTAAATTAAATGACGCTTCTTTAATCTACGAAAAAGACTCTTCTGCCGCCCTTGGTTTTGGTTTCCGCTGCGGATTTTTGGGACTTTTACATTTAGAAGTTATTCAGGAACGCCTTGAACGTGAATTTGACCAATCAGTTATTTTTACCGCTCCTTCTGTTAAATACAAAGTTAAAGTCAAGGGCGGCGATGAGATGTTAATTGACAATCCTATTGATTATCCCGATGAAGGCAGACTGGAAACTGCAGAAGAGCCGTACATTCGTGCAGCAGTCATCACACCAACAGATTACCTTGGAAATATCATGACACTGTGCATGGAAAAACGAGGCGTACAAACAAACATGACATACCTTGATGAAAAACGTGTAGAGATGATCTTTGACATGCCTCTTGCAGAAGTTTTATTCGATTTTTACGATCGTTTAAAAAGTATAAGCCGGGGTTATGCATCATTCGATTACGATATTTCAGGATACAAACCTACAGAACTTGTAAAACTTGATATTTTATTAAACGGAAAACCTGTAGACGCACTTTCTCAGCTTGTATTTAAAGAAAGCGCTTATGACCGTGCACGTAAATTCTGCGAACGTTTACGTGACGAAATTCCCCGCCAGCAGTTTAAGATTCCTATTCAGGGAGCAATCGGCAGTCATGTCATCGCAAGGGAAACCGTTAACGCCCTGCGTAAAGACGTACTTGCAAAGTGTTACGGCGGCGACATTACACGTAAACGCAAACTTTTGGAAAAACAAAAAGAAGGTAAAAAGCGCATGAAGATGGTAGGAGATGTAGAACTGCCGCAGAGTGCATTCTTGGCTGTTTTAAAATCCAGAGACGAGTAATTTTAACATCATGTCAATTTCAATGCGTACTCTTTTTAAAAATGAAACATCGTTTATATTTGGGTTGTTTCCGCTTTCAAAGCCGCCTGCATAATCAGGAAAATGCGCCCAGAGATAATCACATTCGGTAATTAATTCGCCAAGCCGTTCGGTATTCATGGCAGCTTCACCGCTAAGAATATTCCTAAGTTCTTCCAATAATTTTATCTCGTTCTCAATAAAAGAATTTATTCCAGAAGAGTTCTCGCAGAGGCACGGAGGCGCAGAGATCGCGGAGGGGATAAGAGTAGAAGAAAAAGAGGCAGGACAAAATTCTTCACTGCGTTCTTTATGATCTCCGCGAAAATCAAGAGGGGAACCTTCGCCTCCAAACCTTCGGTTTGATGGCTCGGTTGAGGATTCCGCGAAAATCTGCGGGCAATTAGTAATTTTTTCCATTGCTTCTTCTATCGAGAGCGTCTTTACTCCCAATGGAAGTCCGCTGCCTTCAATATCAAATATCCGCTCATCGCCGCCGAATTCCTGTTCAAAAAGATTACGGTAATTTTTCATTATCGGGCTTGTTTTTACCTGCAGACCGGATTTAGAAACAGCGGCGGCAGTGAATTCATTAAAAACAGCATTATTTAAAATACTTTTTAAACGTGTTTGTTTATTTAATTTGTCTCTATGTCCTGGAGCAGAACGAGCATGATACATGTCGGCTGTAAATGAAAAATCCAGCCCTGCACAAATAATTTTTCCATTTGTTAAACGGCGTGCCAGCTCTACTGCTGTTAAACCAACAGAGCCAAGCGGCGGAATAATACCGGGAAGAAGCCCTGCATTTTTAAGCCTTTCAAATATTCTAAGCGGCGTCCACGGAGTAAAAAATAAAAAACCTTCGCCGTTTAATTTTTTTGCAGAAGCAGGAAGAGAAGAAAGATCTATTGCTGCAGAAACATTCCATCCGCGGCAGCCGATAAAATCACGAAGGTTCCAGTGCTGGCTTTCTAAAATTACAGCAAGGTCAGGAGTAATGTTTCTGTCTTTTAAAATGCCAAGACAGGTATCTGCACAAATAATTTTAAACTTAAAAGTTTTAGGCAGAGCGTTAAGAACTTTATCCAAAGAAGGGCCTGCACCTAAAACAAGAACAGGAGCTTCGCCGAAAGACAATGATTCAATAGACGGAAACTGCGGAATAAGCGGAAGGTTTCTTATAAAGTTGCGGATATACAAGCGGCCCATCTTTGCAAGGGTAAGCGCATTACTCCAGTCATTTGCAAAATTCCGGCGAAGCGATTCGTTAAGTGAATCGTAAATTTGCGGAAATAATTGATATCCGCCTGTAAAACGAATAAGTTCGATACGGCGGAATGCTCTGGCGCCCCAGTTTTTATTTACAATAGCATAAATTTTTTCATTATCATAAATATTTGTAATAAATAATTTTTTATTTTCTTTTAATATTGGATCAATATTATTGCAGGAAAGTTCATAAAGTTCGCTGTCCGCTTCTACACATAACACAGCGGAAGACGGCGCTTCATTTTCCAATCGTAGAAGTAAACGAGAAAGTCCGTATCCATATACCGGCGAAGGGCAGAAATAAAGCGTTCTGTCAGTAATAGAAATTGAATCCGCCGTACTATCCGCACGGCGGCAAGGATCAACCCCGGAAAGAATAGTCTTTCCGTTTTTTACCAAACGCCCGCCAGCGCAGGGCTGCTCTATAAGAGCTGCTCCATGAGGGCGCTCCATGTTTATTCTAAAACGTAACGGCGCAGTGCATTAAAGAAATAATTATCATCTGTCATTCTGCCATTACCAAGAAAATAATATTGCATAGATTGCTGTGTAATTCCATTAACCCAATAGGATGAATATATCATCGATATGTTTTCCAGAATATAATCATCAGCTTCTGAATGTTCGGTTGGAATAAAAACCAGAATATTATTGCCTTGAACCAATGGTTCTGACGGCACATTTAAAGGCGCAGAAAAAGCGGTTCTCCAGAAATTTTCGTTACGCGACATCGCCTGCAGTTCCTGCTGGGGAATACCTGATGCGGTAAATGTTTCAAGCTGAGTGAACAGTTCAAGTCCTGCATAATTTATAGGAAGCGGCCCGAAACTGCGGCTGTCCTTATTAAACCAGAACAGAGCATTTACAATTCCGGATTCCATAACCGCGGCGCTGAAAAGTCTGGCTTGTTCAATAGCCCAATCTTCCATGCGTCCTCTTTCTATGCTTCTTACATGAGCGCGTACTCTTTCCATAAGCGCAAAGTCATTAAAATTAGCTTGTGTTAATTCATCTTCGACCCTGAAAAACGCCCATCCGTTACTAACCTGTATAACATCGCTTAATTCACCTCTGCCAAGACTGTAAACAATATCACGGTCTTCAGGTTTTGGAATTTCCCTGTTAAGTTCCAAAAGATAACGATTTCCCATATCGCCGCCTCTGTCTCTAAAACCATCCTGTGAATGCACTCTGGCAGCTTCTTCAAAAGTTGTTGTTCCGTCCTTGATGGAAGCATGTACTCTTCTTGCTTCCCTTTCACTGCCTGTAATAACAATTCTTGACATATGGATCGAATCAAACAAAGATGAATTTTCTTCTGCAAAAGCAAGGAATTCACTTTCCGGATAATCATCGATTCTAAAGGAAATCATATCAAAACTTCTCATAGGAGAAGACATGCCGGCAATAAAATTAGCTTCGTTTTCAGGAACCATTAGAGAAAAGAAATCCCTTAAAAACATGATTTTTGTTAGCTCTTCCTGAGTCTGACGCCAGAGAGCAAGCCTTGAAGATTCAGGCATTTGATTGTATAAGGTTGATGAAAAGCGCCCGCTATTATTCTGAAATTGAGGCATCAGTGCAACTGCTCTATCTACAGATTTTTCCGGCACTTTATATTTTGATTTATTAACCATGTGTAATATGGCAACATGCTCTGCTGTACGCTCAAATGCCTGTCTCCAGATTTGGGCAGTAACCATTAAATCATCTATATTTCTGCCTTCGGCATTAGCCCGAGCCTGAATGCCGGGTCTTACTTCTTCGATAGATTGGGCAAACTTATTCCCCTGAACCCATGATATGGGAACATTATCATAGTACCCGAATACAAAGTCTTGACCTGTGTGAAAACCGCCGCCAGAAAGAAAATCACCGCCAATAAATGTAATAGTTACAAGAACAAGAATTACGACAGATCCTATGTATATACCGGGATTTTGCTTAAATTTCTTTGAGATAGCTTCTGAAGCTGATTCTTTAGGCGCAGCTGCAAGCTTTTTATCCTTTTTTGCCATAAATTACCTCTAAAATTGATTCTGACCTAAAAATTATCATTTTTTGCACTTTTTGTCTAGTTTGTACTTGGCATATTTATAGAAGAAGAGTTCACACAAAGGCGCAGAGGCACAAAGGACACGGAGTATTATTCGCAATCTAAACTAATCAAGTAAAAACTGCAAACAACTATACTACGTTATAATTTATTTATTTCCTCGTACGAAAGCCCTGTTATTTTCTGGATAAATTCTGGAGTAGAACCCTCTGCTAAAAGTTTTCGAGCAATAACGAGTGTTTTTTCTGCAGCAGCTTCTTCACAACCCCTTTTATAAGCAGCTATGTTTCTATATCTTTCGTCGATTCTGTCTTTCTCTCTGCTTACATTCCGCATATATTTTAACCAGCTGCGATCGTGTTTTTTGACTTCCTTATCCGCTCTCATTATTCCCTCCTCCCTAAAGCATAATTCTTTAATTAATGGCTCCATTCCGTGTTCGTGTCTGTACTTTAAAAATATACACCA
>Ga0123356_10004400_pt1 | contig 14562 bp, 9 predicted proteins | sample TergutEmb28metaG_2_FD_92546 | JGI IMG/M metagenome (GOLD analysis project Ga0123356, IMG submission 92546) | Embiratermes neotenicus P3 segment gut microbial communities from Petit-Saut dam, French Guiana - Emb289 P3 | ecosystem: Host-associated > Arthropoda: Insects > Digestive system > Gut ...
CCGCCGCCGCCGCCCCCGCCGCCGCCGCCGCTACTGACGGGCGACTTGACGAGCGCATCCTTCGTGCTGACGGCGTACCACTTGCTCAGGACTCCCTCGCCGTTGGTCTGGCCGGCCCCGGTGTCCCCCGAGTAGAAGTACAGGGGCCAACCCCCGTAGGTGACCTGCATCATCCCGTGCGCGGCCTTGATCGTGCCGAGCATCGAGGCGGTCACGCCGCCGCCTGCGGTCGGCTTCGCGCCCGACTTGACGAGCAGCGCGGGCCAGAGTCCGCTGCACGAACCCTTGCAGTTGCTCGAACCCTTTCTGTCGGCCGTGAAGCGATACAGCGTGTGTCCGTTCGCGGCGACCAGCACGGTCCCGTACTTCGAGTTGTGCGCCGTCTTGACGGTCGCCCCGCTGGCCTGTGTGGCGATCCGGGTCGCCATTGCCACGCTCGCGCCGGCACCGGCTACGAGCACGCACACCGGGATCACACGAATCCAGCGACTTAGCATCTGAGCCTCCTTCCGTCGGATACCTTCGTTTGCTGTTACGGACGAGCCCGGCGATCGGATTGCCAAACCGGAATCGAGCCGGCTCCGGTAGAGACTTTCGTGGCCCTTGACCGAGAAATCCCCGCCGCGTTCCCCGCCGGCGCCGCGGCCGACGCAACACGCGGCGAGGCGAAGGCGGCTCGGCCGCTGTCTCCGGTGCTGTTCGCCGGCCTCGCGGTCGGCTCGATCGGCGGGCCGCTGGCGCTGCTGTCGATGCTCCCGGGCACGGTCGGGGACGGCGTCGACTCGGCCGGCCTGGTCGTCGTGCTGTCGCTGCTCGTATTCGCGGCCCCGCTCGCGATCTGGTGGCTCTACTCGGAGCGGGTCGTCTCGCCAGGTGGCCTGAGCGCGTTCGTCGCCGCCGCAGCCGGCAGGCGGGCGGCACTCGCGCACGGCTGGATCTGGGCGATCGCCTACTTCCTGTACCTGCCCTACACCGTCACCTACGTGGTGTACGACATCCTGCCGCCGGTCTTCCCGGGCATCGGCCCTTACCGCTCGACGCTCGAGCTGGTGCTGCCGATCGTGCTCGTCCTGATCGTGCTGGCGCCGGTGCGTCTGGTGCTCATCGGAGTTGCGGCCCTCGCCGCGAGCCAGCTCGTCGCGCTGCCGGTGCTCGCGGGGGTGTCGTTCGCGCACGTCCCGTCGGTCTCGTTCGCAGGAACGCCGACGCTCAATGCCACCGGGCGCGGCGCCGGCAACGCCGCGCTGCTCTACGTCTGCGCGAGCCTGCCGCTGTATGTGGGCGCCGAGACGCGCGGACGCGCCCGCACGGTTCGCCGGGTCCTGCCGGCGGCGGTTGCGGTGGTCGGTGCGATGTTCCTGATCGCGGCGATCCCGCTCGCCAGCGTCCCGGAGACGCTGCGCAACGCGGACGTTCCCGGCGCCGCGATCGCGCAGGCCTACAGCGGCCGCGCGCTGGCGGTGATCGTCGGGGCGCTCACCGCGGCCAGCATCCTGACGCTGATCGTCGCCGAATACCTGGCGCTCGGGCGGCTGATCCACTGGCTGCACGGTTTTCCGCTGCGGACCACGCTCGCCTGGATCGCCGTCCCGTTCGTGATCGCCGACGCCATCTCCCTCGTCAACCCGACCAGTTTCTACACCGACCTGCTGAAGCCGTCGCTGGTCGCGCTGTTCGTCTCGCAGCTGCTCGTCTTCGCCGTCTTTCCCCGCTTTCGCCGGGGCCCGCTGGCGTACGCGCTGGCGGTGCCCGCCGTCGCGCTCGCCGCGTGGGGCGTCTACGGGCTGTTCTGGAGCAGCGTCTCGACCTGACGGGCGATCTCGAGGTCCTCTCGGGCCGGTACGACAAGCACCTGCGGCGCCGCTCCGAGAAACCCGAGCCCGGCGACGGCGGCGTCGCGGATCTCCTGCGCATGCTCGCCGACGCCGCCGGTGAACGCGAGCGCGTCGACGCCGCCGAGCGCGGCGGCCATCGCCGCGATCGCCGCCCGCAGCCGGTGCAGGTAGACGTCGATCGCGACGGTCGCGCGCCGGTCGCCGCCCGCGCGCGCCGCCAGCACCTCGCGCATGTCGGCGCTGTCCGCGAGGCCCTTGAGGCCGGAATCGTGCTCGAGCGCCGCGGCCATCTCGGCCTCGGACATCGAGGTCTCCTCCAGCAGCCACAGCAGCAGACCCGGGTCGACGCTGCCGCTGCGGGTCGCCATCACGAGACCCTCGAGCGGCGTGAAGCCCATCGTCGTTTCGACCGAGCGTCCGGCCGCGATCGCGCACAGCGACGCGCCGGCCCCGAGGTGGCAGCTGACGATCCGCAGCTCCCCCGGGGGGACGCCGAGCAGCTCCGGCACGCGGCGGGCGATGTAGGAGTGCGACAGGCCGTGGAAGCCGAAGCGCCGGAGCCCCCAGCGCCGCCGCCATTCGGCGGGCAATGCGTAGGTCGTCGCTGCCTCGGGCATCGTCGAGTGGAAGGCCGTGTCGAAGCACGCGACCGCCGGGATCCCCGGAAGCTCGCGTGAGACCGCGTCGAGCGCGGCGAGCGAGCTCGGCTGGTGCAGCGGCGCCAGCGCGGTCAGCTCTTCGAGGGCCTGACGGACATCCGGGTCGACCCGGACGGCCTCGCGGAACCGCTCGCCGCCGTGGACGATCCGGTGCCCGACCGCGTCGGCGGCTCCAAGGCCGCCGGTCCGGAGTGCATCCATCAGCTCGCCGGGGTCGATCCGCGCGCCGGGGGCCGCGAGCTCCCGCTCCGCGATCGGGTTGTCAGCTTGTTCGTCCAGCAGCGACAGCTTCAGGCTGCTCGAGCCCGCATTGACAACTAGCGTCCTGAAGCCCAACTTCGCCACCAGTCTAGGCGCGTCTGGCCGCGCCCGGTGGGAGGCCGAGCCACCGCCGTACCACCAGTACGTCTTGTGGCTCGGCCTCCCGCCAGCCACGCCCAGCCATCACCCATCCTGGCACCGAATTTGCGCATCAGGACGCCGCGTCCTGAAGCCCGCCACCGAGCTTGCGTGTCAAGAACCGGACCCGGGCCACGTCCAGTCGCGAACCTCAGGCGCGTCGTCCCCGTGCTCCCGGGTGTAAGCCCGGCAGCGCAGTCGCGTGTCAACCAACTCCTGGCGCAGATGCGCGGCCGGCTCGATCAGTCCGGGGATCCGGTCGATCACGTCGATCGCGAGGTGGTACCGGTCGAGGTCGTTGAGCATCACCATGTCGAACGGCGTCGTCGTCGTGCCCTCCTCCTTGTACCCGCGCACATGGATGTTGTGGTGATTCTCGCGCCGATAGGTGAGGCTGTGGATCAGCAGCGGATAGCCGTGGTAGGCGAAGATCACCGGCTTGGAGGTCGTGAACAGGGCGTTGAACTCGCGGTCGGAGAGGCCGTGGGGGTGCTCGCTGTCGGGCTGGAGGCGCATCAGGTCGACGACATTGACGACGCGGACGAGCAGGTCGGGAACTCGCTCCTGCAGGATCGCCGCGGCCGCGAGGGTCTCCAGCGTTGGCACGTCGCCCGCGCAGGCGAGCACGACGTCCGGCTCCTCGCCCGCGTCGTTGGAGGCCCACTCCCAGATTCCGATGCCGCGCGTGCAGTGTGCGACCGCCTGGTCCATCGACAGGTAGTTGAGCGCGGGCTGCTTGCCCGCGACGATCACGTTCACGTAGTCACGGCTGCGCAGGCAATGGTCCGCGACCGACAGCAGGCAGTTGGCGTCAGGCGGGAGGTAGACGCGGACGATCTCCGCCTTCTTGTTGACGACGTGGTCGATGAACCCGGGATCCTGGTGGGAGAAGCCGTTGTGGTCCTGGCGCCAGACGTGGCTCGAGAGCAGGTAGTTGAGCGACGGCAGCGGTGCCCGCCAGGGGATCTGGCGGGTGACCTTCAGCCATTTCGCGTGCTGGTTGAACATCGAGTCGACGATGTGGATGAACGCCTCATAGCAGCTGAACAGCCCATGGCGGCCGGTCAACAGGTAACCCTCGAGCCATCCCTGGCACAGGTGCTCGCTGAGGATCTCGATCACGCGCCCCTGCGGCGCCAGGTGATCGTCGTCATCCCTGATTTCGGCTTGCCATACCCGGTCGGTTTCCTCGAACACGGGCGATAGGCGGTTAGAGGCGGTTTCGTCGGGGCCGACGATCCGGAAGTTGTCCGGGTTGCGCGCGACGACGTCGCGCAACCAGACGCCCAGCACCCTCGTCGCTTCGCTGGTGCTGGCACCGGGTCGCTCCACCTCGACCCCGTACTCGCGGAAGTCCGGAAGCTCAAGCGCCCGGGTCAGCACGCCGCCGTTGGCGTGCGGGTTGGCGCTCATCCGGTGCGGACCCTCCGGCGCCAGCTCGAGGATGTCCGAGTTCACGGCGCCGTCCTCATCGAACAGCTCCTCGGGCCGGTAGGAGCGCAGCCACGCCTCGAGCTGCTCCAGGTGCGCCCGGTTGGTGCGAACCCCGGCGAGGGGGACCTGGTGGGAGCGGAACGAGCCCTCGGTCTTGAGCCCGTCGACCTCCTTCGGCCCCGTCCAGCCCTTGGGCGTGTTCAGCACGATCATCGGCCACCGGGGTCGCTCGGTCTGGCCGCCGGCGCGGGCTCGCTGCTGGATCTCGGCGATATCGTCGAGTGCCGCGTCGAGCACCGCCGCCATCGACTGGTGCATCACCTCGGGATCGGAGCCCTCGACCAGCCGCGGGTCGTACCCGTACCCGGTCAGGAGCGACTCGAGCTCGTCGTACGGGATCCGCGCCAGCACTGTCGGATTGGCGATCTTGTAGCCGTTCAGGTGCAGGATCGGGAGCACGGCTCCGTCGGTGACCGGGCTCAGGAACTTGTTCGAGTGCCAGCTGGCCGCGAGTGGGCCGGTCTCGGCCTCGCCGTCGCCGACCACGCACAGCGCGATCAGGTCGGGGTTGTCGAACACCGCGCCGTAGGCGTGCACCAGGGCGTAACCGAGCTCACCGCCCTCGTGGATTGAGCCGGGGGTCTCGGGGGCGACGTGACTCGGGATCCCGCCGGGGAACGAGAACTGACGGAACAGGCGCCGCACGCCCTCCTCGTCGTGGCCGATGTGGTGGTAGGTCTCGGTATAGGTTCCGTCGAGGTAGGCGCTTGCCACCAGCCCCGGGCCGCCGTGGCCGGGACCGGTGATGTAAATCGCGCTCAGGTCGCGCTGGCGGATCGCCCGGTTCATGTGGGCGTAGATGAAGTTGAGCCCAGGGGTCGTCCCCCAGTGGCCGAGCAGCCGGGGCTTGACGTGCTCCGGGGCCAACGGCTCCCGCAACAGCGGGTTGTCGAGCAGGTAAATCTGACCGACGGACAGGTAATTGGCGGCGCGCCACCACGAATCGATCAGCTCTACATCCGTGTCCGTCAGGGGTCCTGCGGAAACGAGGGTCATCACGACACCAGATCCTTGTCGAGGGCGTAGCGAACGATCTCGGAACGGTCGCCGAGCCCGAGCTTGTGCTGGATGTGCGCGCGGTGCGTCTCGACGGTCCGAACCGAGAGATACAGCTCCTGGGCCACCTGCGCGTTGGTGTGGCCGAGCGCGATCAGCCGGAGGATCTCGAGCTCACGCTCGGTCAGCCCATCCGGCGGACCCGGGGGCGGTTCCGCCGCGACCTTCGCCCCGAGCCGCGGGTTCAGATACCGCTCGCCGTCGACGGCCGCGCGCACGGCCTCGACCAGCTCGGCGTCGGCCGACTCCTTGAGGACGTAGCCGAGGACGCCGGCGCCGAGCGCCGTGCGCGCATAGGCGGCCTCATTCTGCATCGCCAGCACGACGATCTGCGTCCCGGGGAAATCCCGGCGCAGCCTCGGGATCGCGTCGAGGCTCGGCTCGCCGGGCATGTTCAGATCGAGCACGAGCACGTCCGGGTGGTGGCCCAGCAGATACCGTCCTGCCGACTCGACGTCGTGCGCCTCGGCGACGACTTCAAACCCGTCTTCGTCGTCGAGCAGCTGGCGGAGCCCGCGGCGGACGATGGCGTGGTCGTCGGCGATCACGATCTTGATCGGCCTGCGCGCGTCGGCTGCTCCCGGCTCGCCCGCCATCGTCAAGCCAAAAGTATCTCAGCTACCCGGTCGCGGTGTGTGCAACCGGTGACCGGACCGCCCGATGCACCCTCCTCAGGCAATACTCCCGATGTGAGTAACGCGCGGATCCCGTTCGCGTCGCTGTACCGCCACGGCTATGTCCGGGTCGCCGCCGCGGTGCCGCTCGTTCGGATCGGTGATCCGGCGGTGAACGCCGAGCGGACGCTGACGCTCGCCCGGCGGGCGTCCGAGGAAGGCGCGGCGGTCGTCGTGTTCCCCGAGCTCGGGCTGTCCGCCTACACGAGCGAGGACCTCTTCCGGCAGGACGCGCTGATCGAGGCGGTGCTCGACGCGCTCGAGACGGTCAGGTCGGAGAGCGCCGGCCTGGCGCCGGTGCTCGTTGTCGGCGCTCCCCTGCGGGCAGAGCAGGGACTGTTCAACGCGGCGGTCGTGCTCCACCGCGGTCAGGTGCTCGGCGCGATCCCGAAGAGCTACCTGCCCGAGTACCGGGAGTTCTACGAGAAGCGCCAGTTCCGGGCCGCGCGCGACCTGCTCGGCGACCGGGTCGAGTTGCTCGGCGCCGAGGTGCCATTCGGCTCCGACCTGGTGTTCGCCGCGACCGACGTACCGAACCTGGCGCTGCACGTCGAGATCTGCGAGGACCTGTGGGTGCCGATCCCGCCGAGCGCCTACGGGGCGATGGCTGGCGCGACGGTGCTCGCCAACCTTTCGGCCAGCAACATCACGGTCGGGAAGTCCGACTACCGCCACGTGCTCTGCGCCGCTCACTCGGCCCGCACGATCTCGGCGTACATCTACACGGCCGCGGGCCTCGGGGAGTCGACCACCGACCTCGCCTGGGATGGGCAGTCGATCATCCACGAGAACGGTGACCTGGTCGCCGAGGGCGACCGCTTCGGTGCCGTCGACGGCCTGATCCTCGGCGACGTCGACCTCGACCGGCTGATCGCCGACCGCTCCGACACGAGCTCCTGGGGCGACTCGCTGCACGACCACCGCCGCCGGCTGCAGCGGATCCGCCGGATCCCGTTCGAGCTCGGAGCGCCGACCACGCCGGTCCACCTGCGGCGGACGGTCGAACGCTTCCCGTACGTGCCGTCGGACCCCCGCTCACGCAACGAGCGCTGCGACGAGGTCTACCGGATTCAGGTCTCGGGTCTCGAGACGAGGCTGCGCGCGACCGGGATCGAGCGGATCGTCATAGGAATCTCGGGCGGGCTCGACTCGACCCACGCGCTGATCGTCGCGGCGCGGGCTGTCGATCGCCTTGGACTCCCGCGGACGAACGTGCTCGCCTACACGATGCCCGGTTTTGGGACCAGCGAGATCACGCTCGCCAACGCCCGATCGCTGATGACGGCTCTGGGGGTCACCTCCGGCGAGATCGACATCCGCCCGGCGTCGACGGCGATGCTCAAGACGATTTCGCATCCGGCCGGCGACGGGGCGCCCGTCTACGACACGACCTATGAGAACGTGCAGGCGGGTGAGCGGACCTCGCACCTGTTCCGGCTCGCCAACCACCACGGCGCGCTGGTGCTCGGCACCGGCGACCTATCCGAGCTGGCGCTGGGCTGGAGCACGTACGGCGTCGGCGATCAGATGTCCCACTACGCGGTCAACGCGTCGGTGCCGAAGACGCTGATCCAGTTTCTGCTGCGCTGGGCGATCGACACCGACCAGTTCGGGCCGGAGGCCGACGCGGTGCTCGCCTCGGTGCTCGACACCGCGATCTCCCCGGAGCTGGTCCCCGCGGGCGACCCGAGCTCGGATCCATCCTCCCTGCCCGAGCAGCACTCCGAGCAGACCGTCGGGCCGTACGAGCTGCAGGACTTCTTCCTGTATCACGTGCTGCGCTTCGGAAACCGCCCGAGTAAGGTGGCGTGGCTGGCGCATCACGCGTGGGGGGACCGCAACCGCGGCGCCTGGCCCGACCTGATCCCGCCCGAGCGCCGAAACCAATACGAGCTCGAGGAGATCGGGCGGTGGCTGTCCGTGTTCCTCGAGCGCTTCTTCCAGACCAGCCAGTTCAAGCGCTCGGCGATCCCCAACGCGCCGAAGGTCGGCTCCGGCGGTTCGCTGTCACCGCGCGGCGACTGGCGCGCGCCGAGCGACGGCAACGCCGCCGCCTGGCTGGCCGAGCTGAAGGACGGCCTCGAGTGAGCGACGCGGTCACGGCGGCCGCGGACAAGATGCGCGCCGCCGGCTCCTCTGAGGACGCGATCCGCAGCTTCAGCTCGGCCCTGACCCGGGTTCGCGACGGCGCTCAGACGCTGGTGCCGACCGCCGAGCTCGAGCCCGCTCCCGACGTGCCGACGCTCGACGAGCTGCCCGACGCCGAGGCGGAATCCGCGCTGGCGGAGCTGGTCGTGATCAAGCTGAACGGAGGCCTCGCCACGTCGATGGGCCTGCGGCGTCCGAAGTCACTGGTCGAGGCTCGCGACGGCCGCTCGTTCCTCGAGATCATCATCGGCCAGACGCTCGGTCTGCGCCGCCGGTTCGGGGTCCGCCTGCCGCTGGTGCTGATGGACAGCGACAGCACCCGCGAGCCGACCCTGGCGGCGCTCGCCGAGCATCCGGAGATCGCGGTCGCGGGGGTGCCGCCCGACTTCCTGCAGAGCATGGTCCCGAAGATCGACGCCGCCACGCTGCTACCGGTCAGCTGGCCGTCGGCGCCGGCGCTCGAGTGGAATCCTCCGGGGCACGGAGACGTCTACCCGTCGCTGCGCGGGTCGGGCCTGCTCGACTCGCTGCTGGAGCAGGGCTTTCGCTACGCGATGATCTCCAACGCCGACAACCTCGGCGCGACCGTCGATAGGAGGATCGCCGCGTACCTTGCCCGTGAGCGGATTCCGTTCCTGATGGAGGTGGTGCAGGGGACCGAGGCCGATCGCAAGGGCGGGCACCTGGCTCGCCGCCGCGCCGACGGCCGGCTGGTGCTGCGGGAGACCGCGCAGACACCGCCGGACGACGAGGAGTCGTTCCGCGACTACCTGAGGTGGCGCTGGTACAACACCAACACGCTGTGGTTCGACCTGGCCGCGCTGGCCGAGCGCCTCGCCGACGGTCCCGGGCTCGAGCTGCCGGTGATCCTCAACCGCAAGACCGTCGACCCCCGCGACCCGGGCTCGCCGCCGGTCCTGCAGCTGGAGAGCGCGATGGGGGCCGCGATCGGCAGCTTTCCCGGGGCACGCCTGCTGTGCGTGCCCCGGGACCGGTTCGTGCCCGTGAAGACGACCGACGACCTGCTGCTGCTGCGGTCGGATGCGTACGTGATGGACGATCATTTCGAGCTGGCGCAGAACATGGATCCCGCCCACCCCGACGGGCGGCTGCCGTTCGTCGAGCTCGACCCGCGCCATTACAAGCTGATCGACGACTTCGAGCGCAGGATCCCCGAGGGTCCGCCGTCGTTGCGGGAGGCGGAGCGGCTGGTCGTCCACGGCGATGTGACGTTTCGGCGCGGCGTCGTGATCCGCGGTGCGGTCGAGCTCGACGAGTCGGCGCCGCGGATGATCGAACCGGGGACGGTGCTCGTCGGTGGATGAAATCGAGCGCAAATGGCTGGTCGAACAGGCCCCCGGGGAGGCGCTGGCCGTGCAGGGCGAGCGGATCGACCAGGGCTACCTGGCGATCGCCGAGGACGGCACCGAGGTCAGGCTCCGCCGCCGCGCCGAACGCCGGTTCCTGACCGTCAAATCACCCGGCGGGCTCGTCCGCGGCGAACGCGAGGTGGAAGTCACTCCGGAGCAGTTCGGGGCGCTGTGGCCGGCCACCGACGGCCGGCGGCTCGAGAAGGTCCGCCGAGTCCTCGACGGCGGCGGCGTCACGATCGAGCTGGACGTCTACTCGGGCACACTCTCCGGACTGATGGTGGCGGAGGTTGAGTTCGCCGACGCAGAGGCGGCCGCGCGGTTCGTCCCCCCGGACTGGTTCGGTCGCGAGGTGACCGGCGAGCCCGCCTACAAGAATCAGCGGCTGGCGGTCGCCGGGCTGCCCTGACCCACGTTCGAGCCGAGCTCGTTGCGCTTGGCGCGGAGCGAGGCCGAGGCGGGGACGGGAAGCGTCTCAGTGCCCGGCCTGGCGCCGGCGCTGGCAACCACCGCTCTCAACGACCGCTTCGTGGCAGTCCACTTGACCGCCATCGGCTGATAGCGCAGCAGTAGGGACCAGGTTGCCGGAGTGATCACGCCGTTGGCGGGCAACCGGTGTGCCGCCTGGAATCGAGAGACGGCGTGCTGGGTCTGGGAGCCGAAGTCGCCGTCGACGGCAATCTTCTGCCCCGCCTGGAGCAGGTGCTCCTGGGCCCACACGACCACGTCGCCCTTGGTCCCGCGACCGATGGTCGCGACGGTCCTCTGCGGCAGGAACCCGACGATCGACGCAATCGGCGACCAGATCGCCTGGAACTGCGATTTGGCGGCGCTCTGCCAGTCCCACCAACTGACCCCGGTGGCGCCGTAGTAGGTCGCGATCGCGCGGAACTGATTGATCTCCGATGACGGCGGCGCGTTGAACACCTGCCCGAGCGGGAAGATCGGCCGCTGGTAGAGCTCGTTGAACGCGTACGTATGCGAGTAGACGCTGCTCACGGTCGTCCCGATGTCCCGCCAGTACATCTGCGGCGCGTTGTACTGAGCGCCGCCCGGTCCCAGGAACACCGAGTACGGGAAGCTCGGGTGGAGGTTGATGTAGGGGAGACCGGCGAGCGCGACCGGGAACTGTGCGCCGATCTGCTGGCGCAGCGCGCTGAGGTAGCTCTGCGCCTGCACGTACAGGCCCTGGTACTGACTCTCGGCGTCGATCACCAGGCAGTCGGCGCCGTCCCTGACGGCCTGCGCGCCGATCGCGGCCTCGACCGCCGGATGCAACCCATAGACGAACTGCCAGGCGCAGACGTTCAGTCCCCACGCGTGCAGCGCCCTGACCGTCACCGGGTTGAACTGCTGCCACCGGGTGACGCCGTCGCCCGCCTTGATCATCACCGTGCCGACTCCGAACTGTTTCGCCTGCGCGCCGATCCTGGGCAGGTTGCCGCCGTCGCTGTTCGACATCTGCCAGATCCACATCCCGTTCGACGCGAACGGGCTATGACTCGGCACCGGGATCATCGGGGGCGAGCCGACCGGGCAGGGCGTCGCGGTCGAGCTCGCCGGGGTGGTGGCCGCGGCCGCGACCGCCGGAGTCGTCGCCACCGAGGTCGTCGTCAGGGCGGGCGTGGTGATCGTCACGGTCGGCGTCGTGGTCGCGCCTGCCGGGTTTGTGCCGCCCACGGACGGCGTCGCGCCCGTCGAGCAGACGGGCGCGGTCGTGGCGGTGGGGGCCGACGGGGCGTTCGTGCGGGGGCTGCTTGTGGCCGGGGAGGTCGTGACCGGCGGCGTCGCGGCGGTGCTGGTGCCGGTGCCGATCCCGCTGCCGCCGTCGCCCGGCGTCCCGGCGCCGATGGCGATTGCGGCGAGGGGTCCGAGGATCGCGACTGCGACCACGCAGATCACCAGCGCCACCGTCACCCTCGCCCGCGGCGGCTGCTGGCTCGTCCGTGTCCAGCGATCCTGAGGTTGCGGCATTCCTGGGCGCACAACCTAGCGAAGAACCGGGACGGGTGGGCGCAGGTCTGCTGCGGCGCCCCGATTTGCGGCATCCAAGGGGCAATTTGGGGCATCAGCCAGTCGGTCGGTAGCTTGGGATGCGGAGCACCACTGAACGATGAATACCCGCGCCTGGTCCCTGTTCGCCGCCGTGTCGGTGGTCTGGGGCGTCCCCTACCTACTGATCAAGATCGCCGACGACGGCGGAATCCCGCCGGTGGTCCTCGCCTGGGGGCGGATGGTGGTCGGCGCCGCGATCCTCCTCGGGCTGGCGCTGCGGGCCGGGTCGCTGCGCGGACTTCGTCCTCGCTGGCGCTGGCTTGCGATCTACGCCGTGGTCGAGCTGGCGATCCCGTTTCCGCTGATCGCGCTCGGCGAGCGGCACGTCGCCTCCTCGCTGGCGGCGATCATCGTCGCGACCGTTCCGCTGATCGTGGCGGTGCTGTCGTTCTGGTTCGCGCCGTCCGAGCGGGTCCGCGGGCGCCGGTTGCTCGGGCTCGTGATCGGGCTGGCCGGGGTCGCGCTGCTGGTCGGCCTGCAGGCGACGGGGAGCGCCGACTCGCTGCTGGCGGCCGGCGGCATACTGGTCGCGGCGATCGGCTACGCGTTCGGCGCGCTGATCATCGGTCGCCACCTCGGCGACCTCGATGCGCGGGCGGCGATGGGAACGGTGCTGGCGCTCGCCGCCGCGCTGCTGACCCCGCTGGCCGTCCTCGATTGGCCGGCGAGGGCGCCGAGCGCGGGCGCCCTGGCGGCGGGCGGCGCGCTCGGCGTGTTCTGTACAGCGCTGGCGTTCGTGCTGATGGCGACGCTGATCGTCGAGATCGGCCCCACGCGCGCGGTGGTGATCACCTACGTCAACCCGGTCGTCGCGCTGATCCTGGGCGTCGCGTTGCTGGGCGAGCATCCAGGGCTCGGCGCCGTCGGCGGCCTCGTCCTGATCCTCGCCGGCTGCTGGCTCTCCACCCGACCCGCTGTCGGCCGCGTGCGGGAGCCCCGGCTCGTCCCGCGGGAACCCCCGTCGCCAGCGCCCGCTAGCGCCGGCGACGGGCGGTAATCCGAGTCGTTACTTGATGAACAGGATCTCGGAGTACTTCGGCAGCGGCCACAGGTCGTCGGCCACCACCTTCTCGAGCTTGTCCGCGACCTCGCGCACGTCCGCCATCGCCGGCAGTACGGTGTCGTGCATGTACGCGGCGTGGGCGAGGATTCCCTCGTCCTCGCTCGGGTGGCTGTCCTCGAGGTTGACAGTCTCGAGCCCTTTGATCGCCTCGACGAACGAGCCGACCAGCTCCGAGATCTCGCTCGCCAGCTCCGGCAGCTGGGCTCCCAGCAGCTCCGCCTGATAGCGGGCCGCCGCCGGCAGCAGCAGCGTCCGGGCGATCGACGAGGCAACCTCGGCCTCGATGTTGAGCTTCGTGACGTACTGCTCGAGGAACACGTCGTAGCGGGAATGCAGCTCCCGCTCCGACAGCACGCCGTAGTTGGAGAACAGCGTGACCGTCTCGTCGTTGACCAGGTAGGGGAGCGCGTCCGGGGTCGCGCGCAGATTCAGCAGGCCGCGCTGTTCGGCCTCGGAGTGCCACTCCTCCGCGTAGTTGTCGCCTCCGAAGATGATCTGCTTGTTGTCCGCGTAGCTCTTCTGGAGGATCGCCGGCAGCGCCTCCTCGGCGGTCTTGCCCGCTTGGAGCGCGTCCTCGAGCTCCTCGGAGAGGAAGTCGATCGCCTCGGCCACGATCGTGTTCAGCACCGTGTTCGGGAGCGACAGCGACATGCTCGAGCCGAGCGCGCGGAACTCGAACTTGTTGCCGGTGAACGCGAACGGGCTGGTGCGGTTGCGGTCGCCGCCGTGCATCGGCAGCGGCGGCAGCACCGGCGTGCCGAGCCCGAGGAACGACTGCTCCGTCGTCTCGCTGGTCTCGCCCTTCTCGATCGCGGTGAACACCCTCTCGAGCTCGGCGCCGAGGAAGATCGAGATGATCGCCGGCGGCGCCTCGTTGGCGCCGAGCCGGTGGTCCTGGCCGGGCGATGCGATCGACGCGCGCAGCAGGCCCTGGTGCTTGTTGACGGCCTGGATCACGGCCGCGCAGAAGAACAGGAACTGCAGGTTGTCGTGGGGGGTGTCGCCCGGCTCCAACAGGTTCTCGCCGTCGTCGGTGCCCATCGACCAGTTGTTGTGCTTGCCCGAGCCGTTGACGCCGGCGAATGGCTTCTCGTGCAGGAGGCAGACGAGGCCGTAGCGACGCGCGACGTTCTGCATGATCTGCATTGTCAGCTGCTGGTGGTCTGAGCCGACGTTGGAGTTCTCGAAGATCGGCGCCACCTCGTACTGGTTCGGCGCGACCTCGTTGTGGCGGGTCTTGATCGGGATCCCCAGCTTCGCCAGCTCGCGCTCGGTCTCCAGCATGCAGGCGAGGATCCGCTCGGGGATCGAGCCGAAGTAGTGGTCGTCGAGTTCGTGACCCTTGGGCGGCTTGGCGCCGAACAACGTGCGGCCCGTGGTAACAAGGTCGGGACGCTCGAAGTAGTACTGCTCGTCGATCAGGAAGTACTCCTGCTCCGGGCCGACGGTCGTGAACACGCGCTCGGCGGTGGTGTTGCCGAGCAGCCTGAGCGCCCGGATCGCCGACTTCGACAGCGCGTCCATCGAGCGCAGCAGCGGGATCTTGTGATCGAGTGCCTCGCCGGTCCAGGACACGAACGCGGTCGGGATGCACAGCAGCGCGCCGTTCGGGTTCTCGATGATGAACGCCGGGCTCGTCGGATCCCAGGCCGTGTAGCCGCGGGCCTCGAAGGTGGCGCGGACGCCGCCGGTCGGGAACGAGGAGGCGTCGGGCTCGGCCTGGATCAGCTCCTTGCCGGAGAACTCGGCGAGCGCCGTGCCCTCGCCGGTCGGCGCGTAGAAGCTGTCGTGCTTCTCGGCGGTCAGCCC
>Ga0123356_10004401_pt1 | contig 14562 bp, 15 predicted proteins | sample TergutEmb28metaG_2_FD_92546 | JGI IMG/M metagenome (GOLD analysis project Ga0123356, IMG submission 92546) | Embiratermes neotenicus P3 segment gut microbial communities from Petit-Saut dam, French Guiana - Emb289 P3 | ecosystem: Host-associated > Arthropoda: Insects > Digestive system > Gut ...
GCGAGAACGCTTTTCGTCTGTATAGATTGCCTGTTCCGAAGAAGGGTGTTGTCACCGGCATACTGGGGCCGAACGGTATCGGTAAGACGACGGCAATAAAGATGCTCTCCGGCATTGAGGTCCCGAATTTAGGAAATTACAGTGAACCTCCTTCCAAGGACGAAGTTTTACAGCATTTTGCAGGTACGGAACTGCATGATTATCTTTCGTCCGTTTACAAAGGTAACGTCAGAACGGCAACGAAGCCGCAATACGTTGACAAGATACCGTTAACGGCAAAAGGCGTTGTCCGAGATCTTTTATCAAAGGTCCAAGAGCGCATGAACGTTAATGAAGCGGCAGAGATGTTCGAACTCATTGATGTTCTTGACCGTGAATTGGATAAACTTTCGGGCGGAGAATTGCAGAGGGTCGCGATGGCCGCGACCCTTATGAAGGATGCCGATGTTTACTTCTTCGATGAACCGTCATCCTATCTGGACATTTACCAGAGAGTAAGAATGGCGAGACATATCAAATCGTTAAGCGAAGAGAAACAGGTCGTTGTGATCGAGCACGATCTGGCGATATTGGATTTTCTTGCGGATAATGTGAACGTTGTCTACGGCGCCGAAGGTGCATACGGTGTCTTCACATTGCCGAGACAAGTGAGAACGGCAATAAACGTCTATTTGGACGGCTATTTGCCGGAAGAGAACATACGTTTCCGTGACAGACCTATCGAATTCGGTTCATCTCCGCCGAGGAGCGAATGGAATACGGACGATCTTCTCGGATACGATACATTAGAAAAGGATTTCAAAGGGTTCGGACTGAAAGTTAACGGCGGAAGCATAAAAATAGGAGAGTCCGTCGGTATTGTCGGTCCCAATGCAACAGGTAAAACGACATTCGTAAAAATGCTTGCTGGCACAATAGAACCCGATAACGGTAAGATCGATACGAGAATGAAAGTTTCGTACAAGCCGCAATACATCACCGGCGATTTTGAAGGCACCGTTAAGGATCTTCTTCATTCGGTCGCTTTTGATACTGTTCAGTCGGGATTCTTCCAAGGCGAGGTCATAACGCCATTGGGAATAAAGCATCTGATGGAAAAGACCGTCAGCACGTTATCCGGAGGAGAATTACAGAGGGTTGCGATAACCCTCTGCTTAGCAAGGGAAGCGGATATCTACCTGTTCGACGAACCGTCAGCGTATCTTGACTCCAACCAAAGGATGAACGCTGCACGAACGATCAGAAGGATGATGGAGAAGAACGGAAAGAGCGGGATGATAGTTGATCACGATATTTACTTCTTGGACATGGTATCGGATTCGATGATGGTGTTCAGCGGCGTTCCCGGGCACAGCGGTATCGGCAACGGCCCGTATCCTATGAGAGAGGGAATGAACAAATTCCTGAAAGCCGTCGATATAACGTTCAGGCGTGACGCCGATACGAAGAGACCGAGGATAAACAAACCCAATTCACGATTGGACAGAGAACAGAAATCCGTCGGCGAATATTATTACACGACCGAGAACTGATGTCCGCTGAAAAGATATCATTCATCGTCAAGTTCAACATTTTCATCAAATTTTACGTTGGGGTTGAGATATCTTCCGTGTTTCTTTGAATTGCCCAGTTGTATCGCTTCCGCCGGACAGCGATGAACGCACGCTAAACATCTTACGCACTTCTTCGCGTTCCATTGCGGTATTCCGTCATTCAATGATATCACATCGATCGGGCACACTTTCTCGCAAAGGCCGCATGAGGTGCACCTTTTCATCACCCAAAAGTTCGTGTTCCTGCCGTACTTGTATATCGGATACGATATCAGCGACAACGCTGACGAAGCGAATCCCCATTCCTTCAGATGACTTTCCTTTTCCAGAAGTTCCGGTATCCTGAGTATCATCTTATCCGCTTCTTTCAAAAGTTGTTCCTGTATGTTCTTGCTCGGAACGCGGTACATCGGCACGTAGTTATCAGGCATACGCACCTCGAAACTGTGCGTCACCCTTATCCCGTTCTTTGACAGAAGTTTTTTCAGGATGTTCGACGCGTTCGCTATAAAACCGCCGTATGTCATTACTGTGAACACCTTTTTTGCATCCGTTAATTTCAGTTTTGACACGAATTCGTATGCCAGTGTCGGCAATCCGGCGAAATATACCGGTAAGATGATACCAACGGTATCATCGGATATTTCGATAACATCACTCTTCAGCGCGTCCGGTATCGATATTACGGATTGAGATAACATCTCGCCGAGACGTTCCGCCGCATATCTGCTGTTGCCGGTTGCGCTGAAGTAGAATAACATTGTTCTCTTCCCTCATTATTGTGAAAGAAATATATAGGCTTCATTCTTTCTGCGGAATATGAAGGCGGACCTGCACGTCCACACGATGTTTTCCGGTGTCGGACGTCTCGGAAAGTTAAGATTCCCCGAATCCATCGACAGACCGGAGGATGTCGTCGATGCCGCCAGAGCGCACGGGATCGGCGTTATCTGTATCACGGATCACAACAGCATTGACGGTGCTCTTGTAGCGAAGGAATATGCGAAACAGTTCGATGATATTGACGTTGTTGTCGGCGAAGAGATATCGACGAATGACGGTGAGATCGTCGGTCTTTGGCTTACTGAGTACATTCCGCCGAAACTGTCCGCTGAAGAAACGATAAAAAAGATAAGGGAGCAGAACGGCATAATAATCGCTCCGCACCCGTTCAGTTTCCATGTTCCGGCGCTGAATGACAAGATACTGGAACTGGATATCGACGGGATAGAGGTCATCAACGGCGGCCACATCGACAAATATTCCAACCGTATGGCAGCGGAGGTCTCGAAAAAATATCCGAAACGATGGGCGGAAGTGAGTTCAAGCGATGCTCATTCCGTTACCACGATTGGTTATGTGTACACAGAATTTGACGGAAGGGATGAGAATGACCTCCGAACTGCGATAATTGAGAAAAGAACTGTTCCGCAGGGAATTCCGGTCCCCGTCGATAAAGCTGTATTCTGGAGCATAAGGGTCGTGCAGAAAGCAATGAGGATGATCGTAAGGTCGTTATTCGGTCTTTTAAGACCGGATCCGAACGATCCCTTGGTCACATCCGTACTGAAAGTTCCCGTCTACAAAAGAATAGCCAGTGTATTCGGCGCAATGGTCTATCTTTTCCCGCCGGTACCGTTCATCGCATCCGTTATAAGCAACAGATGGCTGAACCGCAGAGCAAATGTATTACTGGATCACATATCAGAATCGCTGGACAAGATAGGTTCGACCGACGGCATCATCCCGTGAGATCGATACTGTTCTCCTTCACTCTTTTCACAAGCGATTGCGATAACATTCCCGCTTCCAGCCATGCGGCGTCAAGTACCGCGATCGGTGATAAACAAGGCGGGGACATGTCTCCGCGTATCTCCCTTTTGTTCAGTCTCGAATTATCCATGTCCGTTATGTCTTCCATTGTCACATATCTCAAATTCTTTCCGAAAAGATCGACCTTCGGACAATCTGATTCTATGATCACGTCAAAGTTACCTTCAGCGTTCATCGTTACGGTCACTTTATGCGTTTTGCCGCACGTCCTCATGTTCGCAGTGACAGATGCCATATCATCACCTCAGATCTTTTATCAGGATCAGATGCCATCCGAATTCCGTTCTTACGGGGCCTACGACCTCTCCTTTCTTACCGGAAAAGGCTGCCTTCTCAAATTCTTTTACCATCTGGTCGCGTCCGAACCATCCCAGTTCTCCGCCTTTCTTTCCCGACGGACACGATGAATATTTTTTTGCGATATCTGCGAATGATTCTCCGCCGTGTATCCTTTCCTTAAGTTCTGACGCCTTTTTTTCCGTTTCCACCAAGATGTGGGCTGCGCTGACCTGTTTTGTCATGTGACGTGTATCAGCAACAGCCGATATAACAGTTATCGCGAAAATCAAATTAAATCTTATGTGCATATGCTTGCATGGAATTCGGCGATGATGAGATGTTCAAAATATCGGTCAGCGTTCCGCAGGAATATCTGGAAAGGATGATGGATGCTGTTGATGGTATCATAGATCCCGTTTACCCGGGATACAGAAGAACGTTCTCATATTTCCCTGTAAAAGGAACGTGGATACCGCTTGAAGGTTCATCTCCGTTCAAAGGTACCGTCGGAAGAACAGAAACGGCTGACGAGATGCAACTGGAGTTCATCGTCCGCGGAAAGGATCTGAAGGATGCTGTTAATGAAATTGTGAATATACATCCGTATGAGGAACCTGCGATCGACATCGTAAGGATATATCCGTGGAAAGATGTCGTTCATGAATGATCTTATTTTTTGTACGAGTATGTGTAAACACCGTCGAACGACCTTTGGAGGCGATGTATCTTTAAACTCTGCTTCCTGAACGCCAGATCCTCTTTTGTTATCAGATCCATATCAAAAAAGCGTTCCAGAAGAGCGAACGCCTCATCATAACCGGATTCTATGCCAACGACGATGTCGATGTAACGGTTACGGCAGTTCAGTTTTTCCGGTAACGATCCGTTCCGTGATATTATTTTTTCAGATACCGACGGGAACAGTTTTAAATTCTCTTCGCACAGGAACTTGGCGTCATCATACCTTTTTACGCCTATGTACGCATCTATGAGCAATTCGTTCATATCAAATCTTTCCGTTCCGGATAATTCGTTACGTGAACATTCTTCGCACATGAATACTGCAAAAGAAGGATTATCATCTTTCAGCGCCGCATCCGAAACGGAACGGAAGAACTGGAAAGATGATGAAAGGTCCGCGTTCTCCAGATATCTGTTCAATATTATCCTGTTACTTTCGGAAAGCGAAGGATACCATTTCTCCGACGGCGTTCCTTTCATTTTCACGGGAATGTCAAACTTCATTCGAACACACCTCGCCACTCATGTTATTTCTCCTTTCTGGGTCAGTTGAAAAGTACCATCCCGAAATAGTACATCTCACCTTCCGGTGCGCCATATACGATATTATTTTTCTTCGTGAATCTGAAGATATCGATACAGTACGATTCTATCGGCGGTATCGAGATGTCCGGATGTCTGCATTTCTCGTTATTCACGTAAGCGCATTCCTTGCAGTACACACATCCGCCGCCCGAAAGTATCAAATGATCTCCGACATCCTTCGGTATCATTTCCCTCACTTTGCGCACGCATGCCTGATGTTTCGCTATCGTTCCCTCGACCAACGAATAATCATACCATTCTCCTATTTTGTATTCTGTTCTGAACACCAGGACCTTGGAATATCTTTTCACTTCGTTCATACAGTATTCAGGTTCGCCGACCGCGGGCGGACATGTCCAATTTTTATTGTATTTGCCGCACGCATTGTTAGCGCAGTACTGCCTTACCATGTCTGAACATAATAACGGCGTTCTTACGAGATCGAATATTCCTGCGAATCGTATCTCTTCGTCTATCATTTTCTGAACGATATCATCCATCGGCATTTTCATTCTCTCCGTGCTGCGCATCGCGCGACAAGTTGTTAATATTCCATTCCACTATTTTAACGAACTCCTCTCTGCGTTCGTTACAATCGCATTTGCATGAACGGCAGGAGAATTCTTGGCACGGGTCGCATGACACCGATAATTCGGCGGAACTTCCGTACCTTTCTCCTATGAGCGATATTATTGCGCATATCTCTTTTCTTTGTTCCCTTACGGTCATATACCAAGGCATCGTGACATGCATATCGATGTGTATGGTCGGACCGTATTTCGCTATCCTCAGATTATGGATATCGATCCACTCGTCATGTCTGTTCTCGCTTAACGTTTCGACGATACGTTCCAAAAGTTCTGTGTCTACTTTGTCCATTATCCCGCCCACGGACCTTTTGACGACGGATATTCCCGTTATCAGTATTATCGAACCGAACAGTAATGCTATGGCGCCGTCTATCCACATCATCTTGTGGCCGAACATTGCAAGCACGTACAGTACGGTAAGTCCGAGTATTATGCCGAATGATGAATATGCATCCGATTGGAGATGTTTTCCGCTTGCGACAAGTGCTTGGGACATGTTCTTCTTTCCTTTTCTTATCGCGAAAGAGCCGAACGCGTAGTTCGCGACTGCTGTCGCAATGATAAGCAGCATTCCTATCTCGATGTGCGGCAGATCTTCCGGCGGTGATATCACACTGCGTACCGCTTCTATCAATATGATCACGCCGGCGATGGATATCATTGCTCCTTCGACCGTTGCGGAAATGAATTCGGCACGTCCGTGACCGTACGGATGGTCAAAATCCCGTGGCTTTGTTGAAAGATATAACGCATATAATCCGATAATTCCGGCGCTCACGTTCGTTATGCTTTCCAACGCATCAGTGAATATTGCAACGGAACCCGTAAGAAGCCAAGCCGCGAACTTTGTAATAAGTATGATGCCGCTCAGCGCAACGACATATTTCTGTATCCTGTAATTCTCCAAGGCCGCAGGAGATATGTCCATATATGACGCCAGTACAACCAAAATATAAAAGGAATCTCTTACGGTTCAGCAGGATCCACCAATCTTCCTATTACGGCGTCACGTACGAATTTATTATAAACGGAAAGGTCTGGACGGTCAGCGAGGATCCGATTCATCGTTCCGAGGATGTGTGTGAATACTTTCCTGAATATTGTGCACGATGTTCCGCCGTTATTACTCATTGAACCTTCCGATAACGCGTCCACGGAACATCCTCCGTTGCAATATGAGAATAACTTGCACTCCGTCGCACATTTTTCCCTTCTCTCGATGGATGAGGACAGCATCCTGAACATCGCGTCCGTTCCGAATGCATTAGATAATCTTTCTATCTCCGATATGTTGCATAATCTTAACTCAGGAGGACAGCCTTTTGCGCACGGGTACAGATCACCGTTCGGATATACGCATATCCATTTCGTTAAGCATGATGATCTTGAACAATCTGCCGGCGTTTCATTGCCTAATGCAGAAAGAACGTAATTCATGAATGGCATCAGAGGCATTTCCGCATCCGTATCGTATAACCATCTTTCAAACGCATCTATGCTTGCTTTTGCGTATCCGTCTGCGTCAGGTATCATATCCGATGATGCACCTCCCAGTTCAATGACGGGAGAGAACGACAACGCCATACCGTTCCCGATGAAGCGGTCGTACATTTTTATCATGTCATCAGTACTTTCTTTGCATATCGTTGCGCACACCGTGAATTTGTGGCCGTTCTTTTTCATCATTTTTATGTTTTCGTTAACATCATCCGTCCTTTCTCTCAGAACGTTGTTGCAATGACCTTCGAACGATATTCCGACGTTCACTTTCTTTTCCCTGCAGAATTCCGCGAATTTTTTGTTCAATATCGTCCCGTTCGTCTGTATCGTATTGCTTACACGGTGCGAATCCTTTCCGAAATACTTTTCCTGCAAAGATATCGCATTCTTGTAAAAACTGAGCGGAAGCAGGAGCGGTTCTCCGCCGTGCCATATGAACCATGCCGTTTCATACTCTTCCGATGCAGAACGTATCACTTTTTCTAATGTTTCTTTAGAAATTGCCGTATCGGATCTTTCGCTCAACGGATGGTAACAATGTTTACAATCGATGTTACAGGAAAGCGTCGGTTTGATCGCTATCGTTATTATCTTTGTCATAGCATCAGAACGGCCAGTACGGCCACTGACCGCCGAATCCGTTCGTCAGGTAACAGCAGCACGCGAATCCTATGCCCACAACGGCAACAAGACACACGTAACATACCGGTTTGCAGTCCCCTTCGTCATTACAGCACGGCCAATCGCACCCTTTGCTCACGAATTTTCTCTCTTTGACCGGTTCATCCGTTATCGGAACGGACATCGCCGTGCTGAAGAATCCGCCTGCAGACTGCTTCGTATACATTGCGATCAATTCTTCCGTGGATCTCATATTTGACATGTGCCTCACCATCTAATATCCTGAACGGATGTACACCGCCGGATAAGTTTTGGAAATATTTAACTTCGTATGCTGTTTATTGGATACAGGGAGACTGGGGTTTGTTCGGTTATGTTATCCCGTCGTACGGTACGATGTCCGCTTCGGACCTTTACGCATACAGGTCATGTTATTGTGAATCCTGCCATCAGTTAAGGGCGAATTTCGGTATCGTGTTAACTGCTGCGGTGAATTACGATATGACGTTCAACAGCATCGTTCTTAATTCTTTGTCTGATAACGGCAAAGAGCATCAGAACACAAAGAACGGGATGATATGCATACTCGGAAAATGTATCAGGGACGATGAACTTCTGAAAAAGATCGCCGGATATACCATGATATTGACAAAATGGGAATTGGAGGACGATAAGAAAGATAACTCCAATATCCGATCGAACGCTGCGTACCTTGCGCTTGGACGCGCGATACGTAAAGCGGAAAGGATGTATCCCTGTTATGATGAATATGTGGGCAAAGGATTTGAGACCCTGACGAAAATGGAATCTGACGGATGTACGGATGCCGTTGAGATAGGAGAAAAATTTTCAAAGATGCTCATGCCGGCGATGAGGGACATCGCCGGCGACGCGTGGAACAGCGAACTTGAAAGATTCTTCATCGGTCTGGGAACGATGATATACGTAACGGACGCGATCGACGATATTGATGAAGACATCATAAACAATACGTTCAATCCGTTCCTGTCGGGACGAAAGAACATCGTGAACAAGGAGAACTTCGTTAAAGAGAACGTTTACGTGATGACCGATATGATGCACGGGGTCATGAAGAACATGCATACATCGTATTCCGCGATACGCAATTCGATGAGATTCCATCACGGCATCACTGATAACGTAATATTCCGAGGCATCCCCGATTCAGTGAAGCGGGCAATGGAATGCGGATGCTCCTCGAGACCGGGTCTCAGAAACGCCGTATCATCACGTCTGCTGAGAAGGAATGAATGATTTTCATCGGTTTTCGATGAATATATGAACAACATGTTTTAACAATGAACGCCATACGGAAACCGGTGATGCGCTGATGCTGTCTGTAAAGAACGGTTTTGATAACAGCAAGTATCTTGTCCTTCAATCGGATCATATCAAGGAACGCATCTCCAGATTCGGCGGAAAGTTATATTTGGAATTCGGCGGAAAGATGTTCGATGATTTTCATGCGTCACGTGTCCTTCCCGGATTCGAGCCGGACAGTAAGGTGAATATGTTAACTCAACTTAAGGATGAGGCGGAAATATTGATAGTCATCAATTCCGGGGACATCGAAAAGAACAAGGTGCGCGGAGACACCGGTGTGACGTACGATATGGAAGTTCTGAGACAGATCGATTCATTGCGTTCAAGAGGATTTATCGTAAAGAGTGTTGTCCTTACTCGATATAACTCCCAGCATTCCGCCGAGAAGTTCAAGGATCGTCTGACGTCGTTGGGAATGAATGTTTACAAACATTACTTCATTCCCGGATATCCATCCGACGTTGCACGGATAGTCAGCGACAAGGGTTTCGGAAAGAACGAACACGTGATAACGGAACGTTCCCTCGTTGTCGTTACGGGCCCCGGAAGCGGAAGCGGAAAGATGGCCACATGTTTATCTCAACTTTATCATGATCACAAAAAAGGGATAAAAGCGGGGTATGCGAAATACGAAACGTTCCCGATGTGGGACCTTCCTCTGAAGCATTCTGTGAATTTAGCATATGAGGCTGCCACCGCAGACCTGAACGATCTGAACATGATAGATCCGTTCCATCTTGACTCGTACGGAAAGACCGCAGTAAGTTATAACCGTGACATAGAGATATTTCCGGTGCTCAGCGCAATGATGGAAAAGATATCGGGTTCTTCGCCGTACAGATCACCTACCGACATGGGCGTGAACATGGCCGGAAGGTGCATCATTGATAATGATGCAGTAGAAAAGGCATCGAAACAGGAAATAATAAGAAGATATTACACCGCAAGGTGCGCCGTCAGAGAAGGTCTCGGACCGGAAAGTTCTGTCTCTAAATTAGAGATGCTGATGAAACAGGCCGGCGTTTCTGCGGATGACAGAAAAGTTGTGAGACCTGTTCTGACAACGGCCGCGGAATGTGATAAACCTGTTGTTGGCATAGAATTGCGTGACGGCACCATCGTAACAGGGAAAGCATCGCCGCTCATGTGCGCATCCGCCGCGATGTTGCTGAACACGTTGAAACGATTGGGAAAGATAGATGATTCCATGCATTTGATATCTCCGTCAGTGATAGAACCTGTCAGGGAGATGAAGACAAAATATCTGGGCTACGACAGTCCGAGGCTGCAGGCCGATGAGATACTTGTTGCGTTATCTGTTTCCGCGACGACATCGCCGGTTGCTGATGCAGCTTTCAGGAAACTTCCCGAGTTGAGGGGATGTGAAGCACACTCATCGGTCATCTTAGCGTCCGCGGATGAGAAGATATTCCGCAGGCTCGGCGTCAGCATCACATGCGAGCCTCAATACCTGACAACGAATCTGTATCAGAGCAGAGCCTAAGCCAACACGTAACGTGACCTACTTTTTGTTGCCTCTGATGTGACCGATCGCCACGAACAATATGATTATCGCCACCGGAAGTATGGCATCGTACGGCCTCTCCAGCAGGTAATATGCTGTTATAAGACCTACAACTCCGAGCACCCCGTACTTTTTGAATATCTTTCCGCCGCCCAATAACAGCAGGAATAATATCAGCACAAGGAGCATCGCGGCCGTCACGAACATTCCGGGCGTGAACGGATCTATTGATATGCTGAGATATTCTGTCACGATCGGTTCGATGAACACGGCGCTCAGAACGGGTACCACAACAACAAGAAGTATCGTAAGTATGAGACCGCCGATGAAACTGTTCAGAAGGCTTGGTTTTTCTTCGCCTGACATGATACTTCATTGCGAAGGAGGTATTAATGCTTTCATGATAGTATCAGGTATCCTTTTTAACATGCTCGTTCCCGACCTTCGTCGGGTGCCGTTCGACCATTTACTGTGCATACCCTTCAAACAAATGATGCATCATGTTCATCGCCGTTACGAAAAATAACGATCTCGCTTTAAATACCTACCCAGTCGTCGCCGCATGGAGTTTAAATACTCTGAAAATCGGCGTTTATATACTACAAGAACACACAACATCTTATGCCGCAGCATAGAAAAAACTGAACAAAAATAAGATTGAAAATTTTATATTCGCCTACAGTATATAATATTTTCGTATTTATGGTTCGGAAGGTTCGTTTAAAAATATTTAAAATATCTAATATACAATATAAATTTAGTTCTTAAAGAGATAGATGTGCATATAAATACTTTATAAACGATATTGCAGGCAGAGCGTAGGGACGCCAAAGCACCGAAGCCCAGACGGCTACGTGTGTGCTCTGTTCGGCAGGTTGTTTCATAAATAACGAATGAACAGCAGTGCCGATGGCGAAAAAGATCCTTGCTCTGTTAAAAAAGATGGTGAGATTAATGAAAAGATCAGTCATAATGGCCTTGGTCGCAGCAGCAATGTTGGTCGCAGCCATCCCCTTGGGTCTGGCGGCGGCGGAGGATGACGATTATGTCCTCGGAGCCAACGGCGGCGCGACAGGCGGAGGGGACAACAGTTTCAATCTTGACGCTGCATTGGCCACCAAAGGCAACGGCAACAACAACGGCAACTGGTTCAGAGTGAACGAGTTCATCGGTAACGCAGGAACATTCGATCTGGTCAGCGGTGCCAAACTCGATGTTGTCGGCGCTTACGGGATAACATACGCGAACGGTCTGTTCACATTAACGGTACTGGGAGGATACGAAGCGGCGAACGCGAACCTCTCCATATCGAACAGCATATTACAAGATGTGAAGAATGCGAACGAACTGAGCAAGAAAGGCATAGACCCCAAGACGGCGATATGGACATCGGCGCCGGGTCAGCAGGCATTCTCGTTCAGCGGTAAGAGCTTCACATTCGCGGCGGACTGGGTCAGCGTAGATGTTCCTGTTTATGTATATTTGAACATATCACTCGTCAAATCCAAAGTTGCGGAACCGCCGATAGATCCGCCTGAGCCGGTGCTCGGCAGCATAACGGCACAGATGAAGATCAGCGCCATACAGCCGTATATGTACATCAGCAACAACACCTCCTTCACCGGCGGCGACTATGTCGTCGGTAACCAGTCATGGGTCACGGCGAGGAGCATACCGCTGGACGCGATACTTTACGGAGTAACGTTCTCGTACGACCTTATCAGTGCGAACGGCATAGTCGGGACGTATAACATCTCCGCCAATGAGAACGGCGACCTCGTTATAGCGTTCAACAACGGTCAGACTGCGGTCGGCAGCCTGTATGTCATCTTTGGCAACGAATACAAAGGATCCATCTCCAACAGCCTTCCAGGTAATGCGTGGAACAACGGTGCCGGATTGGTCAGGGTTCAAGGCAACAACACCGTATCAACTGTAGTCATTCCCGCAGAATATATCAGCACCCTAGAAGGGGATCAATACCTGTTCATGCAGGGGACCATACCGCGCGGTGAGACCGCGGAAGCGGATATATCCGACAGATTCATCTTCGAGGTCTTTGTATGGGACAGCAACGGTGAACTCGTCAAGGCCGCATGGCTTGGTAACGGACAGATATTGAATGTCAATGACCTCAAAGCAGGCGTATACACCATAACGGTGAATGCCGGCGACAACTGGACATTGATATATCAACCGGAGATCGTTGTCGACGGTGACGATGTTGAGACGTTCATAAGTGCGTCCGTCATATTCCCGGCGATACTTATCTGAGCACAGAACAAACATTAACAAGGCCGGCATGAGAGTGCCGGCCGGAATTTATTTTTTTTATCTCCCCTAATTCACACAGATGAAAAATTAGCGATATAATTAGCGATATAATTAGCGATATAATTAGCGATATAATTAGCGATATAATTAGCGACATATTACTGATCGGCGATAAGGGTGTTTTATTATCTCGAACATTGATACATATGAGGAGCGTAAAACAAATGGTGAACGAAGAAGAACTGAAAGCAATGGAGATACCTGAGATAACCGCTGACGAAAAAGTATTGTCAGAAGGAATTGTGAAAACGGTAATGATGTACAAAGCGGTCTCACCGCCTATATCTTTCAAGTATATCTTAACGGATAAAGGATTCTGGACGCGCAACGCCGGTTCCTTTTTGGCAAAATCAAGGTCAACGTTCATATCATATGATCTTGTTGATTCATTTGAGACGTTCACACACAGACGCGGTGAATGTTGTGTGCTTTGGCCGAAGAAAGGGATGACCGGAACGGGATTACTTTTTGGCGACGATCATGATGCGGTCGTCGCGATATTTGAAACATACTTGCAAAGAAAGACACGATAAAATAATGATGACCGTTCGACTGAAAGTTCGTCGCCGTGACCTGCCGGTCACGGTGCCGAATGCGGCAACATACTATCAGATGTCACATCAAGGCCGAACGTTATCTTTCGGAGCATCCAGTTTACGCTGACGTTTCGCGTACGTGTATGACAACGTAAGCGAGATCGCCATTCCTATCGCAATCCCAATTATGAGATGAAGCCACATGATCATTCACCCTCCCTGCCCATGTGCCACAGGTTCCATACTATGCAACCTGAGACGATACCTATCAGCAAGCCTATGAGCAGCCACGGCCAATCGGATGAGAATGGGTTACCGATATCCAGATTCCTCGTATTGGGAGATATCTTCCATTCTACGATCAGAGGATCGATGCTTCCGCCTTGCCACATGTAATTGGAGGTCAGCGTGAACACCGCCATGTAATTTCCTGCGGCCGTTGCGTCAATGGTGCCTGATACATTGTAAGCTACGCTGATGTCATACAGCACACCGGTCTGCTTTGCACCCGTCCATTGAAGTCCGGCCACCGCCTCAGGTCGCAGCACGGGTTTCCGTGACACTGTTATATCAATAAGCATCAACGCCGTCTCGAAATTATCATCATCGGGTGTGAACACCGCCCACATCTGATTCGATCCTGCATCACCGACGGTCTCGGTGTCAATATCGTATAACGTCCAGTCCCATTCCCAGCCTTCTACTGAGAGGATGACACTTTCCAGTAATTCACCGTATACCGCAGTAAGTCCCGCCGGAATGAACAGCGGGGCCGCTTTATTGATCACAAATGTCAGATCGACCGTTCCGCCGTAGTTGCCTGAGCCTGTGACCGTCACTGACGCAGATCCTGCGTTGATGTTGCCCACAGGATACGAAAGGCTGAACGTCACACCCGGTTCTGTGCCGCTGATCGCAACGCCGGGAGTGTGCTTAGAACCGTCGTAGACGAACGTGCCGGCTATCGGGCTGAACATATCTTCGGTGATCGTTTTCGGCAGAATGGTATATTGCTTCGGATCCGTGATGAGAACATTATAGTTACCGGAAGCACTTTCCAAGAGGATAGCACGTATCCAGTACGTTCCCGCATTCATCGGGGCAGGTATATTCCAATCCAC
>Ga0123356_10004402_pt1 | contig 14561 bp, 12 predicted proteins | sample TergutEmb28metaG_2_FD_92546 | JGI IMG/M metagenome (GOLD analysis project Ga0123356, IMG submission 92546) | Embiratermes neotenicus P3 segment gut microbial communities from Petit-Saut dam, French Guiana - Emb289 P3 | ecosystem: Host-associated > Arthropoda: Insects > Digestive system > Gut ...
CAGCAGCCGGATAACGGTAACGTTAGCGATAACGGCAATGGAAACGGAACAGCACAATCAATCGATGGTCTGCCGTCTGTAGTCATCAAAGAAACAGCCGCTTTTGACTTAGGCGCAGGAAACATAGTTGTCAGCATAGACTGTATCGAGAACGATGACAGCTCAATCGTTTCAATTGAATGCTCAGCTACCGTAATCAGGTCGGTGCTCTCGCCCGAGGAACTTGCCCGTGTTGAGGCAGGAGAAAATGCCGAAATCAGGCTTACAATAAGACGTATTTACGATGAAACGGAAGTACCCGAAGATGATAAGACTCAAATTGAAAAAGCAATCACAGTATTTTCAGAACAAATTGAAGGTCTGCGGTTCGGCAAATATCACACAATCACCAAACAATACCGTGTCGGCGGCGGCGCATGGATTCCAATCAGGCAGCTTCGCGAGGAAGTAACATTTACTATTGAAATCCCCGAATATCTGCAGCAAGCCGGTGCGGAGTTCTATTTGCTGAGAGTACATGACGGCAGTACGGAAATGCTCCATGATCAAGGCAATGCTTCAGATACGATAACTATTAAAACAGACCGTTTCTCAACATATGCACTTGCGCTTACATCGCCAACTATTCTGGGACGTGGTATAATAGAACCCGGCGGGAACAGCCCAAGCTTTATAATAGGAAACATGACAGTTCTGCTCTTTGCTCCGTTTGGTTCGGATTTATGGTCACCGCTAAACCTTCTGATATGTATAATCGCGATACTGCTTGCAAGTGTGCTTATGCTTCGTTTTGTTTTACGCAAATGGAGTGAGCGCAAGCGGGACAAAGAGGATATTGACATCACCGATATGAGCATAATCGTCGAGGACTCTCAGCAGTACCTAATATGGTTTATCGTTGCAGTTCTGGCAGCTATGGTTGGTGCGTTCATATTTGCTCTTGTTCAAAACATGAATATGGATATGGCGCTAATTGACTTCTGGACTATAACCCATGCTATAATACTCGCAGCGCAGATAACGGCAATAGCTCTAGTCGCAAAAATGACAAAGAAAGGGAACGCATAAGCAAATGCACAATGCCACTAATTGTTATGTGTCATTTTGTGCGAAATCGCCTCACGTCACGTGTCATTTTGTGCGAATTCGACAAATATTATGTGTCATATTGTGAAAAACAATCTGATCTTCAGAATGCAAAATTAAACTCAGGTAGAAAATTTCATACTTTTTGTACCTGAGTGATGAAAATCATGTAGAACGACACGAAAAATGCTGTGAAAACCACACGGCTTTCACAGTTTCGTGTATATGGACAGCCTTCTTTCAATTATGCTATGGTGCTCAAACGGAGCACATTTTTGCTTGAAAGCGTAAGCAGAATGACATATAATAAGGAGGCAATAACCATGGAAACGAATCGTAAGTACAAGGACACACTTTTCTCAGAACTGTTCAACCAACCGCAAAACCTTCGTGAGCTCTACAATGCTCTGGCAGGTACCAACTACGGTGAAGATACACCGATTGAAATTAATACACTTGAAAATGTGTTTTTCAATGACCTGAAAAATGATGTGTCTTTCACTATAGGCGGCAAATATGTAGTGTTACTTGAGCATCAATCGACTATTAGTGCAAATATGCCGCTAAGGTGTTTGATGTATATTGCACGAATACTTGAGAAGATGATTAACGAGCGAGCTATCTATAGAGAGAAACTATTGCAAATACCAACACCTGAGTTTATTGTTCTATATAATGGCGAGAAACCATTTCCAAAAGAAAAGACCCTGCGTTTATCAGATGCGTATCTTGGCAATGATAAATCACATAAAGGATTCGGAAGTCTTGACTTAACCGTCAGAGTGGTAAATATCAACCCCAAGGTGAATGGAGGATTGTTGAAAAAAAGTGAAGCGCTTGGTGATTATTCAACATTCATTGAACAAGTTAGACATAACAAACGACGCGGGTTGCTTCCAAGCGATGCCATCAAAGAAGCAATCAAGTGGGGTGTTTCGCAAGGATTACTTGGAGAGTATTTAAAAGAGCACGGAGCGGAGGTAACGAGTATGTTATATACTGAGTTTAACATTGACATAGCAAAAGAAGTATGGCAGGAAGAAGCCCGCGAGGATGGGTACGAAGAAGGTCTTGCTGCCGCAAAAAAAAGGTTTGAAGCCGAGCTTGAAGCTAAGGATAAGGAACTCGCAAAACTTAAAGAATTGGTTTCACAGCTTCAAAAGAATAGCAGCAATGAAGAATAGTCTGATTTTAAGAATGTACATTATTTTGCTTGCCACCGTGATAATAATTTTCGGCGGTGTTTTTGCAATTGATTATGTTATTTCACGTAACAGTATGATTGATGATATACGCAGCCGTGCAAATGGTGTGAGAAACTTCATTCTTGACAGCTTGTTTGTTGAGGATTTTGCGGATATCGGAGAAGATACGGAAGCGGGACTGCATACAAGTGAGCGGCTTGAAACGATTTATGACCGGCTGGAGGAAGCGGTTAATCTTTCAAGACTGTACATCGCTAATGTAAACGCCGACGGCATGATAGTATCAACCTCCCGTGACGGATATATCCCGACGGGACAGCTCGAGGCAGACCTGCGCGAGAGCTTGCGTTACGGTACCGCCGTTATGAGCAGCGGCATCTATGAAACATCGGCAGGCAGTTTGTATGCTATTTTCTGGCCTGTAATGGATGATGAATTTCGTGTTATAGGAACGGTCGGGATGGAGTTTGATGTCAGCGAAACAGCAGGAATACACAGGCAATCAGTGCTGTATCGTCTTGCACTTTCAGCCGGGCTGTTGCTTTTAATTTCGGTTGTGGCGTATTTATCTATGAGCCGCGCAACTGAACCGTTCTACAAGAAACTTGCATACACGGACTTACTCAGCGGCTATGAGAACCGCATGGCATTTGAGCATAAGCTCAGAGAGTGCAAGGAAATGGCGGAGCAGGGAAAAAATGTTACAGTTCTGGTATTTGACGTAAATAACCTGAAGACAATAAATGACACCGAAGGTCATGAAGCCGGTGACAAATATCTGAAAAACACAGCAGATATAATACATGAGAATCTGAACGGTTTGGGACCTTTATACCGCATCGGCGGAGATGAATATACGGTAGTTTTTGCAGACAAAAAAGAAAGCGAAATCAACGCCGTATTAGACTCCTTGCGCAACGAAAAAAGAATGGCATACAAAAAGCAGCCATTCAGTTGCGCTTTCGGCGCGGCAACCTATGATAAACTCGAAGATGAAACTCTAAAAGACACGTTCAAACGTGCCGACGAAGCCATGTACACACATAAAAAGCAGTTGAAAGCCGCAGGCGTAGCAATGCGGGCGTAAAGCCAAGGAGAACCGTCCCCTTTGGCTATACTTCGGGTAGGCTTGCGGCAGCGACTGACTGACCCATACGGCGCGTTTTCTCATCAGGCAAAAGAATCTCTACAGAAATCCCGGGATATTCCTCACCGAGCACTTTGTTTGCGGTTTCAACTATGATATCGCCGCCTTTGCCGCTGACAACACGACCAAGCAAAAGGAAACTGTCAGCTTTATAAATCCCGTAATAAAACGGAACAGTGTGCCCCAGATAGCAACCTATTGACCGGAAAATCGAAGCGGCTCCTTCATGACCTTCACCCAATAACTCCTGCACAGCTTTTAGCTTTTTTGCGGGAGTTTCGTATTTCTTAAGCGAAATTCCGGCGGCGGGAGCGAGTTTGATAACCGCCTCCTGACAGAAATATTGCACACCAACACCGATATCGCGTGTCCAAACATCCATTGCAGCATTTGGCGATGCATCCACAGGCGCAAAAGCCAGCTCGCTTATCCAGTTTGAAAGATGACCTGAGCTGTCTACAAAACCGCCGATAAAACTGGTTCCCAAGGCAAGACCGAGAATGTTTTTTCTATCCATGCTGATAGCACCCGCCAAAGCGGCAACATCTCCGTCATTTACAACCTCGAAAGGAATATCCTTGCCGATTTCACTTACCGCCTGCGCATAAATATCTCTGATTCTGGAGTTGAATTGTTCCTTTGGAACCATGCCGTATAACTGCGCGTACAGCACATGGTTATTGCCTATAAGCCCGGCTGACGAAACACCTATAGCATCCACACGCGGCAGATGCCCCGCCGCCTCTTTCATTGCGGCAGTAATGTTCTTTAAATGATAATCAGGGTCGCTGTTTATTTTCGGATTCCACACAGTCTCATTGCTGTACACAGGCTCGCCGTCTATAACCGCGGCGACTTTATAATCGCTGCCTCCGAAGTCAACCCCGATTCTGCAGCCGTCAAAGAAACCGCCGATAGATTTTTTTATCTCAAAAGGCTCCGGAAGCTTTTCACATTTGATAATCTCAAACTCACTTTGATAAATGCTACCCATAAAATCTGCGTCAAACGCCCTTGAGCCACCCGGCGCATACGCAATCTTCAGTTTTTGATACAAAGCTTCATTGCCCTTGACATATATTCTAAACCCGCCCTTTTGCCATAACTCGAACTTAACTAAACGGTCGAGATAATACAAATCCGCCTCCGCATGAGCCTCGTCACCGTGGATAAACGTAGACTTTACATATATCTGCTTATCATTTCGCTCAATAGCGATAGAAAACGGCTCAGACGCGGTCTTCAAAAAAGCCTCGTTAAACTTGTATAGCGGAATGAACCCGGGGTCCAGCTCCGGCTTATTTTTAATGTCGATTTGGATATTGCAATGCAGCATGAGAAACCTCCTTGATTTTAACCTTTAATGGCGCCGCCGGTTACGCTTGCGATTATTTTATTACTGAGCAGGATGAACAGTACAAAAGTCGGGGCAAATACTATGACCGCGCTTGCAAACATTGCTCCCCAATGACCGGAATAGCGCATACCCTGTACCATGTTGAAAAGACCGACAGCAATCGGGCGGATTGCCGCATCGTTTGCGAAAATCATTGAGATAAAAAACTCATTCCAGATAGTAATGAAGTTAAAAATTGTAACCGTTATAATCCCGGGCTGTGCAAGCGGAAACATTATACTCCAAAAAGTCTTGACAGGGCTGCACCCGTCTACCGCGGCGGCTTCTTCAAGCCCCGAAGGCAGATTTTTAAAGAACGGCAGCAGGAAAAAGATAGTGAATGGAATGTTGACGCCGATATATAAAAATATCAATGTTGCCCGTGAGCCTGTTAAGCTGAGAACCGTTGCGAGACTGAACAGAGGCATAATTATCATGACGGCAGGGATACCCATAGCTATGGATGTCATGTTTTGAAAAAACGCGTTAAATCTGAACCTGAATCTGCTCAGTGTATAAGACGCGGGCGCCGCGATAAGAATAATTACAGTTAATGACACTGTGCAGTATATCAATGAGTTGAGAAAAAATCCACTTAAGTTTTGTGACCCCCATGCCAGAGAGTAATTATCAAATCTAAGCTCAAAATTAATCAGACGTTCGAAAAACACCCCAGGTACATTACCTCCGAAAATATCTCTCGGAGCAACCAATGATGCCGCTAAAGTCCAGCCTATAATGACAAATGTAAACAGCACCCAAATTATGCAGAGAATATAACCGGGGGTCAGTCTAAGCTCTTTTTTGAGCTTAAAAGGCTCACGGCGTTTTGAATAATATGCCATTTGTGCTCACCTCTTTTCACATTTCAATATCGTCGCGACGGGTAATTAACGTTGAAACAAGTGCTACCACTATTACCATCAGAGCCATAAGAATACCGACAGCCGCGCCTGCCCCGGAATCCCGCTCGATTACCGCTGAAGCGCGTCCGCCAAAGACAATTTCACGCATATAGTTCGGCGGCATAGTGTAAGGTAGAGTGAGGTTATTCGGCGAAAACATAAATGCCCACGCAAAAACGCCCGTCCCGAGACCAACAGTCCAAATAACTATATTGCTTCGTATTACTCCCCTGATTAATGGCAGTGTTATAAAGAAAAACTTTTGGAATATATTCGCGCCCTCAATGCTTGCCGCTTCATAATACTCCTCGCTTATTTTCTCGATACCGCTTATAAACGTCAGCATTATATAGCCGACCATTCCAAAACAATACGCGATAAGCAGGCTCCAAATCCCCATCTCCGGACCTGTCCACATCACAGGTGTGTTTATTCCCGCCGCTCCCGCCATTCTGTCAAACAACCCGTCTTCGTCTCTGTACACATAGTTTATCCACATTGTACCGAGCGCAATCGCGCTTATAACATTCGGCAGATATATAACCGCACGCCAAAAGCGTTTCAGGCGTACTCCGCTTGTGAGTATAACGGCATAAATCATCGCAAAAATCAGAACCGCGATTCCGCCGATAAACCAGAGTGTCAGATAGTTAGTAACAGAGCGGTTGAATAGTTGTACTGAAAATAGTCCTGTATAATTGCTAAGCCCTATAAACCGCCACTCTGCCATCGGTGTCTCTATCGCTTCAACAGCAAACAAGCTCATTGCAAATGTTCTGAGAACAGGATACAGAAAAACCAACACATAGAAAATTATGGCCGGTGCCAGAAAGAGAATTATCATTCTGTTGTTTCTTCTACCGACCATAATCAATTACTCCTTATTTCTAACCAATCTCAGCAAGTAAATCAGCGTATTGCTGCGCATCAATTGAACCTGCAACCAGTCTTTGGAATCCATCGATAATGACAGCAGATATGTTCGGATCGTCTTCCGCGCCCGCCGCCCATGGGAAAGGGTGCGAGGTAGCATCGAAAATCGCCTTTGCGTCCGCAAGCTGAGGGGGCCATATTGCGTCATTTGCCATCGGAACACCCATTGTATCGTTTGCAAGTACCTGATCCCAATGTCCGAGTGTCATCCAACGTACAAACGCAAATGCCGCGTTCGGATATGCCGTGTTTTTGTTGATACCGAAGCATTGCGCTCCGATGTTGTGCGCTTCCGGCCCTGCGCCGCCGGCGTCAATCGAAGGCCACGGGAATGAACCCCATGCAAGCTCGTCGTTGAGTTCTTTCAATTCATTCGGCAGCCATGTGCCGCATAAAATCATTGCAACGCTTTCCATTGCAAACTCTCCAGCCTGGCCTTCGGGAAACACGTTAGTTGCCGCTCTTGGCGAAATAAAACCTCTTTCAACCATTTCCTCAAAAATCTCACAGACTCTGAGGACTGCGGGGTCTGATAAATCAGATGCCGCGAAAATCTCCATTGTTCTGTCAACGCCCGCTACACGGGTTAATGTATATCCGAAGTTTGCGGGGATATACGCATTGTCAACCGTCATCGGTGTAATACCCGCGTCTACGAGCTTTTGGCACACCTCGAGAAACTCCTCCCAATTTACAGGAGTGTTTCTGATGCCGGCTTGCGCAAACAGGTCTTTGTTATACATTGTTGTGAAAATAAACGGTTGATATGGAATTACGGTATATTTATTTCCGCCTTTGTCAAAAGCCATATTCATCAATGAATTATTGACAATACTTTTAAACTCCCTACCGTTTGTATCACTCCATTCGGAGCTCACAAAATCTGTCAGGTCAAGCAAATGGTCTCCCCACTGCGCAGTTACGCGGTCGATATCTTCATCAAAGATGTCGATTGTTTCTCCTGCTGTGAGAGCGGGACCAACACCCTCGCGCTGACCTTGACGGCCGTTAAAGTTGATTGTTACAGGTACGCCTGTTGAACTTGTGAACATTTCTGCCGCTGCTTGAATCACAATCGCTTGTGGCTCTGTTTCACTCCACATTGACCAGAAAACCAGCGATGCGCCGTCTTCTATGCCGTCAGCATGTACGTCTTGCTCCACAACCGGCGGCGGTGCCGGCGGTGCCGGTGCAGGTTCCTCCGGTGCAGCCGCTTCCTCGGGCGCAATCGTCACTACATGCGGGTCGCCTCCGCCGCATGCCGCTGCTCCGAATACCATAGCGAGCATCAGCAGGACAGCCATAATTTTTGTTGCTTTTTTCATTTTTTCCTCCTTGTATACTGGTTTATTTTGTGTGTCTTGCAGGAATATCTTATCAACATAATTGTCCGGCTGTCAATCGGCAAATACTGCATTTTCCATTGCAATTACAGGCTTTTTTAACGCATGGAATTTATGCGCTATTAGTTATTTTTATATATTATTTTCTGCATATATTTCACAAAAAAATAATTTTAAAAAAAGTATTGACAAGTGCGGATGGGTGTGCTAGTGTAGTGGTACACCGCATGAGTAAAGCATGCAAAGTATATAAGGAGGTGGCACGATGCAAATGTACGAAGAGTGGGGTCAAACATTCGATGATCGAATGCCTATCTATCGCCAGATAATCCTCCGGTTCAACCGTGCGTTTGTCCGCGGAGACATACAGCCGGGAGACCGTATCCCGTCGATACGCGAGCTGTCCTCGCTGCTGAGAGTAAACACTAATACAATCCAACGTGTTTATCAGGAAATGGAGCGTGACGGAGTTATCAACAGCAAAAGGGGTACAGGATATTATTTTACGGAGGATAAGACAATGACGGAAAACATGCGAAAGGACCTTGTTTCAGAATCGGTGCAAAGATTTGCTGACGAAATGAGTGCACTGGGTTTGAATAAAACGGAAATCTTAGACGAGATTAAAGCATACTTGAAAGGAGATGATGGCAGTGAGTCCAATTCTTGAAATCGCGGGCGTAGAAAAGCAATTTTTAGGCTGTCACGCTCTGCAAGGCGTAAATATGACAATCGAGCCGGGTCAAACAGTCGGGCTGCTCGGACCAAACGCTTCGGGAAAAACCACTCTGCTGAAAATCATAGCGGGTCTTCAACAGCCGACAGCGGGTACAGTCCGCTATTATAACAATGCGGAGCAGGGTCCTGATGCAAGAAGTACAATCGCCTTCTGCCCCGATACATTACTATTCCCAAAATGGATGAAAGTAATTGATGTTTTTAATTTTTACCGGGACATGTACCCCGACTACTCGCAAGCACGGGCTGATGAGCTGATAACCTTGCTTGAGCTTTCGTATTACGCAAACACACCGGTCCGCAGTTTGTCAAAGGGAATGCACGAGCGGCTGGCGCTTGCTTCAACATTCTCCCGCGAAACAAACTTGTATTTGCTCGACGAACCGCTTGACGGTATAGACCCTGTCGGAAAAACAAAAGTCATCGACGCAATCATAGCAATGCAGCCGGAAGGTTCGTCTACGCTGATATCAACACACCTGGTTAAAGATATCGAGCGGATTTTAACAAGCGTTTTCTTCCTCTCTAGAGGAAAAATCGTATTCTCGGGCGAATGCGACAATATGCGTGAAGAGCGCAGTCAAACTGTCGAACAAGCGTATTTGGAGGTGTTTATCAATGAAGGCTCATTTTAAATATATTTTCCGGGCGGAAATGATGAGATTAATTGTATTCGCGGTAATCTTCGCTGTTAACCTTGTATTCATCTTACTCGGAGCATTTGGTTTATTACCGCTCGCGGCAAGTATTGTCGCAGTCTCACTCAGCGGAACCGCAATAAGTGTTATGTTCATATTTAATATCATAGGCGATATATCAATAATCAACCGCCTGTTCAGCCCTCGTGGTTCTGTGCTTTACGCACTCACACCGGCGCCGCGCAGAGACAGGCTTCTGGCAAGCATCATTTCAATGACTGTTATGGACATTGTATCTATGGTAGTTGCGATTGCCGGAGTCAGCATTTTAGGGCTGATGCTTGGAAGCTACTGGACCGGAGGCAGTATTACAGAACTGGTGAGCTATCCTGCATATACAGGCTCTTTCTACTTCTCATTCTCTATGCTGATTCCTGTCGCGCTTCTGCTTGCCGGTTATTTATACTTAATCACGCTTATCACTTTCTGCATATCTGTCAGAAAGTCCGTGCTGTATAATAAACCCGTCGGCGGCTTACTTGCTTTCCTTATCGCTCTCGGAGTTCTTTATATAACCAATATTTCAGCGTTTCTGATAGCACCCTTTGGTACTGTTAGCAGATTCTTCGCATACTTTGTAATTGACGTCGGTACTCTGGGAATGGGCATGTACGCACTGCTAACATTTATATTTGCCGCGATAATGTTCTTAATGACTGCACGTCTTATGGAAAAAAAGGTAAACATTTGAAAGGAATATTTAACATGAAAAAGATAATAACAATAGCACTTTGCGCTGTGCTTGCCGCTGTATTTCTCACCGGCTGCGTAACGGTCAACTTCTCACCGTTCGGGCGCGTCGGAGGAGGAGTCGCAGGAAGCGGTAACATGGAAACATTCAGCTTCAATGTCGGGGAAATCACCGAAGTAAGAGTATTAATGCTCTGCAACATCGTATATTATTCGGCACCGTCCGACACAATTTCGCTTGAAATACAGTCAAATCTTCAACAGTACGTTATCTTTGAAGAGTCAAACGGAGTACTGACAGTCCGCTCAAGCAGAAACTTTACAACCACAAACCCTGCTAATACTCCTGTTTTGACAATCTCAACACCGTCACTTAAAAGCATCTCCCATGCAGGGGCAGGCAGACTCACAGCAGTTGATACCATAACTGCCGACAGCTTTTCTTTGAGCATCACAGGCGCGGCGGACGGCACCGCTAATTTTGATGTAAACAATCTCAATATTAATCTTGCAGGTGCCGGCAATCTTAATTTATCCGGCACGGCAGATACTGCGGATATAAGCATGGCAGGAGCGGGCAGACTTGACGCGCTTGAGCTTCAAACCCGCAATACATCAATAAATCTCGCCGGAGTAGGAACCGTCAGAATCAGTTGCTCCGACAGTCTCCGCATAGCAGCGGGAGGTGTCGGAACCGTAGAGTACAGAGGCACCCCCTCGGTAGATACAACAAGAGGCGGACTGGTGACTATCAGGCAAGTAGGTTAATATGACAAAAACCATCAGCGGGCTGTTTACTGAGTAAACTGCCCGCTGACGGCTGAGGTGAGATATCTATCTTTTAATCAAACCGTTGGGGGATGTTTGGCATCCTCCGGTTTGATATTTTTAATACCCGGTCAATCTCCCGTACTTCTCGACCAAACCCAGAAACTCTGTCCGCAAACCAAATGAATCCTCTCCGATTGACGCGTTTGCTCGGGATACTACATTAGTTATAGAACTGTTACCCCTAAAACTTGAGTCTGTCACAATTAAACCAAACTCGGCAATAGCAGAGGCGAATACAAAACTGTCGGATACGCCTTTTTTAAGAGTACTTGCTCCAACCGCATGCTCGACCAATTTGCTTTCGCCGCCTGAGGGTGCTTTGTAGCGGATTTTTACTGTCATTAAATCATCGCTGCCTGTTGACACGGACTCACTGTATCTGAGGGGGTCTACCAGACCTTCTCCGGAAGCCATACCGGCAGGAATCAGCTCGTAGAAAACTGTTACGCTATGACCTGAACCAATCTCTCCCGCATCTTTGGTATCGTCGTTAAAGTCTTCATTATTTAAGCGGCGTGTGTCATAGCCGATGAGCCTGTAAGAGCCAATCATCTCAGGATTAAACTCAACCTGAAGCTTTACATCTTTAGCGATTGTGAACATTGTTGAGTCAAACTCATCAACAAGAACCTTTTTCGCTTCCTGAATGGTGTCGATATACGCATAGTTTCCATTACCATTGTTGGCAATTGATTCCATCATATTGTCTTTGAGATTACCCATTCCATATCCGAGCACACTTATAAAAATGCCTCTGTCACGCTCGGTTTCGACAAGCTTGGTAAGATCCGCAACGCTGCTTTCACCGACGTTAAAATCGCCGTCTGTCGCAAGAATGATACGGTTATTACCACCCTCAATGAAGTTTTTTGACGCAAGTGTATATGCTTGCCTGAGTGCCTGCGCGCCTGCCGTTGAGCCGCCTGCTCTAAGTCCGCCGATAATACTTCTCAGTTCCCGGTGGTATGAACCGGGAATAGAATCCGCCAATACCTGTTCTTTGCCCGCATATGTAACTATTGAAATTCTGTCATTTCCGCTCAATTTGTCAATAAGCATATTCATTGATTCAATTACAAGCGGAAGTCTGTCAGGACGGTCCATAGACCCGGAGACATCTATTAAGAAAACAATATTATTCGCTATTTCTTCCGTGTGTTCCAAACGGACACCCTGGACTGCGATTTTCGCCAGAATATGACCCGGCGCCCACGGGCATTGCGCTGCCTCGGTGATTATGGAAAACGGGTGCTCACTGCCCGGATTCGGTGCAGCATAGTTAAAATCAAAATAATTTATCAGTTCTTCAATTCTAAGTCCCGTTGGTTCCATATTACTGTTTATCTGGCGGCGCATAATGCTGTATGATGCTGTATTTACGCTTGATGAGAAAGTGGACAACGGGCTTGTTCTTACATCTATAAACGGAGATTCAAGAGCAGTTCCGAACTCATCCGTTTCATCAATCTGCGCATAACGCCAATCTTCACCATCATCCCAAGCCTCATCCCACATTTCGGGAGCGAAGCTGTACATGCTTGCATCGGCAGCCGGAGCCGGTGCTGCGGGGGCAGGTGCCGGCATCGGTAAAAACGGACTCACCGGACTGCTGCTTCCGCAACCGGCTATCAACGCTAAGGACAGTACGAGGGCAAGGGTCAGTGCGACTACTTTCTTTGCTGCTGCCTGAGTTTGCTTTTGTGCCGAGGCTTGCTTATGGGCGGATGCCGGGGCAAGAAATCTTGAAATCGCTTTTTTCATTTGAAACACTCCCTTTTATTTATGATTATGCTTTTTACAAACATTGTGTATATAGCTTCTGACGTTTATTTTTTTGCTATGTTCCACGATTATTAATATATTTTTACATAATTGTTAAGAAAGTATTAAATTATATTAAGTTCATATTACACGCGTAGGTTTTTTAAGTCAAAAACAATACAGAAACAATACAACAACAAATTACTACAATTCGGCAACAATATGTGTTATACTGTCCGTGCTATGATTAACATTCTGGAATACCTTGAACAAACTTTAGAGCAAATGGCTGACCCGGATAAAGCAGCTTTTACAGGAGCTGACGAATCTGAGCTTACATTTCGAGACCTATCAAAGCTAAGCCGTGCCTGCGGGAGCTATTTTGCCGGTCAAAATATAAATAAGCAGCCGGTCGCGGTCTTTATGCAAAAAAGCCCGTCAATGATAGCTGCTTTTCTTGGTGTTGTTTATGGCGGTAACTATTACATACCGCTTGATGCTGAAATGCCCGCGTTTCGTATACGCCTTATTCTCGAAGCAGTAAGCCCGGCACTTATTATCTGCGATGATAAAACTTCTGCGCTTATTGCTGAATGGGGTCTATCATATATAACTGTTAATTTCAACGAAATCTCTGCAAGCCCCGTTGATGAGACCGCTCTAGCCGTAATTAGAAATAAAACAATCGATGCAGATCCGCTCTATGTTGTTTTTACATCAGGTTCAACGGGTGTACCAAAAGGCGTTGTAGCGACACACCGCTCTGTAATCGACTATATTGAAAGCCTCGGAGCTGTGTTAAATGTAAACGAAGACACTGTGTTCGGCAATCAATCGCCGCTGTATCTGGACGCATGCTTAAAAGAAGTATATACCACTTTAAAATACGGCTCTTCCGCATATTTAATACCACCGTCATTGTTTATGTTCCCCGTTAAGCTTATTCAGTATATTAATGATAAAGGAATCAATACAATCTGCTGGGTTGCCTCAGCATTGAGTCTCGTTGCCGGTCTGGGCGCATTAAAGGCGGAAACACCGAAAACACTGCACACGATTGCTTTCGGCAGCGAAGTCTTTCCTTTAAAGCATTATAATCTATGGCGCGAGACACTGCCGGATGCAAGGTTTATACATCTTTACGGCCCCACGGAAGCCACAGGTATGTCCTGCTTCTTTGAGGCAACACGAGCATATGAGGCTGATGAGTCAATCCCGATTGGACACCCGTTTCCAAATACGGAAATAATCCTCATTGATGATAACGGCAAGACCCCCGAAGACGGAGAGCCGGGTGAGATATGTATCAGAGGAACCTGTTTGTCACCGGGTTATTTCGGCGACCCGGAGAAAACTTCAAACGCTTTCGTCCAAAACCCGCTCTCGGCGTTTCCCGATTTAATTTACAGGACAGGAGATTTAGGCCGCCGCGGTCCTGAGGGTGAGCTGTACTATATCTCCAGACGCGACCATCAGATAAAGCATATGGGGCACAGAATAGAGCTCGCGGAAATCGAATACGTCGCAAACAGCTGCGAAGATGTAGGACTGGCCTGCGCTGTTTTCGACAGCACCGACAGCCATATTGTTTTATATTATGTCGGAGCAGGAACTAAAGCAGTCCGCGCATACCTTAAAGCCAACCTGCCGCGATATATGCTGCCACAGAGTATAATTGAGGTTGACGCGCTACCCTATACCCCTGGAGGCAAACTTGACAGGGTCGGTTTACTTCAAAGATACAAAGAGAGCAAAGAGGTGAAAGAATGAGCGTTTTACTTGAAATACTGCAGGAAATGCATGATGATATAGATTTTTCAACCCATGA